>ERZ761609.3129-NODE-3129-length-11231-cov-26.058429_pt1 | contig 11231 bp, 10 predicted proteins | sample MGYA00511163_ERZ761609 | MGnify/ENA primary metagenome ERZ761609 (study PRJEB28899, sample SAMN02445070) | bioreactor sludge metagenome | biome: EBPR sludge | place: Australia: Brisbane, Thorneside Wastewater Treatment Plant | collected 2011-12-16 ... | reverse complement strand
GTAAAAAACCAAATTCAGAAAACTCAACCAACTATAAATCATCCACCCCTGACCCCACCTTAACTAAGGAGGGGAATGAGAGTGCCCATCGCAATACAAATTCCCCTCCTGTTTCAGGAGGGATGGCCGAAGGCCGGGGTGGTAAAAAACCAAATTCAGAAAACTCAACCAACTATAAATCATCCACCCCTGACCCATCCTTGACCAAGGAGGGAAATAACAGCTTCAAACCCAATCTAAATTCCCCTCCTGTTTCAAGAGGGGTGGCCGAAGGCCGGGGTGGTAAAAATTCACACTTCAAAATCACCAGTACCCAAAATCCCAAGATTAAAAATTTGCTGGCCCTTGAAAAAGCGCGGGAGCGCAGAAAACAGCAGCTATTTATTATAGAAGGAAAAAAGGAAATGCAGTTTGCTTTAGAGGCCGGCTACCGCATTGGCAACCTTTTCTTTTGCGATGACATAGTGGAACTGGACGAACTTCAAGACCTAGGACTGGATGACAAACTGTTAATACCCGTTTCAAAAGAAGTATTCGATAAAATTGCCGTGCGCGAAAATTCAGGTGGGGTAATTGCCATTGCGGAGATGAAGGTTCATGAGCTTGAGCAAATCAAGCTTAGCAGTACGCCACTTATTTTAGTTCTTGAAGCCGTGGAGAAACCCGGAAACCTCGGTGCAATTTTACGCACGGCCGATGCAGCCGGAGTGGATGCCGTGATTATCTGTGATCCCCAAACGGATTTTTACAATCCAAATGTTATCCGCTCAAGTCTGGGTTGTGTATTCACCAAACAAATTGCAGCGGCCACAAGCGAAAAAACAATCGATTGGTTAAAGAAAAATAAGATCAGCATTTACTGCACGTACCTAAAGGCTTCTAAGCCATACGATCAAACCGACTTCACAAAACCATGTGCTATTGTAATGGGTACAGAAGCAACAGGTTTATCAGCTGGTTGGGTGAAAAGTTCAGACGCCAACATTATTATCCCGATGAAGGGAAAAATAGATTCCATGAATGTGTCAACCTCCTGCGCAGTGGTGGTGTTTGAGGCCAGAAGACAGCGCAGTATCTAGAAAGAGAGAAGCCACTTCATTATGGCTTCTCCCGCTATTTTTTCACTCATCGCCCAAAATTTGCGATGAACTCTTTAAAATAAAGAGCACAAAGGCTGCAGAAAAAATACAAATACTAAGTAAGCTCAATACCAACAATCCCATATACTTTTCTAACAACCAAATTTCCTACGAACAAAAATCAAACCTGCCTTCAAAAGTTATTTCTACAGCCATTTTTTGCCGCCCTGGGTAAGGTTGCGCTGAAAAAATGACAGCCACCAGACTACATAACATAATATACGCCCTCCATTTTTGGCAACTCAATGTCAATGTTTTTCAGTTCCGTTTCATCCCGATGCTCGCTTACCATGTGGCGCAGGGTTATTTCAATGGAGCGCGCAATCGTAGTAACCGGTGTATCGGTGGGTTTGTTCTCGAACGGATCCTGCAGGTGAATGGCCATTTTCTCAATTAAAAAGAAAACTGACGCGATGGTAATTACTAAAGGAGCCTCTATAAAACCAAAGTACTCAGTTAATCCAAAAGGAAGTAACAACACAAACAGGTACAACGCAAAGTGAATGTATAAACTATAGGTTGTGGGGAAAATGGTATTCTTAATACGCTCACATTTTCCCATTGCATCACATAGGCGGCTTATGGTCTGATCGATTTCAACCTGCTGGTAGCTGTTAATTTTTCCTTCTTCTAATGCCTTTCGTATGTCGCGGCCATGCAGCATAAGTAGTGCATTTGGAATATGCTTATGGCGGGCCGCAAGCTTAAACTCTTCATCGGTAAGAAATTTTTTCACGGGTAGTAAAGCATCGTGATTGCGGAGAAAATTACCCAAGCTATAACACCATGCCGCCTGGCGCATGGCAAATCTGTTTTTGAATTCTGCAGCCTGCTCGGGATTTCCGGCATCTCTGTAAAAGGTAATCACCTGCCGAACCAGTGTCCTTGAATCATTTACAATGGCCCCCCATATAATTCGAGCCTCCCACCAGCGATCGTATGCCTGGTTGGAACGAAATGCCAGCAGCAATGAAATAATAGTACCCACGATAGCCGGCACAGCTATGGGCACGGTAATGCTGTTGATATTAAGGTAATTGTGCAGCAAACCAAAAATAATGGCATACACACTCACGAAAATAAATTCGAACTTAATCTTACCAACAACATACTTCAGCGGTATGTCTTTTTTTAACAGCATGGTATTTTTTTAGTTAATTAATTATCGAACAAACTCAATACAGGCACACCAAGCTTTTCTGCTAACGACACCTGAGCTTCAACTTTAGCAACACCCCAGCCTTTTTTCTCGGGCTTCCGGGTTTCCACTAACAAATCAATATTATTCTTCTCAATGGCTTGCACCAGTTCTGGCGTAAGGTCCTCCGTGCGCTGCCCTTCCATAAGCTTGGCCTTACTCACTACGCGAATGGCAAATTCCTTATTGAGCAGGTGCTGAATATCTTCAAGAGAAAGATGGGAAGGAGAATTATCGACATAAATAGCCTGATCAAGTGCCAGCTCATTAATTTCTTCAGGCAAATGAAGAATCGGGCACTTGCAGTTCAATAATGATTTTACCGCCTGACGATAAATGGTGTCCTTTTCGTTCTTATAGGATGGGGTAAGAACCGTTAAGCTAATAGTATGATAATTCATAATGTTACGCAAAAGCGGACCTGATATACCGTACTGATGATGCACCTGTAAGGATACCTGGTCAAATTCTGCTACATACTTTCGGCATTCATCCAGTACCTTTTGCTCCTGAATGGAGGTTTCCGGACCTGACTTTGAGGAAAACAATAGGTCAGTAATACCATCAGGCATTTCAGATAACAAGAGCAATACAATTTTCATGTTATCATCTCTGACATTTTTTACGACCGAACGTACTGCTTTAAGGGTATCCGGCTTTAATGTGGTGGGAATAAGAATGCTTTTCATGGCGCTTTTGTTTTGGTGAAACGATATATCGAAATAACCACCCCAACCTAAACGCGAGCTTAATTTAAGATTAGAATTTCTTAAGAATTCGGATTAGAATTTTTTAATAAAGTCGTGTGAACCCACTTACTACAATCATTCCTTACCCTGCTCAGATTGAATAGAGATATCTGCATGATGCCTGTGGATAATTTTTACACGCTATTAGTCCGACTCTTCATCCACCTCTTCATTGCGGATAACATAGCCTAACCCTTTAATGGTGTGGATAAGTTTTTCCTTAAATGGCTTATCAATTTTTTTTCGGAGGTAATTAATATAAACATCCACCACATTAGTACTCATGTCGAAACGAATATCCCAAACATTTTCAAGTAACTGATTACGACTAAGTACAATACCCTTGTTGCGCGCCATATACTCCAGTAGCCTAAACTCCATGGCTGTAAGCTTGATGGGCTTTCCATCACGACTGACTGCTTTTGCCACGCGATCAACCACCAAGTCAGCTATCTTCAGGGCATTCGCTTCTCGTTCAGAATAATTGGCACGTCTGGTAAGTGCACGAACGCGGGCATCCAGTTCAGAAAATTTAAACGGTTTAACCAGGTAGTCGTCTGCTCCGCTATCTAAGCCGGTAACAATATTTTCATTGCTGCCAAGTGCAGTCAGAAAAAGTATAGGCACAAAATTTTTTGCCGACCGGATGCGCCTGCAGATTTCCAATCCGTTTATATCAGGTAATATGATATCCAGTATTACCACATCAAACTGATGACGTGATACCATATCCCATCCGGTATTTCCATCCATGGCAACACTTACCTCGTAGTTTTTCTCCGCGAATCCTTTTCGCATGAGTGAAAGTAGGTTAGGCTCATCTTCAACAACCAGTATTTTCATATTTTAATCGCTTTATAAGCAAACAAGAACAACCTAAAATGGTTTAGTTCTTTCTCTCTTCAGATTTTGCAGAAGATAAGTGCTGAAAATACTAAAAAAAACGGAGTTTGTTGGCTCGAAGGTTGCGTTTATCGAAATCAGTAAGTCGATTTTATGCCGGTAAAATTTTCTTTTTTCGTAAAATGCCAGCGCTGATTATGGTTATAATTAATCCGACTGGAAATATTTCTGTCAGCGTCATGCCAAAACGGATAACAGGATTTTGATATAACTCTCCCATCTTTTCCATTTCAGTACGGATTTCGGTAAGCTCTTGATCACTGGCTCCGTCTTTTACCAATTTATCGATTCGGCACTGTGTATACCATTCCATAAAATCCTGGCCAACTGTATTGAAATAGATTTCCCATGTAAGTGCATACATAACAGAGGCCACAAGGGCAATCAAAATCCCTACCTTAAATGCACGACCAAAACTGATGACACCCTGTAAGTGCTGGTCGCGGAATTTTTTTATGGCTACAAAAATCAATGATAAAGCAACGATCATGGTGGTGAAGCCCACATATTCACCATTATCAATATTTAGGGTTCCGTTACGAAATAATGGCTGGGTGACCACTAACATAATGGATACAACGACTCCTGAAATGATACCGTAGGTTAAAATGATTTTTTTCATAGCTGTTTGTTTTTGCCTCAAAACACGTTCTCTGGCAACAGTAATCCTTCACCCGAAAGGATGATTTGATGGAAAATTAACGGGAATAGTGATTTAGTATGATGAATTTAAAAATTGTAAGCCTTGCGATTGGAATTCTAAAACAAAAGCATTCAAACCCGTAGATCAAAGCCAGAAGCTATTTTATTGTAACAACCTAAGCTCCTTAGCCCGCTGAATGGCTTGTGTGCGTCTTTTAACTTCCAGCTTCAAAAATAAGTTGGCGGTATGTGTTTTTACGGTATTTAATGATACAAAAAGCTTATCTGCAATTTCCTGGTTAGATAAACCCTTTGCCATTAACTCCAGCACCTCATATTCGCGCTTGCTGATGCCGATTTCTCCCAAAATCCTTTCGTTGACCTTAAACTCACCAACCGGAGGGGCAATAAAAACCTTTTTCTTTCTGGTGATTTTGTTCCCTACCCAGATGCCCAGAATGGTAAACAGAACACCGATTATCCCGATATAAATCTCAACCGAAAGCTGGCGGTAAAAGAATTTATATTCCAGCATTTTAAGCATGAAAACGGCCACTGCTAAAACTAAACCATAGATGAAAATAGTGCGAGTCATAGTTAATATAAAGCTAACCAGCCCACCCTTCCCTATCCAGACTACGATACTGAATCGCCTCTGCTAAATGTTCTACCCGAATGGCATCGGATGAAGCCAGGTCGGCAATGGTGCGGGACACTTTCAAAATACGATCGTATGCCCGGGCTGAAAGACCTAGTTTTTCCATGGCGGTTTTCAACAGTGCTCTTCCCGAATCGTTGATCATACATATTTCTTTCACCACATTGGAGGGCATCATGGCATTGCAGTAAATATCTTTCTGTTCCTTAAACCGTGCTGCCTGTATTTCTCTCGCATGTATTACCCGTTGGCGAATCTGTGCACTGGTTTCAACATTTCGTTTGGCGGTCATCTCATCAAAGCTGACGGGCACTACTTCCACATGAAGATCAATCCGGTCGAGCAAAGGGCCACTCACACGGCTCAGGTAACGCTGCACCACGCCCGGACCACACACGCATTCCTTTTCGGGATGGTTGTAATACCCGCATGGGCAAGGATTCATGCTGGCCACCAACATAAAGTTGGCGGGGTAGTCGATAGAAACTTTTGCGCGTGAAATCGTAACCCGTCTTTCCTCCATCGGCTGGCGCATCACTTCCAGAACCGTACGCTTGAATTCAGGAAGTTCATCCAAAAACAAAACACCATTGTTGGCTAAGGAAATTTCCCCGGGTTGTGGATTACCTCCACCGCCCACAAGTGCAACATCCGAAATGGTATGATGAGGTGAGCGAAACGGTCGGGTGGCAACCAGGGCAGTGTCGCGATTAAGTTTGCCGGCAACGGAATGAATCTTGGTAGTCTCTAGCGCCTCATTCAATGAAAGGGGCGGAAGTATGGTGGGCAGCCGTTTGGCCAGCATAGTTTTTCCGGCACCGGGCGGACCAATCATAATTACATTATGCCCACCTGCTGCGGCAATCTCCATCGCACGCTTTATGTTTTCCTGCCCTTGTACATCGCTGAAATCAGTGTCATAATCATTGAGTTGTGCAGAAAAAATTTCTTTGGCACTTACGTGTACAGGTTGCAGGGTAATCCTTTCTTCAAGAAAGTCGATGGCTTCTTTTAACGTAGCTACACCAAAAACCGGCAGACCATCCACAATGGCAGCTTCGCGTTCATTGTCTTTCGGAAGAATGAATCCTTTAACCCCTTCGTTGCGTGCTTGTATGGCGATGGGCAAAACACCTTTAATGGGGCGGAGTGTTCCATCCAATGCCAACTCCCCCATTATCACAAATTCCTCCAACTTGTCAGTTTCAATCTGACCGGAAGCTTTTAATACACACAGTGACACTTTCAATAAAAAATGAGAAAATCAGGCAATAAAAAGCTTTAAAGAACATTATATGATGAGAAAATGGACATTAGTTTTTGAGAATAAAGTCGAAACGTACTTGAAATCAAGAGAAACAATTTTGAGGTCGATTCGGAAGGTACAAGCTAATGGTTATTCAATTGTTGGCTCCTACCCGAGTGTCAAAAACTTAAGGCATGTTCATTACGAATCGACATTAGAAGCAGATTTTATAAGACTTTTGGAGTTCGACCTCAAAGTAGATCGTTACGTTGAGCAACCTGTTAAAATCAACTTCAAAGATGAGGCGGGGAAAAGTAGGGTATACACACCTGATTTACTAGTATACTTTAAAGAAGACCCGGATACAAGGCTTCCTTACCACTGTCCATTGTTGATAGAGATCAAAACGCGGTCCTTAATCAAAAAAAACTGGAAGGATCTAAAACCTAAATTCCTAGAAGCCATGCGCTATTGCGATCAGGTCGGCTGGAAATTCAAAATTAAAACTGAAAAAGAAATTCGAACGCAATTCACCAAAAATGTAAAATTTCTGCTGCCTTATATGAGAGCTGCTCCGGATTATGGGCATGTCGAACAGATCTACTATGCGCTTGATCAACTTGGAGATGCCTCCATTAAAGAATTAACTAGTTTTTATTCTAAGGATCCAATGATACAGGCTCAATTGATTGCGCCCTTATGGTTTTTAGTAGGGAATCTAATGGTGGGTTGCAATTTGGGTGAGAAGTTAACTGCAAATACGAGGATTTGGGCATTAAATAAGTGAACCTTAAAATCATAATTATGATCTACTTCGAGAAAGGTAATCTGTTTAGTTATAAAGGAACAACCCATAAATTCAGTAGAATGAGTTCTAATAACCAAACTGCAATTTGCATCAATGTGATCTCGGGCAAACCAATAGAAATTCCATTGTCAGAACTTAATATGGTTGAAGACAGTGACGAGCATAAGGAATCGATTCCTATTGAATCATTTACAGAAGAACAGATAAAGCAAGCAGAATTTCGATTTAACATTATCAAAGATATCCTTGACACTCCAGTTGATCCTGTTAAAATAAAAGCTTTATCGGATGCTAATGAAGTCGGTATCTCCACGATCTATAAATGGCGAAGTCGTTATTTGAGGACTGGGTTCATTCAATCCTTAATTGATAAGGAAGGTCGTGGAGGGAAAGGCACCCCCAGGCTGCCAAAAGAGATTAATGAGATAATAGATGAGTGCATTAAGATCTATTATCTAAAAGGAAAAAAATCAATTACAAAGACATACAATGAGATTAAAATTCTTTGCCAAAAGGAGCAGTTAAAAATCCCTAACCTTAATACAATCAAAAACAGAATTCGAAGGATTCCTGACTCCGAGTTGGCAAAATTTCGTAGAGGAAGAAAAAAATCAAAGGAGATTCATGAGGCTAAAACAGGTAAAATTCCTGGGGCAGAATATCCATTTAGCTTGGTTCAAATTGACCATACACTACTTGATATTGTTATAGTTGATGAAATATTTCGGATGGTTCTGGGAAGGCCTTGGCTTACTCTTTTGATTGATGTATGTACACGAATGCCGCTAGGTCGATATATATCTCTGGATCCTCCTGGAAACTACGGTACAGGGCAGGCAATCGCTTGCTCATTATATCCAAAAGACAAACTGTTAGCTGAATACGGCATTAAGCATCCATGGCCAGTATGGGGACCAATAAAAATCCTGCATTGCGATAATGCAGGCGAATTCCATAGCAAAATGCTTGAAAATTCGTGCATGAGCTATGGCATTGAACTACAATTTAGAAAAAAGGCCACTCCTCATTATGGAGCACATATTGAAAGATTACTTGGAACCTTTAATAAAGAAATACATGATCTGCCTGGAACTACGTTTTCAAATACACAAGAACGAAGATTTTATGACTATGATTCGGAAAAGTTAGCAGCCTTCACACTAAAGGAATTTGACCAATGGCTAATTACCTTTATAACCCAGGTCTATATCCAGCGATACCATGAAGGTATAGGTACTACTCCTCTTGATAAATTTAACGAATTTATTGTTGGATCAGATTTTGTTACGCCAATCGGGGTTCAGCCTATGTATCCAGATTATGATAAAATAAAACTGGACTTCTTACCGTACGTGCAACGCACCATACAGACCTATGGTGTAGAAATAGACAACTTTACTTACTATGATTCTGTTTTATCTCCATTTATCAATGCTAAAGTAGACACGGAATTTACAAAAAGCAGAGCCAAGCAAAAGTTCATTTTCAAAGTGGATCCGAATAATCTTAATCGGGTTTACTTTCTCCATCCAGAAAGTGGAGAATACTTTCAAATTAATAACAGTGACCTTTCGACCCCACCCATTACCAAATGGGAAAAACGGGCAATTGCTAAACAACTTAAAACGGAAGGAAAAAAAGTAAATCAAGCAGAAATTATTGCAGGCTACAATAAGATGAATGAAATTACTGAAATGGCCATTTCAAAAACTAAGAAAGCCCGTAGAAGAAATCATCGCAGAACCATTACTGCAAATAATGTGGTAAATCTTCAACCCTTTCAAGAATCATTTCAGTCTGAGCAGCCTTCAAAGATTAATGATTCAAACATTCAAACTTTCGAAGTAGACCATGACTCATTTATTTGACAAAACAAAGGAATTTCTTTTGACTTGCTCTGAGGAAGAGGGACTCGAAAGAAAGATCGAATACATCGAAAAAACATTGTGGGTTGGTTATCCTGCTATAAAACGAATTGAAGATCGAATGTTTGAAATTCTTCGACACCCACGCATCGGCCGGATGCCAAGTCTTTTGATTTTAGCCCGGACCAACAATGGAAAGAGTACCCTACTGAAGCGATTTGCAAAAAAAAATCTCGCATTTACGGATACACAGACCGGAAGTGTAAATGCTCCCGTCTTAGGCATAGTCATGCCAGAAGGCCCAACAGAGATATTATTTCTTGATGCGTTATTAAGGGCAACAAATCTCGGTTATAAGAGAACCGAGCCCTTCCGTGATAAACTTGATCAGGTCTTCCGAACATTTGAAAAACTAGAGACTAAAATTATTCTTATTGACGAAATTCATCACATTGCAGCAGGCTCCCCGGCAAATCAACGTTTGCTGATGAATTTAATGAAGAATATCTCAACTCTGTTCTCAATCTCCTTCATTGCTGCCGGAACTGCAGAGGCCCGTAATATTTTCTCTGCAGATGAACAATTGTCAAATCGGTTCCAACAAATGATAATTCCAGTATGGGAAAATAATGAAGAATTTAAAGGATTACTTAAATCATTTGAGATGCTCCTGCCCTTTGAAGAGCCATCAAATTTGGTCAGCCTGTCTGAATATATATTAAACAAGACCGATAGAACTATAGGTGATATTTATAAACTCCTACAATTAGGTGCGATTCATGCTCTGAAAAATGGCTCAAAGTGCATTGAAAAAAGTCACCTTAGCAAATGTGGTCATTTATCTCCCACCGAGCTGGCAAATGAGCGAAGAAAACCGATATAGGTCGTTAAGCGAAATCTCATTTTCGAATTTCAAGGAAAAACCATGGCCCTGTTTTACAAAGCCTTATGATAACGAATTATTGACTAGTTGGCTTACACGTATTGCCAGAAACCACCTTGTTAGATTCTATTCTTTCTGCTCTTCGAACTTCCAAGGGATTGAATTTTGGAACCGTGATCTGGATCAACGTCAACCTGAAGATTTTTTAAATATGATTCAGCAAAGATGTGTTTTGAATGAACTTGACTTACAATCCATGCTCCTTGATTCCTACGCAACCAAATTGTTCCTAAAATTAAAGGAAAGCCGACCTTTCTGGATTACACCACTGAACTTTTATTGGCAAAACAGGAAGCATATCTATGGCTTAATGGTTTGCCCAAGTTGTCTGAAGTGTGACGGGATTTCTCCATACTATCGTAAAAACTGGCGAATTGCCTCAACTACCATATGTTCCGTATGCCAAACAGAACTAATTGATGCATGTCCGCAATGCAATTCATCGATTAATTTCCTACTAGCCGAAAGAGGGAATAAATTTAAAGCCCCCATTTTCCCAATCTCAAGTTGCTGGAGATGTCTTTACAACTTATCAGAAGTCGAAGCTATAAAAGCGAGTCCACAGATGATTGTTACGCAGCATGTCATTGATAGATATATAACAGCAGGGCATGCTCAAGAGCGAGGGCTACAATACTCCTTTTTGTTTTTTGATGTATTAAAAAAGATTCTATCGCTTTTGAATAAATCTAGAGTTAATTCATTGATTCGACTTCAAGAAATTATTTGCGCAGCTACAGGAACCCAATTTCAACTGCCTTTAGACAATAAATTACACCCATTTAATACACTTCGGGTTGAGAGGCGAAAGAATCTTATACAGCAAGCATTTTGGCTTCTCGATGATTGGCCAGATCGTTTCAGATCAGTAATTAGTGTTAGCGGTCTAAGGAGCAAATATTTTCTAGATGATTTTAAAGATGCGCCTTATTGGTTTAGAAAAGAGATAGAAGAAAATATCAAACTCAAATACTTTAGGTGGCGTGATGTCCACCCAGAGTATTCATATTCATCCTTCCGTGAATTAGATCGGCAGAGCACACGTCTGAACTCCAGTCACTGACCAATCTCGTATGCCGT
>ERZ761609.3127-NODE-3127-length-11231-cov-60.633321_pt1 | contig 11231 bp, 11 predicted proteins | sample MGYA00511163_ERZ761609 | MGnify/ENA primary metagenome ERZ761609 (study PRJEB28899, sample SAMN02445070) | bioreactor sludge metagenome | biome: EBPR sludge | place: Australia: Brisbane, Thorneside Wastewater Treatment Plant | collected 2011-12-16 ... | reverse complement strand
GCCGGATGTGGCGGCGCCGGCGAGACCGCCGAAGCGGCCTCTGGTGGCGCGGGAGGCGGAGCGGGAGGCTTCGTTGCGGGCGGTCCGGTGGGCTTCGTCTTCGACGACATCGCCGGCACTGCGGCCGCTGGAGCGGTTGTTGCCGCCGCTGCCGCGCATGGCTTCGGAGAGGCTGGGCATGTCGCCCATGGCGCCCATGGCGCCGCCGCGCATGGTGGTGACCTGGAGGACGGGGACGCCTTCGAGTTTCTGGACTTCCTTCATCATCTCGGCCATGCCCTGGCTCATGCCGGGTTGCATGCTCATGGCGCTGGCGAGTCCGGCCATGCGGGGGTGCCAGTCCATCTTCTGGGACATGCGCAGGTAGAACTGGCGGACCTGGTCGTAGCCGTCAATGTCCGGGGTCATCCACATGCTGATGTCGAACTGCATGGCGCCGACGCCGGGGTTCTGCTGGCCGGAAACCTGCATTTCCATGAGCATTTCCATCTCCTTGGTGTCGTAGCCGGAGATGCGCTTCCGCTGGCCGGTTTCGTTGACCTTGACGCTGAAGCTCATGTCGACGTCGGCCTGCTGGCCTCGGTTTTGCTTCTTGAGTTCGGCTTCCATTTTGGCTTTGGCGGCTTCGAGGGCCTGGGCCATTTCCTGGAAGGTGATCACGGCGAAGGTCTTCTTGTTCATGTCGACGCTGGTCATGGTCTCGGCGTCGAGGTCGATGATGCTGATGTTTTCCTGGCTGACGGTGGCGAGTTTGTTGCCCTTGAGGTAGACCTGGCTGGTCTGCGGATCGAGCGCCTTGCCGCCGCCGGGGACCATTTTCATCATGCGGACCATGGATCCGCCGGTAATGCGGGTGGTTTCCTGGTAGCTGAAATCGGCCAGGGCCGGTAGCGCGCAGAGCGCGCCGAGAATCAAAACGGTTACTGTCTTGGACTGCATCAATCCCTCCATTGTTGAGGGTAGACAAAAAGGGCGTGCTATACAATAGGCCCAACCGGGATTGAGAATCATGGCAGAACTGGAGATCCGGCCGTCGAAGCGGCGCATGGTGTTGAGCGTGGTGCTGGCGGTGTTGCTGGCGGGGGTGGTGGTGGGGGTGTATGTGAAGAACCGGGAGAGTCTGGCGTGGTGGGTTTTGCTGGTGGGGCTGATTCCGTTCGCGGGGGCGGTGGCGGGATGGCTGGACACGAAGCGGATGGTGCTGACGGTGGGCGGGGGATCGGTGCGCGGGGAGTTCGGATTGTGGCGGAAGCAGCGGCGGGAGATAGAGTTGTCGCGGGTGGCGGCGGTGACGGTTGAACGAAGCTTCGCGCAGAGATTGTATGGAGTGGGGACGGTGATCGTAGACGGGACGGGGCCGGGCGAGCGGATTGTGACGGGGGAGGTGGACCGTCCGAAGCGGGTGGCACGGCAGATCGAAGATGCGGCGAAGGTGGCCGGGGCGGCCGCGGCGATGCGCGAGCGGGTGGTGCTGGACGAAGAAGAGGAGAAGGATGGAAATGAGTGACTTTTTGCGCGGCAAAGCGGCCGTGGTGACGGGCGCAAGCCGGGGTCTGGGACGAACGATGGCGGTGGCGCTGGGTCGCGAGGGCGTGCGGGTGGCGCTGGTGGGGCGCGATGCGGCGAAGTTGGAGGAGACGGCGGAGACGATTCGCGGCGGGGGTGGGGAGGCGCATGTCTTCACGGCGGACGTGACCGACGAGGCGCAGGTGCTGGCGTTGGAGGAACAGGTGAGGGCGGCGCTGGGCACGGTGCAGATCCTGATCAATAACGCGGGCGTGAATCTGCGGAAGCCGGTGACGGAGTTCACCCTGGCGGAGTGGCGCTGGGTGCAGGATGCGAACCTGACGAGCGTGTTTCTGATGTGCCGGTCGTTCGTGCCGCACATGAAGGGGACGGGTTACGGACGGATTTTGAATCTGACGTCGATCATGAGCCATGTGTCGCTGCCGGAGCGGACGGCTTATTCCTCGAGCAAGGCGGGATTGCTGGGGTTCACGCGGGCGCTGGCGCTGGAACTGGCGGGGGAAGGTGTGACGGTGGTGGGGATCAGCCCGGGACCGTTCGCGACGGAGATGAATGCGGCTCTGATGAATGATCCGGAGAAGAGCGCGATGTTCCTGGAGCGAATCCCGGTGCATCGCTGGGGGCAGGTGGAGGACATTGGGGAACTGGCGGTTTACCTGTGCGGCGAGCGGGCGTCGTTCATCACTGGGACCGACATTGTGATCGACGGAGGCTGGCTGGCTCAATGAGGCGGCGGGACTGGCTGATCATGGCGGGCGGTCTCGCCGCGGGTTGCCGGAAGAGCGGGCGGCGGCGGATCGCGGTGATTCCAAAGTCCACGGCGCACATTTTCTGGGTGTCGGTGCAGGCGGGCGCGCTGGCGGCGGGGCAGGAGTTCGGGCTCGATATTCTGTGGAACGGTGCGCCGACGGAGACCGAGTTCAGCCGGCAGATCCAGATTGTGGACTCGATGGTGGCGCAGCGGGTGGACGGCATCGCGCTGGCCGCGAGCGACCGCAAAGCGCTGGTGGGCCCGGTGGACCGGGCGATGGCCGCGGGGATTCCGGTGACGGTGTTCGACTCGGGTCTCGATTCGGAGAATTACACATCGTTTGTGGCGACGGACAACTACGAGGCGGGGAAGATGGGCGCGCGGAAACTGGCGGCGCTGCTGGGCGGCGAGGGCCCGGTGGCGGTGGTGCAGCACGCGCCGGGGAGCCAGTCCACGATGGATCGCGAACGCGGATTCCGCGACGTGCTGGCGGCGGAGTTTCCGGGTGTCCGGATCGTGGCGGAGCAGTTCGCGATGGGCGACCGGGCGAAGGCGCGGGCGGCGGCGGAGAATATGCTGGCGGCCCACGGGGGACTGCGAGGGTTCTTCGCTTCGACTGAGCCGGCTTCGGCGGGGATCTCGCTGGCGTTGAAGGCGCGGGGGCGTGAGGGGCAGGTCCGGTATGTCGGATTCGATTTCAGCGACGCGATGGTGGAGGACCTGCGGGCTGGCGTGATGGACGCGATGGTGGTGCAGAACCCGTTTCAACTGGGCTTCGAAGCGGTGAGGACACTGCACGCGAAGCTGCACGGCGAGACGCCGGAGAAGCGGATCGATCTGCCCGCGCGGGTGGTGGAGCGCGGCGATCTGGAGGATGAAGAGGTGAGGCGGGTGCTGAATCCGGATGTCAAAAAGTACCTGAACGGGAGGTAACCGGCGCGTGTGCGGTAGAATCTCCAGTTTATGTCCCTAACGCCCGACACGCGCTTTTTTGGCCATCCGCGCGGCCTTTCGACGCTGTTTTTCACCGAATTGTGGGAGCGCTTCGGCTACTACGGCATGCGCGCCCTGCTGATTCTGTTCATGACGGCGAGCGTGGAAACGGGCGGGTTGGGGATCGAGGACAGCCAGGCTTACGGCATCTACGGGTTGTACATCGCGATGGTTTACCTGTTGAGTCTGCCGGGTGGCTGGCTGGCGGACCGGGTGCTGGGGCAGCAGCGGACGGTGCTTTATGGGGGCATGCTGATCGCGGTGGGCTACCTGATGCTGGCGGTGCCCAGCAAGGGTGTGTTCTTCGCCGGCCTGGCGGTGGTGGCGATCGGCACGGGTCTGCTGAAGCCGAATATCAGCACGATCGTGGGGCAGATCTACACGCCGGAGGACCGGCGGCGCGACAGCGGCTTTTCGATCTTCTACATGGGCATCAACCTGGGCGCGCTGCTGGCGCCGCTGGTGTGCGGGCCATTGGGGACGGGCGTGAGCTGGCAGTTGGGATTCGGACTGGCGGGACTCGGGATGGTGGTGGGCGTGTTCACGTTCGCGGCGGGACGCAAACATCTGGGCGAAGCGGGGCTGCGCCCGGTGCCGGTGTCGTCGCCCGAGGAGGCCGGACAGATCCGCAGTTATCTGCGTAACGGGATACTGGCGCTGGTGGGCGTGCCGTTGGTGCTGGCGGCATTGCATGTGAGCGGGGTGGTGACGGTGACGCTGGAAGGGCTGGTGGACGGCTCGGGCTTCGTGCTGCTGCTGGCGGTGATTGTGCTGTTCGCGTGGATGTTTCTCGGCGCGGAGTGGACGGCGGAGGAGCGAAAGCGGCTGGGCGTGATCGCGGTGTTGTTCTTCGCGTCGTCGCTGTTCTGGTCCGCGTTCGAGCAGGCGGGGTCGAGTCTGAACATCTTCGCGGCGCGGTACACGGATAATCAACTTTTCGGGATGAGCCTCTCGGCGACGGTTTATCAGTCGCTGAATCCGATTTACATCATCGTGCTGGCGCCGGTGTTCGCGTGGCTGTGGATCCGGCTGGGACCGAAGCAGCCGGCGAGTCCGGCGAAGTTCTCGCTGGGCCTGATCTTCGTGGGCCTGGGATTCGTGGTGATGATGATGGCGGCGATGAAGGCGGGCACGGACGGCAAAGTGAGTCCGGTCTGGTTGACGGGCTGTTATGCGCTGCACACGATTGGCGAGCTTTGTCTGAGTCCGGTGGGGCTCAGCGCGTTTACCAAACTGGCGCCGGCGCGCGTGGCGGGCCTGATGATGGGCGTCTGGTTCCTGTCGATCTCGACGGGCAATTACCTGGGTGGGCGTCTGGCGGCGTTCTACGGGGAACTGCCGATTCAGGACCTGTTCCAGACGACCGCGACGTTCGCGATCGTGGCGGGGCTGATCCTGGCGGTGGTGGCGCGGCCGGTGGCCCGGATGATGGGCAGCCTGCGTTAAGCCGCGCCGGGCGTAAAATTGAAGAATGTCCAAGAATCCAGCCCCGCAACCACCGCCCTCCTTCGAGCAGAGGCTGGAGGACCTGGAGGCGCTGGTCCATCGCCTGGAAGAGCCCGATGTGCCGCTGGACCAGGCCCTCGAACTTTTTGAGAAGGGCATGAAGTTGAGTGACGACTGCCGCCGGCGCCTGGCTGAAGCGGAGGCGAAGGTGGAAGTGCTGCTGCAACGCGGTGGCGCGGTGGAGCCTGTTCCGTTCGACCCGGAGGAGGACGAGTGATGTTGGCCGCTCTGCCGTTGCGCGAGTATCTGAAGGAGCGGGTCCGGCAGGTGGACGCGGAACTCGACCGGCTGACGCCCGCCGAAACCATGCCGCCGGAGGTGATCCACCGCGCGATGCGTTACAGCCTGTTCGCGGGCGGAAAGCGGATCCGGCCGGTGCTGTGCCTGGAAGCCGGGCGCGCGGTGGCCGGGGAGGACGTGGAGGGGATTCGCGCGGTGGCGGCGTCGCTGGAGTTGGTCCACACCTACTCACTGATTCACGACGATCTGCCGGCGCTGGACAACGACGACCTGCGCCGGGGCAGGCCCACCAACCACAAAGTGTTCGGTGAAGCGATGGCGATTCTGGCGGGCGACGCGCTGTTGACGCTGGCCTTCGAGGTTCTTGGCCGGACGGGCGATGCGCGCCTCGTTCAGGAACTCGCCATGGCCTCCGGCACCGTGGGCGGGATGATCGGCGGGCAGGTCCACGATCTTGAAGGCGAGAACGCCGCACCCACCGCGGAGTTGCTCGAACGGATCCATCGCGCGAAGACCGGCGCGCTGCTGCGGGCGAGCGTCCGCCTGGGCGCCCTGCATGCCGGGGCGACGGCGGAGCAACTCGATTCGCTCTCGCGCTACGGCGAGCATGCCGGGCTGGCCTTCCAGATCGTCGATGATGTACTCGACATCGAGCAGAGTTCGGAGACGCTGGGCAAGACGGCGGGCAAGGATGCCGAACAGCACAAGATCACGTTTCCGGCGGTCTACGGGCTCGCGGCCTCGAAGCGGATGGCCGAGGAGCAGCGCCGCCTGGCGCATGAAGCGCTCGCGGAGTTCGGCGACCGCGCGCGGCGCTTGCGGGAACTGGCCGATCTGATCGTGGAGCGGCAGAACTGAGCGGCGCGTCCCGCATGAAGACGCCCCGGCAGCGCATCGATCAACTTCTGGTGGCGCGGGGCCTCGCCGAGTCGCGAGAAAAGGCGCGCGCCCTGCTGCTGGCGGGGGTCGTGACCGTGGATGGGCAGCGTGTGGACAAGGCGGGGGCGCAGGTCAAGGAAGATGCTGCCATTCAGGTGGCCGAAGCGATGCCCTTCGTCAGTCGCGGCGGCTTCAAGCTTGCGGGCGCGCTGGATGGTTTCGGGATCGATGTCAGCGGGCGCGTCTGTCTCGATGTCGGCTCCTCGACGGGCGGCTTCACCGACTGTCTTCTGCAGCGCGGCGCGGCGCGGGTCCATTGTGTTGATGTGGGCAAATCGCAGTTGCACTGGAAGCTTCGCAACGACGAGCGGGTGATCGTCCACGAGGGCCTGAATGCGCGCTATTTGCGGTTCGAGGACATTGGCGAAGCCGCGGATCTGGCGGTCTGTGACGTCAGCTTCATCAGTGTTACACTCATCCTTCCGGTGCTGCCGCCACTGCTCAAACCTCCGCGGGCGATGGTGGTGCTGGTGAAGCCGCAATTTGAAGTTGGCCGCGACCAGGTGGGCCGGGGAGGCATTGTCCGCGAGCCGGCTTTCCGTGAAGCGGCCTGCGAGCGGGTCCGTGCCGCCGTGGAGACTCTGGGTCTGGCGACCCGGCTCATGGAGAGCCCTTTGCCGGGCGCGGAGGGCAATTTGGAATACCTGCTCTATGGCTACGATCCAGACAGTCGGCATCATCTCGAAGCCTGACGTGCGGGAGGCGCGCACGCTGGTGCCCGCCGTCTTGCAGTGGCTTGAGGCGAAGGGCGTGGACGCGCGCGTCGATGAAGTGACGGCGCGTTACGCGGGCCGGACGCCCGGCCTGACGCGCGAGGAAGTGCCCGAGGGCTGCGAACTCGTCATCGTCATGGGCGGCGACGGCACCCTGCTCAGCGCGGCGCGCGCGATCGCCGGCCGAGACATCCCGCTGTTCGCGGTCAATCTCGGCGGGCTGGGTTTCCTCACCGCGATCACCGTCGATGAACTGTTCCCGGAACTCGAGCGCGCGCTGCGCAACGAACTGCGCGTGGCGAAGCGGCGGATGCTTTCCTGTGAGGTTCAGCGGGGCGGGGAAGTGGTGGCCCGCTACGAGGCGCTGAACGACATCGTCATCACCAAGGCGCACATCGCACGCATGATCGATCTGGTCTGCAATGTGGACGCGCATTTCGTGTGCCGCTACAAGGCCGACGGCCTCATCATCGCCACGCCCACCGGTTCCACGGCGTACTCGCTGTCCGCGGGCGGACCCATCGTGTTCCCCTCGGTCGGCGCGCTGTGCATCACGCCGATCTGCCCGCACATGCTCACCAACCGGCCCGTGTTGGTGTCGGACGCGAGCGTCATCCAGATCCTCAATCTGGCCCGCGGCGAGGACGCCTACCTGACCATCGACGGCCAGGTCGGCTCGCCGCTGCTCGAACAGGACCGGATCATCTGCCGCAGTTCCGCCAACTCGCTCAGTCTGATCCGCCCGCCGCGCATGCTCTTCTTCGATGTCCTTCGCCAGAAGCTGAAGTGGGGCGAACGATGAAGCGCCCGTCGCTGACCACCTGGATCTTCATCGCCATGCTCGCCGGGGTGGCCATCGGCCATTACCAACCCGAATTCGGGAAGAACATCGCCTTCATCAGCAACATCTTCCTGCGACTGATCAAGTCGATCATCGCCCCCCTGCTGTTCGCCACGCTCGTGTTCGGCATCGCCGGGTCGGGCAGCGCGCGCGCAATGGGGCGCATCGGCGTGAAATCGCTGATCTACTTTAATATCGCCACCTCCGGCGCGCTCCTGCTCGGCCTGCTGTCGGTGAACTACTTTCGTCCCGGCGACGGCGTGCCGATCGACGCGGGCGTGAAACCGCAACTGCCCGAGGCCAAGGCCAGCCTGATCGGCGTGCTGGAGCACAGCGTGCCCAGCAGCATTATCGACGCCATGGCGCGCAATGAAGTGCTGCAACTCGTCGTCTTCTGCTTCCTGTTCGGCACCGCGTGCATCGCGATGGGCGAGAAGGCCAAGCCGGTGCTCGACTTCTGCCGCGCGCTGGGCGATGTGATGTTCGAGTACACCAAGTACGTGATGTACCTCGCCCCGCTGGGCGTGGGCGCGGCGCTCGCCGCGGTGGTTGGTTCCAAGGGGATCGGCATTCTGTTTGGTCTTGGCAAGCTGATCGGCGCGCTTTATATAGCGCTGATCGCCTACATCGTCATCGTGCTGGGCGCTGTGCTGTTGATCTGCCGGATCCCACTTCTCCGTTTCCTGCAGGCTGCGCGCGAGCCCACCGTCATCGCTTTCAGCACCGCCTCGAGCGAAGCCGCGTTTCCCAGCGCGATGCGCAACATGGAGCGCTTCGGCGTGCCGCGCCACATCGTCAGTTTCGTGTTGCCGACCGGCTACAGCTTCAATCTCGACGGCAGCACGCTCTACCTCGCTCTCGCCTCCGTCTTCGTGGCGCAGGCCGCGGGCATCGAGATGACCCTGACTCAGCAACTGACCATGATGGCGGCGCTGATGCTCACCAGCAAGGGCGTCGCCGGGGTGCCCCGCGCCGCGCTCATCGTTCTCGCCGGCACGCTCAGCGCCTTTAACCTGCCGCTCGAGGGGATTGTCATCCTGCTTGGAGTGGATACCCTGATGGACATGGGCCGCACGTCCGTCAACCTGCTTGGCAACTGTCTCGCGACCGCCGTCATTGCCCGTTGGGAGGGCTACGACCTGAAACCGCCCGCCGCCGGCGAAGCCGGTGCGCCATCATAAACAAAAAGGAGATGAGCCATGAAGCTCGGCGCCGTCACTTACAACGTTCTCAAGGACTGGGACCTCGATACCGTCATCACCAAACTCGAACAGGCTGGTTTTCAGGGAGTCGAACTGCGCACCACCCACAAGCACGGCGTCGAGCCCACGCTCAGCCACCAGGAGCGTGACGCCGTCCGCATCCGCTTCGCCCGCACGCCCGTCCGCCTCGTCGGCCTCGGGTCCACCGCCGAGTACCACTCGCCCGACCCCGCCGTCCGCCGCAAGCACATCCAGGACACCAAGGCCTTTGTCGATCTCGCCCGCGATACCGGCGCCATGGGCGTCAAGGTCCGTCCCAACGCCTTCCCGCAAGGCGTCAGCCGCGAACAGACCATCGAAAACATTGCCGTCAGCCTCAAGGAATGCGGCGACTACGCACAGGTCCGCGGCATCGAGATCTGGCTTGAAGTCCATGGCCGTGAAACCCAGGAGCCGCGCGTCTGCGAAGCCATCATGAAGCAGACCAACCATCCCGCCGTCGGCCTCTGCTGGAACTCGAATCCCCCCGACATCATCCAGGGCAGTATCCGCGAAAACTTCCACCGTCTGCGCCCGTGGATCAAACACTGCCACATCAACGAACTCGCCAACGACACCTACCCGTGGCGGGAACTGTTCACCCTGTTCCGCGAAACCAAATACGAGCGCTACACCATGATGGAAGTCGCCGAAAGCCCGCAGCCTGAACGCTTCCTCCGCTGGTACCGCGCCCTCTGGAGAGAAATGTGCCGCCCCTGATCCGCCGCCTCCTGCTCGCCGCCGCCCTCACTACAGCCGCTGTTCTCGCCGCGCCGCCCACGCCGGAAGCCTTCTTCGGCTTCCGGATGGGCGCCGACCGCACCACCCACGAGTGGGCCAAGGTCAGCGCCTACATGCGCGAACTCGAGAAGGGCACCAACCGGATCAAGGTCATCGAGATCGGCAAGAGCGAAGAGGGGCGCACCATGCTTGCCGGCATCATCGCCGCGCCGGAAACTCTCGCCCGCCTCGAACACTTCCGCCAGATCCAGAAGCGTCTCGTGGACCCCCGCCGCACCTCCGATGCCGAAGCCATCAAGCTCATCGCGGAAGGCAAGTCCGTCGTCCTCATCACCTCCGCCATCCACGCCACCGAGGTTGCCAGCGTCCACGCCACCATCGAATTCGCCCATCGCCTCACCACGGCCACGGACCCTAAGACCCGCCAGATCCTCGACAATGTGATCCTGCTGCTCGCCCCTTCCATCAATCCCGACGGCCTCGATCTCGTCACCAACTGGTACCGCAAGACCCTCAACACCCCCTTCGAGGGCACCTCCCCGCCCGAGCTGTATCAGAAGTACACCGGCCACGACAATAACCGCGACTGGTACATCTTTTCGCAGGCCGAAACCCGCGCCGTCATCGCCGGCCTCCACAACCAGTGGCATCCCCACATCGTCTACGACATCCACCAGATGGGCCCCACCGCCGCGCGCATCTGGATTCCTCCGTACCTCGACCCCATCGAGCCGAACGTCGATCCGCTCATCGCGCAAATGGCCAATATGGTCGGCATGACCATCGCCGCCGACCTCACCGCCGCCGGCCGCAAGGGCGTCGCCGTCAATGCCATGTACGACCTCTGGACCCCCGCCCGCCACTATCAGAGCTATCACGGCGGCATGCGTATCCTGAGCGAATCCGCCAGCGTTCGCATCGCCTCGCCCGTCAAGATCCGCGCCGATCAACTCTCCACCACGTCGCTCGGCTACAATGCCCGCGAAAGCACCTGGAACCATCTCGAACCCTGGCCCGGCGGCGAGTGGAAGCTTCGCGACATCGTCGATGACGAACTGATCGTGATGGAATCGGTCTGCTGGCAGGCCGCACTCCGCCGCGAGTTCTTCGTCCGCAACTTCCATCAGTTCGCGAAGAACGCCGTCGCGCGCCGCGAGCCTTACGCCTTTGTCCTCCCCGCCGCGCAGTCCGATCCCGGCTCCGCCCGCCGCCTGCTCGAAACCCTCGACTTCGGCGCCGTTGAAGTGGAACGCGCCGCCGCCGATTTCCGCGTGGGTTCGAAATCCTATACCGCGGGATCTTATGTCATCCGTCTGCAACAGCCCTTCGGCGGCTTCGCCAAGGCGCTGCTCGAGAAGCAGGACTATCCGGATTTACGCATGTACCCTGGCGGTCCCCCCAAGCGCCCCTACGACGTCACCGCTCACACTCTGCCCCTGCTGATGGGCGTTGCCGTCGATACCATCGACGACCAGTTCAACGCCAGCCTCCGCCGCGTCCGCGAATTCAGCTTCACGCCCGAGCATCCCCGCGCCGCCAACATCTGGCCCGCCTCCGATCACTCCACGTGGGCTCGCGTCAATGAAGCCTGGCGCAAGGGCGCCCGCGCAAATGTATGGTGATAAAGGTGAAGTTCCTGAAGAAGAATATATAATTCCAATCGGACAAGCAAAAGTGGTAAAAGAAGGTTCTGACATTACCTTTGTTTCGTTTGGCAAAATTTTAAAAGTGGCTTTAGC
>ERZ761609.3126-NODE-3126-length-11233-cov-9.295491_pt1 | contig 11233 bp, 9 predicted proteins | sample MGYA00511163_ERZ761609 | MGnify/ENA primary metagenome ERZ761609 (study PRJEB28899, sample SAMN02445070) | bioreactor sludge metagenome | biome: EBPR sludge | place: Australia: Brisbane, Thorneside Wastewater Treatment Plant | collected 2011-12-16 ... | reverse complement strand
GATTGCGCAGCTCGTGGCTCATATTCGCAAGGAAGGACGATTTCGCGCGGTTGGCGACATCGGCATCCTGCTTGGCACGGCGGAGTTTGCGCATCATGTTCTTGCGTTCCGTCACGTCGCGGATGGTCGAAACCATGAAACGGCGTTTTTGCGACAGCTCCATCAGCGCCGTTGTGACCACCACATCGGCGGCGGCGCCGTCTTTTTTGAGGATGCGCACTTCGCGCGTGCCGTGACGGCCTTTTTGCATGAAAGCGGCGTAAAGCTTGCGCGAAATCGACTGGTCGTCGTCGGGGATAAGCAGGGTGAAATCCTCGCCCAGCAAATCTTCGCGCGACCATTCGTAATCGGCCAGAAAGGTATCATTCACCCGCACAATCCGGCCATGATGGTCGGTAACCACAATACCAAGACCGCTGGCATCGAACAGCGAGGTCAGCAGCATGATGGCATCGTCACGCTCCCGCTGCAGCTGCGCGCTGTCCAGCGTATCGGGGCGCGCCATGACGTCGATATAGCGCACGCGCCCTTCGGCATCGATAACGGGGTTGAAAATAAATGCCTGCATCTTCAGCCCCGATGCCGTGCGCGGCACAGCATTGAACGTGACCGCGCGGCGCACCTTCAGGCAGGACAGGAAAGATTGTTCAATCTGGTCAGCAACCGTGCTGGAAAACAAATCGCGCGCGCTGCGCCCCACCATGTCTTCGCGCTGCATTTCAAAATACTGCGCGGCCACGGCATTCACCTCGGCAAAGATAAAACGGCCATCCGCCTCCACCGACATCACCATGCGCGCCACAGGCGCCGCAAGGAACATCAGACGGAAATCTGTATCCGCTACGAATCCTGTGATGTTGCTATGAGGTTCGGAAATGGTCATGAAACGCCGGGCTGCAATGGAAGACACGAAACACCTACCTTTTTGGTAGCATGTAAATAACAAAAAACTGGTTAACAAAACCTTTCCAGCGCGGCGTTAAAAACATGTTTTTTCCTGAAAAAGCATATACTTAAACAACCGTACAAAAACTAATTTTGCCCGCGCCCCTTTTATTGACATAATCAATTTGACAGGGGTACATAAATACCTTATAAAGTTTATGCGAATGGTTCGCAAAAAGCACTCACTTGAACACAAGGAGCGACACACATGAACTCTTTCGACCGACAGTTCCAACAGCGTCTGGAATTCATCTTCAAAAAGGCGGAAATCGACCAGCGCGTCGAAGCTGAACGCAAGGCCGCCCGCGAAGCGCAAAACCAGAATGACAGCAGCGCCGCCAAGCCCTGCCCGAAGAAAGACGCACCGAAGCCGCGCTAACCCCGCGATTGACAGGGCACAGCGAAAATTCCGCCGCGCCCGTGCCAATAAAAAGACGACAGACTTAAATGCTTGACCGCCCAACGGCTAAAATCGTACGGGCGGTTTTGTTTTGTGCGGGCTTTTAAGGATGCGGCGTTAAACGCCGTCTTTGCTGCGGTCGCGCGCGAATTGCGCCAAGGCTGACAGCTCGCGGTATTCGGAAATGCGGTTGCCGCCGCCGCGTTTGGATTCCGCCAGGGCCTGTTTGGCATAGCCGACGCAAACATCCGGCTTTTCACGCTGGATGGCTTCGGCGATTCCGAAAGATGCCGTGACTTTCAGCTTCTCCCCCGTTTGCATGAACACGGGATTGTTTTCAATCTCCCCGCGCAGACGGTCCATGACGGAGCAGGCATCCATGAATTCGACATGCTTGAGCACAAGGATATATTCCCCCTTGCCCAGATAATACGCATCGTCGAAAGAGCGCACGGTGCGCGCAACAACCTGCGCCACGGCGGCATAAATCAAATCCATGCCGCGGCGGTCATATTTTTGCGAAAGGGCTTCGAGGTTATCAATCTCGATATTCGCGATGCTGAAAGACGTGCCCTTGCGGTCGAAGCGGTCTTGTTCGCGCTTGATGTCGTTGCGCATGCCGGCAATGGTGCGCAGCCCCGTTACGGGGTCAACCGCCGTCGAAGAGTCGGCCAAATCCTGCTGCAAACGGCGGATGTGATTGATGAAGTTGTCGCACTGGTTTTCAATGCCGTCATAAAGCGCCAGCGTCGGCGCGGCACCGCCTGCGCAATGTTCCAGTATCAAACGCGCGGCTTTGCACATTTCTTCGTGCGCATGCACCAGACGCTCCACCACCGCACGGTCCACCGTGCCGCGGTCTGCTTCGCGCTTGCACCATATCAGCATCGCCGACGGTGCATTCGCATCTGCCGGCCGCGCTTGCGAACCCGGAAAGAAACATTGACGGATGACTTCGTTACGCCAATCAAGGATGGTCTCGATTTCCGAGACAATCATGTCTGTCGAAATAACCTGGGCGTATGAAACGGCCACGATAAACCCCTTGAAACCCGCGAAAAATATTATAGAAAAGAGAAGGTTTCTTCTCTTCTTAAAATAATCTTACTTTATTAAAATATCGTAAGCGCGGAATTTGCACAACGTCTTCGGACGTCTTCGGACGTCTTCGAGCGTCTTGGGGCGGCCAAAGCGGGCGGGATTTTACACCACCCACTCTTTTTGCGCTTCATCCAGCCGGTTGGCACCAATCGCGGCGCGCACTTCGCGCATCAGACGGTTCATGGTCGCCACATTATGGATTGAAAGCAGCGTCATGCCGAGCGACTCGCCCGTGCGGAACAGGTGATGGATATACCCGCGGCTGTGGTGACGGCAGCAATAGCATTCGCAAGTCTTATCAACCGGGTCCTGGTCTTTCATATACTGCGCGTTGCGCAGGTTCATGCGCTCTTTCGGTGCGCCCTTGACCAGCGCCCAGCCGTGGCGGGCAATACGCGTCGGTGACACGCAATCGAATGTATCCATGCCTGCGCGTACGTTGGTGAAAATATCAATGAAACTGCCAATGCCCAGCAGATGCACGGGGCGGTCGGGGTGGATATGCGCGCTGCACATCGCGACGACTTCGTACATTTGCTCTTTGTGGCTGCCGAGGGAGCCGCCGACGGCCGTCGCGAAGAAATCGCGGTCGCGCGTCCATTCACAGGAAATGCGGCGCAGGTCTTCGTACACGCCGCCCTGTACGATACCGTACATGCGCTGTTTGCCGTCGTCCTTGCGTTTCCATTCCGCCAGCGAGCGGTCGCCCCAGCGCATGCTCATCTCCATCGACTTCGCGGTATATTCGCGGTCAACGTGGAAGGGCGTACATTCATCCAGCTGCACAATCAAATCCGCGCCGAGTTTACGCTGGATGTCGATGGAGCCTTCGGGCGTCAGGAAAAACTTTTTGCCGTCCAGATAAGACTGGAACGCCGCGCCCTCTTCGGAAATTTTCAAAATGGTTTTCTTGCGGTGACGCTGGCCGCGGCCTTTGATTTCATCGGCAACAGAGCCATAACCGAGCGAGAAAATCTGAAACCCGCCGCTGTCCGTAAACATCGGGCCGTCCCAGCCCATGAATTTGTGCAGCCCGCCCATTTCGGCAATCAAATCCGGCCCCGGCGACAGCATCAGGTGGTATGTGTTCGACAGGATGATGTCGGAGCGCGCATCGCGCATCTGCTGCGGCGACAGGCCTTTGACAGACGCCTTGGTGCCGCAGAAAATAAAATTCGGCGTTTCAATCGTGCCGTGCGGCGTGGTCAAGCGGCCAAGGCGCGCGTAGGAATTGGGGTCGCGGTGCGTGATGTCGAAGGCAAAGGTCATGATGCGAAAAGCCCAGCGGGGGTAAGACAAAAACCGGCAATAAAAAAGGCGGGAGATATCGCTCCCGCCCTTTTTAAATCTTCAGCCAAATCAGGCGGCTTTCGCAGCGGCCTTTTTGGTCAGCTTGCGGCGCGGCTTCGGCTCGGGCTTCGGCAGTTCGCCGACTTTCGCCACGATGGCCTTGCGCACTTTGCGCAGTTCGGTCGGCAGTTTCGTCGGCGCGGTGCCGAGAAGGTATGCGTCGATACCGCCTTTGTGTTCTACCGTGCGGATGCCGTGCGTCGTGGTCTTGACCTTGACGTTTTTCGCCAGCGCAACGCTGTAGAAAGAAGCGTCCTGCAGGTTCGGCAGGAAACGGCGCTTGGTTTTGTTGTTCGCGTGGGACACGTTGTTGCCGACCATCGGCCCTTTGCCCGTAATTTCGCAACGTCTGGTCATGGTATTTATCCTTGTTTCACTTTATATATGCCCGTGGCCTTGCGGCGGCATGGGCGAGAATCCTTTAGACGCAGCAAGATATGTTAAGCGCGCCCCTGCCGTCAAGGCTTTTAAGCCCCATTTTGGCGGGAAATCAGCCCTATTTAATTTTCATAATTGTTATCATCATCGGTTTTTGACCTTTGGTTCGGGAAAAGCTATAAAAAAGCACCCCCATCACCCAGAGGAGCCGCGTAAAGCGCCATGACCGCCCCTATTCCCTTTGTCGATAAAAAGACCGCCAAGAGCACGCCCGTCACCCCGCTTTCCGCCGACAGCTTCGCCGACTGGCTGAAACAGCAGGACGACAAAACCCGCAACTGGGTCGCGGCCAGCAATTTCAAGGCCAGCGAAGGCGCGGTTTTGTTCCTGCCCGATGACAAGGGCGGCATCGCCCGCGTGCTGTACGGTGTTGGCAAGGATGACAGCCTTTATACCTACGCCGACCTGCCGTCCAAGCTGCCGAAGAACGCAGCCGGATATTACATCGACAAAAAAATGACCGATGCGCGCGCCACGCAAGCCGCGCTCGGCTGGGCGCTGGGTTCGTACCAGTTCACCGATTACAAACCGTCGAAGAAACGCGATTTCGCCGCCCTCGTCTGGCCGCAAAACGCCGACCGCAAGGCGGTGAAGGCTACGGCGGAGGCGACGTTCCTTGTGCGCGACCTCGTCAACATTCCTGCCAACGACCTCGGCCCCGAAGAACTGGCGGAGGCGAGCAAGAAAGTCGCCAAAGCGTTTAACAAGGCCAGCGTCAAAATCATCGTCGGCGAACAGCTTGTCAAACAAAACTATCCCGCCATTCACGAAGTCGGCAAAGGCAGCCCGCGCGAGCCGCGGCTTATCGACATCCGCTGGGGCAACGAAAAACATCCGCTGATTACCCTCATCGGCAAGGGCGTTATTTTCGATACCGGCGGCCTCGACATCAAACCGTCAAGCGCGATGGGGCTGATGAAAAAAGACATGGGCGGCGCCGCGCATGTGCTCGGCCTTGCCCACATGATTATGTCGGAAAACCTGCCCGTGCGCCTGCGCGTGCTGATTCCGGCGGTTGAAAACTCGGTCGATGGCAACAGCTTCCGCCCCGGTGACGTTATCAAGACGCGCAAGGGCATCAGCGTCGAAATCGACAATACCGACGCCGAAGGCCGCCTTGTGCTTTGCGATGCGATTGCCGAAGCCTGCCGCGAAAAACCCGACCTGATTATCGATTTCGCAACGCTGACGGGCGCTGCGCGCGTGGCGCTCGGCCCCGACCTGCCCGCGATGTTCTCCAACAACGACGACATCGCCAATGCGCTGTTGAAATCGTCCGAAAAAGTGCAAGACCCGCTGTGGCGTTTGCCGCTGTGGCAGGCCTATGCCAGCATGCTGAACAGCAGCGTTGCCGATGTGAAAAACTCCGGCGGCAGTTTTGCCGGCGCCATCACCGCCGCGCTTTACCTTGAAAAATTCGTCGATAAAGACGTGCCGTGGGTGCATATCGACACCTATGCGTGGAACCCCGGCAACAAACCCGGCCGCCCCGAAGGCGGCGAGGCGCTGGGCATGCGCGCCAGCTATGACCTTATCAAGGAAAAATTCGGCAACGCCAAACCCGCAGCGAAAAAACCGAAAGGCCCCGCACGATGACGGGCGCGCGCTGGAAGGTCACCGCCCCCACTGCCCCCGTGCGCGAGCAGCCGGATAACGAAGCCCTGCGCGGCAAGCTGGAATCGCAACTGCTGTTCGGCGAGATTTTCATCGCCGAAGAAGAAACGGCGGAGTGGCTGAAAGGCCACTGCGAACATGACGGTTATGCCGGATATGTCGAAAAGAAAAACCTGACGCAGGAATTCGCCGAAGCCACGCATATCGTGAACACGCAGCGCACCGACGTTTACCGCGACGACAGCATCAAATCCCCCATCCGCATGACGCTCGGCTTCGGCGCGCAAGTGACGGTGGCGGAAATGGGCGAGAAATTCGCAAAACTCGACGACGGCACGCATATCTATGCCGCGCACCTCTCCACGCTATCCGCCCGCGAAGATTTTACGGCGGCGGCGGAAAAACTGGCGGAAACGCCCTATGTGTGGGGCGGACGCGGCGGGCTGGGCATTGATTGCTCCGGCCTTGTGCAAATCGCCCTCGCCCGCGCCGGCATCAGCGCGCCGCGCGATACCGAAGAGCAGGAAAAAGCCATCGGTCAGGATGCCACGGACAAACCGCGCCAGCGCGGCGATATCGTCTATTTCCCCGGCCACGTCGGCATCATGGTGGATGATAAAAACATCCTGCACGCCAATGCCACCCACATGAAAACCTGCGTGGAGCCGCTGGATGTTGTGACCAAACGCTCGGACGGTATCGTCACCGCAATACGGCGGATTTAACGCGCAGGCAATTACCTGCCCCAATTATTGACGAACCACGCAAGCAAGGCAAAGATAACCGCAAAAATCAAACCGACGACAAGCACATCGGCAAGCTTGATGCTGAGCTTTTGTATTTTGCTGTGTATCCAGCCCATCAAAAATACAAAACCGAAAAACAGGATAAAGAAAAATAAAAGCCCGAGAGCATCGCGCCAGCCATCTTCGGCGGCGATTAACAGCAGCAACGCAGGGCCGCCCACGAAAATCGCCAGCGCCGCCTGTTTGGTCTGCTGTTGCTGTGCGGGCGGCATGTTTTGATAATTGCGCCGCGCGCGTGCTGTCCAGTTTTCTTTTTCGTCCATTAATCCCCCTGAATAAAAACACCGGCCTGTGACAGCCGGTGTTTTTAATGGCTGGCGCATTTACGCCGCCGCGTCTTTTTTGCCGTCCTTGGCTTTTTCAGGCGTGCTGGCAATCACCAGCCCCGCCTTGTCGGACGTGACCGTGACCGTGCCGCCGTCGCTGACTTTTCCTTCGATAATCAGGTTGGCGAGCGGGTTTTGCAGGTCTTTTTGTATCACGCGCTTCAGCGGACGCGCGCCATAGGCCGGGTCATAGCCTTCTTCGGCCAAAAAGCGCGTGGCTTTTTCATCCAGCGCCAGTGTGATTTGACGCTCCGCCAGCATTTTGCGCAGGCCTGCGACCTGAATATCCACGATATCCACCATCACATCGCGGCTGAGGCGGCGGAACAGCAGGATATCATCAATGCGGTTCAGGAATTCGGGGCGGAACGCGCCGCGCACGACTTCCATCACTTGAGCGCGCACCTTTTCCACATCTTCGCCGTCTTTTTGCGCGACCAGATATTCCGCGCCCAAATTCGACGTCATGATAAGAACCGTGTTTGAAAAATCCACCACGCGCCCCTGACTGTCGGTCAGGCGGCCATCGTCGAAGACTTGCAGCAGGATGTTGAACACATCCGGATGCGCTTTTTCAACTTCGTCGAACAGCACCACCTGATAAGGACGGCGGCGGACGGCTTCGGTCAGCGCGCCGCCTTCTTCGTACCCGACATAACCCGGAGGGGCGCCGACCATGCGCGCCACCGCGTGTTTTTCCATGTATTCGGACATGTCGATACGCAGCATCGCGCCTTCGTCGTCGAACAGAAATTCGGCCAAAGCCTTCGCCAGTTCCGTCTTGCCCACGCCCGTGGGGCCGAGGAACAGGAACGTGCCAATCGGCTGGTTGCGGCGCTGCAGCCCCGCGCGCGCGCGGCGCACGGCGTTTGCAACGGCAGAAACCGCTTCGGTCTGGCCAATCACGCGTTTTTGCAAAAGGTTTTCCATCTGCATCAGACGGTCGCGTTCGCCCTGCAGCATTTTATCCACTGGAATCCCCGTCCAGCGGCTGACGACGGCGGCGATGTCTTCGTCGCGCACTTCTTCGTTAATCATCGCGTTGTCGGCGGCAGTGGCGGATTCTGCCAGACGTTCTTCCAGTTTCGGGATGACGCTATAGGTCAACTCCCCCGCGCGCGTCCAGTTGCCGTCGCGGTGCGCCTGTTCCAGCTCGATACGCGCCTTTTCCAGCTCTTCCTGTATTTTCTGGCCGGAGGCGAGTTTTTCCTTCTCCGACTGCCATTTCGACGTGATTTCGGCGGATTGTTTTTCCAAATCCGTCAGCTCTTCCTCAAGCCGCGCAAGGCGGTCGCGCGTGGCCTGGTCGTCTTTTTCTTTTTTCAGCGCCTCGCGCTCAATCTTCAGCTGCACGACGCGGCGGTCCAGCTCGTCCAGCTCTTCGGGCTTGCTATCAACTTCCATACGCAGGCGCGATGATGCCTCGTCAATCAAATCGATAGCCTTGTCGGGCAGGAAACGGTCGGCGATATAACGGCTCGACAGCGTTGCCGCCGCCACAATCGCGCTATCGGTGATGCGCACACCATGGTGCAGTTCGTATTTTTCCTTGAGCCCGCGCAGGATGGAAATGGTGTCTTCCACCGTCGGCTCTTTGACGAATACGGGCTGGAAGCGGCGTTCCAGCGCGGCGTCTTTTTCGATGTGCTTGCGGTATTCATCCAGCGTTGTTGCGCCAATCATGTGCAGCTCGCCGCGCGCAAGGGCGGGCTTCAGCATATTGCCGGCATCCATCGCCCCCTCGGCCTTGCCTGCGCCGACCAGCGTATGAAGCTCATCCAGAAACAGAATAACATCGCCATCCGCCGCGCGCACTTCTTCGAGAACAGCCTTCAGGCGCTCTTCGAATTCGCCGCGGAATTTCGCGCCCGCAATCATGGCGCCAAGGTCGAGCGACATCAGTTTTTTGTCTTTGAGGCTTTCCGGCACGTCACCATTGACGATGCGCAGCGCGAGACCTTCGATAATTGCGGTTTTGCCCACGCCCGGCTCCCCTATCAGCACAGGGTTGTTTTTGGTGCGGCGGGAAAGCACCTGAATGGTGCGGCGGATTTCTTCGTCACGGCCGATAACGGGGTCGAGCTTGCCGTTGATTGCCGCCTCGGTCAAATCGCGGGCGTATTTTTTCAGCGCATCGAACTGGTCTTCGGCGGAGGCACTGTCGGCCGTACGCCCCTTGCGCATCTGGTTGATGGCGGCGTTTAGTTTTTGCGCATCGACACCGTTTTCCTTCAAAAGCTTCGCCGCTTCGCTTTGCGGTACCAGCGTCACACCTTGCAGCAAACGCTCCAACGTCACGAATTTGTCGCCGGATTTTTGCGCCGCCTGCTGCGCCTGGTCAAACGCGCGCGCAAGGTTGGGCGACATGTGAAGACCGGTTGCACCACCGCCCGATACGGCAGGCATGCCCGCGATGCCTTCGTTCAAAACCTTCATCAGGTTTTCAGGTTTGCCGCCCGCGGCGCGCACAAGGTTGCGCACAACGCCGCTGTCATCGTCGAGCATGCATTTCAGCAGGTGTTCGGGCTGAAGCTGTTGGTGATTGTTTCTGAGCGCCAAGGTCTGCGCGGCCTGCACGACCGACTTGGCGCGTTCGGTGAATTTTTCGAAGTCCATTATGCGGCACTCCTTGTATATGTGGCAAAGGCCCTCAATAGGCACCTTTGTTTATTATACGCTCCCGCCTGCGGAATGGACTTAAAAAATGTCAAAAAAACAAAGGGGCGTTTTCCAAAAACGCCCCTTTGGGTTCAAAATCCGGCTATCTGCGGTAAAAATCAGACCGCTTCGGTCTCTTTCACACGGCCCGCCGCGCGGCGGCGGACAGGCTCGGCCACGACTTCGGGTGCGCCGAGGTCTTCGATACCGTCATCGCTGTCAGACGCATTCAGGTTGCCGTTGACTTCGCCCTGTGCGGCAGCTGCGGGTGCGCCGCGGCGGCCGACCAGAAAGCCCTGATCGAGGTCTTCGAGCGCGACGTCGGGCTGTTCGCCCGTGCCGGACATGTCGGATTCCATTTCATCCTGCGGTGCGCCGCGGTGATGATGGTTGTTCGGCTGCTGCTGGAACTGTGCCTGATGACGGTTATACTCTTCCGTCATTTCGTTCAGCATGCGCTGGTAGTGTTCTGCGTGCTGCAGGTAGCTTTCTGCCAGAACGCGGTCGCCCGCGCCCTGCGCATCGCGCGCCAGCGTCAGGTATTTTTCGTTGATTTGGATAGCATTGCCACGGATGCGCACATCGGGGCCGTTGCTGTCGAAAGTCTGTACGCGCGGATTGATGCGGCGCTGGCCGCCATTATTGTGGTGGTGGTGATTTTGACCGCCGCCGTTGCCATTATTATTGTTACGGCCGCGAAAACGTCTTCCGTTTTGATTATGTCTCATGTAACCCACTTCGCTTTGATACGCGCCCCGCTCTCCCCTTGTTCCCGGCCATCTGGCACGCGGGAACCCCCTTTTTGCGACGTTCTGCACAGCGGGATGCTTTTTTCCGCAGAGCGCACAAGTTCATGTTACTCAAGCCCGATTCGCTTGAAAAGGAGTTTTTTATCAAAATGTTGATTTAATGCGATTTTCTGGCTATTCCGCCAGTCGGGCGACAATCACGCGATCTCGCCCCGCCAAATCTTTGCGCGTTTCTAGCACAGTCTGGCCATGGGCGGCAAGCAGCTCTTTGACCGCCGCGGCCTGCGTATGGCCTATCTCGTAAAAGGCCATGCCGCCTTTGCGCAGCCACGCCGGCGCCATCCGCGCAAGGGAACGATAAGCCTCAAGCCCGTCCTGTCCCGCAAACAGCGCTTCGTGCGGGTCGTAATTCACAACCTCCGGCGACAGCTCATCCCGCTCGCGCTCGGCGATATAGGGCGGGTTGCTGATAAGGACATCGCAGCGGCCTTTGGGTCTATAGGCTTCCCAGTTCATGGCCTGAAAGGCGACGCGTTTTTGAAGGCCGAGCAAACGCTCGTTCGCCACCGCCGTACGGATAGCACCCGGGCTGATGTCAATGCCAATGCCCACCGACTGCGGCCATTCCTGCAAGAGCGACAGTAGCAGGCAGCCACTGCCCGTGCCCAAATCCAGCACCCGCATTTTTTGCGTGCGCGCTTCGGGCAGCCAATGCAGGGCGGCTTCTATGAGCGTTTCAGAATCAGGCCTTGGGTCAAGGGTATGGCGGGTAATTTTAAAGTCAGACTTCCAAAACCCGCGCGCGCCGGGGTAACGATGGTGCGCGACCTCGGCTTCCACGACATG
>ERZ761609.3125-NODE-3125-length-11235-cov-57.206977_pt1 | contig 11235 bp, 5 predicted proteins | sample MGYA00511163_ERZ761609 | MGnify/ENA primary metagenome ERZ761609 (study PRJEB28899, sample SAMN02445070) | bioreactor sludge metagenome | biome: EBPR sludge | place: Australia: Brisbane, Thorneside Wastewater Treatment Plant | collected 2011-12-16 ... | reverse complement strand
AGTTGTGAGCGCGGTGGAGGCGGAATTGCCGGTGATCGCGTTGCCGGGGCGGGCGGAATTGCGTCTGGCAGCGGGGCGGGCGGGGGTGATCGGGACGACGCAAGGGGCGTGGCCGGGCATTCGTGTGGAGGCGGAGGGGGCGGCCTCGGCGGGTCCGACCGGGGGGCCGTGGGTCAATACAAATAGCGGGTTCTTGCGATTTGTCCGCGCGGCGTCAGGGGCGGCGGTGTGGATGGCGAACCGGCCCCCGGAGGGGGAAGTGCTGCGGGTGGAGCGCTACGTGATGGCGGCGGCGGACGCGGCGGTCGCGGGCGGGCGGTGGGTGGTGTCGCTGGACCCGGATTTCTCGAAGCGGCTGTTGGCCCGGGAAGCGAGGGGGGTGGCGGACTGGCGGCGGTTGATGGCGCATGTGCGGTTCTTCGAGGAACATCGGGAATGGGCGGACCTGCCGCCGGCCGGGGCGCTGGCGGTTTTGCAGGACGCAGAGTCGGGGGCGCTGATTTCGGGGGGGCTGTTGGACATGATCGGGGCGCGGCACACGCCGGCGCGGCCGGTGGCGACCCGGCATCTGTCGCAGGAACGGCTGGCGGGAACGCGCGTGCTGGTGAACATTGAGCCGGGGTCGGTCCCGGAGGGGGCGCGGGGGGTGCTGGCGGAGTACGAGGCGGCAGGGAACGTGGTGATCGCGCCGCCGGAGGGGTTCCGGTTTCCGGCGATGGCGGACTACCAGTTGTCGCTCGAACGGCTGTCCAAAGAGGATCATGACCGGCTGGATGGCGTCTGGAAGCGGGTGACGGCAACGATCGGGCGCAGCAATCTGGGGGCGCGGGTCTTCAATGCGCCAGGGATGTTGTCGCGGCTGTTGGGGGAGGCCGGGGGCGGGCGGCGTGTGCTGTATCTGGTGAACTACACGGATTACCAGGCGGAATCGATCACCGTTTGGCTGCCGGAGCGGTTCCGGAAAGCGCGGCTGCATTTGCCGGGCGGAGAGGTGCGGGAGTTGGAGCCATACCGCGTGGAGGAGGGTTGGGGGGTGGATATCGAAGTGATCGGGACGGTGGCGGCGCTGGAAGTGGAGTAGGCGGGCGGCGAACGGCGCCCGCTCAGGAGGCGGCACCCAAATGGGCGCGCCGGTTCACCGGGGCGTGGCCGCCCGGGGGAGGGAAGCCCGGTTTCACCTCGAGTCAGCGCCCCCCCCCCGGCGTTTACTGGCACCGCGTCCCGGCGGGGAGGCGGGACGAGACCAGGCTCACGTCCCGGACGTCGATGACGCCGTCGGAGTTGATGTCGGCGCGGACATCATAGCGCGGAGTGCCTCGCCAGGCGCCGAATGCGGCGCGCACGAGCGAAACGTCCACGCAATCGATGCGGGTGTCATTGTTGACATCGCCGGCGCGGGTCACCAGCAGGGTGAAGACCTGGGTGGCCGCGGGAGCCACACCGTTGTCCACGGTGATGGTGAGCGGATAGGCGCCGGTCGTGCCGGGCTGGGGGATTCCGGAGATCACGCCGGTTCCGACCGGCAGACCGGCTCCAATGCCGTCGGTATCGCGGAAGGTCAGGCCCGCGGGCAGAGTTCCGCTGAGAGAGAAGCGCATCGCCTTCGAAGTGAGGCCGGGAATCCCCTCGACGCTCGCCCGCGGGAATCCGGAGGCCGTCACCTGGAACCTGGTGTTGAGACCGAGGGGGAAGATGGCCATGTCGGGAGACGTCACCCGGGGGCGCTCCAGGACGACCAATCGCATCTCCCGGGTCATGGTCTCGATCGGACTCGTCATCGTCAGAAGAGGCCTGTATTCGCCGCCAGAACCCACGGGCGGCTGGCCGCTGAGTCCGAAGTTGCCGAACGAACCGGGCTGGAAGGTGACATTGGGCGGCAGTTCGCCGGCGAGGCTGGTGGTGATGCCGGGCAGGGTTCCCGTCCCGAGGAACGACATCTCAAAGTCTGTGCTGAGGATCGCATGGAGCGGGTCGGGAAACACAGGGCGGACGCGAGCCTGGATGGAGTAGTTCGGGGAGCTGCATTGAGGCGTGGGGGGAAGCGATCCGGCGGCGTAGGCCTGGAGGGTGAAGTTGTACGTGGCCGGTTGGGTGGGCGGATTGCCGGTGAGCAGGCCGGAATCCGGGCCGGTGCGGGTGACGTTGAGCCAGGAAGGCTTGTCGCCGCAGGGGAAGATGAAGCTGACCGGCGTGATGGCGCCGGTGGTGGAGATGGGGAGTTCATTGACGCCCGTGGGAGTGCCCGCCGTGCTGCGACTGGCGAACAGGGCGGTGGTGGGGGACGTGATCGAGGCGGCCGGCGAAGGAGAATCCCGGAAAACCGCGCTTTTCGAATCCGACGTGATGCCATTGCTGGCGGTGAGCGTGCAGGAGGGCGGGAAGTGGAGCGAGCCGTCGAGTGGGCGTCCGGACAGCGTGCCCCGGAAGGTGATCGTACCGTCGCCATTGTCCGAGAAGGTGACCTGGCCGGAGCTCGACAGGTTGCCCGCTATGCAGTTCAGCGCCGGACGCGGAGATCCCGCCACGGTGACCGTGTGGGTGAACGGGACGCCCGCCATGAAAGTGACGTCGGTCGGTGTCAGGATCTGGACAGGCGTGCTGAGCGTGGCGGTGAAGTTCTGCTGCGCGCCTTCCAGCCCATTGGAGGCGCTCAATATCAGCGGATAGACTCCGGCGGGGGTGCCGGAGCCACTGTACGAGACGCGCGCCCGGCCGGCGCCCAGGACGTCTGAACCCTGAAAGCTGAAACCGGCCGGCAATGGGGACAGGAGGCTGATGGAGGGCGCAGGCTGACCAATGGCGGTGATCTCGAAACTGGAAGCCGACCCGGCGGCGAAGGTTCCCGAGGAGGTGCTGGTGAACTCGGGCGTGCCTGCGACGGCGAGGGTGATGTTGTTGCCGTCCCCGTCCTTGAGTTTAAGTGCGGTGGTGGAGTACGCCGAGCAGGCGGAGAGGTCGGCCGCCAGAGGGAGACCGTTGGACCCGGATTCGCAGACGCGGTCGGTGTCGGCGGCTTCGTTCTTGGCGACGATGAAGCGGAAGGCGACACGGGACGCGGTGTATCTTTTGCCGCTCCAGTCGCGGAAGCGGAAGGCGGGCGAGAGTTCGGTGACGGAGTGGCCGCCGGGGGCCACTCCGTTGTGGGTGAGCCACCCGCCGACGGCCTTCGCGGTGAATCTGACGCCAAACCAGTCGCTATAAGTGAAGGTGGCGTGGGTTTGCGGCGCGCCCCCCTCGGGGGTGATGACAAACGGACGCCCGCTGCCGGTGGGGAGCGGGTTGGAGGACGGGAAGTCGGGCAGAGTGGCCTCGGTGTAGACCAGCATGAGCTTGTAGAGCCCGACGTTATTGCGGGCGAAACCCTCGAGATCGGGCTTGTTGGACTGGAGGCGCTGCAGATCGGCGTCCAGGGCGGCGAGGCGTTTGAGGTTTTCCTCGTTCATCGCCACCTGATAGGTCGCGATGGCCCCGATGATGATGGCGACCGCGACGATCGCAATCGGCCCCGAGATCGCGGCGCCCTTGAGCCCGGCGACGATGAGGGTCTTGCCGGCGTACATCCCTCCGCCCGCCAGAAGATAACCGCCGATGGTGCTGGCGTAAAAACCGGCCAGGGCGACGGCGCTCGCGACGGCGAGTGCGGCGCTGGATTCGAGGTCGTGGCCCATCTCCTCGAGGGCCTTCGTCCCCCCCGTGGTGTTGCCCACTCTCTGTCCGTAGGTGTTCTTCAACGCCGCGCCGAGGAAGTAGTCGCGGGACGGCATCGGGGGGGCGATACTGAACAGCACCGACAGATCTCCGCTCACCCCGCAATAGACCGAGCCGTCGTAGGAAAGGCCGTGGGCCTCAGCCACCTGCGCATCGGGCCTCCAGCGGCACTTGTCGGCCTGCCACCGGTTGCGGTCGGCAATCGCCGCCTCATAGAGCGATTTCTCCCGCGCCCAGACCAGGTTCTGGAACCAGTCATAGATGGCCGCTTCCTCGGCGTTCCGGTCGGACTTCGGCTTCGTGATGATCGCGATCAGAGTCGTGAACATGTGGGCGCGGATCTGGCTGCGCAGCGCGAGGCGCCCATACTGGTAGATCCACGACGCCTCCTGCGCCGGAATCTCGTTCCGCGCCAGCCAGTCCTGGACAGCCAGCCGTTCGAGGTTCTGATCGGCGGAGCAGTACTGCAGAATGGCGCTCTGGCCGATCGGCGGGTTCGTGGGCAGACACAGCCCCTGGGCCGAGGCCTGGGGCACCGTCCGGAGTTCCGGAACCACCGGGAGATGTCCGGCCAGCAGCACACACAACAGGATCGCGAGGGGAGAGCGGTACCAGGTGATTTTCGTGAGCGTCATGGGGAGTCCTCGTTTAGCGGCGTTTCAGGGCCAGCAGGCCGAATGCGGTGAAAACCAGAAGCAGCGTGGACGGCTCGGGGACGGGCGCGCCCGCTTCCGCCACCTCGACGTTTCCTGACTGAATATCGAAGGCCAGATCCAGGAACTGGGCATCGAGCAGAACCACGCTGAGCGGATCCGCGGTCACAGTCCCACTACCGGGGCCCAGCGCGCTGAAATTGACCCGGAACAGCGGCCCGGTGGTGACCATCTCGTCCAGGCCGGAAAGGGCGCTGGCGATGAAGGAGACGGTGAGCAGGTGATTGTCTATGAATCCAGGAGAAAAGAATATGCCGTTGGCGGCGAAATAGCCGAGTTCCTCGACGCTCTCGGCCTCCAGGAACGATGGGAACAGGATGTCCATCTGATACGCGGTCAGGCTCTCGCCGGCCTGCAGTTCGACGCCCACGGTCACGCTCAGCGATTGCCCGGCGCTGACGGGCGAAGGTGAGCTGAACGTGAGTGTCGCCGCTTGACTGCCCACGGCGAGGGCCGCCGCCAGCAAGGTCTTCGCGACCGGTTTCCAGAAAGAGAGTTGCATCCGTTTCCTCCAAGGGAGACCCGCCACCCGGCGGCGGCGAGTCGCGGCATCCTGGCCAGGTTCCTGGCCGATCCCAGCTTCTTCTGACAGAAGTGAGAGCAGGGGTGCGAACTCGGAAGCGAAAACGAAACTTTTTTTGCGCGATTGGCGGCTAGGGGTTCAGGTCGAGTCGAAAAAGGTCGCCGAGGGTGAGATCGAGGTGGGTGTACAGGATGGTCCCGCTGTCCGGAGAGACAGCCATGTTGCGGGGCCCATTGAAGATGCTCTTCGGCGGCGCGGCCAGTTTCCGGGAAGAGCCGCCGTTGAGTTGAAGCCGGACGAAGCCGGGTTCAGGATCGGAGCGGAGGAAGAAAAGACCGCCGCCCTGGAGAGCCCACCAGCGGTAGACGAGGTTCTGGGTGCCGGCGACGCGTACGGCGGGTCCGCCGGCGACGGCTCTGCGCCAGATGCCGGGGGCGCGGTCCCGCGGGCGGGTGAAGTAGATCGACCGGCCTTCATCGCCTTCCACGGGCTCGAACATCTCCTCGCCGGCGACGAGAACCGCATCGCCGCCTTCGACGGGGATCTTCCAGGTCTCGCGGCGGCTGCCCGGTTCCTGCGTGAAGTAGATCCAGCGGCTGTCGGACGACCATCCGGGCACCAGGCGTTCGACCGTGTTGTCCGTCAACCTGCGCGGCGTGCCCCCGGCGGCGGGCACGACATAGATATTGTTGAACTGGGGCCGGTCGCCCGGGTGCCCCTCGGCGCGGTGGTCCGAATCGAATGCGATCCACCGGCCATCCGGCGACCAGCGGGCGCTCCCGCTGTGGGCCTTCAGATGCGTTAACTGCCTCGGATGCCGGCCGTTCCGGTCGCAGAGGAAGAGTTCATGGAACCCCGTGCGATTCGAGCGGAACAGGATCGAATGCCCGTCGGGGGAGAACTCGGGCTCGCTGTCCTCTTCACTGGACGCGATCAATTTGGTGGCCGCGCCCGTGCTGGTGTCGAGGCGCCAGACATTGAGGTCGCGAAGGCTGCGTCCGAAGACCGCGCGCGTGCCGCTGACCGCCAGTTCGTTCACCGGACCCTCGAACAGCGGCTGCAATCGTTCGTCCGGCGCAAGCCGGAACAAGCCCCGCGAATCGCTCAGCAGCAGTGACCGGGAATCAGCATACCAGGCGAGAGAATTGATCGAGTGGTCCGCGGGCTGGCAGCTTTCCCGCCCGCCCTGCAATGGCATCCGGCACAGCGAAGCCACGCCGCCGAGCGCGCGGACGAAGGCGAGCGTCCGGCCATCGGGGGAGATGGCGGGCCGCGAATCCTGGGCGTCCCGGGCGGCGGTCAGAATCTGCTTTTGTCCCGTGAGGAAGAGGCGGACCAGGGGCCGGCCCTCCGGCCCGGCATCGCGCGTGACCAGCGACTGCGAATCCGGCCACCAGGCCAGGCCGCGGTACCCCTGATGATCCACGACATGCCCCACCAGGCGCTCCTCGCCCCCTCCGGCCGGGCGCATCAATACATCGGCATCACCGCCACTGCTCGCGCGGCGCACGTATGCGATCCACCGGCCGTCGGGCGACCATGCCGGCGTCGAGTGTTCGCGGGGGTCCGATGTCAGCTTCCGCGTGTCCTCGCCCTCCACGCTCTTTACATAGATCGCCTGCTCCGCATCGTCCAGGCCCGTCCAAACAAAGGCCACCCGCGCCCCATCCGGCGAGAGCGCTGGCTGCGATTCCACACCGGTGTAGCTGGTGACGGAAACCGGTGCCGGCAATGGCGGCTGCGGGCGCTCGCGGTTCCAGTACCAGCCAATTCCGGCCAGCACCACCCCCGCCACGGCCGCCCAGACGATCCGCCCCCTCTTCCAGCCGGTCCTGCCGGCGGCGAGTACCTCCAGGCGCGCGGCCGCCTCGGCGGCGGACGGACGCCGCGCCGGATCCTTCTCCAGCATCGCCTTGAGCAGCCGGCGCAAGCCGCGACCGGCTACCCGCGGACTCTCCGGCAACAGCACCTCGCGTTCGTTGATGGCGCGGGTCGTCTCCGACACGCTCGATTCGAGAAACGGGTGCTTCCCCGCGGCGAGTTCGAGCAGCACCACGCCGAGAGAAAACACGTCCGAAGCGGGAGTCAGCCGCTGGCCGGTCGTCTGCTCCGGAGACATGTACCCGAGCGAACCCAGCCCAAGGGCGTCCCAGTCCGTCGTGTCCAGACCTTCCTTCCGGGCCAGGCCGAAGTCCAGCACCTTGACGTAGCCATCCGGCCGCACCATCACGTTCTCCGGCTTGATGTCCCCATGCAGGATGCCTCGGGCATGCGCAGCCGCCAGACCCCGCGCGATCTGCGCGCCCCACCCGGCAATCTGGCGGGTCTCCTGCGGCCGCCCGCACCAGACCCGCAACGACTTGCCCTCGATCAGTTCGGCGACCAGCGCCACTCCCGCTTCCGTCTTCAGGATTTCGTGGACCGTCACCAGATTCGGATGATTCAGCGCCGAAGCAGCTTGCGCTTCATAGACCAGCCGTTCCATGCCCTGAACCGCGCCAGCCCTCGCGGCCACGAACTTCATCGCCACCAGACGGCCCAACTCGCTGTCCCGGGCGGACCAGACGACCCCCATCCCGCCCTGCCCAAGAGGCTCCAGCAGTTCATAACGGCCGTAGTGCTGCCCCGCCTCGGGGCCCACGGGATCGAGTTCCTCCCCTTCCAGCATCCGCAAGACCTGAAGCCGGACGTGCTCGGGCGCGTCGCAAGCCTCCACCCAGGCCCGCCTCCCCGCGGGCGGCAGTTCGCACGCGGCTTCAAGGATTGCCAGTGCCAGGGACCACTCCGGCGTGGTCATGCCCTATTTCTCGCTCTCCAGTTCCGTCGCCAGCCATTGACGGGCGAACGACCACAGCGTGCCGGCGGTCCGCGTGGAACAGCCAAGTTGCGCCGCAATCTCGTCGCTGGTGGTTCCCTGAAAGACGCGCATCTCCACTACCGTTCGCAGGCGCGGATCCACCGCCTCCAGCCGTTCCAGCAGACCTTCCACATACAGCGCGCTCTCCGGATCCGCGCTCGCGATGGCGGAGCCGTCGAGGACCTCCAGTTCCTGGTGCTGCACACGCTGCCGGAGCGGCCGGCTGTGCAATATCAACAGGCGCTTCATCAGAAAACCAGCCAACCCCAGGAAGGCCTGACGCTGGTCGGCGTCCGGTTCGCTGTTGTCGAACGCGCGGTTCTTCAGCAACTCGAGATACAGCTCGTTGACCAGCAGCGTCGGATGCCATGAGTGCCCGCTTCGCTCCCGCCTCATCCGGGCAAGCGCCATTCGCCTCAGCTCCGGGTACAGTAACTCGAAGAGCTGATCGGTGTTGGTCTTCCTGCCCTGACTGGCCTGGTTGATCAGGGGGGCGAGGGTACAACCACTCTTCTGCTGCATGCTGTTACAAGCAATCGTAGCAGCATGGCCGCCCTCGAATTCGCTCCTCTCCCCTGCCGGAGCGGCCCCCGCGGGTGTACAGGGGCGGATCCTTCCCTTCGGCCGCCAGACCCCCGCCCGGGGCCGTGGACCCGGAATCCTCACTTGGGATATCGTGCTCAGCAAGGCTCCGCCGCTCCGGCTGCAGGCCCGCGTGCGATCCACCAATGCGTTCAACCAGTCTCAATCCGCCTCGGTCGAATCCGCGGCCTCCTTCGATGCCGGGGAGGACCCCGTGACTGCTCGCTCCGGCGGTTTCGCGTCTGCCACAATCGCTCCCCACCGCGCCTGGATCCTGTGCACCCTGCTGTTCTTCGCCACCGCGCTGAGCTTTCTCGACCGCCAGGTGCTCAGTGTCCTCGCACCCGAACTGATGCGCGAATTCGGGTTGTCGAACACCGTGTACTCGCGCGTCGTGTTCGCCTTCGTCCTCAGCTACACCGTGATGTTCGCACTCGGTGGGCGGCTGATGGACGCACTCGGCACTCGGTTGGGCCTCGCCTTGTCGGTGGGCGTATGGTCGCTGGCCAGCGCCGCGCACGCACTGGCCAGAGGCCCCTGGCTGCTCGGCATTTCCCGCTTCTTCCTCGGCGTTGGCGAAGGCCCCTGCTTCCCCGCCGCGACCAAGGGCGCCGTCGAGTGGATGCCGCCCCGCCAGCGCGCGCTCGCCGTCGGTTTCGCCAATGGCGGGTCGGCCTTCGGCGCCGTGCTGGCGCCGCCCCTCACCGTCTGGTGGGCCGGCCTGTTCGGCTGGCGTGGCGCCTTCGCCGCCACTGCCGCTTTGGGACTGCTCTGGCTCGCCGCCTGGCAACTCGCTTTCCGCGGACTGCCGCCCGCCGCCTCCTCACCGCCTGCGCATCGCGGCGCCTCCTTCAAATCGCTCCTCGCGCGCCCGGAAGTGCGGCGTTTCATGCTCGCGCGCTTCTTCTTTGACCCCGTCTTCTACTTCTACATGTTCTGGATTCCCCAATACCTCTCCCGCGAGCGTGGTCTGTCCCTCGCGGAGATCGGCAACCTCACCTGGATCCCCTTCTTCGCGCTCGGCGTCACGAACATCGCGGCGGGGCGCGTGTCCGACCTGCTCGTCCGCCGCGGCTACGCCCCGAGGCGCGCGCGGATGTCGCTCATGCTGCTGGCCGCGCTGCTCACCCCCGCCTCCTGGCTCGCCTCCACCGCGGGCACCGCCGGCGCCGCCATCGCCCTCATGTCCGTCCTCATGTTCGCCCACGGCATCTGGATCGCCAACTACATCACCCTCATCGGCGACACAGTGGACTCCGCCGAAGTCGGCACCGCCGTCGGTCTCACCGGCACCTGCGGCGGCGTCGCCGGCATGCTCTCGAATCTGATCGTCGGACCCGTCGTGGACCACTCCGGTTTCGCGCCGGTCTTCCTCGTTTCGGCGCTGCTCTACCCGGCAGCCTGGCTCATACTGGCAGCAGGACAGCGCCGCCCCGCGCCCGCCGCCGCGAAAGGAATCACATGAACGTCGCACGCAGAAAACCCCGCTCCGCCCGCATCGGCATCTTCGGCGTCGGATATCACGTCTATTGGAACCAGTTCCCGGGCCTGCTGGATGAACTGATGGCCAAGCTCGACGTCCTCGCCGGACGCGTCCGCGCCACCGGAGCCACCGTCGAGAATTTCGGCATGGTGGACAAAGCCCAGGACGCCTACGCCCTCGTCCCCCGCCTCAAGGCCGCCGATCTCGACCTGATCTTCTGCGACATGCTGACCTACGCCACGTCGGCCAGCTTCGGGGCCATCATCCGCAACCTCGATGTGCCCATCGTCCTCGTCGCCCTGCAGCCTCTCGCCGCCATGGATTACGCGAAGGCCACCACCCACATGCAACTCGCCAACGACGACTTCTGCTCCGTCCCCGAGTTCCTCGGCGTCGCCATCCGCATGGGCAAGCGCCCGCCGGAAGTCATCCTCGGCACTCTCGACAACGACCCGGCGGCCGAGGCCGAAATCAACGACTGGTGCGAAATCGCCATGGCGCTGCACGATGTCAAACGCGCCCGCATCGGCCACTTCGGCCATCCCATCGAACACATGCTCGACATGCAGACCGACCAGACCGCGCTTACCGCCGCCTTCGGCTGTCACATCGTCCAGACCGAAGCCGACGACCTCCTGCGCTTCAGCCGCGACATCGGCGACGACGAAATCGAACGCAAATGCGCCGCCATCCTCGATCTGTTCGACACCCCCGAACCCGTCGCCGATCCCCTCACCACGAAACTGACCCCCGAACACCTCCGCAGCGCCGCCTTCGCCGCCGTCGCCCTCGACCGCTTCGTCGACCACCACGAACTCGACGGCCTCGCCTACTACTACGAAGGCGAAGCCGGCAGCCCCCTCCGCGCCCTGGTCACCAATCTCATCGTCGGCAACTCGCTGCTCACCGCCGCCGGCTTCCCCATGTGCGGCGAGTCCGATCTCAAGACCTGCCTCGCCATGCTCCTGATGGACCGCCTCGGCATCGGCGGCAGTTTCGCCGAGTTTCATCCCGTGGACTTTCGCGAAGGTTTCGCCCTCGTCGGCCACGATGGCCCGCATCACATCAACATCGCCGAAGGCAAACCCGTCCTGCGTTCGCTGCTGAAGTATCACGGCAAACCCGGCAGCGGCGCCAGCGTCGAGTTCCGCATCAGGACCGGCCCCATCACCATGCTCAGCATCGGCGTCAAGGCCGATGGGCGCTTCAAGTTCGTGCTGGCCGAGGGCGAGAGCGCCCACGGCCCCATCCCCGCCACCGGCAACACGAATACCCGCGGTTTCTTCGGTCCGGACATCCGCGCCTTCCTCAAGCGCTGGGTGTACGAAGGCCCCACTCATCATTTCGCTCTGGGTCTTGGCCACCGGGC
>ERZ761609.3123-NODE-3123-length-11240-cov-7.073849_pt1 | contig 11240 bp, 13 predicted proteins | sample MGYA00511163_ERZ761609 | MGnify/ENA primary metagenome ERZ761609 (study PRJEB28899, sample SAMN02445070) | bioreactor sludge metagenome | biome: EBPR sludge | place: Australia: Brisbane, Thorneside Wastewater Treatment Plant | collected 2011-12-16 ... | reverse complement strand
TTGCCGGAGAATGGCCGCTCCGGCTCGCGGCCCTCCCTGGCGCACCACGCCTTATAATCGGCAATCGTGGCCGCAAAGGCCTTGCGCAGTTCCTTGACCGTGCGGGCGGTGAAGTGAAGCGTCGCCTGTGTGTTCAGGACCACGCCCGACAGAAGCCCCGCTTCCTCATCCAGCTCGATCTCGGCGATATAGCCTTCGTGCGTCATCGTGTTCATGCGTCAGTGTCCCCTGGCAGGCGGCTTGATGCCTGCCGTCATCAGAAAACGCCGGACCGCCTTCAGCGCGCCTTTGTCAGTATCCGGCTGCGGATGCGGGCGGTGGAAGACGGCATCCATGCCGTTCAGCCGCACGCGCACGCGTGACCCCGCGCCCTCAGAAATCTCTGCGCCTATTGACGCAAGCAGCGCCTCAATGTCCCGCCAGCGCACATTCGCGCGCACGGGATCGGCAAAGATTGCTTCCAGCGTACGGCGGGCTTTGGCGCTCATGGGGGTTGATACCACTAAATGGTATCAAGTGCAATCCGGCTACTTTCCGATAAACCCCACCACATGCCCCATCAGTTCCGGGTGGAGGGGGATGGTGGGGTCGGCATAGGTCGGTTCCTGGGCGGCGCGGTCGGCTTCGCTCGCCTTGAGCGTGTGGTTCATGCCCTCGATCAGCACATATTGCGCGTCGGGCTTTCCCGCATGCAGCAATTCGGCATCGCGCACCAGCACCTGAAAGTCATTTGAACCCTGAATGATCATCACCGGCACGGTCAGCTTTGCGATCTCGGCTGCCGGGTCGAGCGGCATCCACGACATCATGTAAGGCTGCACGCTGGGGCGGAACACGCCATAGAGCATCACATTGGCATTGGGCGCGGGTTCGCCGCGCTCCAGAAGCGCAATCGTCTCCAGTGCATTGTCGAGCAGCGGACCCTCAGGCAGGCCATCGCGCAACTGGCGGCGCAATCCGTCGCTGATGCGCTCGCCTGCGCCCGCCACACTTAAAAGGCCGTCAACCTTGCCGCTTTGGGCGGCCAGCGTTCCCACCAGTGCGCCTTCGGAATGGCCGAGTATGAAAATGCGGCGCACGCCCTCTTGCGCGCGCAGCCAGTCAACCCAGGCAAGGGCATCATCGACAAAATGCTGGAAGCGCAAATCCTCCTCACGGCCACCCGCCGCAGCGCTTGCCGCAATGCCGCGCTTGTCATAGCGCAGCGAGCCGATCTGCGCCTCGCCCAGCGCGCGCGCGACCATGCCATAGGCATCAGTTGCGACCAGCGGGCCATTGCCGTTGCGATCCGTGGGGCCTGAGCCTGCGATGATGAGCACCACATCAAAGCTCTCGCCCATCGGGCGGATGAAGGAGCCATGGAGCGTGCCGGTGGGCGTTTCCACCGTTGCTTCATTCTCAACCCACAGCGCCTCGGTGGCGTGTGATGGCAAAATGGTAAGAAGAATGAGCGTGAGCGCAGAAAGAATACGGAACATGTGACCCCCGTCAGGGCCTCATCCTAGCTGCGTGCGCCGCGCGGCGTCGAGACCTTTACCGAGACTTTCACGCCCGGCGCGGGGCGTTCGCGCAACACATCGCGGCGGAAACGGAACAAGGCGGCAGGCCTGCCGCCCGAACGGGTTGAGAGTTTTCCCGTGGCCTCCACAAGCCCGCCCCCCTCGACCAGACGGCGGAAATTCTGTTTGTGGAGGCGCACGCCCGAAATCGCTTCGACCTGGCGCTGCAATTCCAGCAGCGTGAATTCGGGCGGCATCAATTCAAAAACGACCGGGCGGTATTTCAGCTTGCCGCGCAGGCGGCCCACGGCAGTTGCCAGAATCCGGCGATGATCGAACATCATCGGGCGGCCCAGATCGGCGGGCGTATCGCGCAACTCGCGCGCAATCTCGCGGCCATCGCGGCGCGCTTCCTCTACAAGGCCCGCCTCATAGAGAAGTTCATAGCGTTCCAGTACGCGCTCCTCGTCCCAGCCTGCGCCGTCATGACCAAAGCAGAGATGGATGCGCTCCAGACGCGCCTCGCGGGCGGCACCCGTTGCACCTTGCGCCCAGATTTTCAGGCGCGGGCGGATCAGGCGGTCGATCATCGCGGGTTTGGCTTCGCGCCAATCCTCCCACGGCAGATAGGCATACCATTGCCGCCAGGCGGTGTCGGGCGAGGGCGCAAGACCTTGCGCGCGCGTGAGCGCCAGATAGCCGACCGACACCACGCGCGGACCCTCGCCCTGCACATCGTGGCGGCCGCGATCGCCAAAGGTGTAAAGCTGCTCGACATAGCCCATCGACAGGCCTGTCTGGCGGCTGACGAGATTGCGCAGACCCGCCTCCAGCGTGCGGTGGGCCAAGGGTTCGAACGGGCCAAAGGGCAGGCCATCGCGCTCCGGCCGCACGCCACCGGCTGCTGCCTCACTGACATGGCGCACGATCAGCACATGCGGCGCATCGTCGAACACCGCCACGACGGCGGCGTTCAGGCCGATGACAACCGATTGTTCTTCGCGCACGGCCATGGCGCGGCTAACCCTGCGCGGGCTTTTTGGTGTGCGCGCTTCGGCGCGAGGGCAGATGGAACAGATGGCCCTCAAACACCATGCGCGCCGGGCTCATTGCCTCAACTGCCTCGATCATGCGGCCATTGCGGCCCAGCAATTTGTCGGCATGACGCACCAGAAGGCGGTTGGGCTGGGCGTGCGGCGCCTCGGCGCGCAGGTCACGCGCAATCTCAAGCTCGCTGGCCTGCGGATTGGTGTGGCACAGCGTGATGAACATTGATGCAGTCGAACGGCTGATGCCCGCCCAGCAATGGATGAGCAGCGGATCGCGGTGGTCCCAGCCGTCGATGAAGGAGAGAAGCTCCTTCACATGCATTTCGCCGGGTGCGATGGCGTCGGCGCGCGGCTCGTGAATGTCATTGACGCCCACTTTCAGGTGGCGCGCGGGATCAATGCCCCTGGGCGTCTCGATCATGTGGTGCGGATCAAGCAGGCTGATCAGGTGAGAGGGGCCGTGGGCCTCAATCGCTTCAGCAATGCCAGAGAGCGGGGCAACGAAAATCTTGGGCATGGGGACCAGCGCGTTCAAAGCGCGATCATAGGGCCGGGGTGGCGTGCTGTCACGCGCTGGCGGCGGGGTGCGCCAGAAGATGCGTCAATTCCCGGAAGCGTTTCAGGAAACGGCGCTGCGCCTCGGTTACGCTTTGCGGCTCCAGCGCCACGTGCCTTGTTCCGGTGGGTACGCCGAAAAATCTGCGCGCCTCCTCAACCGAAAATCCGGCGAGCTGCGTTGCCTCATAAAAGGCGGCCGCCGAATCAGCGCGCTTGATGAGGGCAGTCATCTCACCCGGCAATGCGGGGGGAAGGCCAAAGCGGATGTGGATGGCTGAAAGCAGGCGCAGTTCAAACGCCTTATAGTCGATGCCGACGGCCGCCTTGAACGGGCTGATGAGGTCGCCCACCACATATTCCGGCGCATCATGCAGCAGGGCCGCCAGCCGGAAGGCAGGGGCAAGGCGCGGCTTCAACTCGCCGGCCAGCCGCTCGACCAGAAGACAATGCTGGGCGACTGAAAAAGCATGCGGGCCTCTGGTCTGGCCGTTCCAGCGGGCGACACGCGCCAGACCATGGGCAATGTCTTCGATCTCGATGTCGAGCGGCGATGGATCAAGCAGGTCCAGCCTGCGGCCCGACAGCATGCGCTGCCAGGCGCGGGCGGCGGCGGCTTTGGCGGAAGATGCGGGTTTGGCGGGGACGTATCGGGGTTTCTGGGGCGGGAGGCGGTTGAAGCATGGCGCAGGATTGGCGCGCAAGCCTGCATTCGTGCGCCATATCGCTTGTGCCTGTCATCAAAGCCGCGCCATCATGGCTGAAACGCATCACTCCATGATGGCGCTATCCCATGACGACTGCAAAGCGTGAACTGCCCCGGCCCCTTTCTGCCGCCGATGTGCGCAAGGTGACGGACCCCAAATCGCTGAAATTCAAAACGACGGCGGAGCTTGAGCCACTGCTTGTTCCCATCGGGCAGGCGCGGGCGCTGGAGGCGGTTGCCTTTGCCGCTGCCATCGATCAGCCCGGCTATAATGTGCTGGCCATCGGGCCGCGCGGGTCGGGCAAGCATACGGCGATTGACGCCCTGTTGCGCACGCTTGCCGAGAAAAAAGGTGCGCCATGCGACCGCGCCTATGTGTTCAATTTCGATGATCCCAGAAGCCCGCGGGCGCTGCATCTGGATGCAGGCTCGGCCGCGCGTCTGAAAGAGGCGATGGATCAGACCATTGATGATCTGCGCACGGCGCTGCCCGCCATCTTTGAAGGCTCCAACTGGCGCCAGCGCCGCGATGCCATCGATTCCGAATTCAACGCCATTGGCAGCGCGCGCCTCGATACGGTGCGCGTCGCTGCCGAGGGGCAGGGGCTTGTCATGCTGACGGGCCAGCAGGGGATCAGTTTTGCGCCCGTCAAGGACGGCCAGATCGTGCCGCCGGAAGATTTCCGCAAATGGTCCGAGGCCGACCGCAACCGCGTGATTGCCGCCATGCAGGCGATGGACCGGATGCTGCAGGCGTCATTGGCCGATCTGCCGCGCCACGAAAAGCAGCGGCGCGACCGCCTGCGGGCGCTGGAGCGCGAAACGGCTGCCGCTGTCATCAAGGAGCAGATTGACGAGGTGCGGGTTCTGTTTGAGGGGCAGAATGATGCGCAGTCATTTCTGGATGACGTGGCCGAGGACATGCTCGACCACATCCACCTTTTCCGTCCGCAGGCGCGCCCCGATGGCAGCGAGGCCGAAAGCCCCGAGATGCTGGCGGCGCATGCGCTCAATGGCGACATGTTCCTGCGCTATGCCGTCAATGTGATTGTGACCAACGATCCCAACAAGGGTGCGCCCGTTGTCTATGAGCCCAATCCGCTGCTTGGTACGCTGATCGGGCGCATTGAACACCGCGTCATCCAGGGCAGCGCCGTCACGGATTTCACGCTGATCCGCCCGGGCGCGCTGCACAGGGCCAATGGCGGGTTCCTGCTGGTGGATGCCAATGCGCTGTTCGTGCAGCCCGCCGCATGGTTTGCGCTCAAGCGGGCGCTGCGCACGGGTGAAATCCGCTATGACATCCTGACCGAGGGCAATGTGATGGTGACGACCACCATCGACCCTGATCCTGTGAAGCTGGATGTGAAGATCGTCCTTTTTGCCGACCGCTATACGGCGATGCAGCTCTCCGCACTTGATCCGGATCTGGCCGAGCTTTTCAAGGTTGAGGCTGACTTTGACGAGACCGTGCCGCGCGATGCAACGAATGAAACTGAGGTGGGCCGCCTGACAGCAGCCATCATCGCGCGCAACCGCCTGTTGCCGTTCGACGCGCCGGGCGTTGCCGCCATCATTGATGCGCAGGTGCGCGTGGCCGATGACGTGCGCAAGATTTCGGTCATGACGGCGCCTCTGGCCGATCTGGTGCGGGAAGCTTCGTGGTTTGCGAAAGCTGCGGGCCGCACAGTTGCGGGAGCCGGTGACGTGAAGGCAGCGCTGGATGCGCGCAACAAACGCGCTGAGCGCATCCGTGAATACTCACTCGACATGATCCGTGACCGCAAGATCATGATCGAGACCGAAGGGCACGAGGTGGGCCGCATCAACGGCCTGACCGTTCTTTCGGCGGGCAATGTCATTTTCGGGCGGCCATCGCGCATTTCGGCGATGGCGAGCGCCGGGCGCGGCGAAGTCATCGACATCGAGCGCGAGGTGGCGTTGAGCGGCCCCATCCATGCCAAGGGCGTGCTGATCCTGCAAGGATACCTCTCAGGCCAGTTCGGGCAGGATGCGCCGCTGGCTTTGCGTGCCAGCGTGGTGTTCGAACAATCCTATGGCGGGGTCGAGGGTGACAGTGCGAGCGCCGCCGAACTTCTGGCGATCCTTTCCTCCATCGCCAATGTGCCTTTGCGCCAGGACCTGGCGATCACGGGCTCCATCAGCCAGCATGGCCGCATCCAGCCGATCGGCGGCGTCAATCACAAGATTGAAGGGTTCTTTGAAATCTGCAATGCGCGCGGCCTGACCGGTACTCAGGGCTGTGTCATCCCGGCGTCCAACGTGACCAATCTGATGCTGGATGAAGAAGTGCGCGATGCCATTGCGGCAGGCAAATTCAGCGTGACGCCCATTGCCCATGTCGATGAGGCGATTGCGATTTTTACTGGGCTTGATCCTGAAGCCGTGCGTGAGAAGGTGCGGGTGCGTCTTGCCGAGTTTGCCCGCATCGCGAAAGAACATGGGGCGGGGCACCGGTAGAAAGCGGGCTTGACCTGCGTCAAGATGAGGCCCACTTCAGTTTGAGAGTAATAAAGACACGAACGGAAAGGTGCCGTCATGACGATGAGATATTTCCTTTGTCCGGTGTCGGGAACTCCCGCGGATTCGCCAGCCCTTGCAACCGCGCTGAAGCTTGCACGCGATGCGGGCGGGCATGTGCGTGCGCTGTTCGTACGGCCGCAAGTGTCGGCTGCCATTCCCTATCTGGGTGAGGGCATCACGTCTTCTGCGATGGCAGAGATTGCGCGGCAGGCGACGATTGCCGCCGACCACGCATTGGCGCGTGCGCGCAAGGCAGTCGCCGATTCCGGCGGGGATGAATCCATCCTTTCCCTGCGCGAGGATGATGGCTATTTCGCCGATCAGGTGGCTGCTGCCGGACGTCTGGCCGATGCCGTTGTCTTTGCGGTCAATCAGGGGGGCGAACCCTTTCCGGAACGCTCTGCCGTCGAGGAGGTGCTGTTGCATGCGCGGCGCCCGCTGATTTTGGCTCCGCGCAAGGCGCCCGCCACCATTGGCAAGCGTGTGGCCATTCTCTGGAACAACAGCCTGCCGGCTGCTCACGCTGTCACGGCGGCGATGCCGTTTCTTGAGAAGGCGGAGAGCATCGACATCATTCACCGCGCCAGCGACAAGGATGGCGCCGGCGAAACGCGCGAGCTGGCCGAAGCCTTCTCGATCCGCAAGCTCAAGCATCAGGTACGCCTGATCGCGGCGGGCAGTGCGCGCGATCATGATGCGCTGACCGACGCGGTTCGCGCTGCAAATGCCGATCTGGTGGTGATGGGTGGCTATGCCCACAGCCGCATCCGCGAACTCGTTTTTGGCGGCGTTACCCGCCATATGCTGTCGCTGGGCGATATCACCGTGTTGATGGCGCATTGACATTGCGGGCTGAGACCGCATCCTCTCGCGGTCCACTCTGACTGGGAGCAATGATCATCATGCGCGCCGTCTTTTCCGTGTTTGCCGGTATGCTGATGCTGGCGACGCTCATTTCACCGTCTGCTTCAGCGAAATCCCTGAACAGCGTCATGGGCGAATGGCATGGTGTATATGTTTCGGCTGGCGGCGGTGATGTGAATACGTTCACACTGACTTTTGAGGGGTCACCGTCATCGTTGACGGGCAGCGTTGTCGAACTGAATGCCTTTGGCGACAGCAATCAGGCGCTATTTCTTACATCAGACCTCTATGGCTCGCTGAGCGGCCGCACCGTCTCGTTCACTAAAGTCTATGATGGCTCGGGCGGCGTCAGCCACTCAGTCGTCTATGAGGGAACGCTCAGCGGTGATGGCCGCCGCATCCAGGGCACGTATTATCTCAACGGCGCGGAAGCGGGACGATTTGAGCTCGCGCGCTGAAACTGAAACAGGAAGGTTTGCACGATGACATTGTTTTCCATCCGCCTTGAACTCGCCCGCAATCCGGGCGCGCCATCGGGCGACGCCAATCACGGCTATGATCTGATTGCGCCGCTGGATGCGCAGGGGCGTCTCGACAAGGCCGCATTTCCGGCGGTGAAGGAGCGCTGCGTCGTGCGCCATTTTGCGGGCGGCCATCAGGAAAAGGGCAAGCTGGTTGAGAGCGCGGACGGGTGGCGCTTTGACTATCGCAAGGGCGATGCCGACGATGAGCCGGTGTTCCGGCTTGATGCGCATGCCTTCAAGGTGGGTGAGTATATCTCCGTCACCGAGCATGACGGCGTGATGCGCACGTTCAAGGTTGTGGCAGTGGACAAGCTTGCGTGAGTGCAAGTGCAGGCGCTAGAACGCGCCCATGTCTTCCGCCCAGACCTCCCAGCTTTGCGATGATGCGGCGCTTGTCCTTTTTTCGGGCGGGCAGGATTCCGCGACGTGCGTTGCCTGGGCGCTGACCCGATTTTCACGCGTTGAAACGCTGGGCTTTACCTATGGCCAGCGCCACAGCGTCGAGCTTGACTGCCGCCCCGCATTTCTTTCCCGCCTGAAAGAGATCATGCCCGATGCTGCAGCGCGGCTGGGCAGCGATCATGTGCTGGACCTTTCGCTGTTGGGCGCGATTGGCGGCACGGCGATGACCGAGCAAAGCGCGATTGAAAGCGGGCGCGGCGGTCTTCCCACCACTTTTGTGCCGGGGCGCAATCTCATGTTCTTTGTCGCAGCGGCGGCGCTGGCGTGGCGGCGGGGCATCCGCCATCTGGTTGGCGGGATGTGCGAGACGGATTATTCCGGCTATCCCGACTGCCGCAACGAGACGCTGCAGACGCTCGCGCGCGCGATCAATCTGGGAACGGACGAAAATTTCGTCATCGATACGCCGCTGATGCATGTGGACAAGGCGGGCACGTTTGCGATGGCGCATGATCTGGGCGGTGATGCCCTCCTCAACCTCATTATCGAGAATACGCATTCGTGCTATCGCGGTGACCGCACGCATCGCCATGCCTGGGGCTATGGCTGCAATGACTGTCCGGCCTGCGACCTTCGCCGCAAGGGCTATGAGAAGTTTGCAGGTGCCCGGCCATGACCTACAGCGTGAAAGAATTGTTCTTTACGCTGCAGGGTGAGGGTGCGCGTGCCGGCCGCGCGGCCGTTTTCCTGCGCTTTGCCGGATGCAATCTGTGGAGTGGACTGGAGCGGGATCGCGCCAGTGCGATCTGCCAGTTCTGCGACACCGAGTTTGTGGGAACCGATGGCGCGGGCGGCGGCAAGTTTTCCCGTGCCGCTGATCTTGCGCGCGCCGTTGCAGCCCTCTGGCCAGGCGGCGGCAAGCCCTATGTGGTGTGCACGGGCGGTGAGCCGCTGCTCCAACTGGATGCGCCGTTGATTGATGCACTGCATCAGGCAGGTTTCGAGATTGCGATTGAAACCAACGGCACGATTGCTGCGCCGCCGGGCATTGACTGGATCTGCGTCAGCCCGAAGGCCGGGGCGCCTCTGGTGCAGGTTCGTGGCGATGAACTGAAGCTCGTCTTTCCGCAGCAGGGGGCGGAGCCGGATCGGTTTCAGGCGCTCAGCTTTAACCACTTCTTCCTGCAGCCGATGTTCGGGCCTGACCTTGCCGCCAATACCAAGGCGGCGATTGCCTATTGTCTGGCGCACCCGCACTGGCGGTTAAGCCTTCAAACCCACAAGATGCTGGGCATTCCCTGAGGTTGCGGGAAGAGGGGCGCGCGAAAGCGTTTGCCATTGCGGCCCCTGATCCCTTATGAGCCCGCCCCATGCTTGAGATCACCAAATCCTTCGGCTTTGAGGCCGCCCATTTCCAGCCCGCCGCGCCCGAGGGTCATCCCAACCGGCGCGTACATGGCCACAGCTTTGTGGCCGAGGTGACGCTGGCGGGGCAGGCATCATCTTCAATGGGCATGATCCGCGATTTTGAAGATGTTGAGCGTGCGCTGATGCGGGTGCGCGACATGCTTGACCACCAATTGCTCAATGATATTCCGGCGCTGAAAGTGCCGACGCTGGAGCATCTGGCGCGTTTCATTTTTGATGCGGTGAAGGGCGGGCTGCCGGAGACCGTGCGCGTGACAGTGCGGCGCCCGGCGCTGGGCCAGTCCTGCACCTATGCACCGGGGTGAGGGGTACTATGGCGGGCAAGGGCAAGCTGACAGTTCTGGGCCGTGAGGCGAAAGTTCCGGTGTCACCGGCCAAGGCGCGTCTTGATGCGGTGGCAAACCCGCACCCGGATACAGATTATGTCATCCGCTTTGTGCAGCCGGAATTCACCAGCCTGTGCCCGGTGACAGGCCAGCCGGATTTTGCGCATTTTGTCATCGACTATGTGCCGCGCGCGCTGATCGTGGAGTCGAAATCGCTGAAGCTCTATTTCCAGTCGTTCCGCAATCATGCCGCTTTCCATGAGGCGTGCACGGTTGAGATCGGCAAGAAGCTGGCCGCTCTGCTTTCGCCCAAATTTCTGCGGATCGGCGGCTATTGGTATCCGCGCGGCGGCATGCCGATCGACGTGTTCTGGCAGACGGGCTCGGCCCCGCGCGGGCTTTTCATGCCTGACCAGAACGTGCCGCCCTATCGCGGACGCGGTTAAGCGCCGTCAGCGCCCGGGCCTGTACTCGCGCGTGATGTGCGGGCGCAGTTCAGCCTCATCAAGCCAGATCGTCTTCCACCGCTCGGCGGCAAACAACGGTGCCTGATCGGCGTAATGCGGTGAAGCGGCATCCAGCGTTGCCGAGCCATAATTGTGGATTGCGCGCATGGCGACGCTGCCATCTGCATCCCACGTCGCGACCAGAATGTAGCTGTCGCCGCCCTTGGGGATCAGCGTGCCGTCGTCGCGCAGTTTCAGGCGGCGCTCTGGCGTCAACTCATATTCAACAGCGCGCAGCGTATCGAACGCGCCCGCCAGCGGCGCTGAAAAATCGCCGCGACGCATGATATTGACTTCACGCCATTCGGGATCGATACGGCCGAAATGGGTCATCAGCTCTTCTGCCGATTGGCGCAGATTTGCAGTGACATCGCCGCGCGGCTTTCCTTCGAACAGCGGCAGCAACACCGGCGTTGCCGTCATCAGCGCCAGCGCTGTGCCGCGCGAGGAAAGGTCAGCGCGCAGATCCCAATCGGCCAGCACCTTTTGGGCTTCGACAAGGAGCGGATCGCCGCCAAAATCCATCGCCAGAATTTGGTTGCGCAGATCCGCCATCAAGCCAGCGGGACCATAGGTGCGGTCCATCTTGATGGCGATGAACTCATCTCCCGAAATGCTGGTGTCGGCCTCAAACAGGTCGAGGAAACGCTGCACGCGGTTTGTCACCTGAAGATCAAGCCCCATTTCCGCAGGAAAGGATGCGGGATCAAGGCTGCCGGGTCCGCGAGTGGCAAGGAAGGGCGATGAGTTGCCATTCACCAGATAGCCTGATGCCGGATCAATGATGCGTGGCACTGCCTCGAAAGGCAGGAACCGGGTCCAGATCAGATCGCTTTG
>ERZ761609.3122-NODE-3122-length-11240-cov-11.674743_pt1 | contig 11240 bp, 8 predicted proteins | sample MGYA00511163_ERZ761609 | MGnify/ENA primary metagenome ERZ761609 (study PRJEB28899, sample SAMN02445070) | bioreactor sludge metagenome | biome: EBPR sludge | place: Australia: Brisbane, Thorneside Wastewater Treatment Plant | collected 2011-12-16 ... | reverse complement strand
ATCAGCACATCATCAGAGGCGGGTCATGGCAAAACCGAGCAGGAACACCATCATTCTGGGCGGCCTCGCCGTTGTAGCTGCACTTGGGTGGTTGACCTGGAACCGGCTGCAGCCTGCGGGTCTGCCGACAGGTTTTACCAGTGCCAATGGTCGGATCGAGGCAACGGAGGTCGATATCGCGGCACTGACCGGCGGGCGGATCGCTGCAATCAATGCAGCTGAGGGTGATCTGGTCAAGGCCGGCGATGTTCTGGTTCAGATGGACGTCGTTCAGCTGAACGCGCAGAAACGCCAGTCCGAGGCGCAGCTTGCCCGGGCCGAGATCGGTGTCGAGACCGCAAAGGCGCTGGTGGCTCAGGCAGAGGCGCAGGAACGCGCGGCGCTGGCAGCGGTTGATCAGGCGGCGTCGGTTGCCGAAGCCGCCGCACTGCGGCTGGCGCGCTCTGAGCAGCTGGTCAGATCCAACGCGATTTCGCAGCAGGTGCTCGATGATGATCGTGCCCGTGACGCCCAGGCCCGTGCAGGGGTGGCTTCGGCAGAAGCAAGCCATGCAGCGGCGCTGGCCGGGGTGAGCAGCGCCGAGGCTCAGGTCGTTGATGCAGGTGCCGCCGTAGATGCGGCAAAGGCTTCGATCGATGCGATCCAGGCCACGCTGGACGATGCCACGCTGAAAGCGCCGCGCTCTGGCCGCATCCAGTATCGTATCGCGCAAGAGGGTGAGATCGTCGGCTCGGGCGGACGTATCCTCAGCCTTGTCGATCTGGGCGATGTCTATATGACGGTCTTCCTGCCGACCTCGCAGGTTGGCAGGGTGCAGGTGGGATCCGAGGTACGCCTCGTGATGGATGCAGCGCAGGAGCTGGTGATCCCGGCCACGGTCTCCTACGTTGCCGATGTGGCGCAGTTCACACCGAAGACGGTCGAGACCGCCGATGAGCGCGAGAAGCTGATGTTCCGCGTTCGTGCCCGCATCGATCCGGAGCTGCTGGCCCGCCATATCGAATATGTCAAAACCGGCCTGCCGGGCATGGCTTATCTGCGGCTTGACCCCAATACCGCCTGGCCCGACTTTCTTGCAAATGTCGTGAAATGACCGGTCCCGCTTCTGGTCCTGTCGCCGGAGTTTCCGGCCTGACACTGCGCTACGGCAAGGTCACGGCGCTGGATGATGTGACGCTGGAAATCCCTTCGGGCCGCATGGTCGGGCTGATCGGTCCGGACGGGGTCGGGAAGTCGAGCCTTTTGTCCCTGCTGGCCGGTGCGCGGGTGATCCAGGACGGCAAGGTCGAGGTTCTGGGCGGCGATATGCGCGATGTGGCGCATCGCAATCGCGTCTGCCCGCGCATCGCCTATATGCCGCAGGGGCTGGGGAAGAACCTTTATCCGACGCTTTCGGTCGAGGAGAACCTTGATTTCTTCGGCTCGCTTTTCGGCCACAACAAGGCCGAGCGCGACCGCCGCATCGCCGATCTTCTGGCCGCGACCGGGATGACGCCCTTTCGCGCCCGGCCGGCGGCAAAGCTGTCGGGCGGCATGAAGCAAAAGCTGGGGCTGTGCTGTGCGCTGATCCATGATCCGGATTTCCTGATCCTTGACGAGCCGACCACCGGCGTTGATCCGCTGTCGCGGCGGCAATTCTGGGATCTGATCGACCGCATCCGTGTGACGCGGCCGCAGATGAGCGTGATTACCGCCACCGCCTATATGGAAGAAGCCGCGCGGTTCGACTGGCTGGTCGCGATGAATGCGGGCCGAGTGCTGGCGACCGGCACCACGGCGGATCTTTTGTCGCGCACCGGCGCGGAGAACCTCGACGCCGCCTTCATCGCGTTGTTGCCCGAAGAGGACCGGGGCGAGGACAGCGCCGTGGTGATCCCGCCGCGCGCGGGCGGTAACAGCGAGATCGCCATCGAGGCCGAGGGGCTGACACAGCGCTTTGGTGATTTCGTTGCGGTCGATAGCGTGTCCTTCCGCATACCGAAGGGCGAGATTTTCGGCTTCCTCGGCTCGAACGGCTGCGGCAAGACAACGACGATGAAAATGCTCACGGGGCTTTTGGAGCCGACCGAGGGCCGTGCGAAGCTTTTCGGCCATGAGGTCGATGCGAGTGACCTTGCCGTGCGTCGTCGGGTCGGTTTCATGTCCCAGGCCTTCTCGCTCTATTCCGAGCTGACGGTGCGGCAGAACCTTGAGCTGCATGCGCGGCTTTTCAATATGCCTGCGGAGAAGATCCCCGGACGCGTGTCCGAGATGATCGCCCGCTTTGATCTGGGCGATGTTATCGACAGCCTGCCCGAGGCGCTGCCCTTGGGCATTCGCCAGCGGCTCTCGCTGGCGGTGGCGATGATCCATGCGCCCGAGATCCTGATCCTGGACGAGCCGACCTCGGGGGTGGACCCGGTGGCGCGGAATGGTTTCTGGCGCATTCTGGCGGAGCTGTCGCGCAAGGATGGCGTGACGATTTTCGTCTCGACCCATTTCATGAACGAGGCGGAATGGTGCGACCGCATCAGCCTGATGCATGCGGGCAAGGTGCTGGTCTCGGATACCGCCGAGGGCATCACCAAGACCAAAGGCTGCGCCACGCTGGAGGATGCCTTCATCGCCTATCTGGAAGAGGCGATTGGCGAGACGGCACCCCCGCCTGAGACCCCGGCTGCCCCGCCAGTCGAGGTGGCGCATCCCGCGCCGCAATCCGGCTTCAGCCTGCGGCGGCTGCTCAGCTATTCGCAGCTGGAAAGCCTGCAGCTGCAGCGAGACCCGATCCGGCTGACCATGGCGCTGGTCGGCAGTCTTCTTCTGATGATCGTGATCGGGCTGGGCATCAATATGGATGTCGAGGATCTGAGTTTCGCCGTGCTCGACCGTGACCAGTCCACCACCAGCCGCAGCTATATCGCCGATATCGCGGGCTCGCGCTATTTCATCGAGCAGCCGCCGCTGACGAGCTACGATGAGATCGACGCGAGGATGCGGTCGGGCGAGTTGGCGCTGGCGATAGAGATCCCGCCCGGTTTCGCCGCCGATATTGCGGCAGGCAGGACTGTTCAGGTCGGGGCCTGGTTTGATGGCGCCAACCCCACCCGTGCCAATACGGTGCAGGGCTATGTCCAGGGCATGCATGGCGACTGGATCCTGCGCCAGGCGCGCGAGCTTTACGGCGATGCAGCCACCAGCGGCAGTTTCGAGCTGGTGACGCGCTACCGCTACAACCCCGATGTGCGCAGCCTGAATGCGATGGTGCCCGCAATCATCCCGCTGCTTTTGCTGATGATCCCCGCGATCCTGACGACACTCTCGGTCGCGCGGGAACGCGAACTCGGCTCGATCATCAATTTCTACGTCACCCCGGTGACGCGGCTGGAATTTCTGCTTGGCAAACAGCTGCCCTATATCGCGCTGGCCATGCTGAATTTCTTCCTGATGATGGCCATGGCGGTCACATTCTTCGCAGTGCCCTTCAACGGCAGTTTTCTGGGCTTTACCCTTTCGGCGCTGATCTATGTCACCGCGACCACGGCGCTTGGTTTTCTGGTGTCGGTCTTCATCGCAAGTCAGGTCGCGGCGCTGTTCGCGACCGCCATGCTGACGATGATCCCGGCGGTCAGCTATTCGGGTTTGATCGACCCGGTCTCTTCGCTGTCGGGTTTTGGCCGGGTTCTGGGCGAGATCTACCCCTCGACCTGGTTTATCACCGCCGCGCGGGGGGCTTTCTCCAAGGCCTTCGGAATGGCGGAACTGGCCGGGCCGATGCTGGCCATGGGCATCGCCATTCCGGTGATTATCGGGCTGGCGGCGGCCTTCCTGGAAAAACAGGCGAAGTGAGGGGCGGATGAACCTGCGCAACACCTTCAATCTGGGCGTCAAGGAATTGCGCGGGCTCTGGCGCGATCCGGTGATGCTGGTGCTGATCGTCTATTCCTTTTCGCTCTCGATCTGGACCTCTGCGAACGTCTCGCCCGAGGCGCTGACGAATGCCGCGATCTCGATCGTGGATGAGGATCAGTCGCATCTCTCCGCCCGCATCACCTCGGCCTTTTATCCGCCCTATTTTGTCGAGCCGCAGATGACCACGACGGCCGAGATGGATCGGCGGATGGATCAGGGGCTGGATACTTTTGCGCTGAACATCCCACCGGATTTCGCGCGCGATGTGCTGGCCGGAAAAAACCCGGCGATCCAGCTGAATATCGACGCGACAAGGATGAGCCAGGCCTTCACCGGCGGCGGCTATATCCAGCAGATCGTGTCCTCCGAGGTTTCGGAATATGTGGCGGGCTACCGGGCCGAGACCGCGCTGCCGGTCGATCTGGCGCTCCGCGCGCGGTATAATCCCTCGCTGGATCCGAAGTGGTTCGGCGCGATTTCCGCCGTGATCCGGTCGATCACCATGCTGTCGCTGGTGCTGACCGGCGCGGCGCTGATCCGCGAAAAGGAACATGGCACGGTCGAGCACCTGCTGGTCATGCCCGTCACCCCGACCGAGATCATGTTTTCCAAGATCTGGTCGATGGGGCTGGTGGTGCTGCTGGGGTCGAGCTTTTCGCTAAGTGTTGTGGTGCAGGCGCTGATGGCGGTTCCGGTGCAGGGCTCGGTCGTGCTGTTTCTTGCGGGCGCGGTGCTGATGGTTTTCGCCATGACGGGGCTTGGAATTTTCCTTGCCACCATCGCCGGGTCGATGCCGCAATTCGCGCTTTTGCTGATGATGGCGCTTTTGCCGCTGCAGGTGCTGTCAGGCGCGATGACGCCGCGGGAATCCATGCCAGAGATCATCCAGACCATCATGCTTGCAGCCCCCAACACGCATTTCATCATCCTCTCGCAGGGCATCTTGTTCCGAGGTGCGGGGCTTGACGTGGTCTGGCCCCAGTTCGCGGCGCTGGCGGCGATCGGGGTGGCGCTGTTCTGGCTGGCACTGATACGATTCAAGAAATTCCTGCGGTAATACAAGATGCTCAGTCGCCTGCTGCTTACTCTGACTCTCGTGTTGGCTGCCTGCAACACACGCCCGGGGCCCGAGGTTCTGGCTCCCGATGACGGGGCCCTGCCTGCAGGTGCCCGCATCGTGCAGGTGCTGACAGTGACAACTCGTGCACCCGATGCGCAATCGCCCGGTGCCTATGGTGCAACCCGCGCCACCAGCCCGAACTGGCTGGAATATGAGGTCTCGGTGCCGCCAGGCCATAAGCCGGGGCGGATCGAATGGCCCGATGGGGCCAGCGATGCCACGAAGAATTTCACCGTGCGCAAGCAGACCGAGCTCAGCCGCGAGGGTTTTGCCGGGCGACTGCCGCGCTCGGGCGTGGGGCTCTATATCCACGGATTCAACACGCGCTATCAGGAGGCGCTCTATCGGGCCGTGCAGCTTTCGGTTGATGCCCATCTGGAGGGTGCGCCGGTGCTCTTCACCTGGCCCTCGGCAGGTAATGCGGGAGCCTATCTTGCCGACCGCGATGCTTCAGACTTCTCTCGTGCAGCCCTCGCCGATCTGCTCGGGCTCCTGACGAAGAACCGTCGTAGTAGCGAACCTGTACCAGTGCTCGCCCATAGCATGGGTGCGCGGCTGACGATGGAGACGCTGGTGCAGCTGCGCCTCGCCGGGCGAGGCGCCGTTCTTGACCGGATCGAGCTGGTTCTGGCCGCACCAGACATCGATATCGACCTCTTCCGTGCCCAGATGGCGACCTTGGGCCGGATGAAGCATCCGATCACGGTACTCGTCTCATCAGATGACCCGGCACTGAAACTCTCGTCGCGGCTGGCAGCTCGACGGATGCGGCTAGGACTTGCCGACGTGCATGATCCGGCTATCCAGCGTCTCGCGGTAGAGACCGGGATCCGAATTGTGGATATCACCGATATCACAACCAACGATTCTGCCCATAGCCGCTATGTCGGCCTTCTCTCCGGTGAGGCCGGGGCGATGGACAACAATACCCTATTCGGCGGGATGCGTCAGGCAGGGGCCTTCGTTTTCAACCAGGTTGGCGGTGTATTTACTGGGATTGGCGGTGCATTGACGGAATGACATGTCAGACAGACTTGAGCATCAGAAGTCAGGCCATGGCCACATAGCCTCACTCCGTGCTGTTTCGCAAGTAATCGTTCATAATGGCCGACGCCGCGAGCCGGGAATTGGCGATGGCGAGAAAGTGAAAAAAGCCTTGTCTGTTCATCGACGGTCTCGGGGAAGAGGCTAAAACTCTCCTATCATATCCGGGGGGGTGAGGTGCGCGTTTTTTCTCACAGCGTCAGGCATCTGCCGGAGCAGGTTCAGCGGATCCCTTGTCGGACCTGCGGCGGTTATTTCAGTGGCTTGACAGCTCATTTTTCTTTGCCTCCTGGATAAGGACTTGCACACAATGAACGCGCGAAAAACAAACCTCACATTTATTGATCTCGATCAACGCACGTTGATCATCATGTGTTAGCCTCACACAACAAAGTGGAGACGCGGCATGGCACTTCCGCCGAAATCAGACCTACCGGGTGCTTCCCCGGCCCAGGCCGGTGAAAACCTTGGGATTGAGGCCTTTCACGCGGTTGATCGCATCCGCGAGGCGCTTTCAGCCCAACTGAGCGGCGGCATCTCGCCGGGCTCGTTGATGCTGGCCTGGTCGGACTGGATCTTTCATCTGGCCCAGGCACCTGGCAAACGGATGGAACTCGGCGTCAAGGCGGGGCGCAAATGGCAGCGTCTGTTGGCGCATCTCATGTCTTCCGCGATGGACCCAGAGGCCGTCCCGGTCATCACGCCTTTGCCCGGGGACCGCCGTTTCGCAGATGAAGCCTGGGCAAAACCGCCATTCAGCTGGATGTCGCAGGCATTTCTGCTGCAACAGCAATGGCTGCATAACGTCACCCATGAGGTACCCGGCGTCACGAAACACCACGAGGATGTGGTGTCCTTTGCCGCGAAGCAGATGCTCGACGTGTTTTCCCCCTCGAGCAACCCATTCACCAATCCCGAAGTATTGGCACGGACCTGGTCCACGGGCGGCATGAACCTGGTGAAGGGCTGGCAGAACTGGCTGCAGGACGCGACCCGCCAGATCAGTCAGGAACCGCCCGAAGGGGTCGAAGCTTTTACGCCGGGCCGCGATGTGGCGGTGACGCCGGGCAAGGTGATCTTCCGCAATCATCTGATCGAGCTGATCCAATACGCGCCCGTGACCGAAACCGTGCATCCTGAGCCGGTACTGATCATCCCGGCCTGGATCATGAAATATTACATCCTCGACCTGAGCCCCGAGAATTCCCTGATCCGCTGGCTGGTGGCCCAGGGCCATACGGTTTTTGCGATCTCTTGGCGCAATCCCGGCGCGGAAGACCGTGATCTGACGTTGGAAGATTACCGGCTACAAGGGACGATGGCAGCGCTGGATGAAATCAGCCGCCTGGTGCCCGACCAGAAGATCCATGCCACCGGCTACTGCCTGGGCGGCACGCTCTTGTCGATTGCGGCAGCCGCGATGGCCGGCGAGGGCGATGACCGCCTCGCCTCGCTGACGCTGCTCGCCGCTCAGGTGGATTTCACCGAGCCTGGGGAACTTGCGCTGTTCATCGATCCGAGCCAGCTACATTTCCTTGAAAGCATGATGTGGAACCGGGGTTATCTTTCCGCCGATCAGATGGCCGGGGCGTTTCAACTGTTGCGGTCGAATGACCTCATCTGGTCGCGGATGGTGCATGATTACCTGATGGGCGAGCGGACGGCGATGAATGATCTCATGGCCTGGAACGCCGACAGCACCCGCATGCCTTACCGCATGCATGCCGAGTATCTGCGTAAGCTTTATCTCGAGAACGAGCTTTCCTCAGGCCGTTTCGCTGCGGGGGGCAAGACGGTGCTGCTGCAGAATATCCGCGTACCGGCTTTTGCGGTCGGAACCGAACGCGATCACGTCGCACCGTGGAAATCGGTCTATAAGATCCACCAGTTTACTGATTGCGATGTGACCTTCGCGCTGACATCGGGCGGACATAATGCCGGCATCGTCTCGCCACCCGGCCATCCGCGCCGCCGTTACCGGCTGGCCACCCGAACCCATGGGGATGCACTTTTGCCGCCGGAAACCTGGGCTGACGCCAACTCCACAACGGAGGGCTCCTGGTGGACACCGTGGCAGGCCTGGCTGGCCGCGCATTCCTCTGCACCCGCCGCGCCGCCCGCCATGGGAAAGGCGCTGGAAGATGCACCCGGCACTTACGTCTTTCAAAGGTGATATGATGAACGCCCCTGCCCAGAGCCTCACCAACCACCTGTTTCATCAGATGAAAATCGGCGACCACGCCAGTCTCAGCCGTCATGTCGGCCCCGAGGATATCGAGCTGTTCGCCGCCGTTTCCGGCGATGCGAACCCAGCCCATCTGGATGCCAACTTCGCCGCGCATGGGCCTTTTGGCCATGTGGTGATCCATGGCATGTGGACAGCGGCACTGATCTCGGCGGTGCTGGGCACCCGCCTGCCCGGGCCGGGAACTATCTATCTAGACCAGCAGGTTCGCTTTCAAAAGCCGGTCTCTCCCGGCGACACCGTGACTGCCGAGGTTGAAGTGATCGAGTTGATCGAAGGCAAGAACCGTGTCCGCCTTGCGACCACCGCCCGCAATCAACTGGGCGAGGTGGTGCTTTCGGGCGAGGCGCTGGTGCTGGCACCGCTTGAGCAACTGACCTGGGTACCAGGAAACCTCCCCGAGGCGGTGATCTTGCCGAAAGGGCGCTGGCAGGGCTTTGTCGAAGAGGCCCGCGCGCTGCCGCCGGTCAGGGCGGCGGTGGTGCATCCCTGTTCGAAATCCGCGATCCTGGGGGCGGTTGAGGTCCGCGACGAGGGTTTGCTTGATCCGATCCTGATTGGCCCCGCCGCAAAGATCCGTGCAGCGGCGGCCGAGGCCGGAGTCTCGCTCGATGGCTTCCAGATCGAGGAGACCGAACACAGCCATGCGGCGGCGGCGCGGGCGGTGGAACTCGCGGCCTGCGGTGAGGTTCAGGTGCTGGTGAAAGGCAGCCTGCATTCGGATGAGCTCCTGGCAGCGGTGGTATCGAAAACCGGGGGTTTACGCACCGGGCGCCGCATCAGCCATGTCTATGCGATGGATGTGCCCGCCTATGGCAAGCCGGTGATCGTGACCGATGCCGCGATCAACATCGCGCCGACCCTGGAGCACAAGCGCGACATCTGCCAGAATGCGGTCGATCTGATGCGGCTACTCGGGCGCAAGCAGCCGAAGGTCGCGGTGCTGGCGGCGGTCGAGACGGTGAACCCGATGATGCCCGCAACGCTGGATGCCGCCGCGCTGACGGTGATGGCGGCGCGTGGCCAGATCACCGGCGCACTGGTCGATGGGCCGCTGGCCTTTGACAATGCGATCAGCCCCGAGGCGGCAGCGACCAAGGGCATCATCTCGCAAGTGGCGGGAGAGGCCGATATCCTGCTGGTGCCGGATCTTGAGGCCGGGAATATGCTCGCCAAGCAGCTGATCTATTTCGCAGGTGCCACGGCGGCGGGACTGGTGCTGGGCGCGCGGGTGCCGATCGTGCTGACCAGTCGCGCCGATCCCTTGTCGGCCCGCATCGCCTCGGCCGCGCTGGCAAAGCTGGTTGCGATCCGCAAGGCGGAGGTGAAGGCGTGACGCGCGATCTGATCCTGACCTTCAATGCCGGCTCTTCGACCATCAAGCTCGGCTTTTATGCACTGGAGATTGCCGGGCCCCGCCCGCTTGCCTCGGGCGTGATCGACTTCCGTGATGAGCCTTTTGCGATCCGCCTGAAACGGGAGGATGAGGCCCTGTCTGGCACGATCACCGCTGATCCCGGCGATCTGACGGCGGTTCTGAACCAGGCTTTTGCCTGGCTGGCCGGGCAGTTTGATCTGTCGCGACTCGCGGTGATCGGCCACCGCGTGGTGCATGGCGGCGATGTATTCACAGGCCCGGCGCGGATCACCGATCAGGTGATTGCGCAGATCGACACTCTGGCGCGGCTCGCGCCACTGCATCAACCGCAAAGCCTTGCGCTGATCCGGGCAATGCGGGCGCTCTACCCGGACGTGCCGCAGACCGCCTCTTTCGACACCGCATTTCATGCGAGCAACCCGCCCCTGATGCGCCGTTTTGCTATCCCGCGCGCACTTTATGATCAGGGGATCAAGCGCTACGGTTTTCACGGGCTGTCCTACCGCTACATCGCCGGTCAACTGGGCGATCTGGTCCCCGATGCAAAGGTGGTCGCAGCGCATTTGGGCAGCGGCGCGAGCCTCTGCGCCATTCATGGCGGCATCAGTATCGACAGCTCAATGGGGTTTTCAACGCTGGATGGCATCCCTATGGCGACGCGGTCCGGTGCGCTGGATCCGGGCGTGATCCTGCACCTGATGGGCGAAATGGGCCAAAGCCTGAAACAGGTCGAGACCATGCTCTACCGTGAAAGCGGCCTTCTCGGCGTGTCGGGGTTCGAGGCTGACAGCCGCGAGCTGATGGCCAGCTCGCGCCCGGAGGCGGCGGAGGCGATCGACCTCTTTTGCCTGCGTATCGCGGGCGAGGTCGCACGGCTGGCGACCAGCATGGGCGGGATCGACGCGCTGATCTTCACCGCAGGGATCGGCGAGCACCAGCACGGCATCCGCGCCCGTGTCGCCGCGCGGCTGGCCTGGCTTGGGACAGAGCTTGACCCGAAGGCCAATGAAGCGGGGCGGCGCTGCATAAGCACCGCCAGCAGCCGGGTGAAACTCCTCATCATTCCGACCGATGAGGAAATCATCATCGCACGCGAGGCCATCAGCGAAGGAACGGCGATATGATTGATCTGAACGGCAAACGCGGTCTCGTAGTCGGTGTGGCGAATGAGGCCAGCATCGCCGCCGGTTGCGCCAGAGCCTTTCGTGCTGCAGGGGCGGAGCTGGCGCTGACCTGTCTCAATGAAAAGGCCCGGCCCTGGGTCGCGCCCGTGGCGCAGGAGGTGGGTGCGCCGCTGCTGCTTTCCTGTGATGTGCGCGAACCGGGTCAGCTGGAAGCCGTGTTTGACCGCATCACCACTGAATGGGGGCGGCTTGATTTCCTGCTTCATGCCATCGCCTTTGCCCCACGTGAAGATCTGCATACCAGCGTTGTCAACGCCTCGGCCGAAGGTTTCGCGACCGCAATGGATGTCTCCTGCCATTCCTTCCTGCGTATGGCGCGGCTGGCACGGCCTTTGATGCAGGCGGGTGGTTCGCTGATCACGGTCAGCTTTTACGGCGCGG
>ERZ761609.3121-NODE-3121-length-11241-cov-12.145360_pt1 | contig 11241 bp, 9 predicted proteins | sample MGYA00511163_ERZ761609 | MGnify/ENA primary metagenome ERZ761609 (study PRJEB28899, sample SAMN02445070) | bioreactor sludge metagenome | biome: EBPR sludge | place: Australia: Brisbane, Thorneside Wastewater Treatment Plant | collected 2011-12-16 ... | reverse complement strand
TCGAGGATCAGGAACAGCGCACGCTCGCGCGTATCGACAATGATGGTTCCCGCTGGTTCCGTGGCCGGTGCACGGACGATCCGTCTGAGCACATCGGGGTCGACCTCGACAAAATCGACCGCCGGGATGTCAAAGTCCCCATCCGAAAGATCGCCATAGATGGCGCGCCACTCCGCCCAGCGCGCATCATCCGGCCCATCCTCTACCGGCAGCGGCGGCTCGTCCAGCCGCTGAGTGGCACAACCGGCCAACGCCATCGTCGAGGCAGCCAACAGACCGGCTTGCCAGACACGCCGGCGGTTGATCGAATGCCGCGATCCCATGCATTCCCTCGGTCAGCGGGCCAGTATTCTCCTGTCTGACCGTTATAGGGCTGCCCAAGCCGGGCACAAGCCGGAAACGTATTCGCACGGCTTCGGGACGAATTGCGCGATTGCGAAATCGTCTACCCGCTGGCCGAGGCGAAGATCGCCATCGAGAGCTGGCGGGGGCACCACAACACCGTGCGCCCGCGCGGCTCACTCGGTGACGAAGCATGCTTAGATCACGCTCTCGTCCTGATAGAATCATCAAAATGCAGACAGCGTGATCGGTAATAATAAGTCAGAGCACTTTCAGTGAACTCCAATTCACAAAACGCGCTCTAACTTTTTGTTTTTCCGTATTTCCCTGACGCGAACCGGAATCCACTTCGCTTGAAAACGCTCTATCCCGCCGTCGCGTCAGTCATGACCGCATGAAGAGCATCGCACGCACGTCCGATTTGCTCGACGGTGATGGTTGGATGCGTAAGGAAGGCGATGCTCGTTTCACCCAGTTCATGGGCGACAGGTAGAGAATGCGCCGGCTGGAGACCGGCATCCACAAAAGCCTTCTCGCGATAGATTTCTGAGCAGGAGCCTTGGAAACATGGCACGCCCCGCTTGTTGATTTCACCGACGATACGATCACGCGACCAACCAGCCTTCAGACGTTCGGGTCGTACAAACAAGTAGCAGCGATACCATGCATGCTGAACGTCTGCGGGAACATGCGGTATGCGCAAGGCTGGACAGTTGGCAGCCACTGCCAACAACGCCTGGGCGTTACGCTCGCGTGCAGCCTGCCAATCCGCCATGCGCCTGAGCTGTATCCGGCCGATAACACCCTGAACTTCCAGCATGCGCCAATTGGTGCCGAAGCCTTCATGCAGCCAACGGAACCCGGGGGGATGTGCACGGTTGTACACCGCATCATAGGATTTTCCGTGATCCTTGTAAGACCAGGCCTTCCCCCAAAGATCCGAGCGATTGGTGGTGACCATCCCTCCCTCGCCGCCGGTCGTCATGATCTTGTCCTGGCAAAAGGACCAAGCATTGATATGCCCTATGGAGCCAACAGAGCGTCCCTTGTAGCGGGCACCATGTGCCTGCGCGCAGTCCTCAATCACGTAGATGTTGCGCTCCTGAGCGAGGGACATCAGCGCATCCATGTCGCATGGATAACCTGCCAGGTGGACAACAATAACAGCGCGCGTATTGGGCGTGAGAACCTCGCTTACGGTTTTGGCGGTCAGGTTTTGGCTTTCCCGATCCACATCAGCAAAGATGGGGCGCGCACCGGCAGTTACTACACAGGAAGCCGAGGCTATGAAGGAGCGCGGCGTGACAACCACATCATCTCCAGGTCCAATGCCGAGAACCTTGAGGGCGAGATCAAGCGCAAGGGTACCGTTGCTTAGCGATACGGCATGGGAACACCCGGCCCATTGCGCAAATTCTGATTCAAATGAACGGCATTCCGTTCCAGTCCAGTAGTTGACTTTGTTTGAGCGCAGCACAGCGGCTGCCGCTTCAATTTCCTCTTCCGTGAAACTGGGCCACGGAGCAAAAGGGCCGTTGAGCATGGGTTAGTCTTTCCTCTTGACAACGCGGGCAGGCACGCCAAGTCCTGCTTCTCCATCTGAAAAATCGGAAACGACGGCCGCGCCGGCGCCAATGAGCACGCGGGCTCCAAGTCGTATGCCCTGACGAACGCTGGCACCGACCCCGACCCAGCTTTCCTCGCCGATCGTACAGGTGCCGGCCACATGGGCACCGGGGCAGATATGCACTCCAGCGGCGAGTTGGCAATCATGATCAACAGTTGCACCGGTATTGATAATGCAACCCTCCCCCGTCCGGGTTCCGACGTTTACTACGGCCCCGGCTACGACCAGAGTGCCTGCTCCGATTTTCGCTCGACTGCTGACGACCGCACGCGGATGGATGATTGTTGCGATCTGCCGCCCGCTTGCCTTCAGCTCACGCAGGATGCGCATGCGCGACGCGCCATCCCCGATGGCCACGAAAAGGTGATCATTCGGGGCCAGAATGTCAGGTAATGTTTTCAACGTGCCTATGACCGGCCAGTCAAGATTGGATGTCAGGTCTGGCCAACGATCATCGAGAAAAGCGATACTATCCCATTCCTTGCTACAGTCAGCGCAATCGGCAGCGACGCGCCCATGCCCTCCCGCGCCAACAATCAGCAATCGCCGCAACTGTTCTTGCACTGACAAGCCTTGGCCCTTGATTTATTCAAGGGTTGCGGCGCAAAGCGACGATTTTATTTACATCTGCGTCTTCAGGGTCTTCGGCCGCAAGGGCGACGGTCTGCTGCATATAGTCCTGTTCCCAACCCGAAACCACCGAGCGCTCGAAGAAGCGTTGCCCCTTCTCGACCATGAATCGCAGATTGCTGAAAGACACGTCGTTATAATCGCCAATCTGATTTGATCGCACCACATCCAGCACTTGCTGAATGCCTCGCTCCAGCGTCCATGCCGGATGGAAACCAAGCACCTTCGAAATACGATCAAAATTCACGCGATAATTTCGTTTGTCGGTAACGGTGTCATCCGTGACAATTTCGGCATCGGGAACCATAGCCTGAATACGCAGGGCCAGATCTCCAAGGGTGCAATTCTGTTCGTTGGAACCAACATTGAACGCGACGTTTGAAACCTTCTCCTCTGGCGCCTCGACGGCCAGCAACAGCGCACTCGCAACGTCCTCGACATGCACGAACGGGCGCCACTGGTCGCTGCCAAACACGGTGATTTTCTTGTCACGGATCGCCTTTGCGGCCAGAAGGTTCACAACCAGATCGAACCGGGTGCGTCCGGAGATGCCATAAATGGTCGCAAATCGCATATAGGTGATGCACAGATCGCCAGAAAGTTCAGAAAGGATGGCTTCTGACGCCATCTTGGTTCGGGCATAGAGAGATTGAGGATTGAAGACACTTTCCTCGTTCACAATCTCATTGTTGGCACCGTAAACCGAGCAAGAGCTCGCAAAAATCAGGCGAGAAACCCCGTGCGCGGAGGCGACCTCGCCAATGAGCTTTGTGGAGGTGAGGTTGATGTCGATGGTCAGGTCTTCATCGACAGCACAAGCCGGATCTCCGACCAGCCCTCCGAGATGAATGATCGCTCCCGCCGTCCGCATCAGCGAAACGAGAGTGGCGACGTTACGGAAATCGCCCCGCACCAATCTGAAATTGGCATGATCCCGGAATGAGGCGATCGGCTCTTCGCCATACGCCATCAGATCCAGAACCGTGACATGAAAGCCTCGCGCCAGCAGCTTGGGCACAAGCGCAGAACCAATGTAGCCCGCTCCGCCAATAATAAGGATATTGCGATCCCGATTGGGAACAACGGGCTTCCGGTTCAGCGCGGCCATCTGATCATCATGCTTGATCAGATGGCGTGCAATCCGCGCCCCCATGGTCAATGCCGTAGCGGCCGCCCATGCCCCGAGATATGCGGCCGCCTTGTCGAGCGTCAGCTGCTTGTTGAAGCTGAGGACAAAGGCAAACGCACCAAAAGCAAGGGTCGTCGCATAAAAAACGTGCCTCAGCTTCGACCACAGACGCCCATGAATATAGCGCGGCGAATAAAGACCACAGGCGATGAATGAAGCGGTAGAAACGACGATCAGCGTGATGAGAAAGGGCAACCAGCTCGTGGAGTTCGATTCTAGAATGAGCCCTACAGAATAGCGCGGCGTAAGAACCAGCGTTCCCAAGAAACCCACAAGCACAAGTACAATATCTGCCAGCATGCGCATGGAATTTGCAGCATTAAGGCGAAAACCTGTCAAATTACGCCACATGTCATTCTCCTCTGCTGATCAGACAGCCGCCTCATCGCGCGAACTGATAGCGGGTTTCAGCCCAACTCGCAATCGATATCCACCCCCCCTCACAACCAGCCATGCGTCCATTCTGCGGACAGCTGAACATCTGGGCATCTCCGGAAAATCGCTGACTTTTACCAAAAGTCATTGAAAATGACTCTTTGGTGCAACTCAAAAATTTCCCATCTCGTTGATAATAGTGAGAAATTTTTGAAACGAACCAAGTCGCGGCGAGTTCCTCGCCTTGCGACTTGGTATTACTCGTTGTGACGGATGCGCCGTGATAAGTCGTCGATTTTGGCATCTCTGGCGACGGCTTTCGTGGCTTTTGTCGTTCGAACCGGGGCATTCCACCCGTTTTCTTCTCAGGCAGCCAGGGTCCGGGCGTTGAGCCATACCTGCCGCTTCACGTTGCAGGTCCTGTTGGCGAGGGTAATACCAGCGGCCCTGACAATTGACCGTTCGGGGCAATTGGCAGGCCGCTGGTTAGGAGCGAATGCGACGCCGAGCAGGGCCGAAGGCCCGGTTGCGAGGGACGGCCCGAGAAATGACCGACAGGTCATTTGTGAGGGCCACTGGTATAATTGTCGGTTCGGCTCGCGCGATCGCGCGGATCAATCACGCATCAGCAATCCGCGCAACACCGGCGAGCGCTTCACGGGCCGTATCGATGATGTAGGCCAGCGTGGTTTCGTCCAGATAGGGGTGCATCGGCAGCGAAACGACCTCCATCGCCACACGTTCGCTGACCGGCAAGCCGTTGCCCGCAACCGGGAAGCGCTTGTATGCGGTCTGTTCATTGAGCGGCTTTGGGTAATAAACGGCAGTAGGCACGCCCTTGGCCTTGAGCGCAGCCTGAAAGGCGTCGCGTGCAGCCGATGGTACACGGATCGTGTATTGCGCCCACACCGAAACACAATCAGGCATGATGTAGGGTGTCAGTGCGACATCGTTGAGGCCGGCATTATACCGGTTCGCCACGTCTTGCCGTGCCGCGATCTCGTCATCAAACACGGCGAGCTTTTCAAGCAGGATCGCCGCCTGCAGCGTATCAAGCCGTGAATTCATCCCGATGCGAACATTGTCGTATTTGTCATCACCCTTGCCGTGAAACCGCAATGAGCGGATCAACGCATCAGCGGCATCGCTATTGGTGGCAATCGCGCCACCATCGCCGTAACAGCCGAGGGGTTTGGCCGGAAAAAAACTCGCCGTCGTGAAATCACCGATCACCCCGGCGCGACGACCTTTATAAGATGCGCCAAAACCTTGGGCTGAATCGCAGATCAAAGCGATGCCCTGAGCCTTGCAGAAGGCCTCGATGGGGTCGTAGTCGGCCATCTGCCCAAACAGGTCAACGGCGATCAGCGCCTTGACCTTGAGGCCGAGGCGGGCGGCGGTGTCCATAGCTAGTGGCAACGCCTTTGGATCCATATTGTAGGTCGCTTGATCAATATCGACGAAGATCGGTGTTGCCCCGAGCCAGGCAACCGCTTCAGCCGTTGCGGCAAACGTGAATGCCGGACAGATCACCGCGTCTCCTGGGCGCAACCCCAAGGCCATGAGGCAGATGCCCAAAGCATCCGTCCCGTTCGCCGTGCCGATCACATGCTTTGCGCCACAGAAGGCCGCCATTTTCTGCTCGAATTCCGCAACCTGCGGGCCGAGAATGTATTGACCGGCTTCAACAGCCCCCATGATCGCGCGCTCCATCCGCGCGCCGATTCGGGCGCGCTGAGCCTTGAGATCAATGAATTCGATGGGCAAAATCGGGGCTTTGATGCTCATGCAATCTCTTCCAGATGGCCGTTTCCGCTAACACGGTAACGTTCGCCTGTTTCAGGGCAGACAAGATCAGGCCCAAGTTTGACACCCACCCGACTCATCCAACCAATACGTCGTGCTGGCACACCGGCCATCATGGCAAAATCCGGCACGTCCTTTGTCACCACTGCGCCCGCAGCGATGAAGCAATAGCGTCCCAATGTATGCCCGCACACAATCGTCGCATTGGCGCCGATGCTGGCGCCCTGCTTCACCAATGTACGACGGAACTCGGATTTGCGGTTCAGGAAGGCCCGCGGGTTATTGACATTGGTAAAAACACAGGAGGGGCCACAAAAGACGCCTTCCTCCAGCTCAACGCCATCATAAAGGGCAACGTTGTTCTGGATTTTGCAGCCGTTGCCTATTCTGACGCGCGGGCCAGCCATGACATTCTGCCCCAGCACGCAATCCCTGCCGATCTCAGTTTGCGGGAGGACATGCACGAAATGCCAGATCTTCGTGCCGCTGCCGATGCTGACTCCCTCATCGACATAGGCGCTTTCATGGATCAATACCCCGGCAAAGCGCGGATCGGAACGCATTTCCGGCTGGCGGGTTTCAGAGGCGCGGGTCATTCCATCCTACCCGCCGGTTTTCGTCACGATAACGGGGTGACGCTCGCCACGTGTGGTAATCGGCATGGTGCGGAAGGCCGAAACCACCTCGATGGAGAACCGCACGTCTTCGAGGCCATAGCCCTGTCCGGCGAGGATTTCCTGATAAGAGCGTGTGTGCAGATCGGTGAAGCCATCGGAGAATTCAACTTCCTCTCCATCCATGGTGATGGAGCGATAGGTTGTTTTCTCCCCCTTGACACTCTCTGGCAGATCATTGCGATCCACCGAGAGAAACCAGCGCACGTCAGCTTTTTCGTATTCGAGGAACCCTCCAGCGCGCTCCCCGTCACGAAGATGCGCGTGCTGGCCCTTCAACGGGCCAAAGACGAAAGCCAGCATATCGAAGAAATGCACACCGATATTGGTCGCAACGCCACCCGACTTCTGATCTTCGCCCTTCCAACTCGCGTGATACCAGCGGCCACGTGAGGTGATGTAGGTGAGATCCACCGCATGACGCTTGTTCGTGGTTGCAATACGCTCTTTCAGCGCGATGATCGCAGGATGCAGCCGCAATTGCAGGATGGTGTTCACCCGACGGCCGGTATCACGCTCAAGTTCGGCCAGGCCATCGATATTCCAGGGGTTGAGAACCAACGGCTTCTCACAGATCACGTCCGAGCCGGCACGCAGCCCGAACCGGATATGCGCATCATGCAGGTAGTTCGGCGAGCAAATGCTCACATAATCGATGCGCTCACCTCTGCGGCGGAGCTTGTCAACATGCCGATCAAAGCGCTCGAACTCGGTGAAAAAATGCGCATCCGGAAAATTGCTGTCCATGATTCCGACAGAATCATTGGGGTCGAAAGCGACCTTGAGATCACCCCCAACGGCTCTCATTGCCTTCATGTGGCGAGGAGCGATGTAGCCGGCAGCCCCGATCAGCGCAAAACTCGTCATTTCTATTTCCATCCGAAAAATGACAGCAAAGGTCGAAATAGGCCTAGGCCTTGACTACAGTCCCGCCCGTGATGCCGGCCCTGGCGCAGGCATTGCGGGTGTCAACCACCAGCTTTGCAGCCTTCACCAACGCCTTGTAATCCACCGCGTCATGATCCGTGGCGATGAGTACCACATCATAGGCCCTGATATTTGCCTCGGTCAGCGGCACAGATTTCCGCCCCGCCAAAGCCGCATGTTCGCGCGTTTTGGGAATCTTGCCGACATGCGTGTCATGATAGTCCGTCGTCGCGCCGCGCGCTTCGAGGAGTTCGATCAGCCGAAGTGAAGGACTTTCGCGCATATCATCAATATTCTTCTTGTAGGCGATGCCCATGACCAGCACCTTTGCCCTCGAAAGGCCTTTCCCGGCGTTTCGATCCAAAGCCTCGGCAACACGATCGACCACATAATGTGGCATAGCGGTATTGATCTGACCGGCGAGTTCGATGAACCGCGTTGTGATATCGAATTCGCGCGCCTTCCATGTCAGATAGAATGGATCGATCGGGATACAATGTCCCCCAAGGCCTGGTCCGGGATAAAAGGGCATGAAGCCGAACGGCTTGGTCTTTGCGGCATCAATCACCTCCCAGACATCAATCCCCATCTTGTCGTAGATCACCTTCAACTCATTCACGAGCGCGATATTGACGGCCCGGAAGATGTTCTCTGTCAGCTTGACGGCTTCGGCAGTGGCAGATGAGGAAACCGGCACGGTACGCACCACCAGGGCATTATAGACCGCAATCGCGAGCTTCAACGCCTCCGGCCCATCGCCGCCGACCACTTTGGGAATGGTTGATGTGTTGAAATCCGGATTTCCGGGATCTTCACGTTCCGGCGAAAAGGCAAGGAAGAAATCAACGCCACTCTTCAGGCCGGTTTTCTCGAAGCAGGGGCGCATCACTTCATCGGTCGTGCCGGGCCAAGTCGTCGATTCGAGCACCACGAGATGCCCCTTGCGCAGACGAGGGGCAATCGCCTGGGCGGTGCTCTCGACATAGGACAGATCAGGCTCGCGTTGCTTTGAAAGCGGCGTCGGCACGGCAATGATGATGGCGTCGGCTTCTGTCAGCCGGTCAAAGTCGGTTGTGGCAACAAAACGCCCATTCTTCACGGCTTCATTGATCGCTGCGGTCGGGATGTGCTTGATGAAACTCTCGCCACGGTTGATCTGCGCGACGCGCGGTTCGTCGATATCAAAACCGATCACCGGGAAACCCGCTTTGCAGGCGGTCAACGCCAACGGGATTCCGACATAACCAAGACCGATAATGCCGATGGTATAGTTCCGGCTTGACACGCGGGCGATAAGATCAGCGACCATCGCTTCTGGAGTAACGGACATTGCAGACGGCTTCCTGATACGAACCTAATGCAGGGCGCCCGTCTTGGTGCCCCGACGAAAACAATGACTGCCGAGGCCTGACAAGCTCCGACGAGAGCCGCCCATTTTCAGGCAAAACCCCAGATTCATGCCAAACAGGCAATCCGCCTGCCTTTGCGCTCCTTGATTTGTGATGTCAAGCTGGCAGCTCCTCAAGGCACATTGGAGAAAATAGGGTGAACTCGTCGGACAGAGCCTCCAATGCCTGGCGAGAACCCACCGCGGCCATCGGGGCAGAGGCCGTCATTGTGTGCAACCCGACACGCAAGAAGCCGGTCCCATCCGATTTCGATGCCTACAGGGCCCACGGCGCCGTCGAACGCTGTTTCAAAAAGCTCTAGAGCATGTCGCGATTAAGTGGATACCGGTTAATCGCAGAAGACATGCTCTAACTTATTGATACCGATCACGTTATACCATCGGTCACGACGAGTGACCGATGACGAATTTTGAATTTTCCTTATTCTTCAAGGGGAAATGAAAATTCAAAACAGGAACCAAGGGTCAATTGTCATGACCCTTGGTATTATCCGCATTTTGATGATTCCATCAAAATGCGGCGTGATCTAGCATTTCAGGCGCATCGCAACACGCCTTTGCAGGCAGGCTGCCTGCGTCCTCAGTTTCCTGCAAATCGCCACCGCAATGTTCTGGATGCGCCGAATGTCGATTTAAAGTCGCCTCCAGAGATCAGAAACCGGCACCGCCTGGGGTCCAGATCCCGTGATGTATGCAATCAATCGGCCCGGCCAGGCGCACAGGATCAACGAGCTTCGGGTTCAATATGCGCGCCACGAAGCAATCACCTCCTCGATAGACAAGGAGCTTATAGTCCGTACCGGTGGAGCGATAAATCATGGTGTCTGATTCATCGAACTTGTAGTTCGCAAGCTTCTCCAGGTCGGGATAACCGCGTGCGGCTTCGAGCAGCGGCACAAATCCGCTTCCAGCCGTGACCGGGTACTTGCCGCTCGTCGCGCGAAAGTGCTCAAGAAGCGCTCGTATTTTTTCAAGATGCGCGACATTCTGCTGGTACTTGGGCATGCGATAATTGAATTCGTTCGCCAGCAACCGGGCCGATGAAGTCGACAAGCGGTCAATCGCGCCATAGCCGAGGATGCCAAGCACGGCACCTCCAGCGACAAGGAGAGGGGTGGCCCAGCGCTTCTTCGGCCGGGCAACCGGTGCCGGCGAGGAAGATACGTCGGATGAAGGTTTTGCAGTTGCCTCTTCCGCGCCAACCACATGCATATCCATATGCTGGACTGCGCGATCCGCTTCATAATTGCGGATGGCTGTCTCTAAGCTCTTGATGTAGGTGGTGTAGGCTTCCGAATCCTTCGGAAGATTGCTCTTATCAAGGGTGGCGACGATCCAGTCACGCAGCTGATTATAGTACTGCATACGCAGATCGTAATCCGCTCCTTCGAGCTTGTTTCGGAGAAGTTGAGCGAAGTCCATTGTTATTTCCGATTACTGCTTGCGGTTACGCCATTGCGGCCAAGGTGACCCATCCTCTTGGCGTCTGCATACGGCAAATGCCCGTATTCAGCGGCATGCAAATGCGCCCGCAACAGAAAAAAGAAGCCGGAAGAGGGGGGCTCATCAGCCATTCATTTTCTCAGACGCTGTGGGAAATGTCCAGCGTCCCACAAGGCCCAATATGGCCAAAATAATCAACGCGGCGATTGCCCCGTGAGAGAACATCACGGTAGTAAATTCGCTCATCATCATGTTGTAACTCGCAATTGAAAACAAGCCGACGCCTGCCCAACGCAAGGCCGGCCTGAGCAACGCCAAGGCCAGTACAACAGCGCAATCGTAAAGAATGATGCAGGCCAGCACCAAAACAATTCCCATGGGACCGAGCCAAGCCGGGTAGCCCAGAATGAAACTCACCGGTGTTGTGCCTGTCGCAGTGCGGTCGCCCCCGGAGACGATGGGATAATAGGCGTCATGCACAGCAATCCCCATGACGATTCTTCCGCCTGCAGCGCTGGAAATTACGGGAAATGCCCGCAGGCCAGGGCGGCCATGCTCCTCGGCATAGCGGTAGTGCCAGCTTGCGACCTGCATCGGTACAACACCGGCGCGATAGGCGACAGCAACGATGAAATCTAGAATACGAATACCGGTCGCAGAACTCACTACGCTTGGAGCCTCGACCGGCTTTCCCGTGGCGACCTCAATGCGCTCCTTGATATCCTGGAGACGCTTTTCCGCTTTCTCCACATCCTCCGCCGTCGGAGCTGGCGCCGTCGCAGCTGGCGCCGTCGCAGCTGGCGGCGGCGCAGCTGGCGCC
>ERZ761609.3120-NODE-3120-length-11244-cov-8.535258_pt1 | contig 11244 bp, 11 predicted proteins | sample MGYA00511163_ERZ761609 | MGnify/ENA primary metagenome ERZ761609 (study PRJEB28899, sample SAMN02445070) | bioreactor sludge metagenome | biome: EBPR sludge | place: Australia: Brisbane, Thorneside Wastewater Treatment Plant | collected 2011-12-16 ... | reverse complement strand
CGAGCGTGAGGCCCTTGCCGCGCGCGGCGCGGGTCGTGGTATGGGCGATGACTTTCATGGGCGTTTCCTTTTGGATATCTTGTGATTTTGTAGCCTGCCGTGTAAAAATCTACACATGAAAAAGGATAAAATCGAACAGTTTTTCGCCCGTCTGCAGGCGCAAAATCCGGAACCGAAGGGGGAGCTGAATTACACCAACCCCTATACCCTGCTGGTCGCCGTCACGCTGTCGGCGCAGGCGACCGATACGGGCGTCAACCGCGCGACGGAAAAGCTGTTCAAAATCGTCAAAACGCCGCAAGACATGCTGAAGCTGGGCGAAGACGGCCTTAAAAAACACATCAAAACCATCGGGCTATTCAACGCCAAGGCCAAGAACGTGATTGCCGCCGCCGAAATGCTGGTGCGCGATTATGGCGGCCGCGTGCCAGAAACGCGCGAAGAGCTGGTCAAGCTGCCCGGCTGCGGGCGCAAAACGGCGAATGTGGTTTTAAACATCGCCTTTGGCCAGCCGACGATTGCGGTCGATACGCATTTGTTCCGCCTTGGCAACCGCACAGGCCTCGCCCCCGGCAAAACGCCGGAGGAAGTCGAGCAGAAACTGCTGAAGGCAGTGCCGGACAAATACCTGCGCCATGCGCACCACTGGCTGATTTTGCACGGGCGTTATGTGTGCAAGGCGCGCAACCCCGATTGCGCAAACTGCATCGTGCGCGACCTTTGCGCGTTCAAAGGAAAAACCGCCTGAGAAGTTGAATTTAAGCCCGCGAAGGCGCGGCGCCGCTGCTGACCAGCGTGCGCAGGCAGCGCGACTGGTTTTTCTGGGTGGCCGGTTTATTGGCGATGGGGCCGCCGATTTTCAGCTCTTCGCCGCTGCGGAAATCGACATAGCTGACGTCAAAACCGCTCTGGCGGGCTTCGTCTTTGTAGAAATAGACATCGACGACGCAACCATCGGTGCGGTATTGCCAGATACGCGCCGCCGCGTCACGGCGCACCATCGACGGCTTGCCGAACAGGAAGCTGATTTCACGTTCCGTCAGTTTCATCAGTGCTTCGGGGTCGCCGGAGATATATTTCTGCGCGCGGTTGATATAGCCGCGGGCGGGTTGATAGTCGTCATTCGCAGCGGCAAGGCGGCTGTCGGGGAAAAGCGCCTGACGGAACAGCGCGGGCGCTTCGGCGCTGCCGTAGGCCGTGGCGCTTTCATAAGTCTTGCAGCTGCCGACCAGCAAAACAGCCAGCGGCAGCATGGCCAGACCCAGCCGCGCCAGACGGCGGGCGTTGCGGCGCAAATGGGCATAGAACAGCATGAAGGCGGAATCGACCGTCCCCACCAGCCAGGTCCAGGGGTCCTGCGGCAGCGGATAGGGCAAAACGCCAGCCATCCCTTGCGGGCCGAGGGGCGCGTTATGGGCGCGGATAACCAATTAGTAACCGACCGCCCGGCGGAAAGTGCCCGGGCGTTCCTCTGTTACCGCAGCTTTCTCCGCCTCGTCATTGCTGGCGTCGAAAAGCTTTTCCCCCGCTTCGGCTACGGTTGTGGATTTTACGCTCGCGCCCGTTTTGTCGGCGGCGGGTGCTTTTTCAGCAACCGGCGCTGCGGGGCGGACGGCGATGCGTGCTTCAATACGACTGCCGGATTCAATTTCCAGCGCGCCATATTCAATTTCGCCCGTGATATGGGCGGTAGATTTTACGGTCAGGCGGCCTTTGACCACCAGTTTGCCGTCGAAACGGCCGGCGATAACGGCGTCCTGCACTTCGGCGGTGCCGGTGAAGCTGCCGGTTTCAAGGATGTCAAAACGCTGGGTCAGCAGGGTTTCGGCGGTGACGGTGCCTTCGACGGCCAGATGCTGGCAATCGGTAATCTGCCCGTTCAGCACGATGCCGCGGCCGACGATAAGGCGGCGCTGTTCATCGGCGGCAACAGCGGCGGCGGGTGCGCTGTTGTAGGGCATGGTGCCCGTGAGCATGGCGCTATGGCCGGGAATGTCGCTTCGGATCATTTTTTTCTCAACGTTCATTTGGGTGCCCTCATTTTAAAGCCGCAAACCCTTTTGCCAACACAAATCGAACAGATGGCTTTGTTATGTATTTGACGTTTCAGGGTGCTGAATCCGTACCATGCCCCTGATAGAGCGTCCAGATTTTATAGGTTAACAACCCCGCCGGAGGGCTGAAAAACGCCTGATTAATAATTTTTTAACGATAAATCAAAGGCATACGATTCCCGATTTTATCGCCTCGAAACCGCCACTTTTTAACATAAAGTATAAAAATGCCCCCTGCCTGCCGTCCTGCCCCGACGGTAAAAAGCGACTCAGCCGCGCGGGGGTTTGGGCAGGCTGGCGGTTTTATGCACACGCGGCGCCGCTTCGGGGACTTGTCCGCCCAGCTGCACAAGACGGCCTGCGGCCTCCTCCAGCACGGATACATCCGCAATGTCGCCGAAGTCGCGGACGCTGACGGCCATTACGGGCATGCCGCCTTCGGGGGCGGCGCGCTCCGCAATCGTTGTTTGCTGGCGCAGCGTGAAATTGAAAACATGCGTCAGCGTGCCGCCCGCTGGCAGATGCAAGGTTTCCGAGAAAACATCCGGCGCTATCAGCTGGTAGCGCTGGTTTGCGCGGCTATGCGCTTCGGCGGCGGCGGCTTCTGCTTTGGCCGCGGCCACGCGCTCTTGCAGCGGCGATAAAAGCGGCGATTGCGGGTTTTGCTGATGCAGCCGCGTGTGCAAGTCATCACCGAAGCCGGCCATGCCCTTGCTGTTGCCGGCCAGCAGCGCGAAGGCATCGGCATGGCCGAAAGCCAGCGTCTGGTAAATCGCCGCCCCGCCGTCGGCGTCCGGATTGGCGCCCTTGCCCAGCAAAAGGCGCAGTTTATCCACATCCCCCGTTTCCGCGACGGAGGCCAGCACCAAATCCAGCGCCTCGCCATGCCCTGCAAACTTGCCCGTCCACGACAGGGCGAAGGCAAGGTCGTCGGGTGTGCCGCGCGAAAAATGCGCCAGCACCACGGCAAAGGATTTGACGTCCTTGGCGGCGGCCTGCTGCAAATGCCAGCCCACACCTTCGTGCCAGTGCGCGCCCGCGGCAAGCCTGAGCGGCGCGTCGGCGCCGATGCTGGCATTTTTTTCCTGCGCGTTGCGCGCGCTCAGCGCCTGCCAGACCGAAATGTCTTTTTTCGCAAGCGCGCTTGCAAACAGCTCGCGCGCATGCAGGATGTCGCCGGGCGCGCTGTCATCGAAATCAAACCCGCGTTTTTCAAGCACCGCCGCCAGCGCCGCGCCCGCATTCATTTCGACCGCCAGCGCACAAAGGGCGAAGCGCGTTTCGCGGTCGGTTTTGTGCGTATTCATCAAATAGCGCACGCGCTGCGGTTTGTTTTGCGCGACGGCTTCCTCGAGCGCCTTTCGCCACGCGCCAAAGCCGCCAATGGACTGCGCCCATGGCTGGTCTTCCTGCGGCAGGCCGTCGATGTGCTTGGGTTTGCCGAACATGTTATTTTCCAAAAATATTCCAGCGACATTACGCATAATAAAAGCGGCTGTCAATGACCGCCGCTTTTATCGAAAAATCAGGGATTTTTACTCATTATATATGTGTATGACGCATTACGCCTTATGCGTATGACGCATTGTCGGGAAGGCGATGACGTCGCGGATGCTGTGGCTGTCGGTCAGCAGCATGACCAGACGGTCGATGCCGATGCCAAGGCCGCCCGTGGGGGGCAGGCCGTATTCCAGCGCCTCGACGAAATCTTCGTCCAGCATTTGCGCTTCTTCGTTGCCGGCTTCGCGCGCTTCGACCTGTTTTTTGAAACGGGCGAGCTGGTCGAAGGGGTCGGAAAGCTCCGAAAACGCGTTGGCGACTTCCCAGCCGTTGACGTAGGTCTCGAAACGCTCGGTCAGCGTGTCGTTGTCGCGGTGGACTTTGGCGAGCGGCGAGATGTCTTTGGGCATGTCGATAACATGCGTCGGCTGCACGAGGTCGGCTTCGACCTTTTCGCCGAACACCGCTTCGAGGACTTCGCCCCAGTTGCTGCCGTCCTTCACATGCACGCCCAGCTCTTTCGCTTTGGCGGCGGCGGCTTTGGCATCGGGGATGACGCCGAAATCGACACCGGTTTTTTCCGTGACCAGTTGCGTCATGGTCTTGCGCGCCCAGGGCGCTTTGAAGTCGATTTCTTTTTCGCCGAATTTGATTTTCGTCTCGCCGCCGTGCAGCAGTTTGACGGCGCCTTCGATAATGCGCTCCGTCAGCGCCATCATATCGTTGTAATCGGCATAGGCCTGATAGATTTCAACCGAAGTGAATTCGGGGTTGTGCTTGACCGAAATGCCTTCGTTGCGGAAGCAGCGGTTGATTTCAAACACGCGGTCAAACCCGCCGACGACAAGGCGTTTCAGGTGCAACTCCGGCGCGATGCGCAGATAAAGCTGCATATCAAGCGCGTTGTGATGCGTCAAAAACGGCTTGGCATTCGCGCCGCCCGCGATGGAGTGCAGCATCGGGGTTTCAACTTCCATGAAGCCCTCGCCGCTCAAAACCTGACGGATGAACGAGATGATGCGGCTGCGCTTGCGGAACGTCTCGCGGCTTTCGTCATTCATGATGAGGTCGAGGTAGCGTTTGCGGTATTTCAGTTCCACATCATGCAGGCCGTGGTATTTTTCCGGCAGCGGGCGCACGGATTTGGTCAGCATTTCGACTTTTTCGGTGTTAATCGTCAGCTCCCCGCGCGGGGTGCGGCGGATTTTGCCCGTCACGCCGATGATGTCGCCAATGTCGTAGTAGGCCATCTGCTCCAAAAGTTCCGGCGCGACGTGTTCTTTGTGGCTGAAAATCTGGATTTTGCCCGTGGTGTCCTTGAGGTCGATGAACATGCCCGAATTGCGGTTCGACATCACGCGGCCCGCAACGGAGACGACTTCTTCGGTCGTCTCGCCGTTTTGCAGGGCTTCGTATTTCTTTTGCAAATCGCCCGCGTATGCCGTGACGTCGAAACGGTAGGCGAAGGGGTTGACGCCCTTCAGCTGCAGCTGCTTCATGTTTTCGATTTTCGCCTCGATAAGGGCGTTGGAATCGGTGGCGTGCTGTTCGGCTGCGGGTTGCTGTTTGGACATGATTTCGTCTTTCTGCGTTTTATTTTTCAAGCACCATATCGTAATGCGGGATACCGGCATCCATGTACTCGGACCCGCGGGTGCGGAAGCCAAGCTTTTCGTAGAACGGCACGGCTTCTGCCTGCGCGCTCAGCTTGAACAGCTGAATATCGCCCGCCTTGGACAGTTCCTGCAAGATGTATTTCATCAAAACCCCGCCCACGCCGCGGCTGCGGTGTTCTTTCAAAACCGCCACGCGCTCGATTTTGGCGGCACTGCCCATCAGGCGCACGCGGCAGGTGGCGATGATGTCGCCGTCGGCCTGCACGGCAAAATGGCGGGCGGCGGCATCCATGCCGTCTATCTCCAGATTGGCGGGGACGTGCTGCTCTTCGACGAAGACCTTGTGGCGGATTTCAAGGCAACTTTTCATATCTTCGGGACTTTGCACGGGATAGCAGCGGATTTGCATGGAATATCCTTTTTATAATGGCTGCATATCTGCCAAAAACAGACGTTCAAATCAAGGATTTAACGGCAAAGCTTTGCAAATTGACATAATTTATCCCGCCTGCTAGCTTGTGCGCATGAATCAAACCCCGCAACCCGCAGGAAAATAAACGTCCCATGGCGCCTTTTTTTGACAGCCTGAAAAAAGCCGCCGGACGATTGGGCCATTTCATGCTGTCGGGATATGAGGCCGAACAGGATTTACTGCGCATCAACCTTGCCAAACCGCCGAAGGAAAACGAACGCGCCGAAATCACCGCCCTGCGCCGCGCGCTGACGGATGAACCACTGACGCGCCAGTTCCGCCGCTTTGCATCACGCATCGCGCGCGCCGCCGACCATCAGCCGATAGAGCTGCAGGATTTAAACGTCATCAAACTGCCCGATGTGCCGGCGGGGCGTTATTTCGCCAAACGCAATGCCGATGGCCGCTGGAACGTCTGGCGCCGCACGGGTCACGCACAGGGGCCGGAGCCGCTTTGCGATACGCTGCTCGGCATGGATTTGAAAATCGGCGATGCGCTAAACCTGCTGGCCGCGCAAAGCCGCACGGCCATGCAAAAACAAACCTATATGCACTGGCACCCGCTGCATGTGGCAGCGCGCATCGGGCACGCTTTTCCGGACGAACTCGGCCATAAAATTCCCGTGCCGCGCGGTTTGCTGCCGGATGCCGCGCAGAAACAACAGCCAAAGCCGCCCGGGCGCTGATTGCACTCGGTTTTCAGGTGCTGACAGCGGCGGTTTTTACTGTCATGCCGCGCGGGAATCCGCTACAAATAGCAAGAACAAGCCAAGAACGAATTTGCGCGAAAGCCCAAAGCGAAAATGACCACATTGCCCCAGCCGCAATCGCCGGAGATACCGGCCGCGCCGCGCCGTCTTCTGGTGCCGAAAGCGCCTGCGCTGGTGCTGGACGGTTTGCGGCTTTTGTGCCTGACCACAGACGGTGAATTCACCGAAATGACCGCAGATGCGGCGCGCCAAATGTTGCGCCAGCACATGCCGCTGGTCTGTCATGCGCCGCATATCGCCGCGCATCTGGGCATGGAGCGTTTTCATGCCTATGACGTGCTGGAGCTTTTTGCCTTTGTGCATCCGGGCGCCTTCACCGTACCCACGCCGCGCGGCATCGCCCGTCGCCTGAATTTGCTGGAGCCCGAAAGCGGCGAAGACCAATGCCAATCGCTGCGCGACATCGCCCGCCACCTGCTGGCTGACCTTGGCGCGACGGGTGCCGCACGCGGTGCCGAAAAGCCGCTGCAAAGCGCGAATGATATAACCGCACTGGCCGCGATGATGGGGCTTTTGCACGGGCAGGCGGATAACGCCATGACCGAAGCATCACTTGCAGCGGCGGAGCGTTATGGCTGGCCATGGACGCCGTCCGTGCTGGCCGCGATGGGGCGCAGCGACAATGCGCCGACGCGCGGCGACATCCGCGCCGCGCTGCGCATCTGGGACAAACTGCCCGAATGGGCGGTGCATGCCCCCGAACCGCCCGCTGGACACGATGGCGTGAGCGCGGAGGAAGCGCAGACGCGGCTAAAACAACTGCTGGGCAAGCAAAACCGCGACGGCACCCCGCGCGAAGAGCGCCCGCAGCAACAAACATACGCTCAAAATCTGGCGCATGCTTTCGCGCCGCGCCACAACCCCGAAGCGCCCAACGTGGTCGTGGCCGAAGCGGGCACAGGGGTTGGCAAGACCCTCGGCTACCTCGCCCCTGCCACGGTATGGGCGGAGAAAAACGGCGGTGCGGTCTGGGTTTCCACCTTCACCCGCAATCTGCAGCGCCAGGTGGAGGCGGAGCTTGACCGCCTGTATGATGACCCCGTGCAGCGCGCGCGCAAAGTGGTGACGCGCAAGGGGCGGGAGAATTATCTCTGCCTTCTCAACTTCGAAGACATCGCGCAATCGCAAAGCATCATGACGCATGACCTTAATGCCACCGCACTTGGGTTGATGGCGCGCTGGGTATCGGTGACGGCGGATGGCGACCTTGCAGGGCGCGATTTTCCGGGCTGGCTGCCCGGGCTTATCGGCTGGAACCGCATCATGAGCTTCGCCGACCGCCGCGGCGAATGTATTTACGCCGCCTGCCCGCATTTTGATAAATGCTTTGTTGAAAAATCCGTGCGTAAGGCCAAACGCGCCGATATCGTGATTGCCAACCACGCACTGGTGATGCACCAGACAGCGGTTATCGGGCCCGAAGATATTTTGCCCTCGCGTTATGTGTTCGACGAGGGGCACCATTTGTTCGAAGCGGCCGATGGCGCGTTTTCATGCCATCTGGACGGCACGGAAACCGCGGATTTGCGCCGCTGGCTTTTGGGCAGCGAAAGCGGGCAGAAAAGCCGCGCGCGCGGGCTGCAAAAACGCGCCGAAGAATTGATTGCGGGCGATGACGAAGCCAAGGCGGAGCTTGAGAGCATTATCGAAGCCGCCCGCGCCCTGCCCGGCCCCGGCTGGCGCCAGCGCCTGTGGGATGGCGCACCGAAGGGCGTGTGCGAACAATTCCTCGCCCTCTGCCGCGAGCAGGTCAAAACGCGCAATGCGGAGGCGAACCAGAACGGCATCTACGGGCTTGAAACCCCGCTGCACCCCGCGCTGCCCGGATTGTTCGAAGCGGCCTATGCGCTTTCGCTGCGTCTGCGCGATATTCAAAAGCCGATGCAAACCTTGGCCAAACGCCTGCTGGAGCGGCTGGACGATGAGGCGGATAGTCTTGATACATCGATGCGCGAGCGTTTGCAATTCATGGCGACGTCTTTAAATCGCCGCGCGCAGCATGTGCTGGGCGGCTGGGTATCCATGCTGGACGGCCTGCGGGCGGGCGCAGCCGAAGACGTGGTCGATTGGCTGGAAATCACCCGCGCCGACGGGCATGAATACGACGTCGGGTTTTACCGCCATGCGCTTGACCCTGCCGCACTTTTCGCCGCCAAGCTGAAACAGCACGCGCAGGGCGTCGCCATCACATCCGCGACGCTGCGCGACATAACGGATGACGATGCCGAAGGCTGGCAATCCCCCTTCGCACGCAGCGGCGTTGGCGCGCTGGCGGCGGCCGAAACGGTTTCCAGTTTTCACGTCCCCTCGCCCTTTGATTACGCCGCGCAGACGCGCGTGCTGGTCATCAAGGATGTCAAAAAAGACGACGCCGATGCCGTCGCCGCCGCTTTTCGCGAATTGTTCAAAGCTGCAGGCGGCGGCGCGCTCGGCATTTTTACCGCCGTGCAGCGATTAAAAATGACCGAACAGCGTTTGCGCGCACCGCTGGCCGCCGCAGGATTGCCGCTATACGCGCAGCACGTTGACCCGCTTGAAACCGGTACGCTGATTGATATTTTCCGCGAAGAAGAAAACGCCTGCCTGCTTGGCACCGATGCGACGCGCGACGGCATCGACGTGCCCGGCCGCTCGCTCCGGCTTTGCGTTTATGACCGCGTGCCCTGGCCGCGCCCAACGATTTTGCACAAGGCGCGCCGCGCGCATTTCGGCCGTGCATACGACGACATGCTGACGCGCTTTAAAATCAAACAGGCTTACGGCCGGCTTATCCGCCGCGCGGATGACCGCGGGGTTTTCGTGATGCTGGACAGCGCCCTGCCCACGCGCCTGACCGCCGCCTTCCCCGACGGCGTGACGGTGGAGCGCATCGGCCTTGCCGAAGCCGTCGCCACCGTGCGCGATTTTCTGCGCGAAGACACCCCCAAAAACACCTGACAAAAGCGCATAAAAATAGCCGCGCGAAGCAGGCCCCGCGCGGCTATTCGGTTTTAAATCTTTATCAGCCCTGCATCAGGCTTTTTTTTGCTTCTTCCAGATGCACGTTGAACTGGTTTTCAAGGTGGTGCAGCGTGACATCCATGCCTTTCAGCGCGAAATCTTTTTGCACTTTGCGGAACACGTCCTGATTGCCCGGTTCTTCGAAATCGGCATCGACGACTTCGGCGGCATAGGCCTCGGCTTCGGCGCCGCTCAGCCCCAGCTGCTCGCCCGCCCAAAGCCCCATCAGCTTCACCGCGCGGGCATTGACCTTGAAGCGGAATTCTTCGTCCATCTTGAACTTGTTTTCGAAAGCCTGTTTGCGATCGTCGAGCGAGGTCATAAAGCCACCCATCCTTGTTGTTTGCGGTTATTCTGTTGTCCGGCAGCCCTGCGGCGCCTATATGTTCAGCATTCAAGTATAAATAGAAATAATGAAAAATGATTGAAAAACAAGACCAATCCCCCCTGAACTTCTGGCTGGAGGGGGAGACGGAACTGGCTGAATTACCAGAAATCCGCCAGAGCCTGCGGCATTTACGCCGCCATCACCCGCTTTTGGCCGCCGCCTATGCCAAAAACGGCATTCTGCCGTGGAAAAAACAGCCGGAGGGGTTCGAGGGGCTGGTCAATATCATCCTCGCCCAGCAAATTTCAACGGCGGTGGCGACGCATCTGGTGCGGCGCATGAAAGCCGCGCTGCCCGACATTACCCCGCGCCGTTTGATGAAGCTGGATGACGATGCCTTTCGCGCTATGGGCGTCAGCCGCCAGAAAATCCTCTACCTGCGCCATCTGGCGGAGGCGATGATTTCCCGCCGCCTTGTACCCGCCGCCCTCGCGGATATGCCGCAGGATGACGCCTTCGGCGCCCTGACCGCCCTCAAAGGAATTGGACTTTGGAGCGCGGAGATATATCTCATGTTCAGCCTCGGCCGTGCCGATATATGGCCCGCGGGGGATATCGCCTTGCAAAAAGGATTGCAAAATTTGTACGGCCTGTCCGAAAGACCCTCCAGCGAAGAAACGCGCCAGCATGGTGATGCCTTTGCGCCCCACCGCAGCGCGGCATCGCTAATTGTCTGGCGTACATAAAAAGCCGCGCCTATAATCAGCTTATATTCGGAAAGAGAAGTAAATGTCCAAAAAACAAACCGCCCCCAAAAAGCCCAAGCTTGTCAGCAGCACCCCGCGCCCTGCGCGCGAAGAAGCCGAAGCCGCCATCCGCACCCTGCTTGCGTGGGTGGGCGAAAATCCGGAGCGTGAAGGCCTGCGCGACACGCCGCGCCGCGTCATCAAGGCGTTTGACGAATATTGCGCCGGATACAACATGAATGCGGGCGATATTCTTGCCAAAACCTTTTCGGAAACGGGCGGGTATGACGGCGCAGTGCTGGTCAAGCATATCGAATTTGAATCGCGCTGCGAACATCACCTCGCCCCGTTTCTGGGCAAGGCGCATATCTCCTACATCCCCAGCGGCAAAATCGTCGGCCTGTCGAAAATCGCGCGGCTGGTCGATATATACGCCCGCCGCCTGCAAACGCAGGAGCGCCTGACGTCCGAAATCACCAACGCCTTGCAAAAACACCTGAAACCCAAAGGCATCGCCGTGATGCTGGAGGCGGAACATTTCTGCATGAAAGTCCGCGGCGTGCACAAAGACCACGCTGTCACCGTCACCACAAGATTCACGGGCGAATATCAGAAAGACGACGATTTGCGCGAAGAATTTTTCGCGCAGGTGCGCGGGTAATAAGGCCTAGTCCCGTCACACCGGCGGCAGGCCGGTGTCCAGAAATCCATCCGATTGCGCATGGGGAGAAATGGATACCGGCCTGCGCCGGTATGAC
>ERZ761609.3118-NODE-3118-length-11249-cov-7.355369_pt1 | contig 11249 bp, 7 predicted proteins | sample MGYA00511163_ERZ761609 | MGnify/ENA primary metagenome ERZ761609 (study PRJEB28899, sample SAMN02445070) | bioreactor sludge metagenome | biome: EBPR sludge | place: Australia: Brisbane, Thorneside Wastewater Treatment Plant | collected 2011-12-16 ... | reverse complement strand
GGGCCATGGACACCGTCGCCGGTTTCATGCGCGACGCCGGCCTGACCCCCCGCGTGGACCCCGCCGCCACCGTTGTCGGCCGCCTCGCCGGCGACGGGCGGGATCGCCGCACACTAATCCTCGGTTCGCATATCGACACGGTCCGTGACGCCGGCAAATACGACGGCACGCTCGGCGTCCTCGCCCCCATTGTCGTCCTGCAGCGCATCAGGCGCGCGGGGATCGAACTTCCCTTCGATATCGAGATCGTCGCCTTCGGTGACGAGGAAGGCGTCCGCTATCCGACGACCCTGACCGGATCACGCGCCCTCGCCGGCAAATTCGATGCCCGATTCCTCGACGAAAAGGATGCGAGCGGCGTCACGCGCGAAGAAGCACTGAGAGCCTTCGGCCTCAACACCCGCGACATCGCCAGGGAAGCCCGCGATCCCACCCGCGTCATCGGCTACGTCGAGGTCCACATCGAACAGGGGCCAGTCCTCGAGGCCCGCAACCTTCCGGTCGGCGTTGTCACCGGCATTGCTGGCGCCACCCGTGGCCGTGTCGTCGTTCGCGGCGAGAGCGGGCACGCCGGCACGGTTCCGATGACGCTGCGCCACGACGCCCTCGCTACCGCCGCCGAAATGATCCTCGCAGTCGAGACCGTGGCGCGTCGCTCGGCTCCTGTCGTGGCGACGGTCGGCCGCCTCGAAGTTGCGAACGGCGCGGTCAACACTGTTCCGGGCCATGTCGAGTTCACCCTCGACGTGCGCGCCCCCACCGATTCCGTGCGCCAGAAGGCACTGGCCGATATCCGCGCCGCGCTCGACGAGATCGCCGCCAGGCGCAATGTCACCGCCGACGTGGCCTACACCTACGACGCACCGGCCGTGGCGAGTGATCCTGCCCTCGTCAGGGAACTCTCCGGCGCGGTCGCACGCCAGGGCCACGAAGTCCTGCAACTCGCAAGCGGTGCCGGCCACGACGCCATGTCGTTCGGCGGACGCCTGCCCGCAGCGATGCTTTTCGTCCGCTGCCGCGGTGGCGTTTCCCACTCCCCGCTCGAATTCGCGACTGCCGAAGATATGGACGCCGCGGGTCGCGTGCTGCTGGATTTCATCCTGCATCTCGCCGACGCCGCGTGACCGTACTTTCGGCCGCACATCCAGCCGTCAGGTCGCGCCGATAACTTTCACAATGTCAAAGAGCCCCGGCGTCCCGGGCCCGTCGAGTATCGGTCACGCACAGAGGGCGAGCATAGATTCGGGCCCGTTTTTCTGAAGTTGGTAAATCCGCGTCAGAGGTCGAACAGCCCCGGCGGGTCTGCCGCATCCGCCGGCACGAGATCGGCCCCGCCGACACCGACGAGCCGGAACAGCCGCCCGTCCGCCTGCTGCCGGATAAGAGCGCTCGCCGCCTCCAGCATCACGTCCGCGCGCTGTGTCGGATGCGTGAGCCGCTGATGCCGCGTGATAAGGCGAAAATCGCCGGTCTTGAGCTTGATGACGACGGTTCCCGCCGCGAGATTTTTCCTGACGAGCGACGACGCCACACGATCGCACATTGGCACGATCGCCGCGACGAGCTGCTCCGCATCTGCCGTATTCCGTGAGAACGTGTCCTCCGCCGAAATGCTTTTGGTCGGCCGCGAGACTGTGACGTCGCGCTCGTCCCGTCCGTAGGCATACCGCGCAAGTTTCCGGCCAAACGAACCGAAAAGCCCCACGAGTTCGGACTCCGGCCGCTCCTGCAGATCGCCGATCGTCATGAGCCCGAGCGCCTCCATCCGCTCCGCCGTTGCCGGCCCCACGCCATGGATCTTGCGCACCGACATCGGCCTGAGCACGTCCTCCGCCTCCGAGGCGCCGATCATCGCGAAGCCGCGCGGCTTGTCGAGGTCGGAGGCGAGCTTTGCGAGAAACTTGTTGGGAGCGAGCCCGATCGAAACCGTGATCCCGACCTCGCGCTCGACCCGTAGCGCGATATGCGCGAGCGCCGATGCCGCCGTCGGCCCCTCGTGCCGCACGTCTTCGGTAAGATCGAGATAGGCCTCGTCGAGCGACAGCGGCTCGATGCGTGGCGTCGCGGCGAGAAAAATGCGGCGGATGTCGTCGGAGACACGCTTGTACTTCGCCATGTCGGGCTTCAGGACCACCGCCTCGGGACAGAGCTCCGCCGCCTTGAACATCGGCATCGCCGACCGGACGCCGCTCTTGCGTGCGATATAGCAGCACGTCGTCACCACACCGCGCCCGCCGGGATGCCCGACGATGAGTGCACGATCGCGGATTTCCGGCCGGTCGCGCTTTTCGACACTCGCATAGAACGCGTCGCAGTCGACATGCGCGATCGAGAGTTCCGCGACTTCGTCATGCGCGACGACACGCACGGAGCCACACAGCGGACACCGGCCGCCCTCCGGCTCCACGATCTCGCAGCAATCCCTGCAAACGCCTTGCGTCATGCCGCTCTTTTACGCGCTGCAACGCCGGGCGAAAAGACCGCGCACCGACGCGGAACGCGGCGACCGCACCCTGGACGCTATCCTGAACGTCACGACTTGCGCGGATTGTAGGCGTGGCTGCGCCGCCACTCCGTCAGGAAGTAGGCGAGCTTGTCGTCGATCTGGTCCGGCAGCACGATCTCCACCGTGACGATGAGATCGCCGTGCGTGCCGGACTGGCCCTTGATGCCCTTGCCCTTGAGGCGGAAGGCGCGCCCGGATGAAGTCCCCTTCGGGATCGTCAGCTGAACGCGGCCCGAGATCGTCGGCACCTCGATCTTGCCACCGAGCACGGCTTCGTCGATCGTCAGCGGAACCTTCAGGTGCACGTCGTCGCCCTGGCGGGTGAAATCCGGATGCGACCGCACCTTGATCTCGACCAGAGCATCTCCCGCTGGTCCGCCTCCGAAACCGGGCTTGCCCTTGCCCTTGAGACGCAGCGTCTGGCCGTCCTCGATCCCTTCCGGGACGTTGAGATCGAGAGAGATCCCGTCCGGCAAAGTCACGCGCCGCTTGGCACCCTGCGCCGCTTCGAGAAAGTCGACCTCGAGCGTGTAGCGGACATCCTGCCCCTTGCCACGCGCCTGCGCCCCCCCGAAGCCGGCGCCTGCGCCACCCCCGAAGCCGCCGGCCGCTCCGCTCCCGCGTCCGAAGATTTCGGAAAAGATGTCGCCGAACCCGTAGTCCGCCCCACCGCCGAAATTGCCCTGCGCGCCGGCACCGGCTCCACGCGCGCCGCCACGCGGCTGATAGCGATGTATCGGCTCGCCGTCGGCGTCGATCAGCCCGGCGTCGTACTGCCGCCGCTTTGTCTCGTCTTCGAGCAACGCGAACGCGCCATTGATGACCTTGAGTTTTTCCTCCGCCTGCAGCCGGGTGTCCGGGTTCAGGTCGGGGTGATTTTCCTTGGCGAGTTTGCGGTAGGCACGCCGGATCTCCTCGGCCGAAGCCGAGCGCGACACGCCCAGAACCTGATAGGGGTCTTTAGCCATCGGATGCCCTCTTCTGTTCCGGTATTTAGGAACTGTGGCAACTCTGTGCCAGACCGACTGCCAAAAATGTCACAACGAAATATCCGGGATCCTGACCAACCTGCCCGTCTGCCGCCTCCCGACGTCAGCGGGCGATGACGATCTCTACCGGCCTCTCGAGCAGCTTGGCCAGCGCATCGAACCGCCGCCGTAGCCGCTCCCCGTCGAGCGCCGCATGCGCCGCGGGGATCCGCACCAGGAGCCGCGTCTTATCGAGTGTCAGTCCGACCTCGTCGATGACACCCGGTCGCCCGATCGACAGCATGTGCGCCGCCCTGACGGCAGCCCCGACGATCCGCGCCCGGTCGTAGACCCGCACCGGCACGATGCGCCGCAGCCGCTCCGGCATAGACAACGCCTCACCGTCCTCGTTCCGAGTACCAGCATGGCGGAAATAGATGGCGAGCGACAGGAAAACACGCCCGAGATGATCGATCCCCGTCATCCCCGAATGAGCGACGACATTGAGGCTTTGCTCGCCGCGATAGTCCGGATGCGCCCGCCATCCGATGTCTGACAGCAGACACGCCGCATGCCTCAGGCGGCGCTCCTCTGCCGTTTCCTTGAGCCCGTCCGGGCCGAACAGCTGATCCGTCCACGTACACAGTTCGAGACCGTGCTCCGGCGAACGCGACCGCATGCGCGCGTAGTCGAGACAGAACGCGATCAGCGGGTCCTTGCGCTGCTCCGCCTTCGACAGAAGCCGGTACACCAGACCCTCGCGAATGCCATACACCGAGAACACGATGTTCTCAGGCTTCATGCGCTTGATCAGCCGCTCCAGCACGAGAGCGCCGTAAGGCAGGGTTTCGCGCCGCGCCTTCGCCACGGCGGCACCGCCTTCCACGTTCTGCACCTTGCGCGACTTGCGGATGCGTTCGGCGAACTCGATCGCTTCCCCGGCCTTGAGTGTATAGGCCTGCATCACCTTGAGCGGATAGTCGCGCGCCTCCATGTGCATCTTGGCGAACGACCGCCACGTCCCGCCGACCGCATAGAACGTACGCCCGGTCCCCTGACCGAGCCATTTCACGCCACCGAGCGCCTCGTCGACGATCTCGGCCGCCTTCTCGATGCGCGCGCCAGACGTGTCGATCAGCCTGAGCCCACCGAGCGGCAGCGAGACCTGCTCGCGTATGGAACGCCCGCCGATGTCGATCAGTTCGAGCGAGCCCCCACCGAGATCGCCGATCACACCGTCGGGATCGTCGAAACCCATCAGGATGCCGTTGGCGGCGAGTTCGGCCTCTTCGAGCCCCGACACGATCTCGATCGGCACGTCGAGGATCTGCCCGGCTCGCCGAATGAAATCCGGACCGTTCGAAGCCTCCCGGCACGCCGCCGTTGCGATCGCATGGACGTTCTTGACCTGCAGCAGACGCAGGATCGCACGAAACCTTTTGAGTTCCGCCAGCGTCCGCTCGACCGCCTCTTGATCGAGGCGCCCCGTTGAAACGATGTTGCGGCCAAGACCCGCGAGAACTTTCTCGTTGAAGATTGGCGTCGGCGAGCGGACCGCGCCGTCATAGACGACGAGGCGCACCGAATTCGAGCCGATGTCGACCACCCCGATAGGTTCGAGGTCGCGCGACGCGGCTTCGTCTCGGCTCAGGCTCTGGGATGGCACTCGCACGGGTCGGGGACCGTCCGTTACTTCGGGTTGGATCGCGCCATGGCATCGAACCTCGGCGGGAAGCTCTGTTTCAACGATTGCCCGCGTCCTGACAAGCTCGGATTTGTCATGAAATAGATATGGGCGTTGAACGGAGGCTCACCCTTCTCTGGCAATATCCGCGTCGAGGTCCCATCGGGCTGCACTGCCCAGCTCTGCTGGTTGTCCTTGAGGCACGCAACCATGATCTGGTCGAGGATCTGGGCATGCACCGTCACGTTCTTGATCGGCACCATCACTTCCACGCGCCGGTCGAGATTGCGCGGCATCATGTCGGCCGAGCTGATGTAGACCAGCGCCTTGTCCGACGGCAGTCCGTGGCCGCCGCCGAAGCAATAGATCCGGCCGTGCTCGAGGAATCGCCCGATGATGCTCCGTACGTGGATGTTCTCGCTCATCCCTTTGATGCCGGGCCTCAGGCAACAGATGCCCCGTACCACGAGTTCGACCCTGACACCTGCATTGCTCGCGGCATAGAGCGCCTCGATGATTTCCGCGTCGACGAGCGAGTTCATTTTCATCCAGATGCCCGCCGGCCGCCCGGCCTTGGCATGCGCGGCCTCCTCCCGGATGTGTTGAAGGACACGCGCCCGGATGCCACGCGGGCTCGCTGCCAGCGTCTCGAGTTCGGCCGGCTCCGCATACCCGGTGACGAAGTTGAAGATGCGGCTCACGTCCCGCCCGATCGCCGGATCGGCGGTGAAATACGAAAGATCCGTGTAGATGCGCGCCGTCACCTGATGATAATTGCCGGTGCCGATGTGGCAATACGTGGCGAGTTCCGAGCCTTCCTTGCGAACCACGAGCCCGAGCTTGGCGTGCGTCTTCAGCTCCGCAAACCCGTAGACGACGTGCACACCCGCGCTTTCGAGGTCGCGCGCCCACCGGATGTTGGCCGCCTCGTCGAACCGCGCCTTGAGCTCGACCACCGCCGTGACAGACTTGCCGAGATCGGCCGCCTCCTTCAGGAGCCGCACGATCGGGCTGTCCGAACTCGTCCGGTAAAGCGTCCACTTGATCGCCATCACGTGCGGATCGGTCACGGCCTGCCGCAGGTACTGCAGCACGACGTCGAACGACTCGTAAGGGTGATGGACGATGAAATCCTTGGCCCTCACCGCCGCGAAACAGTCGCCGTTGAATTCGCGGATTCGCTCGGGAAAGCGGATGTTGAACGGACGGAACACGAGATCCGGCCGGTCCGACACGATCAGCTGCGCGGTATCGGCGAGGCCGAGAAGGCCGTCCTTCACGAATATGCCTTCCGGCCTGATCTGCAGCTCCTCGACGACGAACTTCATGAGCGGGTCCGGCATTTCGCTGTCGATCTCGAGGCGGATCACGTTGCCCCGCCGCCGCCGCTTCAGCGCGCTCTCGAACGAGCGCACCAGGTCTTCTGCCTCTTCATCGACTTCGAGATCGCTGTCCCGCAGCACGCGGAAGGCGCCCTGCCCTCGCGCCGTGAAACCGGGAAAAAGACGCGTGAGAAATAGCCCGATCACCGTCTCGATCCGGACGAAGCGGATCTCCGATGAACCCTCACCCGCACCCTCCTTGTTCGGCAATCGAATGAACCTGTCCACCTGCGTCGGGATCGGCAGCAGCGCGTGCATGGTCTTGTTGTCCGCTTCCCGCCACAGCTCGACGCCGAGCGTGAAACCACGGTTCGGAATGAACGGAAACGGATGCATCGGATCGACGGCGATCGGCGTGAGCACCGGGAAAATGTGTGTCAGGAACTCGCGCTCGAGCCAGTTGAGTTCGTGCGCCTTGAGATCCTTCGCCGTCACGATGTGAAGACCCGCCTCGGCCATCTCCAGGACGAGCTTGCGCCAGACCGCCTGTTTTTCCGCGATCAGTTCGGAAACGGTCTCGTTGATCGCCGCCATCTGCTGCTGCGGTGTCAGCCCGTCCTGCGTCTTCGTGCTGACGCCGGCGACGATCTGGCCGAACACGCCGGCCGCCCGCACCATGAAAAACTCGTCGAGATTGGATGCCGAAATCGACAGGAACCGAAGCCGTTCGAGGAGCGGCTGCCGCGTGTTCATCGCCTCGCCGAGCACGCGCTTGTTGAACTGGAGCCACGACAGTTCGCGATTGTAGTAGCGCGCCGGCCCTTGCGGCACGTCCGGGCCACCATCGGCTTCGGCGTGCGCCGCCTGCCCGGCCGTACGTGCCGCACCGGTCACTTGCTTGCCGTCGTGCGCCGGAGACTTCTTCGCGCTTTTCGTATCCACGTTACCCGATCCCAACCAAAAGACCCCACGTCACGTCGCCGCGTCATGACCCAGCGCGACAATGGCTTCGCCAGCAAGTTGCCGCGTCACCCGGCGATGCGTTGCCAGCGACCGCCGGTCGATCTCTTCCACAACCTCGAGCGCCGCCGCGAACGACCGGTCGAGCCGTACCAGGAGATACGAAACGACAGACGGATCGATCGCCAGTTGCCGGTCGGCGAAATGCTTCACCAGAACCGCGCCGAGAATGGCGTCGTCCGGTGGACCGATTTCGACACGCGGCACCGCCCTGAGCCGCGAGCGGAGATCGGGAAGCGTGATCCGGAGCTCGCCGGGCGCGACCCGCGTCGTCATCAGGATCGACATCTTCTGTTCACGCGCGAGATTGAGCAGATGGAACAGCACGCGCTCGTCCGCGACGCCCTCTTCGAGATTTTCAACGAGCAGTGCGCGGCGTTCCCTGAGCCCCTCGACGGCCGCCTGATCGAGCTCGCGCGCCTGCACGGCTTCGGCGCCCGATCTGAGCCGCCACACCTGCCCGAGATGCGACTTGCCCGAATGCGCCGGCCCTTCCACCACCACCGCCCAATGCGGCCAGTTCGGCCACTGGTCGACGATCGCAAGCGCGGCCGCATTGGACGGCCCGGCGAGAAAATCCTCGTGCCCGAGCGCAGGCCGGTGCGGCAGATCGAAGACGAGCTGGCGCGGCGCCTCTTTCATGATTTCGCCTCCGGCGCTCCGGAAGACTCTGCCGCAGCAACCAGAACCGTGCCCGGCGGGCTCACCGGCGCCTGCGACGGCGACGCTGTGCCACGATAGACGTCGCTCGCCAGATACTGCGCGAGCGCGAACCGTATCAACACCGCCACCGCTGCCGATACCGGCACGGCGACGACGGTTCCGACGAATCCGAACAGCGAACTGAATGCGAACAGCGCGAATATCATCCACACCGGATGCAACCCGAGCTTCTGACCGACGAGATACGGCCCGACAGCCGCTTCCACCGCCTGCCCGACCGCGAACACACCCGCCACCTTCGCCAGCATCCATCCGTCGACGCCGAACTGCGCGATCGTCATCGCGACCGCCGTGAGAAATCCGGTCGCCGCCCCCACCACCGGCACGAAGCTCAGAAGCCCTGTCAGAATGCCGATCGCAACGCCGTTCTTGATCCCGAGCAGCATGAGCCCGGTCGCATAGACCACGGCCAGCAGGAGGCACATGGTGCCTTGCCCGCGAATGAACGCACCGACCGCCGTGTCGATGTCGTGCGCCAGCCGCTCGATCGTCGGCTTTTGATCCCTCGGCAGCCACGACCGGACCTTTTCGACGAGGCGGTGCCAGTCCGCCAGCAGATAGAAGACGACCAGCGGTGTAATGAGGATGAGTGACAGGAAATTGACAACCGCCATGCCGCCCGACCACAGCGACAGCGCGATACTGCTCGCAGCCTGACCGGCAAGGCTCTTGAGATCGCCGACCGACTGGTCGAGGGCCTGCCGGACCGTGGCCACCTGATCCCCGAACCGCCGCGCCAGAAACGCCTCGATCTCCGCACGAAGCCGCTCGATCGTCGCCGGCAACCCGACGAGCACGTCCCGGAGCTGCTCGGCGATGAGTGGTACGAGCGTTACCAGGGCCACCGCGACGACGAGCCCGCCGAGACCGACGATGATGGCCGCTGCCGCGGTCCGCCCGACACCCCCCCGCTCCAGCGCGTCGGCGAGCGGATTGAGGAAGTACGCGAGCACCAGGCCCGCCACGAACGGCAACAGGATACCGCGAAACAGTGCCAGAAACAGCGCGAAACAGACCAGCGCGGCAAGCCAGAACCAGTACGTATGCCTCTGCACGGTCATCGGATGTCTCGTCATCTACCGATTGCCAGCCTGAACGGGCCGGATCCGGCTCCATGCGGCATCTGCAACTCTTCTCAAGTGTAGCACGCTTGCGTTGCAGTTCGATTGCCGGCCGGCGGCAAGCCGCCGCCTAGAACCTGAGTGTCGCGTCCCCGCCGTCCGAACCCGGCCCGGTCATGTGGTCGAACCATGCCCTGACGTAGGCGGCCAGTGACCAAAGTGTCAGTAGTCCCGTAATCCACACCAGCACCACCCGCGCCGTTCCGTACCCGAGTCCGAACGCGTTGTCGGCCAGTACCAGCGCCGCCAGCGTTATCTGCGCCGCCGTATTCGCCTTGCTCACTGCGAGCGGCCGTATCGCCACCGGCTGATCGAGCAGCCACGCCAGCATCACGCCCATCACGATCAACACGTCCCGGCTCACGACCGCGATCACCAGCCACAGCGGCAACTCCGCCTTCACCCCGAGCGCGATGTAGATCGACACCAGCAGCAGCTTGTCCGCCATCGGATCGAGATAGGCGCCGAGTTCGGTCTGCCAATTGAAGGTCTTGGCGAGATAGCCGTCGATCGCGTCAGAAACACCGGCCGCCAGGAACACGAAGAAAGCGAGCTGCGGCTGTTCCGAGACGAGCAGCCAGAAGATCACTGGAACCGAAATAACGCGGCCAAACGTGATGAAATTCGGAATGTTGATGGTCAAGGCGCGTCCGCTGAAATCTCATGATGGCGAAACGGACACTGCCGAAAATCGCAGCCGATGCCAAGTCCGGCACCTCTGACGTTGCCGGGACGGCTCACGGCGCCCGCATCACCCAGCCACGGTCGCCGCGCTGCAGCACGAGGCCATGCTGCGGCACCTGCGCCGCCAGTGCCTCGATCCCACCGGGATACCGGAGGGAGACCCGCGCCGACCGTCCGGACAGCCCTGCCACGTCGAGATCTTCGACGCCGGGCACGCGCGCCAGCCTCCGGCTGATATCCGTCCACGCGGGCATCCCATTGAATTCTATTGCAAATTGAACGACGCCCCCAGCCGCGAGATCACCCCCTGTATTCCCACCCGCGACCGGTCGGCGATCAACCCCGCCGCCTCCGGTTACCGTTTCCCAGGGCGACGCCCCCTGCGGCAGCCCCGTCGGCATCGGCCCTCCGGCCGCCGCTGTATCGACCCCCTTCACCGTGATCGCCTTCCAGCGCCCCTCGAGCACACCGAGCGACACCACCGCCGCCAGCTCCAGTGTGTAGGCCATATCCCCGTTGTCGATCTTGTAGCTGCGCTTCCACGCGATCGGCCCTGCGCCGTCGCGTCCGATCAGCATGACTTCGACCTGCCCCTTGTCCGGAACCGGCGTCGCCACCGCCGCCAGCATCAGGTCCGCGCCACCGTAATCGCCGGCAAATGTCCTGAGCATTGTCGCTTCGCCCCGCGCCAGCGCCTTGATGGTGTCGACGTGCGTCGCCGACTTCTGAGGCTCGATCTTCGCCGGCGTCAGCGCATGTTCCACATCCACGTTCCGCCACGCAGTAAGCCAGGCGTCACTGGCCTGCCCGCCAGCCGCCTTGTCGCCATTCCAGACCGGCACCAGCACCATCTGCGGCGCCGGCCTGTCGGCATAGGGAATCCCGCGCCGTTCCAGCATCTGCCGCACCGCCTCCGGCTGGAACGCGAAGTCCAGTGATGCGATGTACGTCGTCGACGAATTCCGCTCGGACCTGACCGACATGCCGTCGAGCATCGTGTCCGCTTTTTCGTTTTCAAGTTCCTTGAGCCGTCCATAGGACGACACCGGCACCAGCCGCTTGACGAGAGACCTCAGTGCCGCTGCCCGTCCCTCCGCAATCGCCTTGGCCTTGGCCGCGACCGCATCCGAAGCCTGCGCTTCGACCGGATAATTGCCGATCGTGAAAATCTTGTCCTCCGGCGCGGCCTCGGCCACCCCCGGCGACAACGCCATCACGAGA
>ERZ761609.3115-NODE-3115-length-11255-cov-613.439107_pt1 | contig 11255 bp, 11 predicted proteins | sample MGYA00511163_ERZ761609 | MGnify/ENA primary metagenome ERZ761609 (study PRJEB28899, sample SAMN02445070) | bioreactor sludge metagenome | biome: EBPR sludge | place: Australia: Brisbane, Thorneside Wastewater Treatment Plant | collected 2011-12-16 ... | reverse complement strand
TGGTCAGTGACTGGAGTTCAGACGTGTGCTCTTCCGATCTGGCGGCGCTGTCGGGCGCGGCGCGCACCCGCAGGCCGGCGAAATTGACCTGGCGGGCGAGGTCGGCGACCAGTTCCGGTTCAGCGAGCCAGGCGGCCGGCAGGTCGATGAAGACCGGTACGCCGGCGCGGCGCTCGGTCTGCCAGGCGATGTGGTTGAGCTGGTCGTCGGCGACCGGACGCAATCCGGTCGGGAACAGCGCCATTTCCCGCCCGTCGCGTTCGCTGGTCGGTTTGACGAAGGCGATGTTCGGGCTCAAGCTCAGCAGGCGGTCGAGGGTCGGCGAGAGGCCGTCCTCGCCGGGTGGCCAGGTGGCGGGGTCGACCTCGACGCTGCGTGCCGGGTTGGCATCCCAAGTGACGCGCAGCATTTCGGCGAAGGCCTGCAGCGAAGGGCTGTTCTCGATCAACTGGCGTTTCCAGACGGACTTCGGCGTGCCGGCATCGTTGAAGCCGTCGACCAGCGTCAGGCCGATCGGCATGCCGAGCTCGCTGGCGACTTCCTGGGCGGCCTGGTTGCTGCGACCGTAGGGCCAGACGATGATCCGCGGCGCCTTGCCGGTGTGCTGGCTGATGCTGTCGCGAAGATCATGGCGCAGGCGGGCGAGGTAAGCGGCATCGTCCTCGTAACGGCCGTTGGCGTACAGACGGGTGGTCGTCGCCGGCTGCGTGTTGCCCTGCGGGTTGGCGAGAATGCCGCGATGCAGGCCGTAGGAATGCGAGGCGACCTCGACCAGCCCGGAGGCCTGCATTTCACGAACCGGCTCCCAGCTCAGGAACTTGCTGCGCGCTACCGGCTTCCCGTCGTAGTCGACCATCTGGCCTTCGGGGACGTCCATCCACTGGCCGACCAAGGCGATGACCGCCGGGTAGTTGAACAGCTTGAGCAGCGGAAAGACGCGCGTGTAGGCATCCTTGAACCCGTCGTCGAAGGTCAGCAGGATGGCATTGGGCGGCAACGGCGGGCCGCCGGCGCGGGCGGCGAGGATCTGGTCGACGCTGACCGGATGGAAGTCGTTGGCCCGCATCCAGGCGAACTGCCGGGCCAGATCGCTGGCGCGGACGGCGGTCGGGGTCAGCGGCTCGTTGTCGGCGAGGACCTCGTGGTAGCTCAGCGCCATGAAGCGGGCGTCGGCGGCCGGCGCCAGCGCGGCGGCGAGCGCCAGCAGGACGCCGAGGAGGGTGCGGATCAGAAACGCCATAGCAGCACCAGATTGGCGAAAGTGCGGCCTTCGCGCGCGCCGTCGTAGGGGCGCAGCAGGCGGCCGATGCCGTAGCGCAGCGAGAGGTCGCGGTCGACTTCCCAGCGGTGGCCGTATTCGATGGCCTCGATCGCCCCGGAACCGTAGAATTCCTGCCAGTAGGTGCCGCCGGTCAGCGCGAGACGCTGGCGCAAGGAATGGTCGTAGCTGCGCCAGGTGAGGTGCTCGATGGCTGCCGTGAACCACAGCGAACGGTCGCTTTTCGGGTTGAAGTAATTGACGCTGGCATTGAGCGAGTTGCGTGAGGCGTCGGCGCCGAGCGTCGTCTCGAACATCCACTTCGGGCCGCTCAGCCAGCGCTCGAACCACAAGGCGTTGACGCCGCTGCGCAGGTTGCCGTCGGAAAAATCGCTGTAGTACGCCGCGAACCCGAGCTTGCGCGACTCGTGCTGGCGCCAGTCGACGCCGAGGCTGACGCGGCTGGCGTGGATGCCGTCGGCGACGGCGCGCAGAGGGATCTGGTTGGTCACGCTCTCGCCGGCGCCGTAGAAGGTCCACTGGTCGTCGGGCTTCCAGCGCACGGTGCCGGTGAAGCCGGCCCTGACCCCGCTGCCGCCGTTGACCTCGCCGGTCACCCGCCAGCCGAGATGGCGCCATTCGGCGCCGGCTCCACTGCGGATCCAGGTCTGGTTGTCGCCGTTGAAATCGGCGCTGGCCGAGAAATTGTGGGCAAAGACCCGCCACGTGTCGTTGATCGGCCGGCTGTAGAGGAAGCTGTCGATCGACCAGTCGCGGCTGCCGAAGTAGTTGACGTCCTGCCCCTCGCCGTAGCCGGCTTCGACATGGAGCTCGTGACTGTCGTACAACTCGTGGCTGCGGCGGGCGCGGCGCACGGCGCCGTTGTCGGCGTCGAGGTCGCTGGCACGGTCGAGCGCGGCACGGGCGGCGGGCCAGTCCTGCAGGGTGAGCAGGTTCTCGGCAAGGTCGGCGTGCAGCGCCGGATTGAGCGGATCGGTACCGATGGTACGGCGCAGCATCTCGTCACCCTGGTGCGGCCAGCCGCGGGCCAGCGCGAGGCTGGCCGACGATTGTCGGGCTTCGCTGTTGTGTGGAATCGCCGCATGGCGGGCATCGATGCGCGTCTGCGCTTCACCGAGGCGGTCGGCGAAGATGCGCACGCGGTCGGCCGCGATGTCGGCGCTCAGGCGCTCGCCGTTGTAGCGGCCGTCGAGATGGCGGCGCTCCGGCAGGCGGGCGGCGTAGCGGTCGATGTGTCCGGTGGCGGCGTCCAGCTGCTCGGTCTCGACCAAGGCGTAGAAGAGCCCGAGGTTGCCGTCGAAATCGTCCGCATTGTCGGCGACCACCCGCTGGTAGAGGATCAGCGCCTCCTGCGGGCGGCGCAGTTCGAGGTAGCTGCCGGCGACGTCGCGTTCCGCCCACAGGGGAACCGGAATGTCGCGGGCGAGCAGGGTTTCGTGGAGCGTGACGGCATCGGCGGCGCGGCGGCGGGCGGCGAGCGCGCTGAGGCGGTCGGTCAGGCGGCGCCGTTCTTCAGCGTCCGGCAGCTTGCCGGCGAAGAACTCGGCGGCGAGCGCGTCGGTTGCGGTCAGCGCGATGTCGAGGCGCACAAAGCGTTCCGGTCCGCGCAGGGTGTTGCGGTCGACGATGCCGTAGCGGATGTCGAGGGCGATGATGTCGCCCTCCATTGCCCGCCGATCGGCTTCGGAAAGCGGCGCATCGAGCTCGGCGGCCTGCGTGAAGAGGCCGAGGCGCATGGCGGCCACCCAGGCAGCCTTGCGCGCCTCGACGTTGTCCGGTTGGGCTCGGAGGATGGCGAGCTCGCGGCCGAGCTCCGGCGCCCAGTCCTCGCCGCCGACGCCTGCGGCCGGCGCCGGGGCGGGATGGCTGGCCTTTGGCGGCATGACCCACTCCTCGCCGGCGCCCGCCGTCAGCGTGGCAAGGGTGAGGCAAAGCGGCAAGGCGAGGCGCAAACGATTCATGGCGACGGATTGTAGCGTTTTCCGGGCAAAGCGTCGGCGGCCGGGCGACCGTTGCGCACCGCGCCTGCCAGAGTCGCCGGGTAGCAGTTGCTCTGGCCTTTCGTGATGCCTGCGGAACTCCGCAAGCGTCATCACGGTCGGCGACACTTTCATGCCGAGCGCGGCTTCTGCACCGTGCAGCGGAATCGCCAGTTCGGACAGGCGCACGTCGCCGACGAGCAGCAGGTCGACGTCGCTGTCGGCGCGGTGCTCTCCTCGCGCCACCGAGCCATGGACGGCCGCGTACTGGATACGATCGGCCAATGGCACGATGAAACCGCGCAGTTACTCAGCCATAGCGAACGACTTGGCAACAAGGCCGACCAGCTCGTGATGGACGGCTGCGTCCGGATTCGCACGGTAGAACACCAGGTTGCCGCGCTGCTCGCGCAGGATCAGGCCAGCGGCAGTCAGCCGTTCCGGCTCCTTGCCGACCTGGCTGCCGCCGGTACCCACCCACTTGACGATTTCGCGTGCATGGAAGGCTTTCCCGGCTGCCCGAAGAGGAGCGCCAGCACCCGCCCAGCGTCTTGCTGAACAGTGCCTGGGCCACTCCGGAGGATGATTGAGGATTCACGCAGCACGCCAAACGAACCTGAATTCGCCACGACCGTACCTTGTTCAGGTACCAATCGGAATCCTTCGCAGAAGCGGCCAGTTCAGGCGCGAGCGCCCGATGGTCCATGGGGCGTTCATTGATCCATACACAGGCGGACCAGCGGCGCCTGCGGCTATACTCCAGCGAATCCTGCGCCCCCTGCCGTATCCGACCCGCCTGCCGACCATGCCACCACAGTTCCTCCGCGTTCTTGTCACCTGCGCCCTGGTCCTTGGGCTGGCGCACCCCGTCCATTCCGCCAGGAACTACGGCGACGAGCAGTTCCGCCTCGAACACGGGCACGACGGCAAGGATGTCTTCTGGGCGCCGACCCCGGATGCCATGGTGACGCTGATGCTGCAGACGGCAAAGGTGACGCCGGCGGACATCGTCTATGACCTCGGCGCCGGCGAGGGACGGATTCCGATCGCCGCGGCACGTGCGTTCGGCGCCCGTGCGGTCGGCATCGAGTACGCGCCGGAAATCGCCGCCCTGGCGCGGCGCAACGTCAGACGCGCCGGCCTCGAGGGGCGGGTGAAGATCGTTGTCGGCGACATTCTCGTCGAGGATTTTTCCGCGGCGACGGTGGTGACGATGTTCCTGACGCCTGTCCTCAACCGCAAGCTGCGGCCGCTGCTGCTGCAGGTGAAGCCGGGTACGCGCATCGTTTCGCACGGGTTCGACATGGGCGACTGGCAACCCGACACGAAGATCGCGACGGAGAACGCAGAGGGCTTCTTCTGGATCGTGCCGGCGCAGGTGGCGGGCGAATGGTCGTTGCGCTTGCCGGGCGAGGCCGCGCCGACGCGCCTGCAATTGCAGCAGGCCTACCAGCAGGTCTCCGGCACCCTCACGCTCGGCGAGCGGACCGTTGCCGTCGAGGGCCGGCTGCAGGGTGCCACCCTGCATTTCGACGACGCCCGGCCGGACGGCACGACGGCAACCGTCACCGCCACCGCTATCGCCGACGGCCGGCGCCTCGTCGGCCAGCAGAAGCACCCGCAGGCCACCGGCAGGGTGCGCGGCGAGCGCCGCTGAAGCTTCCCCGTGCACACCCGCGTCGACGAGCCCCGCCGCCTGCTGCACACGACCGGTGCGGTCGCCATCGTCGTCGGCATCGTCGTCGGTGCCGGCATCTTCAAGACACCGGCCATGGTCGCCGGCATGACGCAGGACCACGGCTGGCTGATCGCCGCCTGGCTGGCCGGCGCGCTCGTTTCGCTCGCCGGCGCACTGTGCTATGCCGAACTGTGCGCGGCACACCCGCATGCCGGCGGCGAGTACCACTTCCTCAGCCGCGCCTGGGGCAAGCGCCTCGCCTTCCTCTACGCATGGTCGAAGGCGATGGTGATCAACACCGGCTCGATCGCCCTGCTTGCCTACGTCTTCGGTGACTACATGACGCGCGTCGTCGACCTCGGCGCGCATTCTTCGGCGCTCTGGGCGGTCGCCATCATCATCGTGCTCACCACCACCAACATCCTCGGGCTGACCGTGGCCGCCCGCCTGCAGACGGCGATGGTGCTGCTGCTCGTCGGCGGGCTGGTGGCCGTCGTCGTTGCCGGCTTCGCCGCGCCAGCCGCTGGTCTGACGTCGCATCCGGCGCCGACCTGGTTCGCCAGCACACCGTCGGCCGGCATGCTCGGGCTGGCGATGGTCTTCGTGCTGCTCACCTTCGGCGGCTGGAACGAGGCCGCCTACCTCTCTGCCGAGGTACGTGGCGGTCCGCGCGCCGTCGCCCGCGTCCTGATGCTCAGCCTGAGCCTCATCACCGCCCTCTACCTGCTCGCCAATCTCGCGTTGCTGCACGGCCTCGGCCTTGCTGGACTTGCCACCAGCAAGGCCGCCGGCGCCGAGGTGCTTGGCCTGCATTTCGGCGTCAGGGGCGAGCGCCTGCTCGGCGTGCTCGTCGCGCTCGCCGCGCTGACCAGCATCCATTCGACGATGATCGTCGGCGCCCGCAGCAACTACGCGCTCGGCCGCGACTGGGTACTGCTGCGCCAACTCGGCCGCTGGCAGGCCGGACGGGGCGCGCCGGTGAACGGCCATGTCGTGCAGATGGCCATCAGCCTCGCGCTGGTCGTCTTCGGCGCCTTCCAGGCCGATGGCTTCGAGGCGATGGTGGAGTTCACGGCGCCGGTCTTCTGGACCTTCCTGTTCATGGTCGGGCTGGCCGTTTTCCGGTTGCGCCGGCGCTACCCCGGCATTGCGCGCCCGTTCCGCGTGCCGCTCTACCCGCTGACGCCGCTGGTGTTCTGCGCCGCCTGCGCCTGGTTGGCATGGTCGAGCGTCAGCTATGCCGCGAGCAAGGCGGCGGTGCACGTCTCGCTGCTGGTGATGCTGGCCGGCCTCGTCGTGCTCGGCGGGCTGCTGCTGCAAGACCGCGTCGCCCGCCAGCGTGCTCCCGGTTCGCCCTAGTGTCGGCGTCCTGCGGCGCGGGCACGCCACGGCGGGTGAGTGGTTCGCCGACCCGGGTGCGCACCTCGGCGAAGTGGTCGGTCATGTCCTCTGCGAGACCGACTCGCGCAGCGTCTGCCGTCGCGGAGGAAGCGGCGCGCCGGTGACGACACTGGCCAGCAGGTCGCCGCGCTCGCACAGCTTCTGCACCTGCCTGCGAAGGTCTACCGGCCGCGTCCAGCTCACCCGGCCGGCCTCGCCTTCTCTGTGCGGTACTCCTCGATCGTCAGGTTGCGCAGAGTCGAGGTCCGGCCTTCGTCGTCATGCACGCAGCCAACACTGGAGACGAAAGCTTCGATGATGTGGATCTTCTGCAGCGGCGCGACGATCAGCAGTTGCAGGTTGAGTTGGGCGAAGAGCCGCAGGCCGTATCGCGCCGACCCGTCCGAGCCGCGCCCGAAGGCTCCGTCGATGACAACGAACTCGCGGCGCCACGCGCTCCACTTGACGTGTGGTCAGGCGACGGAGGACAGACGCCTGCCGATGGCGCCAGGGTGTCGGGAAATTTTACACTTGCTGCCTTGCCTTGCCAGCCAACGGTTTTCACTGTGTGGCGTGTTCTTTGCTTTTTGTTCTGCGGGAACCAATCGTTAACCTCACGCAGGAGAAGACCATGTTGGGAATGAAGAAGATGCGCGATTCTGGCGGGGCTTGCCCTGGCCCAGCCGGCTGCGGCGGCTCTGATCACCTACAGCGAGCCGCCGGCCCTCAGCAACGATGCCTGGCGCCACGAACCGGGCGCCACGAAGCGGGCGCCATGAACGACACGACCAGGAGTCCACGCCCGATGCGCCACCTCGCACTCGGCCTTGCCGCCACCCTGCTGGCGGGTGCCGCGCAGGCCGCCAATATCGACACCACCGGCGTGCGCTCCGGCGGGCTGCAGTACTTTGGCCAGGGTTCGACCCTAACGTTGGGCCAGACCTTCACGCCCGACACGACCCAGACCAGCCTGACCGGCTTCTCGCTTTTCCTGGACCGCATCGGTCCCTTTACGAACACCGGACCGCTTGATCTGAAGGGCTATCTGGCCACGTGGGACGGCAGCAAGGCCGGCACCATCCGGTACACCAGCGACGTACGGACGAAGCCGAACGACAATAACCTGGCCGAGTTCGCGTTCGCCACCGCCCAGGCGCTGGTCGCCAGCCAGCAATATGTCGCGTTCCTCAGCATCCTGGAGATCAACCCGGCCCAGACAGATCCGAGGCTGTTCGAGATGCCCGTCGACGGAACCAACCCGCTGGCAGGGGGACAATCCGTGTTTTCCAACGCAGACTCGTTCGCCAGCCTGACCAGCTCGGCGTGGGATGGCGCCAACCGCTTCCCGCGGTTCGACTCGTTCTTCAAGGCGAGCTTTGCCACGGGCACGCCGGTGCCGGAACCCGCTACGCTCGTGCTGCTGAGCGTCGGCCTGCTGGGCCTTGGCCTCGCGCGCGGGCGCCGCGCCCGCGCCGGCTGAGGCCGGCCTGTCGGAAGACTTTACACCCCCGCGCCGGCCCCTACGGGGGCACCGTCAGCCAGGCGCGGGAGAACTCACCCGCCGCATCCCAGCCCCGTCGGCCGCCTTCGGCCGGCCGGTGGTGCCACTGATCAGACCAGCAACTCCACTGGCGGCGCCAGCGCGAGACCCCTTGCCCGCTTCGCCAGTCGCTGATCGAATGTCGCAAATCGAGAAGCACGCGAACTGCGCGCCAGGTGCAGCGCATCAGCAAAATCGAGACCCTTGTCGAACGCATCGACCGCCACCAGGACCGCGTCGCGATCTTCCAGCGTCATGTGCTCGATGCTTGCCAGCGCCCGCAACACGCGAGAAATGTCTCTCTTTGGCAGTTCATAGAACCCACGGAGGACCCATTCAAATTCCAGCAGCACAGTCACCGAGACGAACGATCGTTCGCTGAGCGCTGCGACGGCCGCGGGCCGCTGTTCTGCGGCCTGCGCATCGTCGGTATCGTCGACGAAGAAGCGCGCCAGGACGTTCGTATCCAGGGCCCTCATGGCTTGCCACGCCGCGAACGGGTCAGCAGCGAGGCAGGGTCGAAATCCTCCAGACGACGTGGGACACCGCGTGCTGGCGCCTTGACCATACCCGCCATGCCAGTCACGTCGGCTGTCGCGACCGAACGGACGACGCGCAACTTCAGTCCGTCCGCTTCTTCGAGCACCTCGATCCTGGCGCCTGGACCCATACCGAGCCGGCGCCGCAATGCGGCGGGCAACACGATCTGGCCTTTTGAGGAGACTAGGAGCGTCGACATGTTGGTTCCCAAACCAGACGAACGGGTTTCATCGTAGCTTGGCTTACGTCGTAAGTAAATGGTTCGCGATCCTGTCCTCGCCTCGAACGTCGAGATGTACCGTATCTCGGTGCGCCAGTGGGTGCTGACGCGGCGTTTGCCGATGACCGGAGGAAAGACAAAGTCCGCAGCATCGAGGTCGAAATGCAGGGCGAAGGCGTCCGCGTCCGCGTCGGCAGCGAGCAATATCCGGGCGAGGCCGGCCGCTTGCCACCACGTCCAGCAGGTCCTCGACGCTGACGCTGAAGGTCCGCGCTTCCGGGTGTCTGTCGAGCAGCGCGTTGGTTGTGTGGTTGGCAGCGGTCGTCATGGCCGTGGGCGTGCTGACATGTCGGGTCGATCGTTTCACGTGCCTCCTGTTTCCTGGCGGTCCAGTCTCTCCACCTGGGGTTGCCGGCTGCCCGCCCAGGTCAGGCGAAACGACGCGGCGCGGCGGGGATTGCCGACCAGCGCCGGCCGGAAGCAGGCGAGGTTGGTACCGCCGGCGCGGCGCACGCTGGGGTAGATGATTCCCAGCGAGCCGGCGTCGAGCAGGCGTGCGGCGAGACTCTGCGAAGCGACATAGCTGCCGGGGTCGAGGCAGGCGGAAAAGGTCGGCGCGTCGCGCAAGTCGTGGAACTCGCTGCTGAAGTCCGCGAGCACTTCCTGATAGTTGACGCTGTCGTCGAAGCGGCCGATTTCCTGGTACTCGACGGTCTTGTGGAAAATGATCTCGGAGAGTGCCGTTTCCAGTTCGAAAGCGCAATACCAGGCGCCGCGCTCGCCGTCGTTGAAGCGGCTGCCTTCCGGGCGAGGGTAGGTGAAGGCGGCATTGACGATGCGGAAGTTCGGCACGCCGAAAACCAGTTCGTCGACGCCGATTCCCGGCAGGCCGCCACGCTCGCCGATCAGCCTCTCGTTGGTGGCGTTGTCGAGTTCGAACAGGTCGCGCAGGTGGTCGAGGTTCTCGGCGATTGCGGTTAGCACCGAATCCTCACGCTCGGCAAAGCGCGACGGAATCAGCCGCACCGTATCGATCCGGCGCAGGCGCGACAGGCGCGGCTCGGGCGGGCTCATATGCCGCCGCGCCGCGCTTCGAGCAGTTTGCGAACGGTCTGCATCGCCAGCAGACCGCCGCCAAGCATGAAAGCGAGCGGCGAGCGGCCAGCAAAAATCCGGTTGCTGTTCGGCAGGCTGACCCACTCGTCGGCCAGCTTGTCGCCGTAGAGGATGTGCAGGGCCTTGTAGATGCCGATCAGGTAGGAGATGCGTGTGATCCGATCGACTTCGAGCAGCCGGTCGGGGTTCTTCTTCCACTCGTAGAAGGCGCTGCTCGACAGGCCGCCGAGCAACTCGCGCGCGTCTTCGTCGCGCAGCCGCCAGGCAGTGGCCAGATTGAAGAAGCCCTGCAGCGCCGACTTCGACAGACGCTCGCGCTCGGCGCGCGAATTGAGATCGACAAGAGCCGCCGGTTCGAAGCGGCTGGCGGGGTAAGCATAGGCAAGGTTCATCAGGTGGCTCCTTTTCCGGATAGTTTACACTCCGTTTGCGGGATTGCAAGGCGAATCGCCGATTGCCGGGGTGCCGCAGAGCCGCCGACACCCGTGATCGTCGCGGCCCGGGGCTGGCTGTGCGGCGATGAAAGGTGGTAGAAGAACGTCTGGCGATCGCGCAACGCGACTTGCGCAGCCGTTCCCCGCTCTGGCAGGCCCTGACGGCAGTCGTGATGCGGGGAAAGGGCGCCGACGGAGCCCGAACACCTCGCCCGCATCGCAGCGAAAGGATGACTTCGATGAAAGCCCTGTCCCGCATCGTCGCGTTGTTTCTCGTCGGCACGGTCGTGCAGGCCGAGGATGCCTTTCGCAAGCACATCCTGGAGACTGACAACTACCTGGTCGAGATCACCGTTCGTTGTCCGGAGGGCGAGGTGACCTGTGAGCGGGTCGGTTACAGGGGCATCGACAGGAAAACCGGCGCGACGCTCGAGTTGCGCGGCGAAACGATGCATACCACCTGTCGCGACCGCGTGACGCCCTGTCGCTTTCTCGGCTACCGCTTCCGCAATGGCAAGACCCACTACTTCGTCTGGGAAGAGGGGGACGGCGAGCAAGGCACGCTGGAAGTCCGCACCGATCGCAAGGTCCTGCTGACGGAACGGGGCACTTGGAAATGAATCCGGAAGCGGATTCGATCCGGCCGCTGCAGCCACCGCCGGAGGCGCGGCAAGATCTGGTCTTGCCGCTTCGCCATTGGGTGTGATCCTGGCCTGCGCGTCACTTGCCGGATTGGCGCCGATGAACGTTCCAGGTCCTGCTCCGCACGCTGGCTGCGCAGAACCGCGCAGCGTTCCGCTTGGCCGACCATCATGCCGTCGACCGCCTCGCGCGCAGACGCGCCGGCACGTTCGTCACTGGTATGACCCGACCCGCCCCCAACTCCCGCTTGCCGATGGCCCGCATCTCGACTCGCGCCAATGTCTGCCGCAGCGACTGGGCCGTCTGACCATGCCGCAGTGGCAGCGGCGGTGACCAGAAGCGGACGACGCGATCGTGCTGCAGCAGCGCGCCGCGCTTCTCTCAGCGCTGCACGGACGAAGTGAGGCGGTCTTCATACAGTACGCGACGCCCTGCAGTCCGCTGCGC
>ERZ761609.3112-NODE-3112-length-11261-cov-8.461449_pt1 | contig 11261 bp, 9 predicted proteins | sample MGYA00511163_ERZ761609 | MGnify/ENA primary metagenome ERZ761609 (study PRJEB28899, sample SAMN02445070) | bioreactor sludge metagenome | biome: EBPR sludge | place: Australia: Brisbane, Thorneside Wastewater Treatment Plant | collected 2011-12-16 ... | reverse complement strand
TTTCTTCGCAATATCATTGCGTTACAAGCGCAGTGGCGGACACCCTCTCCGCCAATTTCCCCGTCTCAATCCCCGGGATCGGTGGCGTCATGTCGCGCCCCAGACCGTGCCTTTGACAAGCCGGGCATAGACCGCGGGACCAGCCATATCGGCCTCAGCCCGAGCCCAGAATCCGGTTCAGAAGTTTCTGATCCGCCTTGCCCTTCATACCCGCGTCGAACACCCGCGACTGTACGCGAATAATGTGATCAGTGATGAACCTGGCGCCTTCGCGCGCGCCGTCGTCAGGGTGCTTCAGGCAGCACTCCCATTCCAGCGAGGCCCATCCGTCGAAGTCGTACTGCGTGAATTTCGAGAAGATCTGGCCGAAATCGATGTCGCCGTCTCCCGGCGAGCGGAACCGTCCGGCGCGCTGCAGCCAGTCGACGTAACCGGCATAAACACCGGTCTTCGGGCTCGGATTCCATTCCGCGTCCTTGACGTGGAACGATACGATGCGTTCGTGGAAGACGTCGATGAAACCGGCATAGTCGATGTGCTGCAGGAACAAGTGCGAGGGATCGTAGAGAATGCCCACTCGGGTGTGATTGCCACAGGCGGCGAGAAACCGCTCGAAAGAGCCGCCATCGTGGACGTCTTCGCCCGGATGCAGTTCGTAGCCGACATCGACGCCGGCGGTATCGAAAGCATCGAGCACGGGGCGCCAGCGGCGAGCGAGTTCGGCGAAGGCTTCGGCGATCAGGCCATCGGGCCGCGGCGGGTACGGATAGAGGAAGGGCCAGGCGAGGCCGCCCGACATCGTCACGTGACGATCGAGGCCGAGGCGCTTCGAGGCGCTCGCCGCCTTGAGCAGCTGATCGATTGCCCAGGCTCTGCGGGCCTCAGAATTGCCCCTGGCATGGGCTGGCACGAAGACGTCAATGATGTCGCCATAAACCGGATGGCTGCCGAGAACGTGGCCCGGGCGATGCGTCGACAATTCCGAGATGACGAGGCCGTGCTGCGCGAGCAGCCCCTTCACCTCGTCGCAGTAGGCGTCACTTTCGGCAGCGCGCGCGACATCGAAGATCGCGGGATCGAACGTCGGCACCTGCACAGCCTTGAAGCCGCAGCCGGCCGCCCAGGCGGCGAGCGTCTCCAGCCTGTTGAACGGCGGCTCCGGTGCGATGAACTGTGCGAGGAAGACGCCGGGTCCGTTTACTGTCTTCATGAGCTCGGTCCCTTCTCAGGACAGGTGTCGCGCAGATTACGTCGTGACACTGGTGGCGGACGTGCACACGCCGCGGACGGGTTCAGGCAGGCAGCTTCGGCGGCATGCCGCAGAATCTGAGCTGCGCATCGAGTTGCAGTTCGACCATGGGGCGGCCTCCAACAACGCGACACCCCTTCGCCCGCGCCGCCTGCATCAGTTCGGTGTCACGGATGGCGATAATGTCGATGACGTCGGTGGACGGCGCGATTGTTGCAACATCGATCGGCAGTGGATCGCCTTCATGAAGTCCGAGCGACGTGCAGTTGACAACGAGGTCGATATTGCGGGCACCGGTTGTCGAGACGCGGCTGGTGACAGCAGGAAAATGCGTCGCGAGGTCGGCGGCAAGACGTTCTGCTCGATCGCGAGTTCTGTTCATGACGGCGACTTCGCGGGCGCCGGCCGCTGCCAGACCGAACGCCACCGCACGACCTGCTCCGCCAGTGCCGACCACGAGGACCCGGCGATCCCTGATGGCCATGCCGCTCGTCTCGGCTGTTGCGACGAGGCCGTCACCATCGAACATCTCGCCGACCAGTCGGCCGCTGGCTTCGATGCGGACAGCGTTGACGGCGCCGATCATCCGGGCGTTGGGGCCGAGATCGTCGCAAAGGCGTGCCATCGTTTCCTTGTGCGGGATCGTGAAGATCAGGCCCTTGACGTTGCCGATCTTCGCGATGCGAGGGATCACATCGGCGAGATCGGCGGCGGTCACGTGCAGGGGGAGCAGAAAGGCGTCGAGCTTCTGCCTTTCGAAAAGCGGGTTGATAAACTGGGCGGCGCGCACGTGGGCCACGGGATCGGCGATGAGGAAGAAGATGTGGGTCTTGCCGCTGGGATAGTTCATCGGGATCAACCTCTGTAATCGGGCTCGGGGAGCCCGGAAACATCTGTCGCGACGGCGAACAGAGCGCCGGCGAGCGGTCCTTCGGCGGCGCGCAACTCCGCCGTGTCCGCCCTTGCGGTCGTGATGTAGAGCGTTTTGAGGTCGGCGCCCCCGAAGGCGCACATGGTCACACGGGGTACCGGCAAATGGATTATGCGATCCACCTTGCCGCTGGGTGTGTAGCGGATGACCTTGCCGCCCATGTAGCGGGCGCTCCAGTAGCAGCCTTCGGAATCGATCGTGCAGCCATCGGGACGACCGTGGTCTGCTGGCGCGCCGTCAAGCCACAGGCGACGTTTCGACGGTGTTCCTGTCCCGATGTCGTAGTCGAACATCCAGATACGACTTGTCGGGCTGTCGGCCCAGTACATGATACGGTCGTCAGGGCTCCAGGCGAGGCCGTTGGCGACAGTGACACCATCAGCGATCCGGTGTACGGCCCGATCGGGATCGAGGCGCCAGAGCGCGCCCAGTTCGCGACCGCGCGGCTCGTACATGCTGCCGGCGAAAAACCGGCCGCGACGATCACAGCGGCCGTCGTTGAACCTGTTGCCGTTCATGCCAGCTTCGGGAGCGCATATTTCCTCGTAGGTGCCGGTGGCCGGATCGAACAGGCCGAACGCATGTTCCATGGCGAGGACCAGGCCACCGCCGGACCGAAGTGCGAGGGAGCCGACACGGGCGGGTGTCGCGATGGTGTCGTGGTCACCGCTGGCCAAATGCAAGCGATGCAGGCGAGCGCCGGGAATGTCAGTCCACCACAGGCTGCCGTCGCGGCCGTTCCAGATCGGGCTTTCGCCGATCTGGTCGTGCGCATCGAACACGAGATCGGCTGTCTGTCTCATCCCTTCACCGCTCCTGCGGTCATGCCCTGGATGAGGAACCGCCGGACCATGACGGAGGCGACGAGTACCGGCAACATCACCATGGTGCCGCCGGCGGCGATCTTGCCCCATTCCCAGCCTTCGTAATTCATGAAGTTGACTACGGCGACCGGCGCCGTCATCGCCTGATTGCGCGTAAGTATGAGCGCGAAGAAGAAGTCGTTCCAGCTGTAGAGAAAACAGAGAATGGCTGTTGCCGCGATACCGGGCGCGGCGATCGGGAGGACTATGCGGACGAAGGTCTGCCACAGGCTGGCGCCGTCGATCCAGGCGGCTTCCTCGAGTGATCTCGGACAGGAGTCGAAAAACGATCGCATCAGCCAGACGACGAGCGAGATGTTGAAAGTGAGATATATGATTACGAGGCCGAGGCGCGTATCGAGCAAATCCATCCACCGGTAGGCGAGGAAGTAGGGGATCGTAAAGGCGATCGGCGGCGCCATGCGGGATGTCAGGATCATCAGGGAAATCGGCTTTTCCGATCGCATGCTCGCGCGCGACAGGGCATAGGCTCCGGGTACGCCGACAAGCAGGGCGAGCGCTGTCGATGCGATACTGACGACAGCGCTGTTCGCGAACGATTTCGGGAACGACGATGTCCAGAGGCCGCGATAGTTGTCGAGTGTTGGGGTGAAGAAGAGGCGTGGCGGAAACGCGAAGACTTCCTCGTTGGTCTTGAAGCTCATCAGCAGGAGCCACAGGAACGGCAGCATCAGCATGATCGTCAGGATGACGACGAGAGCCTTCAGAAGTTGCCGCTCGGTTCGGCTACGATAGGCGAACGCTTCATTCGACATCGCGACCCCACCCGACGAGACGAAGAATGATCCAGCTCAGGACGACTGTCAGTGCGACCAGCAGTACGGTGATTGCGCTGGAGTAGCCGAGGAAGCTGAAATTGAAGGCCTGCTGGAAACTGTAGTAATTCGTGACCTCGGTCACGGTTCCCGGTCCGCCGTCGGTGAGAATGTAGATCAGCGGGAACGCCTTGATGCTGTCGATCAGGCGAAACAGGCCGGCGACCAGAAGGACGCCCTTGATGTAGGGAAGCGTAATGTAGCGTGTGATCTGCCAGGACGATGCACCGTCGACGCGCGCGGCCTCGACGTATTCCGCCGGCATCATCTGCAGCGCTGACAGCACCATCAGCATGGTGAACGGAAACCACTGCCAGGTGTCGGCAATGATGATCGCGGTCAACGCCCAATTCGCATCCGTCATGATCGTCGGGACGTTCCATCCCAGCCACTGGAACGTCTGATAGAACGGACTGATGTCGGGCGTGTAGAGGACTTTCCAGATGATCGCCACGACGATTGGCGGAAGTACCATCGGGATCAGGTAAATCGTGCGCAGGGCCTGCAACAGCGACGACCTCATGTTGAGGAGCAGGGCAAATCCGAGGCCGATCAGCATCTGGAAGGTGACCGTCCAGAACGTCAGCTTCGCCTGTACCCAGAGGCTTCCGTGCAGGCGCCGATCTTCGAGCAGAAGCACATAATTCCGCCATGGCCGCGAGAAATCGCCGAACGTCTCGGGTTTGGTCAGGTCGAGTGGCGTCAGGCTGGTCACGATCAGGAACAGTGTCGGCGCCAATGTCACGGCGATCAGGAGCGCGAGTGCCGGAGCAAGCATCGTCCAGACGAATCGCGATCTCGTCTGCTCGAAGGCGAGGGTCAGTTGCCGCCTTCGAGCTGGAGTGTGGCCTGTCACGGCGCTTGGCTGATCCACTGCGAGGCTCTCAGAGGTTGATGCCGGCCTTCTTCAGGTCGCCGATTGCTTCCTCCTTGGCTTGCGCAAGTGCGGCAGCCGCGGTCTGCTGCTTGGTCGCAATGCGTTCGATCGCCTTGTTGATCTTGTCGCCCACCTGGGGGAACACAGGCACTGTCCGATATTTCATGTAGCCGGTCTTGCCACCGAGTTCGAGGACCTGAAGGAACAGCGGCGCAACGCTGTCGCCGTTCATCGTCATCGCTTTCGTGAAGTAGTCGGAGGTGATGACGGAGCGACGGCAAACGGCTCCATAGCCCTTCTCCTGCACCAGACGGCCGATCATCTTCTTGGACAGCGCCCAGCTGATGAAGGCCCAGGCGGCATCCTTGTTTTTTGCGCCCGCAGGAATTCCCAGTCCGTGAGAATTCGAGCCGGGGAAATTGCCGTTCGGGCCGACGGGCATGACGGAAAAGCGCGCCGTGGTGGCAACCTTGCTCTCCTTGTGGGCGACGAGCGGTGTCAGCCAGGTGATGGCCTGCGTGCGAATGTTGGAGCGGCCTGAAATCTGGGCGCGCATCGCCTGATCGTCGCTGAAGGACATGACGCCGGGCGGGCTCATCTCCGTAATCAGGCGGGCATAGTATTCTGCGGCCTTTGCAGCTTCCGGCGTATCGAACGCGGGCATAAGATCGCCGGGCGGATCGCGGAAAACCTTGCCGCCGAAGCCCATGAGGTACGGGATCCAGTTCCAGTGATGCAACCTGTCGGCGACGAAAGCGGAAACGCCGTCCTTGCCGTTGACGGCCTCGCACACCTTCATGAGTTCGTCGAAGGTGGTCGGCATCTTGAGGCCGGCCTTCTCGATAAGGTCACCGCGAGACGCTGCCATCAGCATGCCACCGGCTTCCCAGGGAAATGCGAACGTCTCGCCTTTTGCATTCTTCAAGTGCTGGATAGTGCCGGAGACGAAGTCGTTGGCGTCCCAGTCGTCCGGCGTCTTGTTCCGGTCCTTGGCAAATTCGTCGAGGGGCGTGAACCAGCCGGCGTTGACCCAGCGTCCGGAGTAGATGAACGTGAGATTTGCGAAGTCGTAGGCGGAGCCTTTGGTCGAAAGCTCGAGGTCCATGCGCTGGTTGAAGACCGGGAATGCCTGGAGCTGGAAGTCGACCTTCATGCCAGTTTCGGCTTCGAATTCCGGCAGAAACGCCTTGATGTACTCATGGTGGGTGCTCTGGAAGCCCGAACCGGAAATCGTCACACCCGCGAACTTCTTGGCCTGGCCGCGCACCGGCGACACGCGGAAGCCGACCGCCATTGCCGCCGATCCGGCGAGAGCCGCGCGGAGCAATTGCCGTCTGTGCAAGGCGGCCGCGCGTATCGTCTCGGCCGCACTGCTCCCCGTCGCATTGCCACTGCCCTTGGTTTTCCCGGTCATCGCTGTCCTCCCGAACGCCATGATTTTTCTGGGCGACACACGCGCCTTCCGGGCGCCGACCTGATGCTCATCAGTTGTGTCGTCGGCGAATTTGTTGCATAAAGTTAGCGCTAACGCAACGCTTCGATACCGCGTGATCCTTGTCTCGTCGCCCGGTTCGAAGTGTCGAATAACTGCAGGTTGGAATGAGCGCGGAAAGACAGCGCAGTCAGCGCAAGGCCAAGCAAATGCCGCCCCAGCGGACCAATGCGACGCTCGCGGATGTGGCGGCGGCGGCAGGGGTTTCGATCAATACCGTTTCCCGCAGCCTGAGGGCGCCGCATACGGTGCGCCCAGATTTGCGCCAGCAGATCAACAAGATCGTCGATCAGCTCAACTATGTTCCGAACCGTATCGCGGGCGGTCTGGCCGGGTCGAGCACGAACATCGTCGGCGTCATCGTGACGTCTCTGTTCAACTCCGAGTTCGCAGAAATCATCGAGGCGCTGCAGCGCGATCTCGCACGCGACGGCTTGCAGGTCATGATCGCCAACAGCGCCTACGACCCGGATGAGGAGTTGCGCGTTGTCAGGGCGCTGCTCAGCTGGCGGCCGGCCGCGATCGCAATCGTCGGCAAGGAGCATCATCCCCGGTCGGTCGAGCTCCTGGCCACAGCCGGGATACCGGTCATCCAGTTCTGGGATGCATCGGACGCGTGCATCGACAGTGTCGTCGGGATGGACCATCGCGAGATCGGCCGGATGCAGGCCGCGCATCTCTCTGCCAACGGCTGTCGTCGTCTCGCGTTCGTGGGGTCGGTGCGCAAACACGACCATCGTGCACAAAAGCGTCTCGCAGGTATGCAGACTTATGTCGGCAAGAAGCGGCTTGGCCCACTCGCGGTCGAGATATCCGGCGAGAGCGGTAATGCCGCGCTCGGCGAGCAACTCGTCACCGCACTCCTGGCGCGCAATCCCGATATCGACGGGATCGTCTGCAATAGTGACGTGATCGCGCTCGGTGTCTTGCGTGGTCTCCGGCGGATGGGGCGGTCGGTGCCGGAGGACGTCGCCGTCATCGGTTTCGGAGACAGCGAGGCTGGCCGTTGCACGGTGCCGGAGCTGTCGACGGTGCGGCCGCCACGCGCGGAGATCGGGAGACTGGTGGGTCGGGCCGTCATCTCTCGCATCAACGGTGGTGAAAGAGAGCAGCATTGCCTGCCAGCCGAACTTATCATCCGGGAGAGCAGCCAGAAAGGCGTGAAGCCAAGTACGACGAGGCGACGCAAATGACGAACGACAGACCCAACATCATCCTTATCATGACCGACCAGCAGCGCTACGATACGATCGGCGCTCTGGGCGCATCGTGGGTGTCGTCTCCGAATCTCGATCGGCTGGTGAACGAGGGCGTGACGTTCACGAACTGCCATATCACGGCTGCGAGCTGCGTGCCGTGCCGCGCGAGCCTGTTCAAGGGAACGTATCCGCACTCGAACGGAGTTCTTCGCAACGGACAGCCATGGCGGCGGACGTGGGTCGAGCAGCTTGCGGCGGCAGGCTATCGCTGCGTCAACGTCGGCAAGATGCATACCATTCCCTACAATGCCGAAGCCGGATTTCACGAACGCTACGTGGTCGAGAACAAGGACCGGTATATGGAAGGCCGGTGGTATTTCGACGAATGGGACAAGGCGCTCGCTGCCCATGGTCTGAGGAAGCAGCAGCGCGAACTCTACCGGCTTCGCGACGACTATCGGGAGCGGCTTGGAGCCTTCCTCTGGGAGTTGCCGGAGCACCTGCATTCCGACGTGTTCGTTGGCAACATGGCCAAGTGGTGGACGAACACCTATCCGACGACACAGCCGCTGTTCCTTCAGATCGGCTTTCCCGGGCCGCATCCTCCGTACGATCCGACCGCTCGCTATCTAGAGCCATACCTGAAGAAGAACGAAATTCCCTATCCGCGCCCGACGGCGGCAGAAATGGAGGCGCTGCCGCCGCCGCTCAAGGAGAAGCGCCAGCACGACGTCGAGGTGGATCACGACTCGGTCGTCTGGGATCTCGATCCGAGCCCGGAGCAGATGCACCGGCTCTGGGCACATTACGGCGCAAACGTCACGATGATCGACGAGAAAATCGGGGAGATCCTCGACGTGCTGCGGAAGCGCGGATACCTCGACAATGCCGTCGTCTTCTTCGCGTCCGACCATGGCGATTGCATGGGCGAACACGGGCTCATCCAGAAGTGGGCGATGTATGATTGCGTCACCCGCACGCCGCTCATCGCGTGGTCACCATCACGGTTCGCGGGTGGGCGAAAGATCAACGATCTCTGCCAGCTGTTCGATCTCGGTCCGACCATACTGGAGCTTGCGGGTTGTGCCGTGCCTGCTGATTTCGAGGCGCGGACGCTGTTGCCGGCTCTCGAGCAGCGCCCATGGCAGGGGCGCGACCATGTGTTCTGCGAGCAGGCGGGCGACGTGAACCTGACCGGTGCGGAATTCATGACCATGGTGCGGTCGCCGACCTGGAAGCTCGTACACTACAAGGGACAGTCCTATGGCCAGCTCTTCAATCTCGAGCGCGATCCGGGCGAGGTGCACGACCTGTGGTCAGATCCGGCGGCCGACCACGCCAAGCAGCATCTGCTGGGCGTTCTTCGTGACTGGCTGATCGACAGCAACTACCACACGCGTGACAGCATGGCCGAGTTCAGGTGACGACCATGTCAGATGACGGCGAGAGTGCGGATTTCATCATCGTGGGTGCCGGTTCGGCGGGGTGCGTGCTCGCAAACCGACTGTCTGCCGATCCACGAAACAAGGTCCTGCTGATCGAAGCGGGGCCACGAGACCGAAGTCCTTGGATCCACCTGCCGGGCGGGTATTACAAACTAATCTATCATCCCCGGCTGAGCTGGAACTTCACGACCACACCGGAACCGCATCTCGACGGACGAACGCTGATCTGGCCGCGGGGGCGCGTTCTCGGCGGATCCAGCTCGATCAATGCGATGGTTTACATCCGCGGTCAGGCGCAGGACTTCGACGACTGGCGTCAGCGCGGCTGTGCGGGGTGGAGCTACCAGGACGTGCTGCCGTACTTCATGCGGGCGGAGGACCAGCAGCGCGGCGCGATGCCGCTGCACGGGGTCGGCGGGCCGCTCGGTGTTTCCGATCTCGCCGAACTACATCCGCTGTCCGATGCTTTCATCGAAGCGGGTCGGCAATACGGCCTGCCGGAAAACGACGACTTCAATGGCGCGTCGCAGGAGGGCATCGGATACTTCCAGTTCACCGCGCGCAACAAATGGCGTTCGAGTACCGCGGTCGGATATCTGCGTCCGGCGGAGAAGCGGCCGAACTTGCGCGTGGTGACGGGCGCTGCCGCGACGCGGGTGTTGTTCGACGGGCGACGGGCGTGCGGTGTCAGTGTCAGACGGGGCAACGAGAGTGTCGACTATCGCTGTCGAGGCGAGGTGATCCTGGCGGCGGGAGCAATCAAGTCGCCGCATCTGCTGCTGCTTTCGGGTATCGGCCCCGGCGAACAGTTGCGGGCGTTCGACATTCCCGTGCTGCACGACAGTTCCGGCGTGGGAGCCGATCTGCAGGACCATCTGCAGATCAAGATGATCTATCGCGTCGAGGGCGCGCAAAGCTACAACCAGATCCGGCGCAATCCGCTGCTGATGGCGCGCGAGGGGTTGCGCTTCATGTTGGGACGGCGTGGCGTGCTGGCAAGCGGGCCGTCGATGGCCGGCGGGTTCGCACGCACGAGACCGGATCTGGAGCTGCCGGACATCCAGCTGCATTTCAATCCCGTGAGTGGTGACAAACCCGGCCATTTTCATGATTTTCCGGGCTGCTCGCCAATCGTCTCGCAGCTGCGCCCGGAGAGTCGTGGTACGCTCACGCTGGCCTCGAACGATCCATTTGCCCAGCCGCGCATGTTCGCCAACTATCTGGCGACCGAAACAGACCGGCGCGTCGCCATCGACGGGCTCAAAGTCGTCCGCCGCATCATGGCGCAGCCGGCGATGCAGCGTCTGGGGGCTGTCGAAGTCTCTCCGGGCTCGCGCTCCGACAGTGACGACGCACTTCTCGCGTATGCGCGGGCTGCCGGATACACGCAATTTCACCCGACTTGCACGTGCCGCATGGGAACAGATCCGCGCGCGGTAGTCTCGCCGGACCTGCGTGTGCACGGTCTCGAACGCTTGCGTGTCGTCGATGCCTCGATCATGCCGGCGGTCGTTTCGGGCAATACGAACGCGACGACGATCATGATCGCGGAGAAGGCAGCAGATCTCATTCTCGGGAAGCCCGCACCGGCCATGGCGGGCTGACGGTAGCAGCAGGGATGCTCACATGAAGGGAACGTGTCTCATAACCGGCGGCGGTCGTGGCATCGGCCGCGAGACGGCGCGACGAGCAGCCGTGCTCGGTTGGGATGTCGCCATCGTATTTCGAGACAATGTCGAGGCGGCCGAAGCGGCGGCGCGCGATGTTCGCGAGGCGGGGCGGAAGGCGTTGATACATCGTGCAGACGTCGCACGCGAGGCTGATATCGTCTCAGCCTTCAAGGCCGTCGACGATGCCATGCCGCCGCTCGGCGCGCTGGTGAACAGTGCAGGGATTTCGGTACACGCCCGCGTCGACAGCCTCGATGCGGCCGGACTCGAGCGGATGTTCGCGGTCAATGTCACAGGCCTCATGCTCTGCTGTCGGGAGGCAGCCAGGCGCATGTCGACGCGGCATGGCGGACGTGGCGGCGGGATCGTCAACGTCTCGTCCATGGCGGCGACGATCGGGGGGCGGCCGTCGTCGTCGACGTATGCATCCAGCAAGGGTGCGGTCGACGTCTTCACGACGGGCTTTGCCCGGGAGGTGGCCGCAGAAGGAATCCGCGTCAATGCGGTCAGACCCGGGATCACGGATACCGAAATGATCGGCGATGTGGGTGCGGGGGCGAAACGTGCTGCGGCGGAGGCGACGATACCGATGCGGCGCTTCGCTACGCCCGGAGAAATTGCCGAGGCGATCGTCTGGCTTCTTTCGGACGCCTGTCCGTTCCTGACGGGAGCGCATCTCAACATCGGTGGCGGTGGCTT
>ERZ761609.3111-NODE-3111-length-11266-cov-6.632950_pt1 | contig 11266 bp, 12 predicted proteins | sample MGYA00511163_ERZ761609 | MGnify/ENA primary metagenome ERZ761609 (study PRJEB28899, sample SAMN02445070) | bioreactor sludge metagenome | biome: EBPR sludge | place: Australia: Brisbane, Thorneside Wastewater Treatment Plant | collected 2011-12-16 ... | reverse complement strand
GCCTCCGGCGCACTGGCGCCCAGCCGGGCAAGATAAGACTTCACCCGGGGCGCAAAAAACCGGAAGAGGTTGCCGAACGCCTCCCTGTCGCCGTGGTCGCGGACACGGATGAGAAGGCCGGTCATGGCCTCGCGCCCATCACCGCCCGCGCTGCCCCCCGCCTTTAACGCCTCGCTGCTCACGCCTGCCCTTCGCTGCGCCAGATGGCGCCAACCCCATGACGGATCACCGGAAAACCCCGGATTCCCGCCGGAAATCCGCCGCCCATCATGGAAGAGGTAAAGGCCGGATTCAACCGCCCGCGTGACGCAGCATTGTTCATCAAGACCGGGCTGTTCAAGCGCTGCGCCCCGTGCTTGCCTTGCCGACATCTTTGGGCCACATGTTCCGCCGAATTTCTCACTGATCCCGCCCCGCCACCCCATACCGGGAAATGACGATGAAGAAGATTGTATCTGCGTGTATCGCGGCTCTGTTGACGGCAACCCTTGCAGCAGCGCCCGTGATGGCAGCGCCCAAGCCGGTGTCACTGGGCACATTCGATGACTGGAAGGCATTCAAGGTGACGGATGGCGCCAACACCTATTGCTATGTCCTCTCCCAGCCCAAGAAGAATGAGCCGACCGGCGTGCGCCGCGATCCGATCTTTTTCCTGATTACCAAGTGGACGGGCCGGGCAGGCGGTGAGCCCTCTTACGTGCCGGGCTATCCCTACAAGGAAGGTTCAAGCGTGACTGCCACGATCGGCTCCGACAAGTTCACGTTTTTCACGCGGAACGAGGGCACGGATGGCGGCGCCTGGATCCGCGAGGCGGCCGAGGAAACGCGCCTTGTGACCGCCATGCGCGGCGGCTCTTCGCTGGTGGTAACCGGCATTTCGCGCCGCGGCACCAACACGCGCGACGAATATTCGCTCAAGGGTATTTCGGCAGCCCTCGACAAGATCAACGAAGCCTGCCCGTAACCGGACAGGTCTGCGGAGCAGGAAACAAGTGACGGCCGCAGCGCCCACATCTGCCGGCAAGATGCCGCTTCTGGGCCTGACCCGGCCCGCCCTTGCGGCCGCGCTTGTGGCATCCGGCGTGCCGGAGCGCGAAGGCCGCATGCGCGCAAGCCAGATCTGGCACTGGCTCTATCAGCGCGGCTCAACCGATTTTGCCGCGATGACGACGCTGTCGAAGGGCCTGCGCGAAACGCTGGCCGGGCACTTCGTCATCGGCAGACCTGAAATAGTCACCCAGCAGATATCCGCCGACGGCACGCGCAAATGGCTGCTGCGCATGGGGCCGGGCGTTGAGGTTGAAACCGTTTTCATCCCGGAAGAGGATCGCGGCACGCTGTGCGTTTCCTCGCAGGTGGGTTGCACGCTCACCTGCCGCTTCTGCCACACCGGCACACAGAAACTGATGCGCAATCTGACGGCGGGCGAGATCGTGGCGCAGGTCATGGTCGCGCGCGATGCGCTGGATGACTGGCCCGCGGGCAAGGGCGGTGCAGCCCAGCGGCGCCTCACCAATGTCGTGATGATGGGCATGGGCGAGCCGCTCTATAATTTTGAGAACGTGCGCGACGCCATTCACATCATGGCGGATGGCGACGGCCTTGCGTTGTCCAAACGCCGCATCACCCTGTCAACGGCGGGCGTTGTGCCGATGATCGAGCGGGCCGGCAATGAGATCGGCTCGATGCTGGCGATCTCGCTCCATTCGGCGCGCGATGATGTGCGCGACGAAATCGTGCCGCTCAACAGGAAATACAGGATCGCGGAATTGATGGCCGCGTGCCGCGCCTATCCCGGCCTTTCCAATGCGCGCCGCATCACGTTTGAATATGTGATGCTCAAGGGCGTCAACGACAGCCCGGATGACGCCCGCCGTCTGGTGCGCCTGCTGGAGGGCATTCCGGCCAAAATCAACCTTATTCCGTTCAATCCCTGGCCCGGCACGCCCTATGCGTGCTCGGATTGGGAAGTGATCGAGACCTTTGCCGACATTGTGAATGCAGCGGGTTATGCAAGCCCCATCCGCACGCCGCGCGGGCGTGACATCATGGCGGCCTGCGGCCAGTTGAAGAGTGAAAGTGTCAAGGCGCGCGCAAGCGACGCCCTGAACGCGCGGCTTGCTGCAAACAGCAGCGCACCGGCCCACGTGGAATGAACCGACGGAAAGAGAAATGACGAGCGCAAGCCCCTCTGCTGCCACCAATCCGGAAGCCATCCCCCAGGCGGTGGAGCATGCGCTTGATCTTGCCGAGGCAGGCAAGTTCGCTGAGGCACGCGATGCGCTGTGGGCCGAAATCAAGGAGACGGGCCATCCCGTCGCACATCTTTTTCTGGCGGATTTTCTCCATCGCGGCATCGGCGGTGAGCGCGACCCCCTGACCGCGCGCAACCTGTTAAAGGCAGCCGCCCTTGCAGGCAGCGCGCGCGGCGCGAGCCTTTATGCAACTTTCGCCGCAAGCGATGTCGATGGCCCGCGCAACTTTGATGAGGCCGCTGATTTTCTGGTGATGGCAGCAAGCCTTGGCGACCTCGCATCCATGGCCGAACTTGCAATCATGCTGACGGCTGACCCCAGCCAGCGCGGCAACCGTCAGGCATTGATTGAAGCAGCAGCAATGCGCGGCGATGGCATTGCGGCGTGGCTGGCGCACCAATGGCGGCTGGAATCGGCTGACCGGACAGTCCGGGCAGATGCCGACGTTTGGCTGATGTATGCCGCACGGCTCGGCCATCCGCTTGCGGTCAGCGCATTGCGTGCCAGAATGCGTCCCGCGCCAGCGCAAGTGAGGGCGCCGCTTGATCGCTTCCACCTCATACCGTGGGAAATCATCCGGGAAAAAATCGTTCTGCCGCACACGCGGCCGCTGCCGCCCGCCGTTGTCGAGCTGAACTCCCCCTATGTGCGCTCCATGCGCGGATTGCTGACCACCGAGGAGTGCGACTATCTGTGCGCCAAGGGTGCCGACAGGCTGGAGCCTGCGCGCGTCGGACAGGGCACGCTGCACGAGGCGCGCACGAATGAATCGTCCACCTTTGATCTGATGCATGCGAGTGTGCTGGTGCAGAGCCTTGATACCCGCATTGCCCTGGCCCTTGATGCGCCGCCGGAGAATGGCGAGCGTCTGGTGCTGTTGCGCTATCTGACGGGCCAGGCCTATGCGCCGCACTTTGACTGGCTTGATCCTGAAGCCAGCGGCGATGCTGCTGCCATTGAAGCGGGTGGTCAGCGTCTGGCCACGCTCATCACCTATCTCAACGCCGACTTCACCGGCGGCGAAACCCATTTCGTCCGCACCAATGCCGCCTTCCGTGGCAACAAGGGCGATGCGCTGCTCTGGAGCAATGTGCTGCCCGATGGCAGTGTCGATGCCGCAACGGAACATGCCGGCCGCCCGCCGCTGTCGGGCGAGAAATATCTGCTCTCCAAATGGATGCGTGACCGCAGTCAGGCGCAGCTGCGCCCCTAAGGATGCCCGCATGCTTGCGCGTGAGGGCCGGGCATGATTTGACCCGTCTCCGGATTGCCATTGCAGCCTGCCGGAGTAGCCCCAGATGAAGCCGCGCCCCAAGGTAAAGAAAGTCGTGCTCGCCTATTCCGGCGGCCTCGACACCTCTGTCATCCTGAAATGGCTGCAGACGGAATATGGCTGCGAGGTTGTCACCTTTACCGCCGATCTCGGCCAGGGCGAGGAACTGGAGCCCGCGCGCAGGAAGGCGCTGATGCTGGGCATCAAGCCCGAGAATATTTTCATCGAAGACGTGCGCGAGGAATTCGTGCGCGACTATGTTTTTCCGATGTTCCGCGCCAACGCACTCTATGAGGGGCTTTACCTTCTCGGCACATCCATTGCGCGGCCCCTGATCGCCAGAAAGCAGATCGAGATTGCAGAAAAGGTCGGCGCGGATGCTGTCGCCCATGGCGCCACTGGCAAGGGCAACGATCAGGTGCGTTTCGAGCTTGGCTATTATGCCCTGAAGCCCGACGTGAAAGTGATTGCGCCGTGGCGCGAATGGGATCTCGACAGCCGCACGAAACTCATCGCCTTTGCGGAAGCGCATCAGATTCCGATTGCAAAGGACAAGCGCGGCGAAGCGCCCTTCTCGGTTGACGCCAATCTTCTCCACTCCTCGTCCGAAGGCAAGGTGCTGGAAGATCCGGCGCTTGAAGCGGAATCGATTGTCTATCAGCGCACCATTTCGCCGGAGGAGGCGCCCGACCGCGCCTCTTTCATCGAAATCGGTTTTGAAAAGGGTGATGCGGTTTCCATTGATGGCGAGAAACTGTCGCCCGCGACGCTGCTTGCGCGCCTGAACACCCTGGGCCGCGAAAACGGCATTGGCCGTCTTGATCTTGTCGAAAACCGCTTTGTCGGCATGAAGTCGCGCGGCATCTACGAGACGCCCGGCGGCACCATCCTTTACGCCGCCCATCGCGGCATTGAATCAATCACGCTTGATCGCGGCGCAGCGCATCTGAAAGACGAGCTGATGCCGCGTTATGCCGAGCTGATCTATAACGGCTTCTGGTTCTCGCCCGAGCGCGAGATGCTGCAGGCCGCCATCGACAAAAGCCAGGAAATGGTCAGCGGCACGGTGCGCCTCAAGCTCTATAAGGGCAATGCGGCTGTAGTCGGCCGCAGCTCACCCCACTCGCTCTATGCCAAGACGCTGGTGACATTCGAGGAGGATGGCGGCGCCTACGACCAGAAGGACGCGGCTGGCTTCATCAAGCTGAACGCGCTGCGCCTGCGCACGCTCGCCATGCGCAAGCGCGGAAAGGTCGATTGAGCCTTACGGCGTCAGCGTCAGGTAATCGGTTGCGCAGATGTCGATGCCATAGGCAATCGTCTCATTGCCGTCGGCATAGAGCGCCTTGATGTCGAACATGCAGGCGCCGCTGTCGTCGCCAACGGCGAGAACGACAGACTGTCCGGGGCGCACCTCTGGCCCGCGCAAAACGTCTTCGCCCCATTCGTCTGCCAGCGCATTCGACACGTAAAGGCGCACGAGAGACACATCGGTCTCGTTGATGAAGCGCATGCGCTTGCTCTCGCCAAGGGCGGCAGGTGTCAGCGCCGCCAGCGCCAGACCGGCAAAAATCAGGGCAAGAAATGCACGCATGTCAGCTCATCCGTTTGTGGCGGGATGGGGCCGCATAGCACAATGAAGCCCGCAAAGTCAGGGGCAGCGTCCATCCCGGAAATCCGCAGCAGGCGACCATGACTTGCCGCCGCTGAACCGGGCGTGAATGGGCAAGCCTCAGCGAAAATAACGCAATTCCAATGTGTTAATCGCCGATTTCCGGACCGCCGCCTTGCAAATGCGGAAGGCCATCTTATGTTGCGACCGCTGTCCGGGCCCCTCTGGCGCCGGGTGACCTGCCGTGCAGGCCTGCCCGCCGCGATGTCGGACGCCATTGTCACCCTCGCCCGGATATCAGCCCATGGACGCGTTCATCGCCTTTTTTGATTCAAGCTGGCTCGGCATGCCTGTCTGGGTATGGACCGGCTTCATTGCGCTCATCCTCGCCATCATGGTGCTCGACCTTGGCGTGCTCCACCGCAAGGCGCATGAGGTGAGCTTCAAAGAGTCGATGGCGATGTCGGCGCTTTATGTCGCGATTGCACTTGGCTTCGCTGGCGTCGTTTTCTGGCTTTACAACGGCCCGGCCCCGCAGGGCTCCATTGATGCGGCCATCATCAATGCGCCAAACGAACTCGAACGCGCCTGGCTCGCCGTTGAGCTTTATCTCACCGGCTACATCGTCGAGTACACGCTGGCGATGGACAACGTTTTTGTCATCGGCCTCATCTTCACCTGGTTCGCCGTGCCGCGCATCTATCAGCACCGCGTGCTCTTCTGGGGCATCATCGGCGTGATTGTGCTGCGTGCAATCATGATCGGTCTGGGCGCCGCACTCATCGCCAATGCGGCGTGGATCCTTTACGTGTTTGCGGTCTTCCTGATCGGCACCGGCATCAAGCTCCTCTTCACCGCGGGCGGCGAAAGCCCGATGACCGAGAACGGCCTGATCCGCTGGCTGCGCAACCACATGCGCGTGACCGACGGCCTGCGCGGCGAACATTTCTTTGTGCGCGAGCCAGACCCGAAAACCGGCCAGATCGTGCGCCACGCCACGCCTTTGTTTCTCTGTCTGGTGATGGTGGAGCTGGCAGACGTGATTTTCGCCATCGACTCGGTGCCGGCGATCTTCCTGATTACGCAAGACCCCTTCCTTGTCTATACGTCGAACATCTTTGCCATCATCGGCCTGCGCGCGCTCTATTTCACCCTGTCGGCGATGGTGCACCGCTTCCACTATCTCAAATATGCGCTGGCGCTGGTCCTGATTTTCATCGGCGCAAAAATCTTCCTCGGCGACCTTTTCCCGGGCGGCAAAGTGCCTGCCGAATTCTCGCTGGGCGTCACCTTTGCATTGCTGGCAGGCGGCATCGCCTACTCGCTGTGGAAGACGCGCGGTGACAGGTCCGGCGCCTTGAAGATTGAACAATGAGGAGTCGGCCGATGATCGCAAAAGACATCATGAGTGCGCCCGCAATCACCATCAGCCCTGATGCAACAGTGCTTGAAGCGGCGCGTCTGATGCTGGAACACCGCATCTCCGGCCTGCCCGTGACTGACGCAAGCGGAGCGCTGGTCGGAATGATTACCCAGGGCGACCTCATGCGCCGCACCGAGATTGGCGCGGTCAAGCGGCCATCGTGGTGGCTTCGCCTCTTCACCAGTGACGGCGCCATGGCAGCCGACTATGCCCGGGCGCATGGCCGCTTCGTTCGCGAAGTGATGAGCCGTTCGATCATTGCGGTCGAGGAGACGGCCAGCGTTGCGCGGGTGGCCGAGCTTTTGGACCAGCTTGGGGTCAAGCGATTGCCTGTCGTCAGTGGCAGACGCCTGACCGGCATCGTGTCGCGCCACGACCTGCTGAAGGCGCTGATCGCCGCCCCGACAGCGCCTGCACCAGCTTCCGCCTACTCTGACGCCGCAATTGCCAGCGCCATCCGGGCCGCCATGGCAGACGCTGCCTGGATTGATCAGGCCCAGATTGTTGTCGTGGTTGCGGCTGGCACAGCAAGGCTTGAGGGCCGCGTGAGCACGACAAGCCAGCATCTGGCTCTGCGGACGCTCGTCGAGAACACGCCGGGCGTGGCCGCAATTGATGATCGCGTGAGTGTGGGTTCAAGCCCTGCCTAAATCCCCGCAGGCACAGCTACCCCGCGCTGGCGGCAGGCTGCGATCAGCGTATTGCGCAAGAGGCACGCAATCGTCATCGGCCCGACACCACCGGGAACCGGCGTGATCGCTGATGCAACTTCCTTTGCTTCGGAAAACGCCACATCGCCCACAAGCCGCGTCTTGCCATCGGGCAGCGCAATGCGGTTCATGCCGACATCAATCACGATGGCGCCGGGCTTGATCCAGTCACCGCGCACCATGTCGGGCCTGCCGACCGCGGCGACCAGAATGTCGGCGCTGCGGCACACGGCGGCAAGATCGCGCGTGCGCGAATGCGCCAGCGTGACGGTCGCATTGGCATTGGTCAGAAGTGTCGCCATCGGCTTGCCGACAAGGATCGAGCGCCCGACAACGACGGCATGAAGCCCTGAAATGTCGGCGCGCTGGTCAGCAATCAGCATCATGCAGCCCTGCGGCGTGCATGACACAAGGCCGTCGCGCCCAGCCACCAGAAGTCCGGCATTGGTGGCCGTCAGGCCATCAACATCTTTTGCGGGATTGAGCGCATCCAGAATGGCTTCCTGCCGCACCTGTTTGGGCACCGGAAACTGCACCAGAATGCCGTGCACAGCGGGATCACTGTTGAGCGCCGCAACGCGCGCCAGCACATCGCTCTCGCTTGCATCGGCCGGCAGTTTGAATTCCAGCGCATGAAAGCCGACTTCGCGCGCCGCAATGCCTTTGTTGCGTACATAGACTTCGCTGGCCGGATCATGGCCCACCAGCACAACGGCAAGCCCCGGCACAAAACCATGGGCGGCATTAAGTTGCGCCGTCGCAGCGCCAAGGCGCCCGCGCAATCCGGCCGCAAAGGCCTTGCCGTCTATCAGTGAAGCGCTCATGGCTCACCCTTCGTGATTTCGTTGGCCCGCAAAAGCAGGGCGCGGGAATCGCCCGCAATCAGAAACCGCTTGATGCGCGCGGTCGCGCCCTGCTGCAAGACCACATTGCGGCGTGCGACACCAAAGGCATCCGCAAGCAGAGCGATGATCGCGTCATTGGCGCGGCCATCTTCCGGCGGGGCCGAAACGCGGACGTCGAGCATGTCATTGCCGGCAGCATCCTTGCGCAAGCCCCCGATCATTGCGCGCCGCGCGCCGGGCGTTGCACGCACATGGAGCATGATCCCCTGATCGCAGGGCTGGGCTGCCGCCATCACCTAGGTGATGATCCAGTAGAAGAGCTGCCAGAAATACATGCGCACCACATAGACCAGCAGCAAGAGCACCAGCGGCGAGAAATCAATCCCGCCCATCGGTGGCAACAGGCGCCTGATCGGACGCAACAGCGGCGTCAGAACACGCTCGGTCGTCAGCCGGATCGTATAGACGATCTGGTTGCGCGTATTGACGACATTGAAGTTGATGAGCCAGCTCATCACCACATCGATGATGATGAGCGCAATCAGGACGCCAAACAGCACATCGACGGCCCAGAAGATGGGGTAAAGCGGATGACCCATGGCAAGGCTACTCCTTCGTCCGGGAAGGCCTGAGGCAGCGCCGCGCGCGCCACCCGGCAGGGCAGGTTGCCCCGCTTCTACCGACGAGCCGCGCCCGAGGGCAACAGCCCAGTTCTGATGCGCTTGACCTTGCCCGCGCCCGCGCCTAGAAACCGCCGTCCGCCAAGCGGGATTGGGGCTGTAGCTCAGTTGGGAGAGCGCCTCGTTCGCAATGAGGAGGTCAGCGGTTCGATTCCGCTCAGCTCCACCAAGACCGCAGGCGCGCCCAATCCATTGAAATAACTGGTTTTTTCACAATCACGTGCGGATGGACCGCTGCCACCCGGGCCGCAACCATTTCTTGAGGCCCGCCTGCCAGACTGGGCCAATGACCCGCTTCCTTGCCATCCTGCTGGCCTCGGCAATGCTCGCCCTTGCAAACCCGTCTGCCCTCGCCTCGGGCAGCGGCGAAGGCGAAGGCGGAGGCGCGCGCGCGCCGCGCAAGTTCACCACGGCGGAATCTTATGTGGTGGTGCTGCCCTTCGCGATCTCGATCATCGAGCGCAACCGCGTAAAGGGCATTTTCATTGTCGAGTTCGGCATTGACGTACCCGACGCCGAGTTGCGCGCCAGAGCCGAAGAGATCATGCCCCGCCTGCGCGACGCCTGGCTGCGCACGTTGAGCCTTTATGGCCAGACCATGCTGCGCACCGACCGTCAGGCCGACATCGACAGCCTGTCTGCGCGGCTTCAGACCGCAACCAATCAGGGACTGGGTGCCGAAGGCGCGCGTGTTCTGATGATGCAGGCCGTGGTGCGCAAGAGCATCTGACGCCTACATCGCGCTGATGCCGCCATCGATCTTGAGTTCAGCGCCGGTCATGAATTTTGACTCATCCGAGGCGAGATAGACCGCCGCATAGGCGATGTCCTTCGGCTCGCCAATATGGCCCAGCGGCACCTGCCGCCCCAGCTTGGCATAGGCCTCATCCTTGCCCAGATGCGACACCAGCCCGTCGAGAATGGGCGTCGCAATGAACACCGGATGGATCGAGTTGGAACGGATGCCATAGCCGCGCCGCGCACAATGCAGCGCGACAGATTTCGAAAGATGCCGCACCGCCGCCTTAGCCGAATTATAGGCCGCCATGTTGTGGCCCGCGATGATGCCCGAGATCGACGAGATGTTGATGATCGAGCCGCCAAGCCCGCTTGCCTTCACCGTGCGCGCCATCAGCGGAATGGCAAACTTGCAGCCATAAAAGACGCCATCAAGATCGATGGCATGCACCTTGCGCCACTCTTCGACGGAAATGTCTTCAACCGTCTTGGAAAGGCCGATGCCGGCGTTGTTCACCAGCACATGCAGCCCGCCAAACGCCTTCTCGGCATCGGCCAGCACATCCTGCCAGGCTTGTGGATCGGTCACGTCATGCTTGAGCGCGACGGCGGCCTTGGGATGCGCTGCATTGATGGAGGCGGCGATTTTTTCAGCGCCCGCCGCATTGATGTCGGTCAGCACGACGCGCGCGCCTTCGTCGGCAAACATGCGCGACATCGCCTCGCCCAGACCCTGGGCAGCGCCTGTCACGAGGGCAATTTTTCCGTGAAGCCGGTTGGCCATCCTCAACTCCTGTCATGCCGGATATGGATGGCCTATCGGATCAGCTTTGCAGGCTGCGCACAAGTTTGAGACCCATGCCCGTGGGCGTCACCCGTGTGGCCCCGACCATCAACTTGGTCATCAGACCCGGGATCTCGACCCGCTTGCCCTCCCGGAACGCGCGATAGGAAATCTGCGCGCAGCGTTTGGCGCTCATGGGCCGCGCCATCTTGAGAAGCTTGGCGTCCTGCATCTTGGCGGCATCCTGAAAGCCGGTCGCAACCGGACCGGGGCAGATGGCCGTGATGCGCACGCCGGTGCCGCGCATTTCCTCCCACAGCGCCTCGGTCAGCGACAGCACATAGGCTTTCGAGGCGTAATAGGCAGCCATGAAGGGGCCGGGCATGAAGGCGGCACTCGAGGCGATGTTCATGACGCCGCCGCGCCTGGCCTTGACCATGGCCGGCAGAAAGGTGCGGGTGAGTTCCGTCAGCGCCCTGATGTTGAGATCAACAAGCTGCATGAGGCGGGCTTCATCAGCCTCCGCAAAGGGGCCGAGCATGCCAAACCCCGCATTGTTGACGAGCACATCGCAGGCCATGCCCTTGGCTTCGAGATCGCTCTTGAGTTTTGCAGCAGCGCCCGGCTTGGCCAGATCCATGGGCAGCGCAATCGCCTTGACGCCATGCGCCTTGGAAAGATCCGCCGCCGCCTTTGTCAGCGCGTCCGCCGAACGCGCCACGAGCACCAGATCGTAACCGTCAGCAGCAAAGAGCGCCGCCAGCTCCAGCCCGATGCCGCCGGATGCCCCGGTAATGACAGCCGTCTGCCCCGCGCCGCGCTTCTTCGATGCCATGATGCGTATCTCCCCTGCGTTAATGCCCGTGCTGGTATCCGTATTGATTGCTGACCATAGCATGGCACGGGGTGCGAGCGTTGTCGTTTTGGCCGAAGCTGAATTCGTCGC
>ERZ761609.3110-NODE-3110-length-11268-cov-9.625791_pt1 | contig 11268 bp, 10 predicted proteins | sample MGYA00511163_ERZ761609 | MGnify/ENA primary metagenome ERZ761609 (study PRJEB28899, sample SAMN02445070) | bioreactor sludge metagenome | biome: EBPR sludge | place: Australia: Brisbane, Thorneside Wastewater Treatment Plant | collected 2011-12-16 ... | reverse complement strand
GTGCCGGAATGCGCCTGCACACGCGGCGATTGGGTGGGGGTGGGCACGCCGTTCACCAATATGGGCAGGATGGGCAAACCACGTTCTTGCGCCAGCACACAAAGTGCAGGCGCATCGGCCTTTTCCGGCGTGGTGGCCAAGGCCGTCACCCGTCCACCCACCGCCTCGGCCAGATCCAGTGCTTGCCGCAAGGCTGAAAGCGGGGCTGCCGCGCGAAAACCGATGCCGGCCACCTTCACAGCGTCACACTCCATTGCACCACCGGGCGGGTGCCGGTCCAACCACGAAAGCCGCCAAGCGGGGCGGCCTCGGCCAGATCGACGCGCAGCAAATGGCCGCCATGGCGCGCGTGGCAATCGGCCAGAGTGGCCTCGCCCTCCAGCGTCACAGCATTGGCAACCAGCCTTGTGCCGGGCGAAAGGCGCGGCAGCAGGCCCGCATAAAGCGCCCCATTGCCACCACCGCCGATGAAAACCGCATCAGGCAGAGGCAGGCCCTCCAAAGCCTCGGGCGCGCGGCCTTCGATGACATGAAGGCGATGCGAGAGGCCAAAATTTTCGGCATTGCTGCGGATATTCGCCACCCGCGCCGGCTTGGCCTCGATCACCATGGCGCTACCCCCTGCCAGACACCACTCCACCGACACCGACCCGGAGCCGCCGCCAATATCCCACAGCATTTGCCCAGGACGTGGAGCCAAGGCCGAAAGTGTCAGCGCCCGCAGCGGACGCTTGGTGATCTGGCCGTCATGAATGAAACAGGCATCCGCAAGCCCGTTGCTGCGCGGAAGGCCCGCCTCACGCGGCAGATCGGCCCCATCCAAAGCCACGGCGACCGGGGCGATTATGTCTGGAAAGTCAGTGCCTTGGCGAACCCGCTCACGCGGGCCACCCATGGCTTCGCAAACCGTGATCTTGCAGGCGGCAAAGCCGTTTTCTGCCAGCCAGGCCGCCAAAGCCGGCACCGCAGCCGCATCGCGCAGCGTGCAGATCACCCGCACCCCACGCGCCAGAACCGGGCGCAGTCGCGCAAAAGGCGCGGCATGGAGCCCAAGGCATTGCACCTCCTCCAGCCGCCAGCCCAAGCGCGCTGCCACCAGCGAGAACACCCCGGCCACCGGAAAAACACGCCATTCTTCGGATCGCAGCTCTGATGCCAGCGAGCCACCGGCGCCAAACCAGAACGGATCGCCCGAGACCAGCGCCACCACCCGTCGCCCCCGACAGGCCAGCAAGGGTGCAAGATCGAAAGGCACCGGCCATGCCTGTCCGGCCACGCCGCACAATGCCAGATGGCGGGGCGCACCGAACACGATCTCGGCCCCGGCCAGCGCCTGACGGCTTGCATCCGACAGGCCCATCAGGCCACCTTCGCCCAAACCGATGATCGAAAGCCAAGGCTCAACCATGACGCGCATCCTTTTGCTGGGCGGCACCACCGAGGCCAGCGTCATGGCTCGCCTGCTGGCCCAAGCCGGGCTTCCGGCGGTGTTTTCCTATGCCGGTCGCACCGCCGCACCGGTGGCACAGCCCTTGCCGATCCGGGTGGGGGGGTTCGGTGGCGTGGAGGGCCTGACTGCGTTTCTGCGCAGCGAAGCCATCAGCCATGTGATCGACGCCACGCACCCCTTTGCCGCGCAAATGAGCCGCAATGCCCAAGCAGCCTGCGCGCTGACCGGCACGCCCCTGATCGGGCTGGAGCGCGCGCCATGGGCACCGCAACCTGACGACCAGTGGCACCAAGTGCCTGATATTCAAGGTGCTGTCGATGCGCTGCCCGAAGCCTCGGCGCGGGTGTTTCTGGCGATTGGCAAGCTGCATCTGGCAGCCTTCGCCACCAAACCGCACCATTACCTGCTGCGCCTTGTGGACAAGCCCGAATCTCCTCCCCTGCCCGATTGCAGCGTGATCGTGGCGCGTGGCCCCTTCGACCATGCCGCCGATCTGGCCCTGATGCAGTCCCATCGCATCACACATCTTGTCGCAAAAAACGCCGGTGGCACCGGGGCAGAGGCCAAGATCACCGCGGCCCGCGCCTTGCGCGTGCCGCTCATCCTGATCGAGCGCCCCGCCCTGCCGGGCAGGCACCTTGTCAGCACGCCCGAAGCGGTGATGGCCTGGCTTGCTCATGCGGAAACCGAGCGCGGCGTGTAAACCCACCGCCCCACCCGCCGCGTAGCAGCATTGCCCACAATCACCACCGTGCGCATATCGGCCATATCGGGCAGAGCCTCTGCCAGAGTAATGGTCAGCAAACGCTCCTCCGGGGTTGAGACTGCGCGGGCAAATGTGATCAAGCGTTCACTTTCACATTCCTCCCGCAGGATCGCCAGCACCGCGGCGAACTGATGCGGCCTACTGGCGGAGCGCGGATTGTAGAAGGCCATGGCAAAACCGCCTCTTGCAGCGTGGCGCAGGCGACGCTCGACCTCAGAGAACGGCTTGAGATTGTCACTCAGGTTGATGGCGCAAAAATCATGGCCCAAGGGCGCGCCCGCCCGCGCCGCTGCGGCCAGCATCGCGGTGATACCGGGCAGGATGCGAATATCAAGGTCATGGCAATCGGGCCGCGCCTCCAGCCCCTCGAACAGGGCCGAGGCCATAGCGAATACCCCCGGATCACCCGAGGAGACAATCACCACCCGCCGCCCCGCCTGTGCCAAGGCAATGGCATGGGCCGCCCGATCCAGCTCCACCCGGTTGTCGCTGGGGTGCAGAACCAGCCCCGCACGCGGCGAAACGCGGGCGACATAGGGAATATAGCCAATCACATCCGTGGCTTGCGCCAAAGCCGATGTGACTTCGGGCGTCACCAGCGCCTCGGCACCGGGGCCAAGGCCCGCAACGGCGATCCAGCCGCTCATGCTGCGCCCTCCGCCACCGGACGGCGGCCATGGCCATGCACCACGACGATAGCAAAATAGGGGCAGTCCTCGGTGTCCACCTCGGCCAAGCGCTGCATCCGCTGCCCCGGCATGGTGCCGCGCTCAATCAGCCAGGCATCCTGCAAGCGCCCGGCCATCGCCAATGCCCGCCGCACGCGCGGCAAATTGCGCCCGGTTTTCATAATCGCCAGCGCGTCGGATTGCTGCATATGGCGCAGCAGATCGGCCTCGGGCAGCGTCCCCATCAACACCGTAAGAACATCGTCGCCCCATGTCACCGGCTGCCCCGTGGCATGCCAGCAGCCGACCATGCCGGGGATACCGGGGATCACCTCGACCGGCACGACATCCTTCAGCCGCGTGTACAGGTGCATGAAAGAGCCATAGAAGAAGGGGTCGCCCTCGCAAAGAACCACAACATCTTGGCCATGCTGCACCAATTCATGCAACCGCGCGGCCCAGCCATCATAGAAATCAGCCAGCAAGCGGTTATAATCCGGGCTGTCAAAGGGGATCTCGGTTGTCACCGGATATTCCATCGCGTGTTCTACCGCGTCGCTGCGCAGCATGCCCTCCACGATGGCGCGCGCCTGCCCCTGCCGCCCGGCCTTGCGAAAATAGGCAATGTGTGTGCCGCCGCGAATGGCACGGTCAGACCGAACCGAGATCAGGTCCGGGTCACCGGGTCCGAGGCCCGCACAGATGATCCGGCCCATGGTCATTCCTTTCGGCTGGCGAGCGCGTTGACGGCGGCCACCGTGATGGCCGAACCACCCAGCCGACCTTGCACAATGAGACTTGGCACCGGAGGGGCAGCCATCAGCGCATCTTTCGATTCCGCCGCACCGATAAAACCCACCGGGCAGCCGATGATCGCCGCCGGGCGCGGGCAGGACGGGTCTTCCAGCATGTTCAACAGGTGAAACAAGGCAGTAGGAGCATTGCCGATCGCCACAACCGCACCTTTCAGATTTGGCCGCCAAAGCTCCAAAGCGGCGGCGCTTCGGGTGTTCCTCATCTGCGCCGCAAGGCCCGGCACTTCGGGGTCATGCAACGTGCAAATCACCTGATTGCCACGCGGCAACCGGGTGCGCGTGATGCCTTCGCTGACCATGCGCGCATCGCAGAGAATGGGCGCGCCATCCTCCAGCGCGGCACGGGCCGCACTCACCATGCCGGGGGTAAAGCGCACATGATTTTCCAGCCCGACCATCCCGGCGGCGTGGATCATGCGCACCACCACCACCTCCTCCTCGGCGGTGAAGCTGGCCAGATTGGCCTCAGCGCGGATCGTTGCGAATGATTGCTCATAAATCTTCGCGCCGTCAGTTTCATACAGATACGGCATCACATAAGTCCTTTCAGATCAATATCTTGCGCGAGAATGCCACGCTGGCAGGGCGCATCTTGCGCGGTGCCGTTCAGGATCAGGTCAAAGCCGCCGGGCGTCGCCACCAGAGTCACAGCCGCCCGCCCCGGATGAGCACACCCCTTGGCGCAACCGCTCAGATGCAACACACCTTTGCCATGATGCGGTGCGAGGCTGCGCGCCAGATCGCGCAAGGGCGCATGCGCTTGCAGGCAACCCGGCGCGCCAGTGCAGACCTCGACCCGACGCAGCGGATCGGCAGGATCAAGGATCACGCCGGGTAACGCGGGCAAGGCGCGCGCCCCCTCGATCAGCAACATCCGCCAAGGGGTAACCCGCAGCGGGCCGAGCGCGGCCAGAGCATGCAAGGTTTCAGCCCGCATCTGACCAAATTCCAACGCGACCAGCGCCCCATCAGCCCGCAAACCCGGCTCCGGCGCATGCTGCGCTGCTGCGGGTGCTGTCGTGGCGCCCGGCGGAGTGATGCCGCGTGCAATCAGCGCCGCCATTCGCCCCCGGCCATCCTGCATTCCACCTTGCTCGATGAACCAACGTGCCAATGTGACGGCTTGTTCAGGAGCCGTTTCAGCAGAAACCAGCAGGCCAAGCGCCATGCCGTCGCTGCGCAGCAGAAGCCTCCCTGCCGCGTCATGCTCCAGCCGGATATCTGCCGAGATGTCCTGCAAGATCGGGCGTTTGCCCGTGTCCACCGCAAAGCCGAACTTGCCGGGAAGATCAGGCCCGTCCCGCATCGCCTCTGTCAATCTCTGCGCAAGTGCCAGTGTTTCAGTGTCGGCAAAGGGCGTGACGAGGATGTTGCGGCGTGCTTCGGCCTGCACATCTTCATCCACCAAAGCCAGGGCCTGCAAATCTGCGATCAATGTCGGATGACTGGCCTGCCCTACACCGCGCAATTGCAGGTTTCCACGCGCCGACAGGTCGATCAGGCCATTGCCATGCTGCATCGCTGCATCCGCCAAGCCCACGGCTTGCCCTTTGGTCATGCGCCCAAACGGAAGCCGCACCCGCACCACAAGCCCATCACCCGACATCATCGGGCGCAGCGCACCGGGGCACCAGCCTTGCACCGCAAACCCACTCATCTGCCCAACTCCGCCGCGATGGAGTTGCGCCGTGTCACCCATAACCCCGCGTCATGCAGACGCAGAAAAACGTCACGCAAGGCCTGCAATGCGCCGGGATTTTCGGTCGCCATGAAGGCTATGACCTCAGCCCGGCCGAGCGTGGCTTCGTGATACAAATCAAATAGATGGGATGGCACCACCCCAGCCAGATGCGCAAAGGCAGCCATATGATCCAACGTCGCCGCGATCTCTGCGGCACCACGAAAACCGTGGCGCATCATGCCATCAGCCCACCCCGGATCAGCGGCGCGGGCACGGGTGACCCGCGCGATCTCCTCGGTCAAAGACCGTGCGCGCGGGCGATCTGGCTGGGTTATGTCCAGGTGATACAGCGCAGGCTCGGCCTTCCCCAATCGCGCCATCGCCGCAGCAAACCCGGCCTCATGCGCGGCATAATCGGCCGCGAGGAGCAAATCGCTTTCCGGCAAATCCTGCGCATGCACAAAACTGTCAGCGCTGCGCAACCGTGCCTCAAGCCCTGCACGATCATCGCGGCTGCGACCATCAGCCCCAAGCGCCCAACTGGAGGCCGCAAGCCACGCTTCGCCCGCCGCCGCCCGCGCCTCGGGCGAGAAGTCCTCGGGTGCCATGCCCAAGCCATACTGGCCGGGGCGGGGGCCATAAACCCGTGCGGTAGCAAGGCGATAGGGGTTATCCTCGGGCATCTCGTCGCGCGCAGCCAAGGCTTGTGCGCCTGTCTCAAACAACGTGGCAAGGCCAGGAAAGACATCCCGAAACAGCCCCGAGACCCGCAGCGTCACATCAATGCGCGGGCGGTTGAGCAGCGCCAGCGGCAGCACCTCTACCCCTGACACACGGCCCGACCCGGCATCCCACACCGGCACCAGCCCCGCCAGATGCAGCGCCATGGCGAAATCTTCGCCCGCCGTGCGCATGGTGGCGCTGCCCCACAGATCTACGACAAGCCCGCGCGGCCAGTCGCCATGATCCTGCAAATGGCGGCGCAGCAATTCCTCGGCCAGCTTCACGCCTTGGGCATGGGCGGCGCGGCTGGGCACGGCGCGCGGGTCCACAGCGAACAGATTGCGCCCCGTGGGCAAAACATCGCTGCGCCCGCGATGGGGCGAGCCCGACGGCCCCGCCGCCACACGCCGCCCGTTCAGCGCCGTCAGCAGCCCGGCACGCTCGCCTTCACCCTGCCCAAAGACATGCAGCCCGTCGCCATATTGGCTTTCCTTGATGTCACAGACGAAGCGATCAATCCGCGTCATCGCCTCGGTGGCGCTGGCATCGGGCGGCAAGCCCAGATCCTCTTCGACGCCAAGCGCCTGCGCCTCGCTGCGGATCGACCCGATCAGCCGGTCGCGCCGGGCAGGGTCCAGCCCATCGGCGGTGGAATATTCGTCCAGCAGTCGCTCCAGCCGCGCCATGCCCTCTGGCAGCGCCGATTGCACCATGGGGGGCGGCAGGTGGCCAAGGGTCAGCGCGCCGATCCGACGCTTGGCCTGCGCGGCCTCGCCGGGGTCATTCACGATGAAAGGATAGATCACCGGCAAGGAACCGATCAATGCCTCTGGCCAGCAAGCATCTGACAAAGCAACAGACTTTCCGGGCAGCCATTCCAGCGTGCCATGCGCGCCCATATGGATCAGCGCGTGCACCCCCTGCGCCCGCAGCCAGAGGTAAAACGCCACATAACCATGGCGCGGGATGCGCGACAGGTCGTGATACTCGCCATCGCGCTGCGCCACGTCCCCACGTTCGGGTTGCAGCGCCACCAGCGCGGCCCCGCTGCGCTGCGCAGCGAAATGAAAGGCCCCATCGGCAAAGGCCGGGTCCGTTTCCGGCCTGCCCCAGGCAGCATGCAGGTCGTCGCGCAGGCTTTGCGGCAGGGTGTCCAGCGCGGCAAGATAGTCGCTTAGCGACCATGACAGGCGCTCTGTCAACAAAGCCTGTGCCAAGCTGCGCGCCGGGGTCACAGCATAGCCAGCCATCGCCAGATCAGCCAGAACGGCCTCCACCGAGGCCAAGGCATCAAGGCCAACGGCATGGGCCATTTGATGCGCCTTGCCGGGATAGGTGGACAGCACCACCGCCAACTTTCGCTGCGCAGCATCGGTCTCCGCCAGCGTCAGCCAAGCGCGCACCTTGGCCACCACCGCCGCCACGCGCGCGGCATCGGCGCGGTGCGCAAAGCGCGAAAATTGCAGATCGGGGTCGCGTTTGCCCGGTGATTTGAATGAAACGACGCCCGCGAACAGCCGCCCGTCCACCTCGGGCAGCACAACATGCATTGCCAGATCGGCGGGCGAAAGGCCACGCTCAGCTGCCGCCCAATCGCGTTTGCGCGCGGTGGAAAGCGCGAGTTGAAAGACCGGGCAATCGCAGGCATCGAAGGGCGTCGCGCCATCCTCGGCCTTGGCGGAAAAGGCCGTCAGGTTGACAATGGCACGGGGCGGGCAAGCGCGCAGATATGGGGCCATCCAGTCGGCAAAACCCGACGCCTTGAGCGAGGGCGCGAATACACCCATCGCGCTGATCCCCTCGGCGCGCAGCGCTCCAATCACCGCATCCACCGGGCCGGTATCGGCGGCGGTCAGATAGCTGCGGTAGAAACTGACCAGAATCGAGGCGCCCTCCGGCCCCGCAACCACGCCGCGCGCGGGATCGTAAAATCCCCAGTCCGGCATGGACTTGTCACCCGGCACTGGCCCGGCATATAGCCCCGCCGCCAGCGCGAGTTGCGCCAAGGCGGCCTGCGCCGCCACCGCCCCCCCGGCATCACACAAAACCGCCAACCGATAGAGGGTAGAGACCGGCAGGGTGGAAGCCGCTTCCAACGCCGGATCGGGCCGCCCATCAGCCGGCAGCACAGCCAGCGCAATGCCCTTGCGCCGCGCCAGATCCTGCACCGAAGCGAGGCCATAGGGCCAATAGGCCGCCCCCCCGATCAGGCGCACCAAGATCGCCTTGGTGCCCGAAAGGGTGGCCTCAACATAGGTGTCCACCGAAACCGGATGTTTCAGCGCCACCAGATTTTGCAGGCGCAGCGACGGCAACCGCCCCTTGCCGCGATGCCATCCCGCCGCGAAAGCGCCAAGGTCGCTGTCGGAAAAGGACAGAACCACCAGTTCGGCCGGGTCTTGCCCCGGATCGAACGGCGTTTCTGCCTCCTCCAGCCCATGACTTTCGCGGAAGACGACATGCATGGCGGATCAGGCCCCCAGCACGGCGCGGATGGCGGGTTCGTCAATGTCGTGATGCTCGGCGATCACCACCAGACGACCCGCGCGCGGGGCATCCCCCCAAGGCCGGTCGAACTGATGCCGCACGCGCTCGCCCACGGCCTGCACCAACAGACGCATCGGCTTGCCCGCCACCGCCACATAGCCCTTCACCCGCAGGGCGTGGCATTCGGTGGCCAGGCGCTGCACCCGCGACACCAGATCGTCAATATCAGCGACCTCGGGCAGGTCGATCACCACGCTTTCAAAATCATCATGCTCGTGATCGTCATGGCCATCGTGATGGCTGGGCCGCGCCGCCAGATCATCCTCGGCAGCGGCATTCAGGCCAAGAATGACGCGCGGATCAATCACGCCCTCGCTCATCGGCAGGATCGGCAGTTTGCGCGGAGCCTCGGCCTCGATCACCGCGCGGGCCGCCGCCACACCGGCCTCGCCCGCCAGATCGGCCTTGGACAGCAGCACGATATCGGCGCAGGCGATCTGATCCTCGAACACCTCGGACAGCGGGGTTTCATGGTCCAGACTATCATCTGCCGCGCGCTGTGCATCCACCGCCGCCACATCGGGGGCAAAGCGCCCTGCCGCCACGGCCTCGGCATCGGCCAGAGCGACCACACCATCCACCGTGATACGCGAGCGGATCGCGGGCCAATCGAACGCCTTGAGCAGCGGCTTGGGCAGCGCAAGGCCCGAGGTCTCGATCAGGATATGGTCAGGGCGCTGCGGCATCGCCATCAGCGCCTCGATCGTCGGGATGAAATCATCGGCCACCGTGCAGCAAATGCAACCATTCGCCAGCTCGACAATGTTCTCCGCCGGGCAGTTCTCATCGGCGCAGGATTTCAGAATGTCGCCATCCACGCCCACAGTGCCAAACTCGTTCACGAGGATTGCCAGACGCTTGCCCTGCGGATTTTGCATCAGGTGACGGATCAGCGTTGTTTTGCCCGCCCCCAGGAAGCCTGTGATCACAGTCACGGGAATTTTGGTCAGATCGGTCATTCAACTCTCCATCGGAGGAATACGGGCAAGGCTTTGCTTGCGGAAAATCGCAGGCCGCTCGCGCCATGGCACAAGCCCATCTGCGGTAGCGGCATAGAGTTCGGCCCCGCGTGCGATCTCTTGCACATCCTCAAGGGCCATGCGGCCATAGACATAGGTCCAGCCACCTGGCTGGCTCAGCGCAATGGCACAGCCATTGTCACAGGCCGAAAGACACTCGACCCCGCGTAACGTCACCCCTTCCGGAAGGTGAGGCAGCAGCGCGTCATGCAGTTGTGTGCCAGCACAAGCCTCCCCCTCAGGCACGGGTTGCCCCGCGCGGCAGGTGGTGCAGACAAGTAGAACAGTGCCCATAGATCCCCCGTGGACAAGGCAAACGGGGAATCGCCGACGGCTTGGGCAAGGCTGCCCATATCCGAAGGTCACGGAACACCCCGTCCGCGCGTTTCAGTGCAGGCGCTGGCAGGTCTCCCGGCTTGCGGATATCGAGGCATTTCGGCCCCGGCGCTCTGCCCGCCTTCCCAGCCTTGCAGCCAGTGGCATGAACAGACCTTTCCGGTCACGGTCGCGGGGGCGGCTGCGCTTCGGTTCCCCGACCCGATGGGTCGCAAAACCTGTCGCATTCCCTTTTCACCTGTCTTACGACAGGCACCAGCGCTCAATGACCCATACCTCTGTCATTTGCAGGGGGCCTGTCAAGTAAGGGACCGTCACGATGACCGATACAAGCGACATGCAGACGCTCGACGATCTCGCGCGCCATGCCAGCAAGATGGCCAAGAAAAAAGCCGCGCGCGACAAGATGATGTCGAGGAAAGAGGGCGAAAAGGGCTTGATCATCGTGCATACCGGCGCGGGCAAGGGCAAAAGCTCCTCCGGTTTCGGGATGATCCTGCGCTGCATCGCGCATGAAATGCCCTGCGCCGTGGTGCAGTTCATCAAGGGTGCGTGGGATACGGGCGAGCGGCGGCTGATCGAGGGCAACTTTGCCGATCTGTGCCAGTTTCACGCCATGGGCGAGGGCTTCACCTGGGAAACCCAGGACAAAAGCCGCGACATCGCGGCAGCGCAGCGCGGCTGGGAAAAGGCCAAAGAGCTGATCCGCAATCCCGAAATCCGCTTTGTCCTGCTTGATGAAATCAACATCGCCCTGCGCTATGATTACCTGAACATCGACGAGGTTCTGGCCTTCCTGCGCGATGAAAAGCCGCCCCTCACCCATGTTTGCCTGACCGGGCGCAACGCCAAGGAGGCCCTGATCGAAGCCGCCGATCTGGTGACCGAGATGAGCCTGATCAAGCACCCGTTCCGCTCTGGCATCAAAGGTCAGGCCGGGGTCGAGTTCTGATGCGTTCGCCCCTTCGACAAATCCCCGGGGCGCTGCCCCGGACCCCGGGATATTTTTGCCAAGATGAAAAGGAGGGCGCGCGCTTGTCTTTCATCTTGGCGGCAAATATCCCCGCCGGAGGCTCCCGCAAGATCCGCAGCACAGGAGGCGGGGCATGAAAGCACTGATGATTCAGGGCTGCGGCTCCAATGTCGGCAAGTCCATGCTGGTGGCGGGGCTGTGCCGGGCGGCGCGGCGGCGCGGGCTGTCGGTTGCGCCGTTCAAGCCGCAGAACATGTCGAACAATGCCGCCGTGACGGCGGATGGCGGGG
>ERZ761609.3109-NODE-3109-length-11271-cov-5.976997_pt1 | contig 11271 bp, 8 predicted proteins | sample MGYA00511163_ERZ761609 | MGnify/ENA primary metagenome ERZ761609 (study PRJEB28899, sample SAMN02445070) | bioreactor sludge metagenome | biome: EBPR sludge | place: Australia: Brisbane, Thorneside Wastewater Treatment Plant | collected 2011-12-16 ... | reverse complement strand
TTGGTCAGTGACTGGAGTTCAGACGTGTGCTCTTCCGATCTCTGCAACCGATGCCGCCGATGCCGAAAATGTTGTCGGTCGCCTTCTCTTCTTCCTTTTCGGCATCGGCGGCATCGGTTGCAGATTCTTCGTCTTCGTCATCAAGGCCTGACGACGAGAGTTTGGAAGCAGCCACGATCTTGCCGGGCTGAAGGCCCAGACCCTTCAGCGCGTCAAGCCCGTCTGCCCCCGCCTTGATGTCGATGATGGAGCCTTCGCGCGCCGTAATGCGCAGCTGATCGCCATCAGCGCCACGCTTGACGCTCGCCTTGCCGTCCAGAACCAGCACGCGGTTGATCTTGTTGACGAGCGAACGCACGGTCTCGCCCTCGCGGATGGTGATGCGCCGCTCGCGCCCGCCATCTACGGCAATCGTGAACCAGTCGCCCGGCCGCGCCGTCGTGCGCGCCGTCAGCGTGCGGGCAGGCATATAATCCAACTCGCCGCGCGGCAGACCCAGCGCGTCGAGCACCGATGTGCCTGTTTCATCCACCACGATGGCTGCGCCCGCACCTGTGCCGCCCGGACCGCCAAAGACATGCAGAAATGCATTGCTGCCATCGAGCGGAATTTTGGTGACAAAGGCGCTCTTGCCGCCCTCAGGCGCGGTGGTTACGCCCGGCAAATAGTCATTGGTTTCGCCCGTGACATAGATTGCACTCGCAGTCACTGCGATATCGCGCACGCGATCCGTGGCGTCTGATCCGATATAGTTTGTTTCGACCGGCGTGACCGACGCGCCGTCATCGGTCAGCGTCATCACGAAGCCATCGACGCCGCCATTATGCGTGTTGGCTGTCGCAAGCCCGCCCGCGTCGAATGTACTGTTTGACGTATAGCCCGCGACATAGACCTTGCCGTCACGCGCAGCCAGTGCGCTGATCGCACCTCCCGAAAGCGCGCCCAGGGTTACATCCCAGGTGGACGCGCTGGCGGCACTTGATACGTCATACTTGGCAAGACGCGCGACACCATCTTCCGTGGTCGCAACCAGCAACTCGCCGTCGTCCGCAAAGGAGAGCCGCGCGACGCGTTCATTGCCCGCGCCGCCCAACTGGCGGTTCCAGACAAGAGCGCCGTCAGCGGAGAGGCGGGTAATGTAGGCATCGGTGCCACCGCCATGGGTCGCGACACCGGAGAGCTTTGCGCTGGTGACGCCGCCGACAAAGATCGAGCCGTCAGAAGCGACGGCAATGCTGGTTGCCTCGTCATTTGCCAGCGGCGCATTCTGGCGGAGGAAGACTTCCTCACCCTCGCTGTCGAACTTCGCAACAATCGAGTCCCAGCCGCCGCCCTTGGCGCTGCCATCAATCCTGCCGTTGATGCGGCCTGCAACGATGACGCTGCCTTCGCTGTCAACAGCCAGGGCTGCCGCCTCGGCGCGATCGCTGGTCCCAAGGAGTTTCGTCCAAAGCACATTGCCCGCTGAGTCGAGCTTGCGCAGCATCAGATCCTTCTCACCCTGCAACACCTGCGTGCCGGAACTGCCGCTCGCTGTGCCCAGCACAAAAACATTGCCGTCACTGTCCGTCTTCGCAGTGACGGGTACAAAGGCCCCGCCCTCTGCGGCAATGTTTTCGGTGTTGACGACAACCGGCGCAGGCGCGCCGACGTCAGCCAGTTTGGCAAGGCGCGCCGATGCGGTTTCACCGCTGCCGATGGCCGCCACGGCATAAATGGCAGGCGCGGATGCAGCGGGAATGAAGTTCAGCTTTTCGGTTGAGACGCCTTCGATCTTGAGGCCCCATTTGCGGGGTGCATCGCCCTCGGCCTTGCCGACTTCAGCGCGCGTTACACGCGTGACCATGCCGGCGGCGGCCAGATTGTCATTCATCAGCTTGGCAATGTTGCTGATGGTGGGCGGTCCGAACAGCGTTGAGAAGTCAACCAGCACATCCGTGTCCACATTGTTCTTGCGCACGCGGATGGTGAAGCTTTCCGTGCCGGTGATGTTTTCCAGCGCCAGATTGGGATCACCGACGCGCAGCGCGCGCGTGGCAAACTGCGAGCGGTCGCGCGGCACAGCCAGCGGGCTTTCCATGTAGTCGGACTTCCTGCCCGTCATCAGGGTCAGCGCATCAAAGCTGGTGGAGGCCAGCGCATCGGTAAACTGGGCAAGGCCCAGCTGGAACCTCCGGTCAAATCCCGACAGGCGCGTTGCGGCTGTGCCCTTGTCGGCGGCTTCATTGGCGATGATGGAGAGCGTGTTCAGCGCCTTATAGAGGCCGAAGAGTTTCTTGTGGTCTTCCGGCACGCCTTCACGGTCAAAGCTCTTGTCATCGAAATCGACGAATTTTTCCGTGCGCAGGGCAGCGATCAGGCGTTCGGTTTCGCGCGGCTGGGCTGCTTTCGGATCCCACGGCGGCACCACGCCCGAGGAAAGGCTTGAGGATGAGGCAAGCGTGCCCGTTCCCGCGCGCCGGCTGGACAGCGCGAGCGTCGTCTGGGCATTGAAGAAGCCCTGAAGGACGGTTGGGTCAATCACGCGAGTTTCCTCCGCCTGCAGTGTCGCAGCCGCCTCGTAAACGCGGCGCTAAGGTCTGGCCGCCAAGTTCTGGTTAAGCAGGCGTTAACGCGCGCTTGGGAGGATCGGCCATGGCTCATACGCAGGCACACAAGACGCACGAGACTTTCCGGCGCCATCTGGGGCTTGGCGACGATGCCCTTGCGCGTGGTGCGCTGCCGGTGGCGCTGGAGGCCTATGGCGCCGCGCATACGCTGATGCCAGAAGCCCACGAGCCCCTGTGCGGCCTCGGCCAGGCAGCGCTTGACCTTGGCATGGCCGACCGCGCGGCCCGGTTCTTTCAGGAGGCGTTGATCCGCGAGCCCGGCATTGCCGCCGCCTCATGCGGGCTGGCGCGTGCGCTTTCCCGGCTTGCGCGGCATGGCGATGCGATTGAGGCGTTGAAGGGCGCATTGGCGCTTTCGCCCGCCACGGCTTCGCTATGGCTGCAGCTGGGCACGATCGTGCGCGAGACTGGCGAACTCCACAACGCTGCGATTTTCTATCGTGAGGCGCTGCGGCTAAACCCGCAATCGGCAGAGGCGATGGGCAATCTGGGCGATCTTGCCTTTGATGCGGGCAATGTTGACGAGGCATTTGCGCTTTATCAGCGGGCGCTGACAATCGCGCCGCAGAATGCGCAGCTGCATGTCAATCATGCTGCCGCGCTGCTGGCGCGCGGTGAAGTCGTGTGCGGCTGGGCGGAATATGAGTGGCGCCTGGAACTCAAGGGCCGCAAGCGATTTCCCCATCTGCCGCGCTGGAAGGGTGAGGCGCTTTCGGGCAAGGCGCTCCTGGTGCTGGCCGAGCAGGGTATTGGCGACGAAATTGCCTATGCCTCATACATTCCTGATCTGTGTGCGCGGGCAAGTGTAACCTTTGCCTGCGCGCCGCGACTCGCTCCGCTTTTTGCGCGCTCGTTTCCAGAGGCGAATGTCATTGCGATGCCGGACGATGCGCCCGCCGGTTTCGATCTGGCCGCTGATCTTGCCAGCCTGCCCCATCTGATCGGGCCATGGCCGGCTCTGTGCAACGTTGCGCGCGGCTTCTTGCGCGCCGATCCTGAGAGAGCTGCATGCTGGAGCGCATGGCTTTCATCGCTGGGGCCGCGCGCCAAGATCGGATTGTCGTGGCGCTCCGGCAAGCTTACGGGATTGCGGGCGCTGCAATACCCACCGCTTGAACTCTGGGCGTCGTTTGCGCGCCGCACCGATGCTGAATTTGTCTGCATCCAGTATGGTGCGGAGCCCGCCGAGATTGCTGCGTTCGAGGCCATGTCAGGTGTGCGCCTGCACGTGCCACCCGATCTCGACCAGAAAAATGCGCTGGATGAGACGGCGGCAATGATCGCGGGGCTTGATGGTGCAGTCTGTGTTGCCAATGCGGTGGCGTGGATGGCAGCAGGCTTGGGTGTGCCCACTTTCAAGATCCAGCTCCATCGCAGCTGGACGGCTGGCGGCGCGGATATGGAACCCATGGCGCCTGTCTGCCGCACCGTGCGCCCGGACGATGGCCAAGGGTTTGAGGCAGCGTTTGAGGAGACGGCGCGCTATCTCGCCCGGCTGCCTTCACGCACGCATTGAAAGCTTGCGCGTTTCCAATGCTGAGGTGATACGCGCAGCGATCCGCGCTGCGCCCTGCCCGTCGAAATTCAGGCGGCCAGCGGCTTCCATATCCTTCATGCGTTGTGGATCGGCGATCAGGGCGCGCAACCGCGCTTCCAGATCGGCTGATGTCAGCGTGCCTGCAAGCCCGGCCAGCTCTGCCGCGCCGCATGCATCAAGTGCCGAGGCCGACTGCGCGTGGTCATCAGTCAGCGCAATCAGAATGGCGGGAACGCCTGCCGACGCCAGTTCAAACGCCGTAACACCATAGGCGGCCAATGCCACATCACTGGCAGCGATCAGGGGAGCAAGTGTTTCAGGTGCGCGCACCACGCGCGGGCGCGGCGAAAGCGCTGCCAGCGCGGCTGCCAGCCCGTCAGCATCGATGACGCCGGGGCCGATGACGACCGTTCCTTCAACCGCATCGCCCAGCGCCGCAATCGCGCGCGCGGCGATCAATGTCTGTGATGCCGGATCGCTGCCACCCATCGTTACCAAAACCCGCAAGGGTGCATCTGGCGTGCGTGCGATACGCATGATAGGAGCGGCGCCCTGCAACGTCCATTGCCAGCCCATCAGCGCCTCGCCCACCGCGCCACGCCACGAGAGCGCGCGGGCCTGTGGCACCGGCGGCAGGAAGGAAAGGTCCGCGGCAAGTCGGCGATCTGATCCGTCATCAATTGTTGCAATCAGCGCACCGATGCGCCGCAAGCGCATCACATCGGCGCGTGAAAGTTTCGTCCTCACATCCAAAATCAAGGCGCGTGGTGCGCCACCCGCCAGAAGGGCGGAGAGCCAGGCGGCCTCCTCCAGCTCCGGCGGCTGCGTCAGAACCGGAAAACCGCGTGCGGCGATGCGCGTTTGGGCCTCGGCATCGGGCGCAATCGCAAAGACCGCGCCAAAGCCATGCGCGTCGCGAAGGGCTTCGGCCAGCGCCAGCATGCGCATGACATGGCCATAACCCAGTTTCGGGCTGCCATCGCAGCGGATCAGGATGGTGCCGCTTTGCGCCACCACGCTTTTCTGGCGCACATGGCCGTTGATGGCGAGGAGCGCGGGATCGCGCCGCAGCAACGCTACAAGATCAGCCAGCGATGCTTCGCCCGCCTGCGCATGCAGCCGCGCATAGATCGTTTCGATGAAGGCGACATCGGCAGGCGCATCCACGGAAAGCCGCGCGCCGGAAAAGCGCCAGGGATCGGGAATGCGGATGTGGGAGACGCGCACGCGATCCTGATGCGCCTTGAACCAGGCAGTGACATGTTCGCGCGCGACCGGGTCATCGCCGCCCTCGCGCAGCAAGATCTCGAACCCGCGCCGCGAACACACATCCACACCATCATGGATGCAGGGCTCTCCCGGCAGGCTCATCACAAAGTCGGTCTCTTCGGTGCGCATCACCCGCAGAATGTGGTCAATGAAGGCGCCGTCGATCAGTGGCGCATCGGCGTTGACGCGGATGATGGTGGCGGGATCATGCGCCCTTACCGCCAGCGCATAGCGCGCCAGCACGTCGTCTTCAGGGCCGCGAATGATCGCGACCTCAGGCTCGTTCTTCTCAAGCCACGTGACCAGCGCATCGTCAGCGGCATTGTGTGTGGTAGCTATGACGATGCGGTTGATCGACTTTGCCCCGCGCAGCCGGTGGATCACATGCTTGATGAGCGGCCAGCCCGCAATATCCTTCAACACTTTGGCAGGCAGCCGCGTAGAGCCCATGCGCGCCTGCACAATGGCAATTGCGCCGCCCTTGGCGCCCAGCGATGCAGCCAGACTGTTCACGATGCCTTTTTCCATTCGTCGCGGATGTGGCGCAGGGGGCGCAATCCATCGGCAGGATCGGCGCGCCAGTCACGGTCAGGCAATTCGGAGGGGCTTGCACTCTTGAAGCCTTCGCCATCGGCGCGCTCACCGGCGCGCACCTGGGCAATGACGGGGGCAATCTGCTCCGGCAGCCAGCAATGGCCGGCCGCATATTCAGCGCCCGAGGCATCAAGATCGAGATGGAACTCGATAAAGCCCGCACCCCAGCGCGAGACAGCGCGATGGATGACGCCGGGGTTGACCGTGTGATCCGACCAGCCGACCGGCAGGCCCGTCATGCGGCGAATGAGATCAATGGAGGCGAGATTGGCTTCCGCGGGCGGCGTTGGATAGGCCGACACGGTGTGCAGCAGGGTCAGATCGCGGCCGCCTGCGGCGCGCATCACTTCGACGGCATGCACAATCTCCGGCAGCTCGGCCATGCCGGTGGAGAGCACGACTGGCTTACCCGTCTTGCAGCAGGTTTCCAGCAGCGCATCCCACATCAGCTCGTAGGACGCGATTTTGTAATAGGCGACGAAGGGCAAAAGCTCTGCCACCGCCTCAAGATAGAATGGCGTACACGAAAACTGGATGTTGCGGGCGGCGCAATGGGCCGCAAGCTCGGGCAGGAACGCGACCGGCAATTCCCACTCGCGCCGGGCGCGGTGCTTTTCGCTGCGAGCGAGAATTTCGGGCGCAAACATCTCGTCGATGCGGAAGAGCTGGAACTTCACGCTGTCACAGCCAATGTCTGCCGCAGCATCAATGAAGGCGCGGGCGCGGTTGATGTCGCGCGCATGGTTTGACGAGACTTCGGCGCAGAAATGTACCGCCATGGCGGGCCCCCCAGATGAGGCTTACATCCTGCCAAAACCCCCTTAACCACTTCCTAACCATGCCGGATCAAAGTGGCGGGATGAGCCTCGCCCGCCCCCTGCCTATCGCTGACACCATCCATCGTGGCCGCGTGATCGACCACCGCAATGGCTATGATGTCATTGCCTGCACAACTTGCGGTTTCCGGCATGTGGTGCCCCTGCCCTCGCCCGAGGCGCAGGCCGAGGAATACGCCGAGAACTATTACACCGGCGAAAAACCCGATTATCTCAAGCACGCCGCGGAAGATGCCGAGTGGCTGAAGCTGATGCATCGCGACCGGCTGGAAATCATTCGCGGCCATCTGCCGGGCAGCATTCAGACGCCCACGCTGATCGACATTGGCTGCGGCCCTGGCTTCTTTCTTGATGCCGCACGCGAGCTTGGCTTTGCGGCACACGGCATTGAGCCGTCACGGCAGGCTTCCGCATTTGCACGCGAGCGCGGGCACTCCATCACGAACGCCATGTTTGATGCGCAGCTGGCGGCAACCCTTGCACAAGCCGATGCCGTCACCATGACCAATGTGCTGGAGCATGTGGCTGATCCTGCCGCCTTGCTGGAAGCGGCGATCACATGCCTTAGGCCTGGCGGCATTCTGATGGTAGCCGTGCCAAATGACTATTCGCCGCTGCAACTGGCTGCGCGCGATGGCATGGGGATGGCGCCGTGGTGGATCGCCCCGCCCCATCATCTCAACTATTTCGATTTTGCCTCGCTGTCGGCGCTGTGCGCGCGGCTGGGCCAGGAATTGCTTGAAGCAACGACGAACTTCCCCATGGAGCTTTTCCTGCTCATGGGTGACGACTATTCACGCGATGGCCCGCTGGGCCGCGCCCTGCACGGCAAGCGCAAGTCTGTTGATCTGGCGCTGGAACGTGCGGGCCTTGCCCATGTGCGCCAGCGCCTCTATGCGGCGCTGGCCGGTGCAGGCATCGGGCGCGAAGCCGTTGTCATTTCCCGCAAGCCCATCCACTGAGCACCATGGTGCGTCCGATGACATCTGCCCAATCTCCCAACACCGGCGCGCCGCGCAGCTTTGATGATCTTCTGGCGTTTGACGAGTTCGTGCTGTTTGGCGCGGGGGGCGGCACGCATGAGGTTGAAAGCGTGCTGGGCGATGCGGGCAAGCGCGTGATCGGCTATTGCGACAATTCCCCCGCCAAGCAGGGCCAGAAATTCAACGGCAAGCCGGTTTTCCGGCCGGGCGAGCTGAAAACAATGATGGGGCCGAAGCGCGCCATCGTCATTTCTGCTGCCTATCAAAGCGAGATCGCGGCCCAGCTGACGGGCGATCTGGGCGTGGAACGCGCGCGCGTGTTTCCCTTTGTCTCGCCGATGTTCCGTAATCATTTCGGGCGACGGGCCGTAGAGCCGCATCTGTCGGCATTTGAAGATCTGATGGGGCGGCTGGAGGATCAGGAATCGCGTGACTATCTTTCCGCCCTGATGCGCTTTCGCTGGACGATGGATCCTGCCGACCTGCGCCGCAACCCGAAGCTTGCCGGGTTCTATCATTACAAAGCCGCCGGTCTGGGCCCGCGCAAGGGCGACCACATCGTTGATGTTGGCGCCTATACGGGTGATACGGCGCAAATGTATCTGGAGCGGCTTTCGGGCGATGCGCATGTGAGCGCGCTGGAACCCTTGCCGCGCAATCTTGAAGCCATGGCGCGCACGATTGAAGACAGCGGCCTCAAGGACAAGGTCTCGATCTATCCCTTCGCAGCCGGTGACGCACCGGGCACAGCCGAGATCATTTCAGGTGCGCCGGTTTCTGATCCGCGCGCGACTTTGCGCAGCGCGGATGCGCCCTCGCGCGAGACGATCCGTGTGGAGACGCTCGACCGGCTTTTCCTTTCCGGCAAAAGGCGCGTCAATTTCATCAAGATCGACGTCGAGGGATTTGAGCCGGCCGTGCTTGCGGGCGGTGCGCAGCTGATTGCGCGTGACAAGCCGGGCCTTGCCCTTGCGCTCTATCATACGCCGGAGCAGCTTTTCACCCTGCCCGCGCAGCTTGACCGCATCGCGCCCGGCTATCGTTTTTATCTTGGCCATCATCCCAGTGCGCCTTATGAGTGCGAACTCTTTGCCAGCGCAGACTGAAGGCGATGTTCGAGCGCTTCTATAACAACGCGGCACGCAAGGGCTTTCACTTTCCCGGCCGCCTGATTGCGGGTGACGGTGCGCTTTCTGACGCCATCAAGGCGTCGGCAGCGCCGCATGTGCTGATTATCGACGCCGCGCTTTGCGAGCGTGAACTGCCGGTTCCCCGCGATACGCTGCGCATACCCGTGACGCGTGAGCCATTGCGCGACGATGCGCTGGCTGCGGCGGAAAAGGCGGCGGCGGTCTCACCCCAAACCATCATTGCACTTGGCGGTGGCTCCACCATTGATGTTGCCAAGGCGGTGGTGATGCAATTGCGTCATGGCACACTGGATGCGCGCGATGCGCCGCGCAGCTTCAAGGCGCCTTTGCTGGTGGCGGCTTCGTCGCTGCCGGGTGCGGGCTCTGAGACCAGCCGCTTCTTCATTCTTTCTGATCCGGCGACGGGGCATAAAATCTCGCAGCGCAGCTTTGATGTGGTGCCGGATGTCACGGTGCTTGATCCGCATCTGCTTGAGGGCGCATCCGCCACGCGGCTGCTTGCCGGTGCGTTTGATGCCTTCATGCATCTGTGGGAGACTTTCATCTGCCGCCATGAACGCTCTCCCGCCACAGACATGCTGGCGCTGCATCACATGCCTTTGCTGATGCGCGCGGCAGAGACGCTTTCGCGCAATGTGCGGCCGGACCAGAGTGTGCTGATGGAGCTGCTTTATGCGTCTGCCTATGGCGGCATTGCCATTTCCAATGTGCGCACAGGTCTTGTGCACACGCTGGGCGAGTCGCTTGCGGCACAAATTGCGCTGCCGCATCCGCTGACGCTTCTTGCCTTCTTCAGCGCAGGGCTTTCGTCCTATCGTGACGCCATTGGCGACCGGCTCGCGCTCCTTCTACCCCATCTCAATGCGCAATTGCCGGAACGTGCCCCCTGGTCGCTGGACGCCCTGATCGCGCATTGGCAGGAGGTGCTGACACGCACGGGCCTTTACGAACGCGTGCGTCACGCCCTCTCGCGCGGCATAGACATTGACACACTCTTAATTGCTGCGGCGCGCGACAGCGTGCTGACCAAGGAAAACCCGGTGCCGGTCACGCCGCAATCGCTGACGGCGATTGTGCGCAGCTCCCTTGCGTCATTTGCAGCGCCGGTTTCGCGCGCGCCATTTACGCGGGAGTAACCCTAACCAATCGACAATGCCTTCTGATACGGCCACGCAGAAGGTGATTGGTCATGGCTCTTGCCGCCGCAAAGTTCGCACCCGCGCCGGAGGCGTTTTCTCCCGCACTCATCGCCCGCATTGCAGAGCGCGCCCGCGATACGCGCGCAGTCGCCATTGCCGGCATCTATCACGCAGGCTCGGGCCACCCTGGCGGCTCGCTTTCCTGCGCCGACATTCTGGCGACGCTCTATGCCGCCGAACTCAACATTGATGCGGCCAATCCGATGGATACGGCGCGCGACCGCTTCATTCTGTCGAAGGGTCATGCAGCGCCTGCGCTCTATGGCATCTGGGCGGCAATGGGGCTGATGAAGCAGAGCGAGGCCGTGCGGCTGCGCAAACTTGGCTCGCGCGCGCAAGGCCACCCGCATGTGCTCGACATGCCGCTTGCCGAAACCTCCACCGGCTCGCTGGGTCAGGGGTTTTCTGTTGCCATCGGCATGGCGCTGGGCCTGCGCCTGCAGAAAAATGCAGCGCGCGTTTATGCGCTTCTGGGTGATGGCGAGATCCAGGAAGGCGAAGTGTGGGAGGGCGCGATGTGCGCGGCCCATCATCGCCTTTCCAATCTCTGCACGATCATCGACTACAACAAGCTGCAGTCGGATGACCGCAACGCCAACATCATGGGGCTGGAGCCGCTGGCCGACAAATGGCGCGCCTTTGGCTGGCATGTTCAGGAAATCGACGGCCACGACATCACCGCCCTTCTTGCCGCGCTCAAGACCGCCGCTGACTGCGGCGATCAACCCAGCGTCATCATCGCGCACACGATCAAGGGCAAGGGCGTCACCTATATGGAGGACGTGCCGCAATGGCATGGCAGCGTAAAGCTGACGCGCGCCCAGGCCGATGATGCGTTTGCCGCACTCGGCCTTCCCGCCACAACGCTTGATGCCATGCTTGAAGGTGCGATGGAGGTGCGTCATGGCTAATGCCGCTCCCCAACTGATTGGCACGTCGGGCGACAGTCTGCGTGAAGCCTTTGGCAAGGCGCTGGCTGACGCCGCGTGCGAAAAGACAAATGTTGTGGTGCTGGATGCCGACATCGCTGGCGGCACCGGCGCGCATCATTTCCGCAAGGCGCATCCTGACCGCTTCTTCCAGTTCGGAATTG
>ERZ761609.3108-NODE-3108-length-11272-cov-6.240706_pt1 | contig 11272 bp, 9 predicted proteins | sample MGYA00511163_ERZ761609 | MGnify/ENA primary metagenome ERZ761609 (study PRJEB28899, sample SAMN02445070) | bioreactor sludge metagenome | biome: EBPR sludge | place: Australia: Brisbane, Thorneside Wastewater Treatment Plant | collected 2011-12-16 ... | reverse complement strand
CACGCGGCGCTGCGCGTGCATGTGATGGGCGAACGCGGCGCGCGGCGTGAGCCCGCCACGGCAGACGACATCGCCGCCATGCGCCTGATCGCGCGCGATGCAATGCGCGCGGGCGCGATGGGATTTTCAACCTCGCGCACGCTCAATCACCGCACCAGCAAGGGCGACCCGACGCCGACGCTGAACGCGGCTGAAGGCGAACTGACCGGCATTGCGATGGGCCTTGCCGATGCCGGGCGCGGCACGCTGCAGGTCGTCTCCGACTTCGCCGACCTTGCGGCCGAAGAAGACATGCTGGCGCGCGTGATGGAAGCCTCGGGCAGGCCGATGATGTTCTCGCTGCTGCAAAGCGACCGCGCGCCAGACGCATGGCAACATCAGCTGGCGTGGATCGAACGCTGTCAGGCGCGCGGGCTTGATGTGAAGGGTCAGGTGTGCGGGCGGCCTGTCGGGTTGCTGCTGGGGCTTTCCATCTCCATCAATCCGTTTTCGGCGCATCCGCATTATGCGGAGATTGCGCATCTGCCTCTGGATGAGCGCGTGCGCCTGTTGAAAACGCCGGAATGGCGGGCGCGGCTTCTGGCCGATCATCCCGAGACGGATCATCCCTTTGTCAAAGCAGTGTTGCGCAATTTCGCGCGCATGTTCCCGCTGGGCGCCATCCCTGACTATGAGCCGGAGGCGCACATGAATCTTGGCGCGCAAGCCAAGGCGCGCGGCATGCGGCCCGAAGAACTTGCCTATGAGTGGATGCTGGAGGATGACGGCAAGGCGCTGATCCTTTTTCCGTTCCTCAACTATTCCGGCAATGATCTTGAACCGTCACTGGCGATGATGCGCCATCCGCACACGCTGCTGGGATTGTCTGACGGCGGCGCGCATGTGGGCATGATTTCGGATGGCAGCTTTCCAACCTCGATGCTCACCCATTGGGTGCGCGACCGGCGGCGCGGCGAAAAGTTGCCGCTCGAATGGGTGATCCATGCGCAGACGCGCAAGACAGCCATGGCGATGGGTTTTGCTGATCGCGGCCTTATTGCGCCCGGCATGAAGGGCGATCTGAACGTCATCGACCTTGATGGCCTCACGCTCTATCGCCCCGACGTGGTGCATGATCTGCCGGCGGGCGGGCGGCGCCTTCTTCAACGGGCTAAGGGCTATGATGCAACGATTGTTTCAGGCGAGGTGACCTATCGTGATGGTGAAGCTACTTCTGCGCTTCCAGGGAAACTGGTGCGGGGAAGGTAAGGCGAGGCGCAGCTTTAGCTATGCGTTGGCTTGGGCAAGGCGCGGATGCCGCCCAGAAAAAGCGCGGTGGCGAAGTCGGCGGCGGCGGCGGGATCAACCGGCTCGCGTTTCAGCATGCGTTCTGCACACTCAAACGCCACACCGACCATCGAGGCCATCAGGAAGTCGGCGTCGGCGCGCGGCAGCAGTCCCTCGTCCATCGCGCGAACAATATCCGATTTGAGTTCGTCAAAACCGGCGATGATTTCCGGCGTGTCCATGCGCACGCGCACCGTATCGGCATTGCGGCGCATCACCGCGAAAGTGCCGCGATCTGTTGCCACGTAATCAAAAAAGGTGCGGAAGGAGCCGGCGATGAATTCCTCAACACTCTTGGCGCGGATGCGCTCGGCACGCAGGCGCGGACGCACGCGCACGGCGCTTTCGTCCTGGATCGCCTCGAACACTTCCTCTTTGCTTTTGAAATAATTGTAGAAGGTGCCCGAGGCGAGGTCGGTGGCGCGGATGATGTCGCGCACCGTGGTTGCGCCATAGCCCAACCGCGCAAACACATCGCGCGCCGCCGCAAGGATCGCCTCGCGGTTAGCCAGCTTGGTGCGCTCACGTTTGCCTTTGGGCAGATGCGCCATTACGGCGCTGGCCCCAGAATCCGTTTCCGTTGTCATGGCGGGGCTTTACGGGAAATGTGACGGTCCGTCAACTTTCCCCGCGCCGCCATAGGCAAAGGCGACGCCCGAGCTACTCACATTGCGTATATTGCGGCGCTTCGCGGCGCAATTGGGCGCAGGTGAGGTTATCGAGCCGCTCCTTGCCCACGTAATAGAGGCCAGAATCATGGCCTGCCGCACGCAGGCGCAGGATGGCATCCAGCACGCCATAATGCAGCGCGTCGCCGAGGTCGCCTTCGGGATCCTGACCGCGCTCTGCCTCACCCTCGCGTTGCCAGAGCGAGTTCATCGCCGCGTAAAAATACATGCGCCAGGCAAAGGTAAAGTCACCCGCCGCTTCGGCGTGAAAGCCGGTGCATGCCATGAAACGCTGCCGCATCGTATCCGGGCCTAACGCGCCCGCTGCATCCAGAACGGCCGCCGCATCTGGTTTCAATGCCGCCATATCGCGCATGCGCGTTTCGATGGTGGCGCAGATGCGCTCCATTGTTGCCGCGCTTTGCGCCTGACGCTCATTCAGCGCACGTTCTTCTGAGGCTGAAAGTCCATTGCCGTCGCCCGCCAGGGCCGCAGAGCCAAAGAGAACCACAGTGGCAGCCGGATTGCTTTCCGGGCAGCCATATTGCGTGCCGGGCGAACCCATGCAGGAACCCTTGTCATCGGCGCAGGCAAAGAGCGCGAACATGGCTGCCATCAGGAGCAGGCAGGACGGGACTATACGCATGAAAGCCCTTGCAGGAAGTTTGCAGCGCCGAGTGTCCGGAGCCTAGCCGAGCGCAGCTATTTCTTCCATGCCGTAAAGACACATATGGATGCCGGTCTTGCCTCGGCGTCTGGAATGGCTTCACATCCCGTGACGCGAGGGAACATGAGCAAGACGCCGCCTGACGGACATATTCTGGGCCATGTGCCGCACGCCAGGAGCCTTGGCCTGCATCTCCAGTCTGCAACCAGGGACGGCGCGACCGGCTATGTGCCCTATGCCGCGCATCTTTCGGGCAACCCTGAAACCGGCGTCCTGCATGGCGGCGTGGTCACCGCCCTCCTCGACAATATTTGCGGCATTGCCGTGGCAGCTGTTCTTGGCACGTTCCGATCGATTGCCACGCTTGACCTGCGGATCGATTACATGCGTGCGGCGACGCCGGGTGAAACCGTTTTTGCGCGGGCCGAGTGTTTCAAGATCACGCGCTCAATCGCGTTTGTGCGCGGCACCGCCTATCACAGCGACTCTTCAGATCCCGTTGCGACCTGTGTTGCCTCGTTCATGATCGATGCGAATGAGCGGGGCGTCATGTCGCCGCCAAAAGCGGAGCGCTGACAGCAATGGACATTCTGCGTGATGCGCTGGCCCGCAATGCCAAACCCGACCTCAAGGCGCTGGCGGCAGCGCTGCCCTATGCGCGCTGGCTGGGCGTTGAAGCCGAAATGCGCGGTTCGGAGCTTACCACCATCCTGCGCTATTCGCCGGAGCTGATCGGTAACCCGGTCCTGCCGGCGCTCCACGGCGGCGTGCTGGGCGCGTTCCTTGAGATCACGGCCATTCTGCAGGTCGCGTTTGATGCGCCCTCGGGCGAGTTGCCGAAGCCGGTTGACATCAACATCGACTATTTGCGCTCGGCGCGGCCGGTTGACACCTATGGCCGGGCATGGATCACCAAGCTGGGTCGGCGCGTGGTCAATGTGCATGCCGAGGCCTGGCAGGATCACCATGAGAAGCCGGTGACAACACTGCGCGGTCACTTCCTGTTAACCGCACCGGAAAATGGCAAGGTGACGGCCTCGTCATAACATCCGGCTTGAGACTGTATTTACGGCTCGACCGCTATCTTGCCGCCTTATGAGCAAAGAAGCGGCAGCCAGACACAGAGAGGCTGCGGTGCTGCCGGTCTGGCAGCGGCCGCTTTTCAGCTTTTATCTTCCCGCTGCCGTCATCTTCATTTTTGCCGCCGTGATGGTCTTTGCTGTCGTCGAGCGCGCGGCCGGCAACATTGACGCGCTGGCGCTTGAGAATGAACAGGCCCTCGCCGAAACCGTGACAGACGGTCTTGCCGAAGAGATGCTGCGCACGATTGGCGACTATGCGTATTGGGATGATGCGTACGACATTTTAAGCGCGCCTGAACCGGATCCGGCATGGATCGGCGACAACATTTCCCAGTCGCTCAACGAAACATTCGGCATCTCAGCGTCATTCGTATTCCGCGATGGCAGGCTGCTGGCTGCACCTTACACAGCAACCGAAGTGCCGGGCGGCTTTCCGCAGACGGTGGCTGTCCGCAGGTTTATCGAGATGATCAGCGCTGCACCAAGTGCCGAAGCCGCACCGCGTGGCGGGTTCCTTGCGGCCTATGGCAAGATCTATCTGGTTGCGGCAGCGCGCGTCACACCCCACACGCCTGGCCGCGAAGGCGAAGCTGATACGTCGCCTCCCGTCGTCCTTCTGTGGGCGCGGCTTCTGGATGCCGACGCAATGGCAGAGTTCGCCCAGCGATTTCATCTGGACGGATTTTCATTCACAAAGGCCGAAGTGCCAAGCGATGCGTTTCTTGCGCTCGAAGGCGTCGACGGGCAAACCGCCGGCTATTTCTACTGGACGACAACCGCACCTGGCGCGCGCATGGCGGAGGCCATCTGGCCTTTCGTGATTACAGCTGCCATCGGCGTGCTTTTTGGTTTTGGCGTGCTGGGCGGCAACTGGAGCCGCATGCAGCGCCGCCTGCAAGTGACCCGGGTTCAGGTCGAAGCGGCACGCGAGGCGAACCGCTCCAAGTCGATGTTTCTTGCCAACATGAGCCATGAGCTGCGTACACCACTCAACGCCATCATCGGCTTTTCCGAAGTCATCCAGCACGAGATGTTTGGTCCGCTGGGCAACGAAAAGTACCGGGAATATGTCGGTAACATCCGTGACTCGGGCCAGCATCTCCTTCACGTCATCAATGATGTGCTGTCGCTGTCAAAACTGGAATCCGGGCAGGGCACGCTGTCGCTGCGCCCGCTTGAGCCCGCCACCATCGCCGCCGAAACCTGCAAGATGCTGGACATGCAGGCAGCGCAGAAGGGCATCGTGTTGAGCCTGCTTGGGCCCCGGGAGCCGCTTTACATCAATGGTGATGAGACGGCACTGCGTCAGGTGCTCATCAATCTGGCCGGCAATGCGGTCAAGTTCACGGATGCAGGCGCCGTTACCATCATGCTCGACACCGATGCGGCGGGTTCGGTGCGCATTCAGGTGGAAGACACAGGGCCCGGCATTCCCGAAGACAAGCTGCCGTTCCTCACGCAACCCTTCTTCCAGGTGGAAGATGTCTATCAGCGCAGGAACGGCGGCACCGGCCTTGGTCTTTCGATCACGCGCATCCTCGTCGAACGCATGATGGGCAAAATGCAGATCGAAAGCGAAATCGGCCAAGGCACGCGCGTGACGCTGACTTTCCCGCGGCATTTTCCGGCGGCCGCCGCTGATACGGTCAAAGCCGCCTAACGCGCCAGCTCTGCTGCATCGCGGCCAATGACATCGCTGATGCGGGCAATTTTCTCACGCTCAAGGATGCCCAGCAGTTCGCGCTTGATGCGCGACACAAGCCCCGGGCCGCCATAGATAAGACCCGTATAGAGCTGGACGAGCGTTGCACCGGCGCGGATTTTGTCAAAGGCATGGGCGCCGCTGGAAACGCCGCCCGCACCGATCAGCAAGAGCCGCCCCCCGGCCGCGCGGGCGGCAACAGCCAGTTTGCGCGTTGAAAGCGCACGCAAGGGTTCGCCCGAAAGGCCGCCCGCCTCATTGCGGTGGGCCGAGCGCAATTCATCGCGACCGCCAATTGTGGTGTTGGAAATGATGAGGCCGGTGATGCGGGCGCGCAACGCCGCATCGACAATCCCGCCAATGGCTTCGTCATCAAGATCAGGCGCAATTTTTACAAGAACGGGAATATTGCGGGCATCACCGGCGCGCGCCTCGTTGACGGCATCAAGCAGGGCGTCGAGCTCACCCGCGCTTTGAAGCCCGCGCAGGCCCGGCGTGTTGGGCGACGAGATGTTGACCGTCACATAGTCGGCATGCGGCGCCAGCGCCCTAAAGGCGATGCCATAGTCGCGGATGCGGTCGGCTGAATCCTTGTTGGCGCCAATGTTGATGCCGACGATGCCATTCCTGCTGCGGCGGGCGAGGCGCTGGCGTGCAGCCTCCATGCCTTCGTTGTTGAAGCCAAGCCGGTTGATGACAGCCTGATCCTCTGGCAGGCGGAAAATGCGTGGCCTGGGATTGCCGGATTGCGGGCGCGGCGTCACCGTCCCGCACTCAACAAAACCAAAGCCCAGGCGCAACATCGCGTCGGGCACTTCCGCATTTTTGTCGAAGCCCGCCGCAAGACCGACCGGATTTGGAAAGTTCCTGCCCATCGCGGTGACGCCAAGAACGGGCGGATCATCCTTGCTTGCCCGCAACAGCCCGCTTTTCAGCGCCATGATGGTCAGGCGATGGGCCCTTTCGGGTTCAAACAGAAAGAGTGCGCGCCGCGCCAGATCAAACAGGGTCATTCACGCGCCCAATCAGGAAGAAGGTGAGTGCCATCGGCAGAAATCTGCAGCAGCGTTTCGCAATCGGCACGTGCGGGATCAAGCAGGGCATAGAGGTGGGGAAAAAGTGCGCCGCCGCGCGCGGGCTCCCACCGCAATTCGGGACCAAATTCTGCAACCGCAAATCTGGCGATGATCAAACCTTCGCGTCCCCGGAAGTGCCGGGCCAGCGTGCCCTCCAGCTGCGCGGCGGTAGAAAAGTGAATGAAACCATCACGTTGGTCATCGGCACTGCCCGGCCAGGCCCGTGACTGCCTTGCGCTTTCCCACGCGTCTTTCGGGGCTATTTTGAAGATGTGGGTCGGGGTCACGGCCTTGCGTCCGGGTGCGGAGAGGAATAGGTATTTCTTCCCATCGGGGACAGATGCGGGGATAATCGCCGCTGCCATGTTGACGCACAAGCAGATCTGGTCGGCCATCGACGCGCTTGCCGAGCGCCATGGCATGACGCCGTCCGGACTTGCCAAGGCGGCCGGGCTTGATCCGACCACGTTCAATCCCTCCAAGCGCATGGCAGCCGACGGCAAGGCGGGCAACAAGCTGCGCTGGCCCTCCACCGAAAGCCTTTCCAAGATTCTCGAAGCGACGGGCGCAACCCTCGACACGTTCATGGCGCTGGCGCGTGATCGCAGCGCCAAACTTCCCGCACCGCACGTGCCGGTGATCGGATTTGCCGAGGCAGGCAATCAGGGCTTTTTCGACGATGGCGGATTTCCGGCCGGTCAGGGCTGGGATGAAGTTGCGTTTGCGCCGCCCGCCGATCCCAATGCCTATGCGCTGCAGGTATCCGGCAATTCGATGGAGCCGGTCTATCGCGCGGGCGACATCGTGGTCGTATCGCCTGCCGCCCAGGTGCGGGTGGGTGATCGCGTGGTGGTGAAGACCCACAGCGGCGAAGTGATGGTGAAGGTGCTTACCAGGCGCACCACAAGGCGCATCGAGCTGTCGTCTCTCAACCCGGATTATCCGGCGCGCCAGATCGAGTTGCGCGACGTTGCATGGATCGCGCGCATCGTTTGGGCAAGTCAGTAGTCAAGCCTTGGGCAGGAACGCACCGGCAACCGCACTGCGGATGAGCGCAGCGGTGCGCTTGGGCCCGAAAAGTGCAGCGAATGAGCCAAAGCGCGGCCCCTGCTCTTCTCCGAAGCAGACCTCATAAAGCACGCGAAACCAGTCACGCAGTCGGTCGGCATAGCCATGCGTCTTGCCGGTCTCAAAGGCGATGTTCTGCAGGGCATCGCCATCTTCATCACCTGCGGCCGCATCATATTTCGCGGCGAGTGCTTCAAGGGCTGCGGCTTCTTCCGGCGTGGCAGCGCGATAATTTTTCTTGGGCCGCACGAAATCGTCGTAATAGGCGAGCGCATAGCCGACCAGACGGTCGAGAGCCGAATTGCGCTCGGGCGATGCATCCTTGGCATAGGCGCGGATGAAGCCCCACATCACGGCGCGGTCCGATGCCCCCGACGCGCTGACGAGATTGAGCAAAAGGCCGAAGGAAACAGGGAAGGTCTCGGCCGGCACGTTGTCGCCATGAATGTGCCAGACCGGATTTTCCAGACGCGCGCCCGCATCTTCGCTGCCGTATTTTTCCAGATGATGCGCATAGTCATCAACTGCGCGCGGTATGACATCGAAGTAAAGCCGCTTGGCCGTGCGCGGCTTCTGGAACATGAAATAGGCAAGGCTTTCGGGGCTGGCATAACGCAGCCACTCCTCGACCGTCAGGCCATTGCCCTTGGTTTTTGAAACCTTCTGGCCGTGCTCATCGAGGAAGAGTTCGTAGTTGAAACCGTCCGGCGGCTCAGCGCCGAGCGCACGCACGATCTTTGACGAGAGTTCGACGGAGGGAATGAGATCCTTGCCCGACATTTCATAGTCAACGCCCAGCGCCAGCCAGCGCATGGCCCAGTCGGCCTTCCATTGCAGTTTGGTTCTGCCGCCGGTCAGTTCCTGCTCCACCACGCTGCCGTCTTCATCGGCAAAGGTGATGGTGCCCCTTTCCGGATTGCGCGCGATCAGCGGCACTTCCAGCACGCGGCCGGTTGACGGCGAAACCGGCAGGAACGGGCTATAGGTCTCGCGCCGCTCTGGCCCCAGCGTGGGCAGCACAAGGTTGATTACCGCGTCATAATTACTGAGGACGGTGCGCAGCGCCGCGTCGAAGCGACCGGATGCGTAATAGTCGCTGGCGCTGGCAAACTCGTACTCAAAGCCGAACGCGTCAAGAAACGAGCGCAGCATCGCGTTGTTATGGTGGCCAAAGCTTTCGTACTTGCCAAACGGGTCCGGCACGCGCGTTAGCGGTTTCTTAAGATACGCCTTCAGCATCTCGCCGTTGGGCACGTTGGGCGGCACCTTGCGCAACCCGTCCATGTCATCGGAGAAGGCGAGCAGCCTCGTCGGCAGGTCAGACATCTGCGCAAAGGCGCGGCGCACCATGGTTGTGCGCGCAACCTCGCCGAATGTGCCGATATGGGGCAGACCTGACGGGCCATAGCCGGTCTCAAACAGCACATAGCCCTTGAACGTGCCTGCCTTCACCTGGCGTTCGGCACGGGCGAGCAGCTTTTTGGCCTCTTCAAAAGGCCAGGCGCGAGCGGCCAAAGCCAGTTCCTTGCGGGTCAAGTTCATCATCGCGCTTAAGTCTTTGGAAATTCGCGGCAAGTTAGGCTTTGCCGCGGTCTGCCGTCAATCTCTTTGACCGTCAGCAGACGGATGGAAACACGCGTGACAGAGAGCGCCGTCAAAGCAGCAGTCCCGCCGGCGGGTGATCCTGCCGGATTGCGCGCGGCTGCGCTGGCGCGTGATGCTGCCTTTGCCGCCGATATTGCCGCGATCTATCGCAATACGATTGTCGCCTGGCCATTTCCGTTTTTGCTCTTTTCTGCACTTGCCGTCATCTTCTGGAATGACGTCAATCCGCTCAACGCACTCTGGCCGCTGGGCATTCATGCCGTTGCCAAATGGTCGCTCCTCTCAGCGCACCGGGAGTGGACGCAGGATGCGGAAAGAAACGCCAACGCCAAGTACTGGGCGCTGCGCAGCCTCGCACCCGCCTTGCTCATGTCGCTGTCGTGGGCGGCGATGGCGGCGGTCTTTTTCATTCCCGGTGACTTCGCAGCACAGGCCTTTATCTCGCTTGTCATCATGGGCGTGGCGTCCGGCACAATGATCGAGCGGGCCTGCTATGTGCCTTCTCTTGTGACGGCGATTGCAGCACCGCTTCTGACCATGATCCTCCTCCTTGCTTCCGAGGGAGGGCACTTTCAGGTCGCCACGGCGGCCTTTGCGGCGGTCTATCTTGTGCTGCTTCTGGGCTGGGCCAACCGGATCGCCGCCGAGGCACGCATGCGCTCCCATCTGGAGCATGACAATGTCAGTCTGGCAGACGCATTGAAGCGCGAGCAGGAATCTGCCAACGCCGCGCGCGTTGCCGCCGAAGCTGCGCGCGATGCTGCCGAGGCCGGCAACCGCACCAAGTCAGAGTTTCTGGCAACGGTCAGCCATGAAATCCGCACGCCGCTCAACGGCATTCTGGGCATGGCCAATCTTCTGGCGGAAGGCGCGCTTTCGCCCCAGCAGCGCAGCGCTGTATCCGACATCCGCGATGCCGCCGACGGGCTTTGTCTCATCCTCAACGACATTCTCGACCTCTCGAAGCTTGAGGCAGGCAAGTTCTCGCTTGAGCCTGCGCCGATGTCGCCCAAGCGCGTGGCGGAAGCCGTGGCGCGCATGTTCCAGGCGCGTGCGTGGGAAAAGAATCTGGACATTGAAGTCGCAATTGACGAGCGGGCGCCCGCCTCCATCCGGGCTGATGCCGGGCGGTTGCGCCAGGTGCTCATGAATCTTGTCGGCAATGCCATCAAGTTCACGGACAAAGGCGGCGTTGCCATCTCTGTTGAGCCCGCCAGCGACAATGCCCAGCGGCCCATGCTGCGCTTTGCGGTGACCGACACGGGCATCGGCATCCCCAAGGAAGCCTTCAACCGCCTGTTCCAGAATTTCAGCCAGGTCGATCAAAGCCATGCACGCCGGTTCAACGGCACGGGTCTTGGCCTTGCCATTTCACGCAAGCTGGTGGCGCTGATGGGCGGCGAGATCGGCGTGACATCGGAACTGGGCGTAGGCTCCACCTTCTGGTTCATGGTTCCGGCGGACGTCGTGAGTGAGGACCGGCCGATGCCGGCGCCTGCACCAGCGGCGGAACTCTCGCCTTCGCGCAGGCTTCACATTCTTGCCGTCGATGACAATGCGATCAACCGCCGGCTGCTGGCCAACACACTGGCAGCCATGGGCCATGGCGTGGTGACCGCCAATGACGGGCTTCAGGCCTATGAGGAAGTGCAGCGCCAGAACTTTGACGTCATCCTGATGGATCTGCACATGCCCGGCGTTGATGGCACGCAGGCGACACGCATGATCCGCAATCTGGCCGGACCCGCCGCACACACGCCCATCATCGCGCTGACCGCACACAACCGCGAGCGCGTGCGCGAGGGCCGTCTGGCCGAGGGCATGCAGGGCGTCGTCACCAAGCCCTTTGCGGTGCGCGATCTGATGACAGCAATTGCGCAGGCGCTGTCGCAAGATACGGCAGAAGCGGCCGGGGCCGGCGGCGATCAGGAAAGCGTCATTGACGTCAATGCGATTGAGGAGCTGGAGCGCTCTCTGGGCCGCGAATCCCTGAAAGAAGTCCTGCAGTCGTACCTTGAGACGGCGGGTGATCTGACGCGGCGCATCGAAGAAGCGGCGAAGGCGGGCGACAATCCCCA
>ERZ761609.3105-NODE-3105-length-11276-cov-5.787987_pt1 | contig 11276 bp, 10 predicted proteins | sample MGYA00511163_ERZ761609 | MGnify/ENA primary metagenome ERZ761609 (study PRJEB28899, sample SAMN02445070) | bioreactor sludge metagenome | biome: EBPR sludge | place: Australia: Brisbane, Thorneside Wastewater Treatment Plant | collected 2011-12-16 ... | reverse complement strand
CCGATCTGTGTCGCGCCTTTGGGGCTGCATAGTTGAATTAAGTGCCCGTCGGCTTTATCTCAGTTCTCGATAGCGCATTAACAGTTGTATCTGATTGCGCAATGCTCCCTGTCTGTACAGATTCTTCAATCAATCAACTGAAATCCATGGAGTGCTCCCATGATCTCACGTCGGTCGTTTATTGCCGGCACACTGGCTGGCGCAGCGGTTGCCTCGACGCGGTCGCGCGCGGCGGGTGCACGAAAACCAAACGTGATTGTCATTCTCACGGATGACCAGGGGAGTGTTGATGCGCCGGGTTTTGGAGCGACTGATCTTGTAATGCCCCACATCGATGCGTTGGCCAATCGCGGAACGCGTTTCACGCAATTTTATTCTGCCGCGCCGGTTTGCTCGCCTTCGCGGGCCGCGCTGCTCACTGGAAAGTATCCGCTGCGGGCCGGAATGCCGACCAATGCGCCAGGAGACGACCGACCATTGGAACGTTTCGCGATGCAAACAACCATGGCAAACATGTTTAAATCCGCCGGTTATAAGACAGCGCATATCGGCAAGTGGCACCTAGGCTCCGCGCCTGATTGCCTACCGAATGCGCGGGGATTCGATCATTCCTTTGGTCATCTTGGCGGATGCATCGACAACTACTCGCACTTCTTCTACTGGGCTGGCCCAAATCGCCACGACCTGTTTCGCAACGGGACTGAGGTATACGAAGATGGCAAGTACTTCCTTGATCTCATGGTGCGCGAGACCAAGGGGTTTATCAGCGCGCATCGAGACGAACCATTCTTTATTTACTTTGCCGCGAACGCGCCGCACTATCCCTATCAACCCGATGCGAAACGGCTTCAACAATTTGCTGCACTTTCCTATCCGCGCAATCTATACGCCGCGTTTCTTGCGTCGCTCGACGATCGTATCGGTGAAGTGATGCAACACATCGATGCGTGCGGCCTGACGAACGACACGATTGTCGTGTTTCAATCCGATAACGGCCACTCGGTTGAAGAGCGCGCGCACTCCGGCGGTGGCAGCGCGGGCGCGTATCGGGGTGAGAAGTTTTCCTTATTTGAAGGCGGTGTTCGCGTGCCGGCATTCATTAGCTGGCCGGGGAATCTTCCTGAGTCACAAACGCGCGCGCAGGTCGCGCATGCGTGTGATTGGTTCCCAACACTCGCGGAATTGTGCGGCCTCGCCATGTCGCGCGATATTGATGGTGCAAGTTTGGTGAATGTTGTACGCGAAGACGCCGCCTCGCCGCACGAGGTCCTGCATTGGCAGGTTGGCGAAGGCGATCGCGCGGCGTGGGCCGTGCGCGAAGGGGATTGGAAATTGGTGTATCAGCCGGGAAAGGACGCGACCGGAGATTCCTATTTTCTGGCGAACCTTGCGGACGACGCCCAGGAGAGTACCAATAAAGCCGCAGAGCATGAGGAACGGGTGACCAGATTGCGCGAATTGCACAATGCATGGGTGCGCGATGCTCTTGCTTAAAACGAAACTGCTCCTATAAGTCTTCGTACGCGATCTTGAACAGTTCGTCTGCAGCGGGGAAATCGCCCGACTCAAAACCTTTTTTGAACCAACGCAAGCGCTGCTCCGAAGTGCCATGCGTGAAAGAATCCGGAACCACGGTGCCTTGGGACTGCATCTGGAGACGGTCATCGCCAATTGCGTTTGCCGCACGCAAGGCTTCCTCGATGTCGCCTTCTTCGAGAACATTTTTTGTGCGTTCAATATGGTGAGCCCACACGCCCGCGAGATAATCGGCCTGCAATTCGAGGCGAACGGAAAGATTATTTCCTTCAACTTCGCTCACCTGTTGCCGTTCACGGTTTACACGGTCGCTGTAGCCGATCAGTTTTTGAACGTGATGGCCGATCTCATGCGCGACGACGTAGGCTTGAGCGAAATCGCCGGATGCGCCGAACCGCTGATCCAATTCCTCAAAAAAAGAAAGGTCGATGTAAACGTCCTGATCCGCGGGACAGTAGAACGGGCCGACCGCCGCGCTGGCTGCGCCACAGGCGGACTGCACGCGGCCGGTAAACAGGTTCAACGTGGGCTCTACATAGGTCTGGCCCTCTGCCTGAAAAAGTTCATTCCAAACGTCTTCGGTATCCGCAAGAACAACCTTCACGAACTCGCCTTGTTCCTGCTCGGCGGCGGTCAGCGGCCTGTCTGCGCCTTGCGTGCCTAGCTGTTGCTGCAACACGCCTGATTCCAAGAGCACCTGCGGATCGCCGCCGCTCAAGTAGAGCATCAGGCCGATAATGAGCAGCGTTCCAAGGCCCCCACCCGCGACGCCGGCGCCTTTCATGGAACGGCGATCCTGCACGTTGTCGCTGACGCGACGTCCTTTCCACCGCATACCAGATTCTCCTTGCCGAATCGCGCCATTCGGGCTTGTGTAGAAGGGATATCGCCCAAAGTTTATCACATAACCGCGAATTTGCCAGTGATACACCCGACGCGTATGGTAGCCGGTATGGCATGGGGAGATCGGTCAATGAGATGCTTTGAAGGGGTGTGGGCGGGGCTCATGTTGATTGCCATCGCCAGTACCGGTTGTAGCAAGACCGCGCCAACCGCGCCTTCTCCACCAGTTCCGCTGGCTTTGGAATCTCAGGCGAAGCTTTTCTCGAAGGGTGTGGAGAAAGTTACAGACGGCGTTTATGTCGCGATCGGGTATGGGTTGGCAAACTCCATTCTGATCGAAGGCGATGACGGAGTCATTATCGTCGACGCGCTGGAAGGACGGTCTCAAGCGGAAGAAGTAAAGGCTGCGTTCGAACAGGTGGTGGCGAAGCCTGTTCGCGCGGTGATACTCACACACAATCACGCGGACCATGTGTTTGGGAGCAGCGTTTTCACGGGTGGCGACGCGTCGATTCCCGTTTACGCGCACGAATCAACATCCGAACTGATTGACAAGGTCGTGAGCGTGGTGCGCGACGGCCTCTATACGCGCAGTATGCGCATGTTTGGCCAGTACCTGCCGCATGACCAGTTGAGTTCGAACGCGATTGGCATGCGGCTCGACTATCGCGCCGAGAATATTGCGCTTGCACGACCTACGATAACGTTTTCCGACGCGCTTGAAATCACCGTTTCGGGAGTCAACTTGCGCCTAATCCACGCGCCTGGGGAAACGCCGGATCAAATTGTTGTTTGGTTACCGGAGAAGAAAGTCCTGCTGCCCGCGGATAACATTTACCAGGCATTCCCGAATTTATACACGATCCGCGGCACCGAGTATCGCGATGTCATGCATTGGGTAAACAGCATCGACATCATGCGGGAACTTGGTGCGGAATACCTCGTGCCCAGTCACACGCGCCCACTCGTTGGCAAAGATGCCATCGATGAAACCCTTACGGCGTATCGAGACGCGATCCAGTACGTTCACGATCAGACGATTCGCGGATTCAACCTGGGTAAAACGCCGGACGAGCTCGCGCATACCATCACGCTGCCGCCGCACCTCGCAATCCATCCCTGGCTCGGTGAATATTACGGGACGGTCGCATGGAGCGTGCGCGGCATTTACGATGGATATGTGGGTTGGTTCAACGGCGATGCCTCTTCGCTGCATCCGATGGCTCCGGAGGAGCGTGCCAAGCGATTTGCGACATCGCTGACGCTGAACATGCCGCTTTCAGAACAGGCGAAGAAGGCGGTTGCCGAGAAGGACTATCAATGGGGCGCGGAACTCTCCAGAATGTGGATGCTTTTGGAGTCTGATTCATCGGCGGCGCGGGAGACACTCGCGGCATGCCTGGAAGCATTGGGCGCCGCACAGGAGAATGCGCCCGCGCGAAACTATTACCTGACACAAGCGGCGGAGTTGCGGGGCGCGCTTACGATACCGCCGCCCGACGCGGCGGCCGTGCCCGATGAATTTCTGGATTCGCTACCGATCGACGCATTTATGGCGGCGATGCGCGTGCGCTTGAATCCTGAACGAGCAAGGGACATCGATTCCGTGCTTCAGTTCACCTTTACGGATTCGGGCGAAAACATTGCGATCCATGTGCGGCGCGGCGTCGCGGAAATTCGCAAGCGCACTGCGCAGGACCCAGACGCTCATATCACAACAACTACCGTGATTTGGAAGCGCATCGTATCCAAGAAGCTGAATCCTGCCTTTGCATACGCCACGAACGCGATTCAGCTGGAGGGCGGGATTTCGCCTGTGATCGATTTTTTGGGATTATTTGACCGCTGAGCGAAAAGGTCACACTCCGGCGGCGGCCGAATCAATGTACCAACGCGGGTCAACGATTCGGCTGGAAGGCAACTCGCCGGCCCGCACGCGATTGAATGCATCGGCCTTGTCCGCGCCCGCGGCGAGAAACCAGCGATTGCGCGCGGCGTTGATCAACGGGTAGGTCATCGTCACGCGACTGGTGGCGAGTTGAGGGACTTCATTGCGCACGACAAGCCGCGAGGCTTCCTCCAATGCTGCAGTGCCTGGAAACAGAGAAGCGGTATGACCGTCGCCACCCATACCGAGGAGCACTACATCCAGTTGGGGAATTCCGCGCACGACATTGTGCACGTGCGCGCGGAGCAGTCGTTCGTAGTCCTCTGCGCCGCTGGCGCGCTCCGCCTCCATCCGATGCGCGCGCACCCCAGTCACTTTTGACAACAGAGTCTCATTCAACATGCGCCAATTGGACTGCGGATCATCCGGGGGCACACTGCGCTCGTCAACTTGCCAAATCGTCAGTGCGTCCCAGCGCACCTGATCGCGGTACTCGTTCGCCAACAACTGAAACAGCACCTTCGGCGTGCTGCCGCCCGATACCGCGAGGTGTGGGGCATCGCATAGGGCGAGGGCTGCAACCAGGTCTTGCGCAATTCGCGCGGCAGGGTTTGAATCGACAATCGTTTGCATGGTTTTCCTCTATCCAATCAGCCAAAGCCAGGCTGCGGCAATCGCGAGGGTGATAACGGTGACCGGCAGGCCAATGCGCGCGTGTTCCTGCCAGGTGATTCGCGTGCCGTAGCGCGCGGCCTGTTCGACCACGATGATATTCGCGATGCTACCGACAATAAACAGATTTCCCGCAAGAGTGCTGGCGAGCGCGAGAATGGGACCTGCGCTCTCGTGTGTTGCGGAGGGCAATAACAACATCGCGGCGGGAACGTTTGATACGAGGTTCGAGAGCACGACCGTGACTATGAACAACCACGCTGGCTGTTCGATATCGATTGCGCGCACGCGCAACGCTTCAACGATTTTGGGGAGGATTCCGGTTGTTTCGACCGCGTGATTCACTACGAACAGGCCCATGAACAGCAGCAGCAAATGCCAGTCTACCAAACCCATGATGGTGCGCGACGCCATGCGACGGCTCAGGAGCAGGAAACCCGCGGCACCGAGCGCAACAATATCGCGCGGCCAATCGGTGAACAAGAAAACGAGAATCAACGCAAGAATTGCCGCCAGGCCTTTTGCGGACTGCCATGAATCGAAGGGCTGGGCTTCGTACTCGGGAATCGGTGTCTCGGCATGCCACCTACCGCGCGTGTGCAATACGATTACAACCCAGACAACGATCAAACCCAAGGCGCTTGGAATGGCTGCATCGAACAGATAGCCGGCAAACGAGAGGTTAAGCGCTTGGCCGATTAGCATGTTTTGCGGATTGCCGATCAGCGTTGCAGCGGAGCCAATGTTCGACGCGCAGGCCAAGGCGAGCAGGTAGGGCACCGGATTCAGATTGCGGCGAGAGCACCCCTCCAGGAGCACTGGCGTGACTGCAAGACAGATCACATCGTTAGTGAGCACGGCTGCGAGCGCGGCCATGCTTGCAATCACCAACGCGAGAAAAGCCGACGGTGTGAGGTTTGCCGAAGCGATCTTTCTCGTCACGAATGTGTAGAAGCCGCCGAGTCGCAACTGCGAAGAAACGACCATCAATCCCAGTAGCAGGATGATCGTCGGCACGTCTATTGCCGCCCAGGCATCGGCTTCGCCGACGCGACCGGCGACGATGAGTGCTATCGCGCCAAGCAACGCCATGCCGGTGCGATCCATCGCCAGTCCGGGATACTTGCCGACAATCATGCCGATGTATACGAGCGCAAATACGATGAGTGTAAAGCGATCCATGCGCGCGGATGGTACACGAGGCGCGACCAATGCGCCAGATGTCGGACGCCGGTGTGGGCCTGCCGGGAAGAGTCTACTAACTGCACGACCGTTTGGCGTACCATAGGGGAGGTGCATTGGCGGACTGAGGGGACTACGTATTATGGATCCGAATGGTATTTTGGTTTTTGGGGGTTCTGGCAGCCCCAAGTTGGCGGGAAAGATTTGCGACTACCTTGGCGTTCCACTGGGCCGAAGCGAGGTACATCGCTTTTCCGAGGGCAACCTCTTCGTTCGGGTACAGGAAAACGTGCGCGGACGCCGCTGTTATCTCATTCAGTCCACTGCATACCCCGCGAACGACAATTTCATGGAACTGTTGTTTTGGATCGACGCACTCAAGCGGGCCAGCGCGGAGAGCGTAACGGTCGTGATGCCTTATTTCAGCTATGCCAAAGGCGACAAAAAAGACGAGCCGCGGGTATCCATTCGGGCGCGCGTTTGCGCGGACGCCATTGAAGCTGCCGGTGCAGACCGCGTGGTGACGCTGGACCTTCATGCGCCTCAGATTCAGGGATTTTTCCGCATTCCCGTGGACGACCTGTATGCGTTGCCGGTGCTGAGCAAGGCGTTGAAATCCAAGAAGCTCCAGGATCCGGTCGTCGTTTCGCCGGATACCGGATTTGTCAAGCAGGCGCGGAGATATGCAACGCTATTGAATGCGCCGTTGGCGATTGGCGACAAGCAGCGGACATCTCACGACGAAACCGCGGAAGTGCTGCAAATCATCGGAGACGTTAAAGGGAAAACCGCGCTGGTTGTCGACGACTTCACCATTTCTGCCGGAACGCTCGTGGAAATTGCGGAGACGCTCATGCAGAACGGCGCGAAGGCAGTCTATGCGGCAGTCACGCATGGGGTGTTTTCTGCAGCCGCCAAGGAAAGAATAGACAACAGCCCGATCACGAAATTGCTCGTGACGGACTCTATCGAGACGCAGCCGACGCCGCTATCAGATAAGGTTGAGTTGGTTTCTGTTGCGCCGTTCCTCGCCGAAGCGATTCGGCGCATTCACAATCGCGAGAGCATCAGCGTTCTGTTCACGAACGTATAGCGGCGGGTGCGGGTCAGAAGGTGCTGACGAGGTCCGCATACTCGGTTAGCGCGCTTTTTCCTTTTTCGGTCAGGGCATAGGTGCCGAGACTCACCCGCTGGAACCACTTGTACACGTCGTCATATAGGATTGCGGTGGTTTTGGGTCCTGTGCCAATGGCGCGCAATGCGCGGGTCGTCATGGGTCCGTTCTGCGCAAGAAGATGGGCTATGCGCAGCGCATTTTCTCGGTATGCGGTGACCAGCTTGCGCCGGGTGCTCCCGCCGGTATTGTAGTCGCCGCTTCTTCCTGCCATCTCTTCGATCATGCTGCGGCGGGTCTTGGCGCGTTTGCGCTTGGCATATGGCTCCGGGTGCAGCACGATTTCTACGGGACGAACCCGCGAACGGGGTGCAATGAAGATGAGCCCCAACTCAAGCCTGCGCAGGAGGCGTCGCACGCCGCGCCATTGACGCGTCCATGCGCTTCCTTTTGGCCTGGGTATCGCCACGTAAACGGAATCCGTGGCGCGTTGCCGTTCGACGCCCTGCACCAGCAGGGACACGTTTAGCGCGAGTTTCAACTCGATCAGTACGAGTTCTTCGTCTTTTGTCGCTGCCACATCGCAGCCGTGGACTTCCGCGCGCACGGTATAGCCGAGCGTTTCGAGATATGCGCGCAAGGGCAGGTAGAGATCGGACTCGCGCAGGGGTCGTTTCATTGCTCCGGCAACGATTCCCGCAGCACGCGCTGCACATTGCCACCCATGATTTTCGCGATATCAACTTCGGACACACCCTGCTTGAGCAGCTCTTCGGTGATCTCGACGAGGCCAGCGGTATCAAAAGGCGCGGTGATTACACCGTCGAAATCCGAGCCAAGCCCGACGTGATCGGCGCCGCCCACGGCAACCGCATGGCGAATCGCTTTTACTATTGAAGGGGCATCCAAACCGCAAACGGCTTCGTCCCAATATCCGATTGCAACGACGCCGCCACCGTCGGCAATTCGCTTGATATGCTCGTCGCTCAGATTGCGGGTGCGGTCGCAGGTGCCTTTGACACCCCCATGAGAAACCACCACGGGACGCGTCGCGAGATTGAGCACATCGTCAATAACTGCGGGAGACGCGTGCGCGAGATCTATCAGTATTTTGCGCTCTTCGAACTTCTTCACGCATGCGAAGCCGAACTCGGTCAATCCAGCTTTGGAAACGCCGTGCGCGGAACCGCCAAGTTCGTTGTCGAAGAAATGGGTAATTCCAATCATGCGGATGCCAGCGTTGAAGAGCACGTCGATGTTCTCCAGCTTGCCTTCGAGACAATGCGCGCCTTCCACGCCCAGGAACGCACCCACAAGTTTGTCGTTTGCCGCCCTTCGCGACACGAATGCTTCCAAGTCTTTCTTGGACTCGATAACCGTGAGCGCGCCCATCGAACCTGATTCAAAGGTATGCAACTTCTCCGCTTGGTACAACGCGCGCTGCAACAAACTCGAGTAGGTAGCGCGGGGCCAACGCTGCATAATTGCGAGGGTAGTGATGTTGTCTGTGTCGCCGGTGTTGTTCTCGTAGTTCATGTCCTTCGGCGTCTTGGTCACAATCGTGAATGCCTGCAACGCGACGTTGCCTTTTATCAACCGAGGAACGTCGACGTGACCGCGAGCGTTTTCGACGAGCATGCTGCGGTTCCAGAGCAGGGAATCGGTGTGCAGATCGGCGATGAACAAAGACTCGTGAAGGTTCGTTGCGGCTTCGGACGGCGTATATGACCCGGGCCGTACGACGGCGTTCATGCGCCAATCGAAGTACGGTGGCACAACGAAGAATGCAACAATAACCCCCAGGAGGAACAGGGTGGCTACCCCGCCTGCAATTTGGGTGAAGCGCCTGGACACCGGTTGACCTAACGCGCCGCGAGTTTCATCTCGGCGATCACTTGCGCCAAGGCATCGGGCCTGTCGGTGAGAATTCCGTCAACCCCCAATTGGACAAACTCGCGCAAGCGGGCCGGGTCATTGATGGTATGCACCTGAAAGCGGATACCTTTCGCCTGCAATTTGGCGATCTCTTCCGGCGTTATCTTGTACTTGGGAATCATGCCTTCGTCGACCGAGAGCACGTCTGCCTGCGGCGAATAGGCGTCCCACTTTGAGCCGCGCAGCGCCATCAGGAGGGACATCCCCGTTTTCATGTCGTAACAGTACGCCAGGTTCGGCGCAAGCGCGCGGGCGCGGTCCATAGTCTCTGGAACGAACGATGCAATGAGCACGCGGTCATTTGCTTTCGCCTCGTTGATGATCGCAATCGCGGCATCCGCGAGCTTTGGCTCGCCTTTCAACTCGACCAGTACGCGGGCACCCGGCAGTGCCGTCAGCATTTCGCGCAGGGTCGGCACCTTGATGCCATTGCCGCGATGCGGAAATGTCTTTCCGCCATCCGTCGTGAAATCATGCGCGGCGTCGAGCTCGCGTACCTGCGCGAGGGTAAGCGTAGTGACTTCGCCGGTCCCGTCCGTCGTTCGATTGACAGTCTTGTCATGCAAGAGAACGACTTCCCCGTCCGCGGTCAATCGCGCGTCGGTCTCGAGCACAATGTCCTTGTATTCTTTCGCGGCTGCCTCGAAGGCGAACATGGTGTTCTCGGGCCACAGATCCGCGCCGCCCCTATGTGCGCCCAACAAGAACTGGCCCGAGAAGAATGGCTTGGCGCTGGGTTGTTTTTCTTCCGGGATCGCGTTTGTCGCGAACGCTATTCCGCATGCGAAAAGTACGATGAGCGGGCGATACATGGAATATACTCCTTGCACAATGTGGCTATGGGTACCCGGTAGTATACACTGGCAACCAACCTGGCCGGAGTACAAATCGTGATCTCCCTGGAAGCTTGGCGCGCAAAAGGCAAGACGTTTGATTACAACGGCAATAAGATTTTCTACGTGGACGAGGGTGTTGGCGATATCCTCGTCTGTATTCACGGTTTCCCGACCGCGTCCTGGGACTGGGCCTGGATCTGGACCGAATTAACCAAACGCTATCGCGTCATCGCGCCGGACATGATCGGCTTCGGGTTCTCGGCAAAGCCCCGTGACTATGATTACACTTTACGCGATCAAGCGACGCTCCATGAAAGTCTGCTTCAGTCGCTCGGCGTGACGCGCGTGCATGTTCTGGCGCATGACTATGGGGATACGGTTGCACAGGAGCTGTTGGCGCGACACGCGGAGCGTGAGGCAAATGGCACTTCGGGCTTGAACCTTCGCAGCGTGTGCCTGCTAAACGGCGGCATTTTTCCGGGGGAGCATCGCCCTCGCCCGATGCAACGCCTGCTTGCCGGGCCGCTGGGGCCGCTGGTTGGCCGATTCATGACAGAGCGGAAGTTTCACAAGAGCTTTTCGGAGATCTTCGGGCCGGATACGCGGCCTTCGCCCGAGGAATTGTCGGCTTTCTGGCAATTACTCGAACACAACGGCGGCCGCCATGTTGTTCACAAGCTCATTCGGTATATGAGAGAACGCATGGTGTTTCGCGATCGTTGGGTGAATATTCTCGCGAAAACCAAGGTGCCCTTGCGCTTAATTAACGGACCGGAAGATCCCATTTCAGGCCGGCACATGGCCGATGCCTATCGGGATTGGGTACCGAATGCGGATGTCGTCTTACTTGAGGGGATTGGACATTATCCGCAAGTAGAAGCACCTGATCGGGTGCTGGAAGCGTTCTTCGCTTTTGCGTCGAGGGCGTAATCGCGCCCGTTTTTTTGCGTAAAGAGGAAAACACGCGCGCACCACCGATACAATCGCGACTACGATGTCCGAATCAACTGAAATACTTCAGCCCACCCTGCATCTCCGTCAGCCGCGCGCGTTGGGGCCGTTGGATTTACTTACCGGATCGCTTGCCTTTGCTTTATCGTTTGCGATCTATTGGCGCACGCTCGCGCCGACGGTGTACGGCGAAGACAGCGGTGAATTGGTCGCGGCCGCGTACACGCTTGGCATTCCGCACCCGACTGGCTATCCCTTGTGGTGCATTCTTGCGAACATTTTTATGAATATCGTTCCAGTTGGCGATATGGCATGGCGG
>ERZ761609.3104-NODE-3104-length-11276-cov-10.774708_pt1 | contig 11276 bp, 10 predicted proteins | sample MGYA00511163_ERZ761609 | MGnify/ENA primary metagenome ERZ761609 (study PRJEB28899, sample SAMN02445070) | bioreactor sludge metagenome | biome: EBPR sludge | place: Australia: Brisbane, Thorneside Wastewater Treatment Plant | collected 2011-12-16 ... | reverse complement strand
GGCGACCACCGAGATCTACCCTCTTTCCCTACACGACGCTCTTCCGATCTCCGAAGCAGCGAACCGTCGCGCAGCGCGGTGACCCAGGCCACCAGCGCGGCGGACGGCGGGGCCAGGGTGTCGCTGATGCGGCCGGTGGCGTGGAACCAGACCTCGAAAAAGAGGAGCGCCGAGGCGGGCACCGCAAGACTGCGCACGAGCCTGGCCGCGTCCATCAGTGATGTTCCTCCATCAGCGCGAACAGTTCGCGTCGCAAACGCAGGAACTCCGGGTGTTCGCGCGTCGCAAGCTGGCTGCGCGGACGGGGCAGGGCGACGGCAACATCGCGCACGACGCGCCCGGGACCTGATCCCAGGGCGATGACGCGGTCGCCGAGGTACAGCGCCTCCTCCAGATCGTGGGTGATGAAGATCACCGTCGCCCGGGCCTCGGCGGCAAGCACGAGCAGTTCGTCCTGCAACGCCTGCCGGGTGAGGGCATCGAGCGCGCCGAACGGCTCGTCCATGAGCAGGATCGAGGCGCCCTGCGCCAGCGACCGGGCAATCTGCAGCCGCTGCTGCATGCCGCCGGAAAGCTGCGAAGGGTACTTGTCGGCATGGTGCGCAAGGCCGACTTTCTTCAGCAGGGCGGCGATGCGGTCGGGCCGCCGCGCCTTCGGCAGGCCGATGGCCTCAAGGGCGAGGGAGACGTTGCCGGCCGCGGTTCGCCAGGGCAGCAGGGCCCGGCCATAGTCCTGGAAGACGATGGCGACGGCGGGGTCCGGTCCGGAGACGACGCGGCCGTCGATGCGGACGCTGCCGCGCGTCGGCAGGTAAAGTCCGGCGGCGAGGCGCAGCAGCGTGGTCTTGCCGCTGCCCGAGGCGCCGACGATCGACACGAAGGTTCCCGGCGTGACCGTGAAGTCGATCGCATCGAGAATGGTCCGTCCGCCGAGATCGATCGAGGTGGTTTCGAAGGCGATGGAAGCGGTCACGTCGAACTCTGGCAATGGGAGTGCATGGGCATCCTGTCGAGCGTCCGCCGACGGCATGCGACGCGTACGGTGCCCGGAAGGCGGGACCAACCCCTCATCCGGCCCTCCGATGTGTTCGGGCCACCCGCCCCCGCTCTTGGCAGAGGACGGATGGCGCGCCGCACGATGCGTCGTGCGGATCTCACTTCCAGATGATTTTCGCCACGTCGAGATTGGACTGGATCAGGCCCTGCGATTTCATCGTGTCGATCCAGTCCTTGAGGCCGGCCGGGGTGACCTCCGCCTTCCATGTGCCGAGCTTGAGTGTCTTCAGCACCGGTTCCGGCATCTGGATGAACTTGCCGATCACCGTGCGCACCTCGTCGGCGTTGGCCGGGTTGTTGACCGCCTCGGTCGCCTCGGCGATCGCTTCGGCGAAGGCCTTCGCGGCGGCCGGGTTCGCCTGCGCCCAGGCACGCGTCGCGGAATAGACGATGATCGGCATGTCGTTCGTCAGGTTGTCGGTGAAGTGCGTCGAAACCTTGCCAACTCCGGCTTGCAGGATGCGCGAGGTGAAAGGCTCACCGGTGACAATGGCGTCCACCGTACCGCCCTTGAGCACATCGAGGTGCTGCGGGAAGGCGACTTCGACGAAGGTGACCTTCTTCAGATCGGCGCCGTTGTCGAGCAGCCACTTCGAGAACAGCACGTGCAGGAAGGCGCCGATGCCCGGCGCGCCAACCTTCTTGCCCTCGAAGCCCTTGGCGCCGCTGATCGGCGCCTCCGCCCGGGCGAGCGTGCCGAATGTGTCGGAGTTCTTCCTCGTCAGCCCCGAGCCGGCCAGCGCCACATGGTCGAGGCCGCCATCCACCGCCTGCAACAGCACGGTCGTCGTCGGTCCGCCGACCTGCACCGAGCCGGATTGCACCGCCGCCGGAATCTGGGGATTGAGTGGCACGAGCTTGAACTCGACATCGAGCCCGCGCTTCTTGAACAGCCCCTTGTCGACGGCCCAGAAGCCGGAGGCGTAGTCACCGCTCGCGGTGTGGGCGACGGTGATCTTGCCCTGGGCCAGGGCCGGCCCGCTTGCGAGAGCTGCCGCTGCAAGCGCGGCAAAGGCGAGTGATTTCAGCGACGACATGGGTTCTCCTCCTGACAGAAACCGATGCAGGCGTCCGCCTCTGGCGGGCGTGTCGGGAAAGAAGCTAGAGGCGGATGTCCTTGGCCGCAACAGCGGAAATCAAACCATGCAGGCTGTGCCCTAGGTTTGCTGTCCACGGCCCAGCAGGCGCGCCACCAGCCGCCAGAGCCAGGCGAATGCGTGGCCGTATGCCATCAGGATCACTGCGAGCACGCCGCTGCCGCCGACGCTGATGGGCCAAATGGCCGTTTGAGGACGGCTCTGCTCGATCGGCTGGACCCAGACGATGGCCCATCCGGCGAGGAACAGCAGCAAGGAGAGCAGGACCACGGCACGGCGGTAGCCACCGACCAGCCATCCCAGAGGCCAGGCCAGCACCAGTGCGCCCACCGCCAGGATCAGCGCGATGAATCCGACGATAATACCCATGCGCGGATAGGAGTGCCGATCGCCTGAGGTGTCAACGGCAGGCGCGCATCACGGGCGCAGGCGGCGCCAGTACGCTCCGCCCGGCGCATCCGTGCTGATCGCCTCGTGGATCATCGCGAGAACTTCGTCGGCGATCGGCAGGCGGAAATGCAGACTGTCCCAGTAGTTGGAATCGGTGCGTGTCAGGTCATTGGCGAACTTCATGTCGATGATGCTCGCCCGCTTCCCCACTTTGCGCAGGAGGGCCTCACGGCAGGTCCGTTCGCGCGCGTCGTTGCGCGAGCCGGGGATCGGTTGTCCCGCGATGTGATTGGGTGGGAAGATCAGGATGAGCCGGGTGGCGGCCGGCAGCGCGCTGGCAAAGGCGCCGAGCCAATCGATGGCGGGGAACCGCAAGGTCCGCGCTTCTTCCGGCGAAAGCACGTAAGGGGGCACAACTGGCACGATGGGCTTGTTCACGCCGGTCCACAGCAGGCGCTCGGCATAGGCCGGAGTCCAGTCCGTTTCCGGGGGCAGAAAATTCTCATAACCATCCTGCCGGATACGCGGCGTGGCGCGGCCGAGGTGATAGCCGAGCAGCCGGCCGGTGATCTCCAGCGTCTTCAGATTGAAGAAATGCACCAGGTCATTGACCGTGCTGTCATCATAGAAACTCTCGGGAAATGCCCGGAAGGTGGTGCGCTTGGCCAGCGCGTCGGCGTCGGCTTCGCACCAGGGGGCATCAAGGCCAAGGATCACGGTGCGCAGGCCGGGCGTATGGCGGCTCATGAGGGACGCGAGCTGCAACTGTTCCCAGGGCGTCGCGGCATTCATGGCGAGATTGGCAAACGCGCCGCCGAACTTGGCGTCCAGCTTTTCCGGATCGAGCAGCCGCAAGGTCGAGGTGCCGAAAACCGCGGAGTCGAACCGGCCCGAGCGCGCCACCTGCGGGTACATGTAGCGCTGGTTGATGTCCATCATCGGTCGGGAAATCGGCAAGCGCAGTGGCGAGACGCCGTAAGGGTCGAGAAGCGCCAGGATCAGGAAAAGGGTCGCCGCCAGTCCGCCCGCGACCAGTAGGAACAGGGCGAGAAAACGTGCGCCGGCGGACTTGAATGGCAACGTCATGGAGCGGTCCATACCCGCCCTGAGAGCGGGCGGCAATGCGTCCGGGCCGTGTCTTCCCGGCAACGGGTCCGGGTGGAAGCCCGTTCTTTTCGTGAATGCCGGGGCACTTGCGAGCGGGTTGCTTGGCAAGTCCCTAACGCACTGTTAGGAACTCGTCCTGGTGGACAGCTGATGAAATCAATGGCGATTCGTGCGATTGCGCTTGCCATGGCGCTCGCCCTACAGGGACTGCCGGCGGGCGCGACCTCGCTGGACGAGACCGTTCGCCGTGCGGTTGCGAGCTATCCCTCCATTCCGGAATCGGCGGCTTCACGGCGGTCCATCGAGGCTGATTTCGACGGAGCCAATGCTGCCCTGGCGCCGCGCGCTGATCTGGAGGCCTATGCCGGGCCGCAGATGTTCGACAGGCCGGAATCCCTGTCGAACGATCTAAACCAGAAGTGGCGCTTTCACCGGCAGGCCGGCCTGACGGTGCGTCATACTCTGTTCGACGCCTGGGCGCGCGAGAATGAGATTTACCGGCAGGGCATGCGGACGAACTCGTCCGCCTTCCGGGTGCTGGAGCGCACGGGGCAGGTGGCGATCGAGGCGGTGGAAGCGCACATCGATGTCGTGCGGCACAGCCGCGTGCTGGCGCTGGCCGAGGATAACATCGCGGCACACCAGCGCATTCTGACGGACATTCAGGCACGGTTTTCCGGCGGCGGTTCCGGCGCCGGCGAGACGGAGCAGGCGAAGGAACGGCTGGCGGCAGCCCATGCGATCCGCGGGGAAATCCTGCGCTCGGTTGGAGCAGCCAGGGCGCGCTACAAGCGGCTGACCGGTATCGAGCCGAAGCGTCTGGCCGGTCCGCGGAGCGCGCGCCTGATGCCGAAGTCCCGGCAGAACGCGCTCAGCACGGCTTACGCGCACCATCCCTCGCTCATCGCGGCGGGCTTCGACATCAAGGGCGTCGATGCCGAGGTCGAGCAGTCCAAGGCCAGGGCCTATCCGCAAATCGGCGTGGAGGGAAAGGCTTCGGTCGGCCAGGAGCTGGGCGGCGTGAAGAGCTGGAACAACGAGGCGTCCGCGCGCGTGACCATGTCGTGGACCATTTTCGATGGCGGCGTCAACGATGCGCGCCGCCGCGCGTCGGTTGAGAAGCGCACGGAAACCGAGTTGCGACGCGACCGGATGATGCGCGAGATCGCCGAGACGGTCGAGATCGCCTGGTCGGACATCGGCGCGACGTCGCAGCGACTCGATGCGTTGCGGCGACAGACAGCCGCATCGGAGCGCGTCGTGCAGGTTTACCGCGATGAGTTCAATGGCGGGCGGCGCACGCTCATCGATGTGCTCGACGCGCAGAATTCCCTGTTCAACACGCGCGTTGCGGCGGCCGGCGCCGAGGCGATCACGGCGTATACGCGCTTCAAGCTGGTCGCCTCAATGGGGCGCATTCTTAACGAATTCGGCGTATCTGCTCCAAGGGAGTCCCTGCCGCTGCCATCCGGCGCAATCGGCGACATCCGCCGACTGGGTGTGCCGCTCGAACCGATACGCTGACATTGAACGACACAGCTCCGCCACCTGAACCACAGTCGCAAACTCCGGTCAGGCCGGCGGATGGCCCCCCGGCCATCGGTCTTGCCGGGGCCCTGCTTCTTGCCGCGCGCCATCACGGCCTTGGGATCACGGCGAACGCGCTGACCGCCGGTCTGACCGGCGATACCGGCGAGATCCCGCTCGCCGCATTGCGCGAGGCGGCGGAGAAGGCCGGGCTGCGTGTTGATCTACGCAGGGCCGGCCTCGGCCAGGTGCCCGGCAGCGTTCTGCCGATCATTGCCTTCCTGCCAGACGGACAGGCGATCTTTGTCGAGAAGGTCGATTTCTCAACCGGCCACGTTTCCGGCGCCTACGGCTCCACGGGACAGCCGGCGGAGCTGGATCCCGACGCCTTCGGGCCTTCGCCGCCAATCGTGCTGATCGCGCCGGCCAGGCCGATCGGGCAGGGGGGGCAAGCCAACGAGCCGGCGCCGTCCTCGGCCTGGTTCTGGCCCTTCGTCGGCCGCTTCTGGCCGGACTACCTGCAGATGGCGGTGGCGGGCTTCGCCATCAACATTCTCGGGCTGGCCCTGCCGCTTTTCACGATGAACGTCTACGACCGCGTCATTCCCAACGCGGCCACCTCGACGCTTTGGGCGCTGTTCTGGGGCATCGTCATCGTCCTGGCTTTCGATCTGCTGCTGCGATCGCTGCGCGCGTGGATCGTGGATGAGGTAGGGCGACGCGTAGATCTGGCGGTTTCCGGCCGTCTTTTCGACCATCTGCTCAATCTCAACCTCGCCGGCAAGCCGCGCTCGGCCGGCATCCTTGCCAGCCAGATCAAGGAATTCGAGAGCGTACGCGAAGTCATGACCTCGGGCGCGGTGATCGCCGTCGCCGATGCCATCTTCATTGTCATCTTCCTGGCCGCGATGTACCTGATCGTCGGGCCTCTGGTGATCGTGCCGATGGTTGCCGTGCCGGTCGTGCTGCTGCTGACCGTGCTCGTGCAGATGCCGATCTCGCGCACGATGGACGAAACCCAGGCGGCGGCGGCCCAGCGCCACGGCACGCTGGTGGAGGCCGTTGTCGGCCTTGAGACCATCAAGATCGTCGGCGCGCAGAACGTGATGCGCCAGCGCTGGGACCGGGCAGTGGCCGCGGCCAGCCGCGCCATGTCGAAGGCGCGGTTCTGGTCCAGCCTGACCACCAACATCCTGTCGACGGCGCAGCAGACCGTGACCATCGCGCTCACGGTCTGGGGCGTCTATCTGATCATCGACGGGCAGATCACCATGGGCGCGCTGGTGGCGGCGAACCTCCTGTCCGGCCGTGTTCTCGCGCCGCTGGCCGGAATCGCCCAGACCCTGACGCGCGCCGCACAGGCCAAGGCCGCCCTCAAGGGGCTGAGCCGGTTCATGTCGCTGCCGAGCGAGACCATCGCGCCGGAGAAGGCGACCAGCCTGACGCCGAAGAAGGGCGCGGTCATCTTCCAGAACGTGTCGTTCCAGTATGCGGGAAGCCCGACGAAGGCGCTGGACAAGGTGAGTTTCTCGGTCAAGCCGGGCGAGAAGATCGGAATCATCGGCCGCATCGGCTCCGGCAAAACGACGTTCGCGCGGCTTCTGGCCGGACTTTACGCGCCGACTGAAGGGTCGGTGCTGATCGATAACATCGATGTGCGCCAATACAGTCCGTTGGATCTGCGCAAGTTCGTCGGCGTGCTTCCCCAGGATTCGGACCTGTTCAGCGGCACGCTGCGCGACAACATCGTCATCGGTCGACCGACGGCGGGAGAGGGACGTCTGCGTCAGGCAGTCGAGATGTCGGGTGTCAATGCCTTCGCTTCCGCGCATCCGCAAGGCCTCGCCATGCCGATCACCGAGCGCGGCGCGGGCCTTTCCGGCGGGCAGAGGCAGTCCGTGTCGCTGGCGCGCTTCCTGATCCGCGAGCCGCGCGTCATGTTCCTGGACGAGCCGACAGCGTCGATGGACACGACCACGGAAGCCATGCTGATCCAGCGGCTGGCCCGCATCGCCGACACCGGCGTCACGATGTTCATCTCGACCCATCGGGACTCGTTGCTGCGCATCGTCGACCGGCTGTTCGTGCTCGACGGCGGCCGGCTGGTTATGGACGGACCGCGCGATGAGGTCTTGAAGGCGCTTGCCGATCGGGCGGCCCGGCTTTCGGGAGCCAAGCCGACATGAGCCGGATCAACGAGGATTTCGCCACCGATGTGCGCGCCGCGATCATGGAAAAGGCCGGCACCCGGACCTGGCCGCTGTCGATCGGCGCGGTGGGGCTGCTCGCTATTGCCGCCTGGTGGGCTTCCGTCGCAGTGCTGGATGAGGTGACCTCCGGCGATGGCCGCGTCATCCCGTCATCGCAGACGCAAGTGGTGCAGGTGCTCGAAGGCGCACTGATTTCAGCCGTGAACGTGAAGGTCGGTGACCGCGTCACGACCGGGCAGCCGCTGATGCGCGTGAACGACGTCACGGCGCAGTCTCAGCTCGGTGAACTGAACGAGAAGCGCGAGGCCTTTCTGGCGCGCAATGCGCGGTTGTCCGCCGAGGCGCAGGGCAAGGCCCCGGACTTTTCCGGCATCAATGCCGGCAACAACCTCCTCGCGGCCGAGAAGGCGCTGTTCGAGAGCCGCAAGAGTTCGCTCGATCTCGAAGTGATGGCAGCCGATCAGGCGCTGGCGCAGCGCCGGCAGGAGCGCGTCGAGGCTGATGTACGCATTCGCGAGAGCGACCGCACGCTGGGCCTGCTCGATCGCGAGCTGACGCTGGCTCGCAATCTCCAGACGCGCGGGGTGTTTCCCGAGATCGACATGGTGCGGCTGGAACGCCAGCGCCAGGGCGAGGCGCGCGATCAGGCCCTGCTCAAGGCTTCGCTGTCGCGACTCGACCAGGCCATCGCCGAGACCCAGGCCCGCCGCGACGCGGCGATCCAGAAGTTCCGGGCGACGGCGCAGGAGGAATTCGCCAAGACCCTGGGCGAGATGTCGGTTCTGGAAGAAACGCTGCGCGCCGCGGAAGAGCGCGTGCGACGGACCACGCTGCGCGCGCCCGTGAATGGCATCGTCAACGCCATCCCGGTGACGACCATCGGCGCCGTGGTGCAGCCCGGCAAGAACATCATCGAGATCGTCCCGGTCGACGATAGACTGCTGATCGAAGCGCGGCTGCGGCCGCAGGACATCGCCTTCGTCGCCCCGGGACAGCCGGCGAGCGTGAAGATCACTGCCTTCGACTACACCATCTACGGCGACATGAAGGGCAGGGTCGAGCGCGTCGGTGCCGACACCAAGTTCGATGACAAGGGCAATCCGTACTACGAGGTGACGGTGCGCACCGATTCCAATCGCCTTGGCCCGCCCGAACGCACCCTGCAGATCATTCCGGGCATGGTGACGCGCGTCGACATTCAGACCAGCCGCAAGACGGTGATGCAATATCTTCTGCGGCCCATGGCGCGCATGAAGAACGAGGCGATGCGCGAGCGCTGATCCGCCGCTGCCCACAGGTCCATTTCAGTCGCGCGCCGCACCGATGGGGCGACGCGCCCGAAAAATGGTTATACAACATAATCATTATGTGGTATGCCTTGTCTTGGATCGGCATGTTGAAGCATGCTGTTCGACAAGCGCGAAACGCGCGCGACGAGGAGGGAACCATGGGCATTTCGAATGACGGGCGGGGCTTGTCCGTAAGCCGCCGCAAGCTGTTGGGCACGGCCGGACTGGCCGCGGCCTCCACCACGGTCGCCATGCCGGCGATCGCGCAGTCGCAGCCTTCATTGACCTGGCGCATGCCGATGTTCGTGCCGAAGAACGTCGAAAGCGTGAACGGGGCGGCGGACGACTTCATCAAGCGTGTTTCCGACCTGACCGACGGAAGGTTCAAGATCACCAAGTTCGGCGCCGGCGAGATCACGCCCGGCGGCCCGGCGGTGCTGGATGCGGCCGAGCAGGGCACGGTCGAGTGCTCGTTCACGCTGTCCTACTATTCTGTGGGCAAGGATCCGGCCTACGCGTTCGGTTCGACGCTGCCATTCGGGTTCAACCTGCGCGGCCAGACAGCCTGGCTGTACAAGTGGGGCGGGCTGGAACTGTGCAACGAATTCCACAATGCACGTGGCACGCATGGGCTGCCGGTCGGCAATTCCACGTCGCAGATGGGCGGCTTCTTCCGCAAGGAGATCAACAAGCTCGACGATCTGAAAGGGCTGAAGATGCGCATTCCGGGCCTCGGCGGCACGGTGATGAGCAAGCTCGGCGTCATCCCGCAGCAGATTTCTCCGGCGGATATCTATCCGGCGCTGGAGCGCGGCACGATCGACGCGGCGGAGTGGGCTGCTCCCTACGACGACTTCAAGTTCGGCCTGCACAAGGTGGCACCTTACTATTATGCACCGGGCTGGTGGGAGCCGCAGGCAACCATCATGGTCTTCGTCAACAAGCCGAAATGGGATGAACTGACCCCGCAGTACAAGGCGGTGCTGGAAGCTGCCGCTTCCGCCACCTGGACCAGCCACATGGCCTGGAACGACCGGCTGAACTCCGACGGCCTGCGTGAACTGGTCAAGGCCGGCGCGCAGGTGCGATTCTTCTCAAAGGAAATCCTCGACGCGGCCTACGAGGAATCCTTCAAGCTGTTCGACGAACTGGCGCAGCGGTCGCCGGCCTTCGCCAAGATCTATCCCTCGTGGAAAAAGCACCTCGACACGCAGGAGCTGTATTACCGGATCGGCGACGCGACCTACGACAACTACATCTACGCCAAGCGCTCGCGCAGCTGATCCTGTCGAGGGACCGGGCCCGGAAGGGGCCCGGTGGGCGTTGACACGACGCGGCGGGACGGGTCCGCTGGCGGCTCCATCACCAAGGAGTCGCCATGTCCCGCTCGCAGCAGTTCGAAAAAGGCCTGAAGGTCCGCCGCGCCGTGCTCGGCGCGGAGTATGTCGATGGATCTATCGCCAAGGCCGACGATTTCATGATGGCCTTTCAGGAGATCACCACGGAATGGTGCTGGGGCTATGCCTGGACGCGGCCGGGCCTCGACCTGAAGACCCGCTCCATGCTGAACCTCGCCATGCTCACGGCGCTCGGCAAGCCCGCTGAACTGCGCTTGCATGTGAAAGGCGCGCTGACCAACGGCGTCAGCGTCGATGAGATCAAGGAAATCCTGCTGCACGCTACCGTCTATTCCGGCATCCCGGCCGGGCTCGAAGCCTTCAAGGCGGCGCATGAGGTGCTGAAGGCAGAGGGCGCGCTGGAAAAATAGCGCCGAAACCGCGCGGGCTGCCGTTTCTTCAACGGCCGGTCAACGCGTCCGCGAATTCGATGCGATGCCTGAAAAGCGAGCGCTGACGGAAGGGAAGCGTCAAGTCTTCTGTGCGACACGTCGTACCTGGCACTTCGGACAGGCAGACGGGATTTGAGCGGCGCGCAGACATACCGGGACGACATTCAGGGGCTGCGCGCGCTCGCGGTGGTGCCCGTCGTGCTGTATCACGCCGACGACCGGCTGTTGCCGGGCGGCTTCGTCGGCGTCGACATCTTCTTTGTCATTTCGGGCTTCCTGATCACGCAGATCCTGCTGCGCGAGATCGCGAACGGCACGTTTTCCCTGCGCGGCTTCTACGAGCGGCGGGTGCGCCGTCTGTTTCCGGCGCTCTATGCCATGCTCGCGGCGACGCTGATCTGGGGCTACATGATCCTGTCGCCGGCCGACTTCCGGGAACTGGCGCTGACGGCGCTGGCGACGGTGGTCTTTGCCTCGAACGCGATGTTCCTGTCGTTGTCGGATTACTTCGACGGGCCGGCGGAACTCAAGCCGCTGCTGCACACCTGGTCGCTGGCGGTGGAGGAGCAGTTCTACCTGCTGTTCCCGCTGGTGCTGATCGCCATCGCCCGTTTCGCGCCGCGGCTGCTGAAACCGCTGCTGTGGATCGCGCTCATCCTGTCGCTGGCCCTGTGCATCCGGGCGACGCGCAGCTTTCAGGCCGCCGCCTTCTATCTGCCGATGACGCGGGCCTGGGAACTGCTGGCCGGCGCGGTGCTGGCCGCCGGCGCCGTAGATCGGAAGAGCACACGTCTGAACTCCAGTCACTGAC
>ERZ761609.3103-NODE-3103-length-11286-cov-8.202297_pt1 | contig 11286 bp, 9 predicted proteins | sample MGYA00511163_ERZ761609 | MGnify/ENA primary metagenome ERZ761609 (study PRJEB28899, sample SAMN02445070) | bioreactor sludge metagenome | biome: EBPR sludge | place: Australia: Brisbane, Thorneside Wastewater Treatment Plant | collected 2011-12-16 ... | reverse complement strand
GCGCTGGACATCATCCAGCGGCACGGCGCAAAGACCGTCGCCAAGGTCAAGAGCATGCTGACCGAGGAGATCGGCCTGAATCACGTGCTCAAGGACGCCGGACTCCGCGTGATCGAGACGGATCTGGGCGAGTACATCATCCAGCTCAACGGCGAGGCGCCCAGCCACATCGTCGCGCCCGTGATCCACAAGACCAAACCGCAGATCCGCGACATCTTCGTCGACAAGCTGGGCATGACGCCCACCGACGACGCGGCCGAAATGGTCGCCTTTGCGCGCCTGAAACTGCGTCAGGAGTTCCTCGACGCTGATCTGGGCATTTCCGGCGCGAACTTCGTCATTGCTGAGACCGGCAGTGTGTGCCTTGTCACCAACGAGGGCAACGGCCGTATGTGTACGTCCCTGCCGCGCACGCACATCGCCATGGTCGGCATTGAGAAGCTGGCGGCCACGCTCGAGGACTACGCCACGCTCACGCAGGTGCTGCCGCGCAGCGGCACCGGTCAGAACCTGACGGTCTACACCAACATCCTCAACGGCCCGCGCCGCCCCGACGAGTCCGACGGCCCCGAACACGCCTACGTGATCTTCGTCGACAACGGGCGCTCGGACATCTACGCGACGACCTACGCCGAGGTGCTGGCGTGTCTGCGCTGCGGTGCATGCCTGAACGCCTGCCCCGTCTACCGCTCGACCGGCGGTCACGCCTACGGCTGGGTCTACGGCGGGCCGATCGGCGCCGTGCTGACGCCGCTGCTGGTCGGCAAGGCGAACGCGCATTATCTGCCCTACGCCAGCAGTTTATGCGGCGCGTGCAAAGCCGTCTGCCCGGTCGACATCGACCTGCCGCGCATGCTGCTCGAACTGCGTAAGGATCTGGTAGAGGACGGCGAGACTTCGCTCACGTGGGACTGGGGCATGAAGGGCTTCGCCGTCGGCATGGGATCGCCGATGCTCTACGGACTGGGCAGTCGCATGGCGCGCACCGGAATCAAGTTCGCGCCGAAGCAGCTTCCCGGCGTGCTCGGTAACTGGACGCAGAACCGCGAATTCCCGCCTTTCGCCCCCAAACCGTTCCGCCAGTTGTGGCGTGAGCGCCAGCAGGCACGGAATCAGGGCGCAGCGGCGCACAACGGCGCGAACGGCGCCCGAAAGGTCGACCATGAGCACGAGTCGTGACCGTATCATCGGCAAACTGCGGGCGGCACAGCAGCCCTTCACCGACGTTGCGCCTGTTGCCGAGCGCAAATCCATGGTTCCGCTGGATGATACGTCGCCAGCCGCCCTGCTGACGCGTTTCAAGGACGAAGCGCAGAAACTGGGATGTTACCTCTATCACCTGTCCGAAGCCGACTCAATCGCCCGCGTCCTTGAACTGATCGGCGCGGATAAGCAGGTGCTGGCGTGGGATTTTCGCAGTATCCCGCTGTCCGGCTTGAGCGAAGCGCTGGCCTCCGCGGGCATCAGTACAGCGGCGTATGACGATGGCGGCGTCAAGGTCGGCATCACCGGCGCCGATGCGGCGCTGGCGGCCACGGGCAGTCTGGTGCTGAGCAGCGGCCGCGGCAAACATCGCACAACGTCGCTGCTGCCGGATGTGCATCTGGCGGTGATCCGCAGCGATCAAATCCGGCCGGACTTCGAGAGCTGGATCAGCGAGCAGCGCACGATGGGTCAGCCCGCGTTTCACGTGGCGAGTAACACGGTCATCATCTCCGGCCCCAGCAAGACGGCGGACATCGCGCAGGAGTTGATCAAAGGCGCGCACGGGCCGCGCGTCGTCCACATTTTCATCGTGGGCTGAAGCCCGCTTCATGGTCGAGTTTTCGCGCGGGCGGCGCTGCGTTTGCCGTCCGCGCGGCTGCACCATCCCTTCCCCGACACCCAACAACGCCAAATGACCACCTCAAAGTTCGTGCAGTTTTCACGATGCTTGCTAGATTCGGTCCGTGTATAGTTCCAAACGGGTCCAAAATGAAACAAGTGCATGAATAGAACATTAATAAATGTTGGTTAGATTATATTCTACGTGTTACAAAAGGTCGTCCGCATAATATTCTGATCCTTTGTATGCGGTTTGGTTTTCTCACTTTGTTATTGCATGGAGGATACAGTATGAAACGAGTTCGTATTGCGGCGCTGCTTCTGGTGATGGTCTTGATTGCATCGCTTTCAATGACCGTGCTGGCGCAGGATGGCCCTGGCGGTCCGGTGATTGATGCGATCAAGGCGCGCGGCGCGCTCAACTGCGGCGTGAGCGGCGGCCTTCCGGGCTTCTCGGCGCAGAACTCCGACACCGGCGAGATGGAAGGTCTCGACGCTGATTTCTGCCGCGTGGTGGCAGTCGCCATCTTCGGTCAGGATATCGAAGGCAAGCTGAACTTGATCCCGCTGACCGCAGACGTGCGCTTCACAGCGCTGCAGGCGGGCGAGATTGATCTCTTGATGCGCAATACCACCTGGACGCTGACGCGTGATATCACACTCGGCAGCCACTTCGGCCCGACGACCTTCTATGATGGTCAGGGTATCCTCGTCCGCATCGCCGATGGCTTCAACAGCCTGGCCGACATGGAAGGCGCGACCTTCTGCTCGACCAGCGGCACGACGACCGAGAAGAATATCACCGATTCGTACCGTGCAGCGTTCGGTGTGGATCCGGCGCTGGTGCTGGCGGCGGGTCCGTCGGAAAACCTGGCCGACTTCGAAGCGGGTCGCTGCGACGCGATCACCTCGGACAAGAGCCAGCTAGCCGGTATCCGTTCGGTCGCCACCGACCCGAGCGCGCTGACTGTGCTGCCTGACACCCTGTCGAAGGAACCGCTTGGCCCGATGTACCTCTCCAACGACCCGGTGTTCGCTGACATCGTCAACTGGGCCGTGTACGCGACCCTCCAGGCCGAAGAACTCGGCATCAGCAGCGAGAACCTCGCCGACATGATGAGCAGCGACGACATCAACGTCCAGCGCCTGCTGGGCCTGACCGCTGACAACTTCGGCGACGCGCTGGGCATCCCGAACACGTTCGCCGCGGACATCATCGCGGCGGTCGGCAACTACGGCGAGATCTACGAGCGTAACGTCGAGCCGATTGGCGTCCCGCGTGATGGCTCCGCCAACGCGCTGTGGACGGCAGGCGGCCTCATGTACCCGCCGGCGTGGCGCTAGTCTGTAACAGGCCATGACCTTTCTGCCTCATCCGGCTTCCCCGTTGGATGAGGCAGATTCTTGTAACCGCAAAGGCCGTTTATGACTGTTATCGACCGGGGCGACAGCCGTCCCCCGCCTATCACCGAACGCAAACTCAATATTTCTACGCCTGGCATCCCGTGGTACCGCGACATCAAGGTCATCCGCATCGTCGCGCAGCTCACCTTTGCGATCGCCGCGCTGGCCGCCGGGACGTATCTGGTCGGCGGGTTGGTCAGCAACCTGCGGGCCTCGAATTTATCCCTTGACTTTAACATTTACCGGGGGCCGTTCAACGTTGCCATCAACGAAGGGCCGTCTCTGACCGAGGAGTGGACGTGGCTCCGGGAAACCGGCAGCATTATCACCGCCACATGGATCGTCTGGGGCGCGCTGATCGCCGCCCTGCTGTACTTTGGCTGGCAGCAGTATCGCGCCGGTCGCTTGGGCATCCTCTATGTGACCGCCGCCGCCGTGCCGCTGGTGGCCTTCCTCAAGCTGTCGCCAGAGTCGATCGGCACGTGGGTGACCGGTCTAGGTCTGGCGCCGGAGAACGCCGTGATCGTCGGCGGCGTGGCCTGGGTCAGCCTGCTGGTGCTGGCCGTGGTCGCCGGATATTACGCCTACAGCCAGCACAAACTCGATCTGCGCCCTGCCGTGAACCTGCTGGTCTTGCTGGTAGTGATCACGCTGCTGTCACCGCCGGACACGGTCGGCGCGCAGATCGCCCAGACCCTGCAAGACCTGTTCCGCGGCGGGACGATCGCGCGCGCGTTTGCCACCGGCGTGGTGAATACGCTGGTCGTGGTCGTCGTGTCGCTGATCGCCTGCACGCTGCTCGGGATTTTCGTCGGCGTCGGCCTGCTCTCGAACAACTTTCTGGTGCGTTCGCTGTCCGCCGTCTACGTCGAGATCTTTCGCAATACGCCGCTGCTGATCCAACTGCTGTTCATCTACCGGACGTTCACGCTGCTGCTGCCCGCGCCGCGCCAGTCGATCTTCTCACCGGAATGGCTGGGCGAGAACAGCGTCTACATCCTCAACGCGCGCGGCTTTTACTTCCCCGCGTTGATCCCGACCGAGTCGGTGACGTGGTTCTGGGTCGGGCTGATCGCGGGCGTGATCGCGTTCATCGCCCTCCGCCACTGGCGCACCCAGCTTCAGGAACGCACCGGCCAGCCCGCGCAGACGCTGCGCTATGCACTGCTGCCCGCCCTGCTGCTGCTCGCTGCGGGCTATCTGCTCAGCGGGACGCCCTTCACAGTCGACTATCCGGCACTTGATCGCCTGAACGTCGTCGGCGGCATGAACTTTAGCATCGCGTTTGTCTCGCTGTTCATCGGCCTGACGCTCTATACCGCCGCCTTCGTCGCTGACATCGTGCGCGCCGGTATTCAGGCCGTCCCTTACGGCCAGATCGAAGCGGCACGCGCGCAGGGCTTCAGCCGCGGTCAAGTCCTCAACCTGATCGTGCTGCCACAGGCGCTCCGGTTGATCGTCCCGCCGCTGGGCAACCAGTACGTGAACCTGAGTAAGAACTCCAGCCTCGCCGTCGCCGTCACTTACGTGGACGTGTATCGCGTTGCTGCCCTGGCGAATAACGAGAGCGGCCAGGCGGTGCCTTTCTTTGTCGGCCTGATGCTGGTCTACCTGGCGATCAGCCTGCTGCTGTCGCTCATCATGAACTCCGTCAACAATCTGACCCGGGTGAGGACGCGATGAGCAGCGAAAACTTCCGCAAAGCGGCACAGACCTATATCGCACCCGCTGAACCGCCGGTGTCGCGCAAACCGCCGATCACCGAGTCGGGCATCGTTTTCTGGCTGCGCAAGAATCTGTTCGCCAGCGTCCCCGACACGATCATGACGCTTATCACGCTGACGATCCTGACGATCGTCGCCATCAATTTCTTCTCGTGGGCGTTCCTGAATGCCCAGTGGGAAGTCGCCTTCCTGAACTTGCGCTCGCTGGGTGTCGGCCAGCTTTTCCCGTACAGGGAGTTGTGGCGCGCCGACCTCGCCGGATTCGTCGTGGTCTTTCTATCACTGGTGAGCGTGGGCATCTGGGGGCGCATCACACGCACTGCGGTGATCATCATGCTGGTGATCGTCGCCATGATGCTCGCGCTGCCGATCCTGACCGCGCCCGTCCCTGAGCCGGCGATCTACAACTACGTCGACGAGAACTACACGCCGCGTCAGGTAAACTTCATCGCCGAGCGCGGCCAGACCGTCCGCTTCACCATTGATCCGCTGACGTCGGTCGACGATTTCCGGGTCGACGGACTCGCGGGTTACGTCGAGAACAACAAGGGGCAGGCCAACACCTCGTTCGACGCCTTCAACGTGACCATCGGACAGGTGACCCGCGACGGCACGCGCGTCCCCGAGGACTACGACCTGAGCGTCGCCGTTCAGGTGTGGGACGCCAGCAGCCGCGTGATCGCTCAATCCGACTTTAGCGGCGGCACGCAAGCGGAGACGGTGCTCGAGTGGACGGCCCCGCAGTCCGGCTGGTACACGTACACGCTGGTCTTTGACGAAGACAACACGGGCACGGGCGTCGCGTGGCTCAAGGTCGACAACGTCGAGGTGTTCCGCAGTACGCTGGGCGCATCCGAAGAGCGCGTCGCCGCCTTTGGTCAGCAGCCCACGCTCGACTGCCGCAACTGCGCGACGTCGGTCAACCGCACCGATATGCGCTTTCAGGGTTCGCGCACGCTGCTCCAGTGGGTGAGCCTGCAGTTCACGCCGTACCTGATCGGCCTGCGCAACTTCGTGTTTGGCGCGCTCGTCATCGGCTTGATTGGTTATCTGGTGGGGCGCTGGGCGTCGCGCAGCGGCATCCTTGACGAGGCCGTCGCTAAGCCGGTCGCGCGGGCGCTGGTGTATTTCCTGGGCTTCACCGTCGTGGTCTATCTCGGCGCGGGCATCGCCGCGGGGATCGCGCCCAGTCCTGCCATCGAGGTCGTGCGCTCGGTCATGCTGATCACCTTCCTGCTGACCGGTGTGCTGTATGCGCTGGTCTTGTTCGCCCGCAGCGAACGCAGTTATGCCACGCAGGGCCTGACCGTCCTGTGGCTGCTGACGATCCCGCTGCTGTCGATCCTGCTGACCGGCTTCCAGACGTCGCCGGACGCACCGACGATCATGCCGCCGATCCGTTCAGATCAGATCGGTGGGCTGCTGCTGACGCTGCTGCTGTCAGCGGTCGCCATCGTCGCCTCGTTCCCGATCGGAATACTGCTGGCGCTCGGGCGTCAGAGTCCGCTGCCGGTGATCTCGCTCTTTTCGACCATCTTCATCGAGGTCGTGCGCGGCGTACCGTTGATCACCCTGCTGTTCATGGGGACGTTCATCCTGCCGTTCTTCGGCCTCGGGCTGGGTGACGTCGATCTGGTGGTGCGCATCGCCGTGGTGCTGACGCTGTTCACCAGCGCGTATCTGGCCGAGGTGATTCGCGGCGGCTTGCAGGTCGTGTCGAAGGGTCAGTACGAAGCGGCCTACGCGGTCGGCCTCAACAGCTTCTGGACAACCGTGCTGATCGTACTGCCGCAGGGACTGCGCGCCGTCATCCCGGCAATCATGGGACAGGCGGTCAGCCTTTTCAAAGACACGTCGCTGGTTTACATTATCGGTCTGTACGAACTGCTCGGCGTCACCTATCAGATTCTGGGCGACAGCCAGACCGGGTATCTCGCCTTCCCGCGCGAAGGCTATCTGTACATCGGCGCGGTATACTTCGTCTTTAGTTACCTGATGGCCGACGTCAGCCGGCGCATTGAGCGCACCGGCTCGGGTCGCGTCCGGCGTCAAACCCTGTAAGGTGAGGATGGATCATGTCTGAGCAGCAGCACTCGAAGAAACGCAGCAGCGCCGAACCGATCATCGTCTGCAAGGATGTCAACAAGTGGTTCGGGGACTTCCACGTCCTGAAGGACGTCAATCTGGAAGTCGCCGAGCGCGAGGTGGTCGTCATCATCGGGCCGTCAGGTTCGGGCAAGTCGACGCTCATCCGCTGCATCAACCGGCTCGAGGAGCATCAGGAAGGCGACATTGTCGTCGACGGCATCGCGCTGGGCAACGACCTGCGCAACATCAGCGCCATCCGTGCCGAAGTGGGTATGGTGTTCCAGAGCTTTAACCTATTCCCGCACCTGACCGTGCGCGACAACATCACGCTGGCGCAGCGTTACGTGCGCCGCCGGTCACGCGCCGAGGCCGAGAAAGTCGCGCAGGATCTGCTGGAGCGCGTCGGCATCCCCGAACAGGCCGAGAAGTATCCCGGCCAGCTTTCGGGCGGCCAGCAGCAGCGCGTCGCCATCGCCCGCGCGCTGGCGATGCAGCCCAAGATCATGCTTTTTGACGAGCCGACGTCGGCCCTCGACCCGGAAATGATTAAAGAGGTGCTGGACGTGATGAAGGAACTGGCGCTGTCCGGCATGACGATGATGGTCGTCACCCACGAGATGGGCTTCGCCCGTGAAGTGGCTGACCGCGTCATCTTCATGGACGGCGGCCGCATCGTGGAGATCGGCACGCCCGATCACTTCTTCACCGCGCCCAGCCACGAACGCACCAAGCTGTTCCTGTCGCAGATCCTCAAGCACTAGGCGCGGCAGACAACAACCGTCACGCTATCAGGGGCGCGGAACACAATCCGCGCCCTATTGATTCCGCAACGCGAGGCGGGATTGCTGCGTATACGAATTGAGCGGATTGCATGAATTTGATTGACCGCAAAGCGATGAGGTCATACGCGCGATGAAAATGAAATGCCCGAGCTGTGGCGCGCCGGTTCCTGCCCGCAACATCAACATTCAGGAACTGGTCGCTGTGTGCGAGGAGTGTGATACGGTCTTTGGCGTGTCCGATCTGGTGGCACGCGCCAAATCACGGCTGGAATCCGGCGGCAAGGCGAAAAACACCGTCTATGAGCGCCCGCCAGCTATCGCCCTGACCGAGTCCGGCGACAGCTTCACACTGGATCACCGCTGGCGCATTCAAGACCAGTGGTCGACGGCGACGGTGATGCTCGTGATCCTGCTGGTGCTGGCGGTCATCGTCGGCCTCGCGATCATGGTGCGCGCGCCGATCCCCGGCCTGCTGGTGATGCTGGCCGCCGCTAGTTTCCCGGTCTATTCGCTGCTGGCGCTGGTGTTCAACCACACACGCATCGACATCACCGGCGACAGCGTGACCAAGGAAACCGGCCCGCTGCCCTACGTGGGCTACAAGCGGCTCAACTTCACGCTGGATGAGGTCGAGCGCTTCAGCGTCCGGCTGAATCAACACATGGACACGGAAAACACCCGCCATCTGCCGGCGGACAAGCTGTTCTACAACGTAATCGCGGAAATGGACGATGGCCGCGAGTTCAAGCTGATGGAATTCGAGAACTACGCCAACACGCATTACACCGCGCAGGAACTCGAGCGTCACCGGCGCGAACTGCTGGCGCTGGAGGGCGAAGGCGCGAGCTATGAACTGCCCGCGATCGACCTTGCGAACTGGGACGGCCCGCTGATCGACGGTGAACTCCCGGTCGATATCAATCTGCCAGATGACGCCCCGCTGCGGCAGTCGGGCAGCGATCCGGTTTGATCGACACGATCAGGCTTGATCGACACGATCAGGGCTGATCGACGCGCCGCTGACGGTACAGCCGCTGGTCGATCACGCGGGGCATGGCGTCCGCATCCGGCAGGCTGCCGAGGTGCGCTTCCAGTTCCGCGACCACCGCTTCGGTCTCGGCAAACACCCGGTGGTGGTCAACATACAGCACGCGCATGTTGGGCTGGCGGTTGAGCCACAGCCGCACCGATGCCAGATGCGCCTCGTATTCCCCGCGCATCTGCACCGCATCAAAGCCGCCGCTGAGTGCCGCGCCGCGTTCGAGCATGGCCCGCTGCGACAAGATCACCTCGTCGAGGTCGCGCAGCATGAACACCACGCGATACACGTAATCAGCCGGCAGATGCACCAGCAGCGGCGACACGACCTTCAACGCGTGGCCGGCCGCGTCGGACATCCAGACCGGCTCCTCTTTGCCCAGCCGTTTCACCGGCTCGAACTCGTAATAGCCGCGCGGATTGCTGGCGTCGGCCGGGCGGCGCTGATCGGTCAGCACCGGAACGCCGCCCGCTTCGAGCATCTGCATCATCAACGACGTGCCGGAACGCGGCAGGCCGGACACAATAATCACCGGACGCTGCGCATCACGCGCACGCCAGCCGAACAGGCGGTTTACCACTTGCCGGCACCCTTCATGTAGACGAACAATCTGCCCTGCCACTTGCCGAACGCCCGCTCGAGCGCCTTGCGCGAACGATCCCAGTTGAGATTACCCATGCCGCCGCCAATCGGGGGCATGTTGATCGCGGTGATGCCTTCGGCCTCGGCCAGTTTGCGCATCTCGCGGTACGCGCCCTCGATGACGTTGATCGGGGCGAGCGTGTAGAAGCGGCTGGTCTGGATGGCGAGGTTAAAGACGACCGTACCGTCCGGCCCTTTCCACATAAACACCTGACCGAGCGGAAGCTCTGATGGTTCGGTTCCGCAGCGGCGCACGTACTCCGAGTACATCTGCGGAAAACGGCTGCGAAAGACCACGCCCATCTGCGTGTTCATGACGCCTTCGGTGTTGCAGTCCACGGCGTAAACGCGGCTGGTCTGGTTGGCATCGGCGAACAGGTCACCGGCAACATAGTTAATCAACATAGTCACTATCCTTAGCCTAAGTAGAACGACGGCTGCGCGTGTTCCGATCGCCTCACATAATAGCATGTCACGGCGCAACCGTGTACAATCAGTACTCAAATCCGACCGACACGCCGTTCCCCAAGACCAATCCAGGATCTATAGCGATGCAAACACCTCAGACCGCCACGCCTGAACAGTGGCAGCGTTTCGCCTACCGCGCCCGCACCAACAGCGAAATCGTCGCGCTGACGTTCACGCTGTGGCTGCGCAATCTCGCAACCTACCTGATCATCGCCGTGCCGGTGAGTCTGGCCGTCAATCTGCTGGTTTACCCGTTCCAGCTCGAACTCCAGCGGGCGCTGCTCACCTCCGCCGATCCGAACGTCAGCACGTCGGCGCTGCTGGTATCGCTGGCGGTGTCAGCAGTACAGACCATCCTGATCTTCGGCCTGACGACGCGCGTCGCCTCGGAAGCCCTGCACGGCCGGCGTATCGGGATCGGCGAGGCGCTCAATGGCATCGGCAGCCCGCTGATCGCCTATGCGGGCGCATATCTCGTCGCCTATCTGGTCGCCTTCGGTCTGGGACTCGTCGGCGGCATCCTGAGCGCCTTCCTCATCGGCATCCCGATCATCGGCGCGGCGCTGTATGTCGGCGTGGTAATGACGTTCTTCCTGGCGCCGGTCTTTGTACTCGAAAACACTCCGTTCGCGGATGGGATGCGCCGCGCCTGGACTCTGGGCAAATCGCGCTTCTGGTCGAACCTCGGCCTGACCTTGATGATCGCGCTGATCGTCGGCCTGATTTCGCTGCTGATCGGGACGCTGGCGCCGGTGCTGGTCGGCAACGTCTCGGTCACGGCGGACAACTGGGAGTCGACGTACTTCAGCGCGGTGCTGCTGTCGACCCTGTTCAACGCGATCTTCATCCCGCTGACGCCGATCGCGCTCACGCTCAAGTACTACGACACGCGCGTCCGGCTGGAAGGTATCGAGGTCACGCTGGACATCCTGCAGCGCCCGAACCCGCGCCCCGGCGAACTCCCTGCCCCCGCGCCGGTCGGCCCGTGGCTTGACCGCGCTGACTATACGAATGTCGCCCTACTGTCGCTCCTGTTCCTGCTGCTGACCATGTTCGCCTTCTCCATGCTCATGAGCGGCCTCGGAATTTAGGCGCAAAAAAGGCGACCCGTGTGGTCGCCCTGATCATTGTGGTCCGTATTGCTAGGTTCGGGCCAGGTCGCGCAGCAGCGCCTGCGTAAACGCGACCTCGTCCGCGTTGATGGTGTGCCCCATCCCCGGATAGATGCGCTTGGTCACAGCCCCGCCCAGCGCCTCCATAACCTGCGCGCTCTCGTGAACGCGCTCGACCGGGATGTGAAAGTCCACGTCGCTGC
>ERZ761609.3102-NODE-3102-length-11287-cov-9.372863_pt1 | contig 11287 bp, 10 predicted proteins | sample MGYA00511163_ERZ761609 | MGnify/ENA primary metagenome ERZ761609 (study PRJEB28899, sample SAMN02445070) | bioreactor sludge metagenome | biome: EBPR sludge | place: Australia: Brisbane, Thorneside Wastewater Treatment Plant | collected 2011-12-16 ... | reverse complement strand
AGCGAAAAAGCCTCCCCCGTGTCTGAGGGGAGGCTTTTCTGGCTACGAAGTAAACGTGTTATTTGCGCGGCGTTTGCGGCTGGGCTTGCTGTTGCTGGCGCTGCTGCTCCGCTTCGCGCTTTTTGAAGAAATCATCCGGGCTGTCGGGAATGCGGCCTGCCTTCACCTCGGCGTCCAGATATTGTTTGTAAAGCTTCTGCATGGCGTCGCGGCGCGCTTTTTCCATGCTGTCTTGCATTTTTTCATCCGGGTCTGCCGCCGCGGGGCGCGTGGTGGCCTGCGTTGCGGCCGGCGTGTAGCTGCCGGACTGCTGCTGGCGCAGCATCGATTTGTAAGGTTCCTGGTTGGAATATTGGCGGTCAAGCGAATTGACAAGGGTGGTCATCGCTTTTTCATTGCTGTTTTGCTGCGTTTCAAGACGCGTCTGGATGCTCAGGGCGCGCGTACGCAATGCTTCCTGCTGTGCTTGCCAGTTCTGTGTGGCTTCGGCGATACGCAAGACTTTCTCTGCACCGCCCAGCTTACCATCGCGCAGGCTCTTGACGCGCTTGGTATAGCTCGCCAGCTGTGAAGTACGCGTCTGGTCGATGCGTGCCAAGTCTGCGCGCGCGCGCGCTTCCGCTTGGCGCATTTTAATATCTTGCTGTTCCGCCAGCTGGCGGATGCGGTCCTGATACGCAGCTTCATGCGCCCAGGGTTTTTGTTGCTGATGCGTGACCGTTGCGGTAACGCCCTGCTGGCCATAGGGAACGGTGGTTTGCGCCTGTGCTTCGTTTGCGAAGCCTGCGGCACCGACGGCGAGGGTCACACCGGCGACAACCGACAATACAGCCTTGCGGATAGACGCTGCGCTGAAAGCAGAAGAAAGGTAGCCCTTTTCATCTTTTTCCGGTTTGTTCATTTCCATTGTGGCACCCACCCTAAAGCTGTCTAAAAACTGTTTCGTATGTGACACCTTTCACGGTGCCTGACACATCGCGGTTTCCGGTATAAAACCTGATAGACGATCTTACGAACAGGATACGGGGAATGCCCCCCGCTGTCAATATTTTTTACGGAAAAAATAACCCACTCCGTAATCCTTAATATTTGATTAACAACAGAAATTTCGGATGGAAAATCTTTTTACGCCGCGCCCGCCGCTTCTATCTTGACGGATTACGCCCTGCCAGCCAGCTGCGGTACGGCTCCTTGCGGGCATAGGCGTCATCCAGCGCGATGATGCGTTTTTGCAGGTCGTTCTGTTCGCGCAGCTGTTGCAGCTCCAGCGCGGATTTGATTTGCGACAGACGGGCGCGGTAATCGGCCTCCCGCGCATTCTGGCGGCTGGCCAGTGTCGAATAATCCGTGTAGCGGGTATTGCGGCTATCGCCGAGACGCTCCAGCGACGATAGATGTCGGTTGGTATTCTCGATGCGCTGCGCCTCGAGGCGGCTGATGTCCGCCTGCGCCTTTTCGCGGTACTGGCGCTGGCGAATAGCGCTTTCGCGGACAAGCATGTTCAAATCGCGCTGGTAAGACTGGTCGTTTTCCCAAAGGCGTTTGGGGTTTGCAGAATAATCACGGTAATGCTGGGGTTGCGGCGCACTGTACCCGCGGTTTTCATGGGAATTGCGCGGCAGGGCATAGGCCGTATCCGTGACATAGGCATCCCCGCGCTGGGGCGTATGGCTATGCGCGGGCGCAACCGACCACAAAGTCATGCAGGCGCAAACCAGCGCCCAAAGAATGACCATAAAAAACAGGGGCTTTTTCATCGCAATTTTCTCCGTGCCGGATAGAACATGGGGCGTTTTGCGCGCCCTTCTACCCCTTGGCACGGATTAAATATCGATATCCTGCACGAATTGCGCATTTTCCTGAATGAACTCGAAGCGCGCTTCGGGGTTTTTACCCATCAAACGGTCAATCATCTGCGCCGTCGGCCCTTCGGGCTTTTTGCTGAAGGCCTGCCCCAATTCGGCATCCGGCAGCACGACGCGCAGCAGGTTGCGCTTTTTCATGTCCATGGTGGTTTCTTTCAGCTGCGCGGCCGGCATTTCACCCAAACCTTTAAAGCGGCTGATTTCGATTTTCTTTTTGCTCTTGAAAACGGTTTTCATGAGTTCTTCTTTATGGGCATCATCGCGCGCATAAACACTCTCCCCGCCCGCCGTCAGACGGTAAAGCGGTGGCAGCGCCAGATAGAGCGCGCCGTGTTCGATAAGCCCGCGCATTTCCTGATAGAACAGGGTAATGAGCAGCGAAGCGATATGCGCACCATCCACGTCGGCGTCCGTCATGATGATGACACGTTCATAACGCAGCTTGTCGATGCTGAAATCCTTGCCCGTACCGCAGCCGAGCGCCTGGATAAGGTCGGAAATTTCCTGGTTCTGGCGGATTTTGTCAGAGGTTGCGCTGGCGACGTTGAGAACTTTACCGCGCAGGGGCAAAATCGCCTGCGTTTCGCGGCTACGCGCCTGTTTGGCTGAACCGCCGGCGGAATCCCCTTCTACGATAAATATTTCAGTACCTTCGGATGATTTTTTGGAGCAATCCGCAAGCTTGCCCGGCAGGCGCAATTTGCGCGTGGCGGATTTGCGGTTCATTTCCTGCACGTCTTTGGCGCGGCGGCGCTCTTCGGCGATTTCAATCAGGTATTCCAAAAGCACTTTGGAGCCCGCGTTATCACCCGTCAGCCAATGTTCGAAATGGTCTTTGACCGCCGTTTCAATCAAACGTGTTGCATGAACAGACGTCAGCTTGTCTTTGGTTTGCCCCTGAAATTGCGGCTCGCGGATGAAGGCCGACAGCAAAACGGTGGCGGAGCCGAAAATATCGTCCGGCGTCAGAACACCCGCCTTTTTGTTGTTAATCATATCGGCATAGCTGCGCAGCCCCTTGGACAGCGCGGAGCGCAGACCTTGGACGTGCGAACCGCCTTCGGGCGTCGGGATGGTATTGCAGTAAGAACTCAGAAAGCCGTTCTCTTCTTCTTCCGTCCAGTGGATGGCAACTTCGCAGCGGCCCTCCCCCTCCGGAAAATCAACCGCGCAGTAAAACGGGCGCGGCGATACGGGCGTTTGCCCTTCAGTCAGCGAATACAGATAATCAAGGATACCGTTGGGAAACTTGATAATTTCCTCATTCGGTGTTTTGGCCGCATCCTTGATAAGCTCGGGCGTGCAGCGCCAGTGGATTTCAACGCCGCGGTACAGATATGCTTTGGAGCGCGCGAGGCGGTAAATCGTATTCGGGCTGAAAACGGCGTCCGTGCCAAAAATTTCGGTATCCGGCACAAAGGTAACGGTGGTGCCGCGTTCTTTGGTCGCGCCGAGCTTTTTGAGTTTCCCCTGCGCATGGCCGCGGCTGTATTCCTGACGGAAAAGCTCTTTGTCGCGCGCGACCTCGACCGACATCGCGCTTGAAAGCGCGTTCACGACCGAGGAGCCCACGCCGTGCAAACCGCCCGACGTATTATAAACCTTGCCGCTGAACTTGCCGCCGGAATGGAGGGTCGTAAAAATGACCTCCAGCGCCGACTTGCCCGGATATTTGGGGTGGTTGTCCACGGGAATGCCGCGACCGTTGTCGCTGATGGTGACTTTGTTGCCCGCCTCCAGCAGGATTTCGATGCGGCTGGCATAGCCGGCGACGGCTTCGTCCATCGCGTTATCCAGAATCTCGCTCACCAGATGGTGCATGGCGCGTTCATCCGTCCCGCCGATATACATGCCGGGGCGTTTGCGGACGGGCTCCAGCCCCTCCAGCACCTCGATGTCGGCGGCGGAATAGTCTCCCTTGCGGGCGGTATCGGTGGATGCGGCCATTTTCTTGGACTTTTTAGCTGTTTCGTTCATAAGCCGCACTTTACGCATTTCAGGAAACGAAGGCAAGCGCCCCGCCCGATGGAACCTTTCCCGCCCGCCGCTTGTATCCCATCAAGAGGCCGCCTATATTATAATCAAGGCTATAGGGGAATCTGCTGATATGAATTTCGAAAAACCCGACTACGACACCGCGCCCGCCCTGCGCACCATCGCCATGCCCGCGGACACCAACGCGAACGGCGATATCTTCGGCGGCTGGCTTTTGTCGCAAATGGACCTGGCCGGCAGCGTGGTCGCGCACCAGCGCGCCGGCAGCCGTATTGCCACCGTCGCCATCGACGGCATGGTTTTCAAACACCCCGTTTTCGTCGGCGACGAGGTCAGCTGCTATGCCCGCGTGGAAAAAGTCGGGCGCACCTCCATCACCGTGCACGTCGAAAGCTGGGCGCGCCACCGTCTTGCCGAAAGCGCGCATAAAGTCACCGAAGGAAAATTTACCTACGTCGCTATCGACGAAAACCGCAAGCCCACGCCTATCGCCGGACAAAGCTGACACCCCTTTCCTGCATTTTCACGAAAGTACAGATGATGAAGCATTTTGTTTTTTCCGCCCTTGCCTCCCTCGCTTTTGCCAGCCTGTTCGCGGGCAGCGTTATGGCGGGCGATATCTACGGCATGAAAAAAGGCGAGCGCATTGCCGGCATCGGCAGCCTGTTCGGCGGCGACAGCAAGCAACCGGAAAAGAAAGGCCCGCCGCAGCACCCTATCCATGACGAACAGACGTTCGAGCAGCTGACGACTGTCCATACCGTCATGCCGTTCAAACGCGCCGACCTTTATTTCACCATGAACCTGCCCAGAGACTGGCAGACCGACATGCTGCCCGATGACAAAGCGACGCTAAGCGGCCGCATCATTGGCGATATTGCACGTTTTTCAAGCCCGATGATTGGTACCAAGCGCATCCGCGCTTCTGTCCACGGTGCCTATATCGAGCACGAGATTTCCGCTTCCAACTGGCTGCGCAACTACATCCTCAGCAGCGGCTTCGCCCCCGAAGGGGACATCATTACAGATGAAAAGAACCCGCGCCGCGCCTCCATCTTCTTCGTCAACCTCGATAACGGCGAAAGTTTTTACAACTACATCACCGCACAAATCAGCGGCAACGTGATGATGATGGCGCGCGTGCAGGTGCCGCAGAACTTGCGCGAATACGCCAAATTCTTGCAAAAGCGTCTTGTCGATAGCTTCAGCCTGACCTACCCCAAGGAAGGCCCCATCGAGCCGCAGCGCACCTTTATGATGATGGACGCGGCCAAGATGAGCCTCCCTGAATCATGGGAAAACGTTGCGCAGAACTTCAAAGACATGAACCGCCTGAGCGTCCAGCTGCACAACAAGAACGCCACCGGCGGGGTTGACGGGTTTATCCAGATGCTGGGCGTGCGCCGCAACCGCGGCACCAACCTGATGAAGGAAATCGACGAAATTAAAAAACTGCTCGACACCCAGTTCAACCTGGAAGTGACCGAGATGGAAAGCAGCGAACAGTCTGTTGCCTATGACCGTTTCATTTTCAACCGCTATGAAGTCTACAACATCGAAAGCCGCCGCATAGGCCAGAGCAAGCAGGATTTGCATCTCGTCGTTCTGGGTGACAAAGAATGGTATCTTATTATTTTTCTCATCACCATGCGCGAGCAGGAACGACTCTATGCCTGGGCACGCAATGTGCAAACGCTCGAGGAGATCGTGCGCTCCATTCGTTAACACCACGAAAACCGGCGCGAAAACGCAAGGATTCACAGACACTTGAACGGCGCCCACGGGCGCCGTTTGCTTTTTGGCCGTATCCGCGCAATAATGGCCTTCCCGTTAACAAACATACAGGCCACTCAATGACAAGCGACACAGGCTCCTCCGGCGACAGTAAACTCTCCGGCATGGAACAGATGATGCTCCGCGACCTTGAACGCGTGAAGCCGTCGAACGATACGATACTTCAGAATTGTGAACTTCTCCGCCGCGACCTCGCGCGTATGCGTGAAAATTCGGCCAAAGTACCGAAGCCCGCGCGTAACTGAGAAGCCTAAAACAAAAACCCCCTGCCTTGCGGCAGGGGGTTTTGTCTTGGACGAAGCCGCGATTAGACGGAGTAATACATCGCGAATTCAATCGGGTGCGGCATGGTTTCGAATGCCTTCACCTCTGCATAGCGCAGCTCCAGATAGCTCTCGACGAAGTCTTTGGAGAAGACGCCGCCTTTGAGCAGGAAGTCATGGTCGTCACGCAGGGCGTCCAGTGCCTCGCGCAGGCTGCCGCAAACGGTCGGGATTTCCGACAGTTCTTCCGGCGGCAAGTCGTAGAGGTTTTTGTCCATCGCTTCACCCGGATGGATTTTTTTCTGGATACCGTCAAGACCGGCCATCAGCATCGCGGCAAAAGCCAGATACGGGTTGGCAGCCGGATCGGGGAAGCGGACTTCCACGCGTTTCGCCTTGGGGCTGGCCGCGAAGGGAATGCGGCAGGATGCGGAGCGGTTGCGCGCGGAGTATGCGAGCAGAACCGGCGCCTCGTAACCCGGCACCAGACGCTTGTAGCTGTTGGTGGTCGGGTTGGTGATGGCGTTCAGCGCCTTGGCGTGGCGGATGATACCGCCGATGTAGTACAGGCAGGTTTCCGACAGGTCGGCGTAACCAGCGCCCGCGAACAGCGGCTTGGCAGCTTTCCAGATGGACTGGTGAACGTGCATGCCCGAACCGTTGTCGCCGAAAACCGGCTTCGGCAGGAAGGTCGCTGTTTTGCCATAGGCATGCGCGACGTTATGCACGACGTATTTGTAAAGCTGCATGTTGTCCGCGCTGTCAACCAGCGTGGAGAACTTGAGGCCCAGTTCAACCTGCGACGGCGCCACTTCATGGTGGTGCTTTTCCATCGGCACGCCCATGCGCGCGAGAACGGAAGTCATCTCGCCGCGCATATCGTTGGAGCTGTCGATAGGCTGCACGGGGAAATAGCCGCCCTTCACGCCCGGACGGTGACCCATGTTGCCATGTTCATAGTCGGTGCCGGAGTTATAGGGGCCTTCCATGCTGTCGATTTCATACGAAACCTTGTTCATCTGCACGTTGATGCGCACATCGTCGAAGATGAAGAATTCAGCTTCGGGGCCAAAGTAAGCGGTATCGCCCACGCCCGTCGCTTTCAGGTACTGCTCGGCCGCGCGCGCGATGGAGCGCGGGTCGCGGGAATACGGAAGCCCCGTCGCAGGTTCATACACGTCGCAGAAAACATCAAGCGTCGGCTGTGCGCTGAAGGGGTCGAGAACCGCGGTCGATACATCGGGCATCAACACCATGTCGGACTCGTTGATGGCTTTCCAGCCGGCAATCGAAGAGCCGTCGAACATGATACCGTCCGTCAGCAGGTCTTCGTCAACCGTCGATACATGCTGCGCCGTGTGCTGCAGTTTACCGCGCAGGTCGGTGAAGCGGAAAGATACATATTCAATGTTGTGTTCTTTGATAAGCTTGAACAGCGGCGCGAAGTTCTGCTTTGCCTTTGCAGGTTTCGCAGGCGCTTTCGCCACTTTCAGTTTTGCGTTGGTCTTTGCCATGTGTTTTCTCCTCTGGCCGTTTGGTTTGTTTGTCTGTGTGTATAAAGTCCGGTAGATAGGCAGTCGTTTGGAAAATATATGCGGCCTAGATGGCCTGTTTGCCGCGTTCCCCCGTGCGGACACGGATGACGTTTTCAACGGACAACACAAAAATCTTGCCGTCGCCGATGCGGCCGGTTTGCGCGGCTTTTTCGATGGCTTCAATCACGTCATCGACCTGCCCGTTTTCGACCACAACCTCGATTTTGACCTTGGGCAGAAAATCGACGACGTATTCGGCGCCGCGGTAAAGTTCGGTATGCCCCTTCTGGCGGCCAAAGCCGCGCACCTCGGTCACGGTCATGCCCTGTACGCCGACTTCGTGAAGGGCTTCCTTCACCTCGTCGAGTTTGAACGGCTTGATAATCGCTTCGATTTTCTTCATCGCGCCTGAATCCTGTGCGGGTTTTAAACGGCGCGTATGTTCGCAAATTGCGTGCCAGATTTTCAATCACGCTAACATATTGAATTTTAATATAGTTTAAGGGAAAGAAGCCAAGCCTCACGCCTAAAAAACACGCAATTGCACAAAAAATAGGCAATCTTCCATGGCGCGCCTGCACGCACTCATATATGATGATGTGTATATGCTATGTAATGACCTTGACCCCGCGCGGCGGTTTCTGATAAAACCGCGCGGTGTCGAGGGGACTGAAGCCCGCTTTTGCAAGGTTTCGGAAAACTGGCATTCCTAAATGTGGCGGTCGTAGCTCAGCGGTAGAGCGCTTGGTTGTGGTCCAAGATGTCGCGGGTTCAAACCCCGTCGATCGCCCCACTTTCCCTTCAAATCTCCATCACCCGCTGCACGGTATCGCCTGCGTTTAATCGCCGCTGGAATCGCCGTCCATAATCATGTTTTCTTCCGCCCAGTCCGGCATAAAAAACGCCGTCAAAAATCCCCAAAGCCCGACCAGCAGCAACATCCCCAGCAAAACGGCATGATGCCACGGATGCACGCTGCCGCGCTCCACCACGGACTGCGCCGGATTGCGCGGGTTCACATAGCAATAGGCCTTTGCTCCCGGTTGCAACTGCTTCACGGGTCTGCGTATATCACGCAGGCGCTGGTTCGATAAATTATCAAGGCCAGACAGATAGCGTGTTCCTGTATATACCTCTCCGCCTACCTCGTAGCGGTATTCAAGGTCGAGCTTGTAATCCCCGTCTTGCTTTTTTATCCATTTGTTGCGCAGGATTTCACAGCTGACTTCCGCGTAGCGGTAACTGGCAAGGCCTTCGGCATAAGACAATATGACAGGCAGCCCGCCCAAGCCGGCTATCGCCAGAAAAATGGTAAAAAATATGCGCTGACCCAAAGCCTTTGTAATAGACGCTGTAATAGACATGACCGCCCCCTGCTTCAGCCATCCTAAACAATCAGCCCCAAAAAATCGGCAAATATTTTGCGCTGCCGTGCCCCCTTCCCCTGCCATCTATAACCTGCAATACTTGACCTATGTTCGAAATCCTGACCGCCGCCGAAATGAAAAAAGCCGACCTGGCGGCGATTGCCGCAGGCACGCCGGCGCATCAGCTCATTTCATCTGCCGCCGCAGGTCTTTCCGCAGCTATCGAAAAAAATGCACCGCCATGCCGTGTGCTTTTTTTATGCGGTGCCGGCAATAACGGCGCGGATGGTTTTGTCGCCGCGCAGATGCTTTCCAAACGTCCCGGCTGGTCGGTGCGCGTGGCGTGCCTTGTTAAAAAAAGCGCACTCAAAGGCGATGCGGCAGAAGCCGCCGAAGCATGGGAAGGCACAGTTGAAAACCTGAATTCAAACCTGCCCGTGCATCAAACAGACCTTGTCGTCGATGCCGTTTTCGGCACAGGCTTCAAAGAACAACTGCCGCCGGTGCTTGTCATCCTGTTCGACAAAATCCGCGCGAAGGGATTGCCTGTCATTGCCGTCGATATTCCGTCGGGCATCAACGCGACCACGGGAGATATTGCCGAAGGCACCCTGAAGGCAGGCTTGACCGTCGTTTTCTGCCGCAAAAAAATCGCCCACACCCTCGCCGCTGCGCACGGGTATATGGGGCGGCTGCATCTGGTGAATATCCCTATCGGCGATGCGCTGATTGCATCGCTGGGCACATCTGTGTTTGAAAATCACCCTGCACTGTGGCTGGCAGATTTTCCCTTTCCGGCAATAGATGCGCATAAATACACGCGCGGCCATGTCACCGTTTATGGCGGCAGCCAGCGCACGGGCGCGGCCTGTCTTGCCGCCCATGCGGCGCAGGTTTCGGGCGCAGGCGTGGTCAGCATCGCCTGCCGCGCAGAGGCACGCACGATATTCAACCTCTACCGCGCCAGCATCATGGTCGATACATGGGACAGCGTGGAGGATTTCAAAACACTGCTGCGCGACGAACGTGCGAATGTCGCGCTGCTTGGCCCCGGCGGCGGGCACACAGGCGAAGACGCAGAACGCTTGCGCACGGCCACATTAAATACGCTTTCCATGCCCGGCAAAATCGCCGTGCTGGATGGCGATGTGTTCAGCGTTTTTAAAAACGACCCCGATACACTTTTCAAATCCCTTGCGCCGCGCCACATCCTGACACCGCACGAAGGCGAATTTACCCGTCTTTTCGGCGACATTTCCGGCAGCAAGCTGGCACGCGCCCGTGCCGCCGCCGCGCGGGCGGGCGCGATTGTTATCCTCAAGGGGTTTGATACCGTCATCGCCGCGCCGGACGGCACCGCCGCCATCAACACCAACGGCACCCCGATTCTGGCGACAGCGGGCTCTGGCGATGTGCTGGCCGGACTCGTGGCGGGATTCGCCGCGCAGGGCATGCCGCCCTTCATGGCGGCCCTCTGCGCCGTATGGCTTCAGGCCGATGCTGCCCGCCTGCACGGCCCTGCCCTGACGGCAGAAGATATTATTATCAATATAAATCAATCACTTAAAAGCCTATTCGCCACAAAGCAAGAAAATAGCTAAAATTTTAAATAATTCCCAAATTATTTTTGGCTATGCTATAATTTAGAGATACGAATGGGCTGAGGGTTTTTCATGCAGTGTTTGCGTTTTTGGGGGGAGAATCAGTCTCCTGTTCAGGAATCAACGGGTCTCGCCGCGCGCTTCCTGAGATGTCTTATGGCCATCGCTGTCGTGGCACTCTTTATGGTGCCGCGAAGTGCGCATGCGCAGTTCAGTTCGAGCTTGGAAACCCTGCGCGACGCCCTTGGCGGTAACGCAGCGGCTATCTCGCTCCTCGAAGCAGAATTGGGCGGGTCGATGACCTCCGCCGAGTTCCTTAATATTGTCAGCACCAACCTCGGCGGCGGCGCAACGGCCATCAATACAATCAACCAGGCTCTCGCGGGTAACTCCGCTTCGCTCAGCAGCCTTCTCGGCGCGCTCGGCGGCGAGAGCATGACCTACGACGATGGCTGGGGGTGGTTTATCCCCATTCCGCAGGCCAACGACCTTATTAACTCTATCATTGCAGGTCAGGGCGCTGTCGGCCTTCAGACCATGCAGCTGCTTTTGCAAGGCAACGCTGGCGCAACGGCGGTTTTCAACATTCTGCTCGACGGTAACGCGAATATCCTGCGCGACACGCTGGTCAGCGTCATGGGTAACGGCAACCTTGCCGATGCCATCACGCAGATGGGCGGCGCTATTCTCGGCGACCCCGACGCCCTCGACATTTTGAACCTGATGGTTGCCAGTGCGAACGACATCTGGCCGTCGCTGGGCATTGACAACCTTGGCCTCGACTTCCTGAACCTGTCGTCGCCGAGCGTCACGCCTGTACCGCCGCCGACGCCGCCCGCACCGCCGCCCGCACCGCCTGCACCGCCT
>ERZ761609.3101-NODE-3101-length-11295-cov-6.910676_pt1 | contig 11295 bp, 9 predicted proteins | sample MGYA00511163_ERZ761609 | MGnify/ENA primary metagenome ERZ761609 (study PRJEB28899, sample SAMN02445070) | bioreactor sludge metagenome | biome: EBPR sludge | place: Australia: Brisbane, Thorneside Wastewater Treatment Plant | collected 2011-12-16 ... | reverse complement strand
CGAGATTGGTCAGTGACTGGAGTTCAGACGTGTGCTCTTCCGATCTGAGATGAAGCGTTCTTTCCTTTGCTCCTGGGCGGCCATAGTCATCGCCGCCGCAAGCACGGCGATTCATGCCACAGAAACGATTGGACCTGTGCATCCGATCGACGAACCGAGCATGCTCGAAGAGATTCACGCAAAGCTTCGTAGCATGGAGGCGACTGGTGAAATGGAGCGCTTCAAAGAAGAATTCATTAGTAACACTATGAACTCCATTGAGGAGCCCACCGCCGTCAGCGGATTGACTACGACAAGACTCGCGCGTAGTTATCTCGTTGATCCAACGTGGACAGCGCCCGAAACTATCACGACTCCAGATGGCAAGACCGTCGTTCATGCGGGCGACACGATAAATCCGCTCGATTATATAACGTGGTCTCGTAAGTTTCTCTTCTTTGACGGGCGAGATAACCGCCAGGTTGAGCTCGCGGCCCAAATTCTGACCTCCGAACAAGGCGCTGTGCGCGCGATCATGACTGCCGGCCGCCCGCTCGATTTAACCCGTGAGTGGAAACGTCAGGTTTATTTTGACCAAGGCGGAGCGCTTGTTCGTAAGCTTGGAATTCAACAAGTACCCGCGCTGGTGTACCAGGAGGGGAAAATGCTTAGAATTGACGAGATGCTTCCGTGAAAATTCTCACAAAGGTAATTTGGCTTACTGTAGCCCTACTCACCTGGACTCAACAGGCAGTCTCAGCAGGCGTAACGGAAAGCTCCTCAAACCCCACGTGCCAGGGCAAGTTTTTCAACCCATTTACTGACGTGTGCTGGAGTTGCGTCTTCCCGCTTACGATCGGGGGGGCTAAAGTATTTTCTGGAGGCCAAGAGGACATCAATACCGGCGGCAGCCGGCCCTTCTGCACGTGCAGCTCCCCACCAAAGGTTGGTGTGAATATCGGTTTCTGGGAGCCTGTTCGGATCGTAGAAACAGTTAGAGCCCCATACTGTTTTACCTCGCTCGGGGGGATCAAGATCGATCCAGGCATCGACGCGCCAGGGCACGTACAGACGGCTAAACTCGAAGGGAAGTCGAAACACTCGTTCTACCAAGTGCATTGGTACACCAGCCCCCTTCTATTCTGGCTCCAAGTTCTCGCCGACAACTCCTGCCTTGAACGAGGCATCTTCGATCTCGCGTACTTCACTGAGCTTGACCCACTATGGGCTGACTCCGAGGCTACATTCCTGATCAATCCTGAAGTTGCGCTTTTTGCCAACCCGGTAACGCAGGCCGCCTGCGCCCTTGACTGCGCAACAGCAACGGCTGGTTTCCCACTGACCGAGCTCTTCTGGTGCGCCGGGTGTCAGGGAAGTATGTTTCCACTCAATGGCTATGTTCAAAGCCACATCGGAGGCGTACAAGCAAGTTCTCTTCTAGTTCAGAGAATGACGAATAAACTACATCGTGAAATGTTGATCTGGGGAGCATCCGGCTCGGAGGGGCGCTGTACGCATTACCCACAGATCCTGATGGATAAACGTAACTACAAGTCGCAGATGATCTACCCCAAACCGTGGACCGACAAAATCGCCGGCAAGTGCTGCAGCCCATTCGGTCGCTCCACTACGGTTTGGGGCAGCGGTCGCGAGTTTCCATACAAAGGCGAGGACTTCGCTTACCAACTTTTCCGCAAGCGGGACTGCTGCTCAGGGGCTGCTCTCGGTTCTTTTGGCGGGGGATTCTAATGAAAAAGTTCAACTGCGCGCTTCTCATAGCCCTTTTCGGGCCGCTACACGCGCTACACGCTGAACCACCGCAAAAACCGGATCTGCCTCCCCAGGAGGCCCTCGACGCCGCGATGATGCAACAACGCAGCAAGGCCATCCAAGCTCTGGACGATGCTACACGCTCCGCTGTCGCACCGCGGACGGCGCCAGATGTCGATATGGCTCGAGCAAAAGAGATGGGGGGCGTCGACCCCCAGGAGATCGCGCAGAGATACATGCAACAGCAGGACCAATCAGCGCCCACTGAAACGCTCTACGTCTTTATTTCCAAATCCCTTCCGATGGCGACCTTACAGCTACTTGGCGAACAGGCGATGCAAGCAAAAGCAATTCTAGTGCTTCGCGGCATCCCTGGCGGACTGGAGGGCTATAAGGACATGCTCGAGTCACTGACGCCCGTCATTGCCACTGGAGCGGAGATACAAGTCCATCCTGAGTTGTTCGATCGGTTTGGTGTAACTACCGTTCCTACATTTGTTCTTGCCCGACATGAGGAAGGTTGCCTAGGCGACAGATGTGATGGGGACTCGATCTCGGTTGCCGGTGATGTGTCGATTGCATACGCTCTAGAGCATCTGTCAGCGCGAACTCACCCTCTCGCGCAATCAGCGAATCGGATGCTTGAAGCCCTGCAATAGTCCTTGAGGCTTCTTTCCCTGCAAAGGCTTCCCCTTTGAACAAGGGCGAGCGTTCGGCGTGCGTTGGGCGCAATGGCAGGCGGCTTCAAGAGTGCTTGAACATGGCATCGATACGCCCACCCTTCGTTTCTGTTTGCGGATCGTGTCCGGTATGCTGGTTCATATCTCTCCGCCCAGCACCAAAACATACCTCATGCGCCCGCATATCCACGTCGTCACCTTGAGCGCTTGCGTTGCGCTCCTGACCCCAATGATGAGCGAAGCCCAGATGAGCGCAAACGACGCCTTCAATCTGGGCAACGCCTTTGGCACTGCGCGCAACGCTGAAGTTCGAGAGGGGGTCAAAGAGGAAGGGCTCTCTTCGGCTGTACCCAACTACACAGGAACAAGCGAACGCTCCTCATTGTATTCCGGGATGCGCGCCCTCGGCCCAGACGGATTTACGGAAAAGGATCGCTGCGCTACAACAGGGCTTAGCGCATCAGACCCTCGAGAGGTTGAGGCTTGCCAAGCGGTTAATGTCCTCGCAGGTATTCGAGCCAGCGGTCGATTGATCAGCCTTGACAAGAATGCTGACCCCTTGATGATCAAAAAGCGGGAGGTACTCGCAGATCCCGTCTCAGCAACGGGAATGCCATTCTTGACTTCGCTATCTGAGTGCTCTTCATCCACCGTCACCACGGCAGACGTTACTCGAGAAGATACTTGCACAGACGTCATCCCCTTTCCAAAAAGCAGTTCATGTCAGATGCCCTGGGAGGTGGAGGTTCTTCAGCACAACCGATACGAGTGCTCAAAAGTGAAGGAGCCCATTGTGCGCCGCTGCGATGAGATTCTCACGGTCCAATGCAACACCAATGCTGTCCCGCAGATCACGATCAATCGTGAATGGTGGTGGTGCGACACTTGCTCCGCCAAGGCTAGCGACATGAGGAACCTTCAGGACGCGTTCCGAGCCGTAGCTCAGGCCTCCGGAGCCACCGTGACTTTCACGCGGGGAACATATGGCTCCGCCTGCTTCGAGATGCAGGCAACTGGCGGCGCTGATGTTATGGGCTATTACAACGGCGTCTATTTTGGCAAGGGAACGACGCTTCGCTATAACATGGCTGATGGTTGCTCGTTAAGGCCATATGGCCTCACTTTGGGCGGCTTCAATAAGACCAAAGGCGGCAAACCAATGATCCGATTCTCGGGGAATAGCGAGTGCCCGACAAAGGTATGGCGCAATGGGACGAAGGACCATCCGGGGTACTGGACATGCCTTGGGTACACCACTATGTGCCCTGATGGTTCCCCGCCACTTACTATCAATGGGGAGCCCGCTTGCATTGGCAGCGTTACGTGCACCTCTTCTTGGGACCGCTCCGCATGTGCTCCCTATGGAGGCTGATGCATGTCAAAACCCGCTTTTCCCATGTTCCTTAAGGCCGCATTCTCTACGCTGATTTCGGCACTCCTCTTACTGACGGGGGCTGCGATGGCTGAAACGTGCTCGCTAACCGGCACGCGCTGCGTTGATGCCACCCCGTGCAAGCCGGTACAGGGCCTCACCGTCTGCTTGGCGTCGCTAGGACAAACGTGCTGGCGCTACGAGAAGGAGTACACCTGCTACCCCGACGCGTTAACCAGCACTTGCTCTGCGCTTGAGAGCACCCCCGGCTGCGGGCAATTCGACTCGAGATGTGATGCACATCACCCCGTTTCAGGCGAGTGCACCGCGTACACCAACAAGTTTGATTGCGATCGGCAACTGCCCGCTCCTTTGCCTGAGGGGGTCATCTACCTAGGGACCGACTTCGAGATCATCAAGGACCACCTAAACGAAAGCGCCTGCCTTCCCTTGCGCACGAGTAGCACTTGCTGGAGGGACTCGGGCCCTACATGCCTTGAGCCCGGCGCTACACGAGAGATCAATGGCCTTGCAGTCACTCGCGATTGCTGGAGATACGAAGAGGTGTATGCATGCGAGGACCCCACGGGCGTTTCAGAGAGTACCTGCACGGAACTTGAGACTGACCCCGCCTGCACGGAGAAGGGCGCGTCCGTATGCGTCGAGACGCTCCCCAGTGGCGTTTGCTCACACTACGAACGCACCTTCTCCTGCGTACTTGAAGAAGGGCGAACAGAAAGCGTATCAAACTGCGCTGATCAGAAGTTTTGCATGGACATGGGGGGGGGCAACATCATGTGCTTCCGCTCTGGCTCCCCAGCAGATGAGGACTTTGCATCGACAATTACCGCCCTCGAAACTGTCCGACAAATGGGCTATTACCTCGACGAAGGAACGATGACGGTTTTCAACGGAGAAGGTGATCAGTGCAGGGAAGGCTACTTTGGCCTGCAGAGATGCTGCAAGACCAAAAACGTAAGCGGAACATCAAACAATGCTGCCGTTTCTGGGGGAATGATCTTCGCATCGGTCGTAGGCGACCAACTAGTCAACTTCGCAGGCTCTTTCTTCGTCCACGATCTGTTGATGAGCGTCGGAACACCGACGGCGATCATGACTTCAATCTACGGTGTAGGAACAGGGGGAGCGCCATTTGTTTTTGGCGGAAACTTCACGGTCTACGGCCTTAAATTCACTTACACATCAAGCAAGATTTCCTTCACGGGCTTCAATCCATACATGTTCGCCGCCTCCGTGGCAATGCATCTACTCATGGAGCTCATCAGTTGCGACGATGCCGAGATGAAACTATCTATGAAGCGTGGAGCGGGTCTTTGTGAATACGTCGGATCGTACTGCTCCAAGAAGGTGCTTGGATCTTGCGTCGAACGAAAGAAGGGGTTTTGCTGCTACAACTCCAGGCTGGCAAAGATCATCAGCGTTGAAGGACGCAAACAGCTTGGAAGAGGCTTCGGCCCCCCCTCCTCCCCAGACTGCGCGGGCTTTACAGCCGCCGAAATCGAGCTTATTGACTTCAGCGCAATCGACTTCAGCGAATTCTACGGGGAGATCTTGAAAAATATGCCCGACGACAAGTATGCAAGGTCCCGCGCAACCGAGCAAATGCAGAACTACTACGACTCAGGGACTACTGACCTTAACCGTAACTACTATACAAGCGGCACTGGGCTTCCCAAGCCGTAGGATCCGTTTGCCGGTAAGGCCTTGATTTACTGCCATTTCTGCAGGACGGTCGAGGCTGCTAAGCTGACTATAAGCAGGGAACGCGTTCAACGAATCAGAGGCTATCTGGCTCTTGACTCATTCCTGCCGACCCGGCTTAGCAAGCCTCACTTCACACTCTGGACTCGATCGCCATGGCGCCACGCTCTCTTCTGCTCATTCCTTTCTTGGCACTCGGTCAGTACGCGCACGCTCAGACTGAGCTTCGAGATGCGCTCATGGCCGCAATGAACGCTGAGTCAGGACAGGTTGAGACGATTCTCACTGGACCAATGGCTGAAGCCGCAAGAGCAGGACTTCAAACCACTGACGATATCGTCGTAAGGATCTCGACTGTGTCGGCGCTACGCCAAGCAGGATGTAAGAGAATGGACGTCCTTCTTTACATTCCAGATAAGAAATTCCCGACCACCGATGGCGGTTCACACGAGTTTCGTACTGGCTTCCAGTTGAACGTATGCCCTGATGGGCGTCCACCGGAGTCCAGTCATGGCGACTAAGTTAGTCACGACCACGCTCCTTGCCGGGGTGCTCCTTTTTGGCTGGGTAAGCGCGTTCGCAACAAGCCCCTCGACTACCTGGTGGGATAGCAACCCCTGGGGCAACGAAAACCGCGGCTTTCACTGGTACCCTGACCCGATTATCCCCGAGGTTCAGAAGGAGCCTCCACGCGCGCCTTCTCCGCCCCCCTCGTACAGAGAAATGAAAACGCTCGAGGATGTTCGCAAGGAGATCGAGCGCCTCAAGAACATCGCCGTTCTTGACCCCACGGAAGAGAACGTCCTTACCTGGCTTGAGGCCAACAATTGGGTGATGGACAAATCCTCGGTATTCGCAGACACAGCTCGGCGTGTTGCATGGGCTAACCCCCATGTCGACTATAACAATCGGCAGACAACTGTGAATACTGCCCTTTCAGATTACCGGAGCGCCCGGCGCGAAGACTTCCGGAAGAACATCGCAGATCTCGCAGAGAACCACGGCATCTTCTTCTTCTATCGGTCCGACTGTCGCTTCTGCCATCAACAGGCACCCATCCTAAAGCTTCTCGAAGCTCAATATGGCATCAAGGTCATGGCGATCAGCATGGATGGCGGGCCTATACCGAATTTTGCAGATGCCGTTCCTGATAATGGCATCTCCTATGTTGTGAGCGGCGGGCAGGGGGTCAGCACCGTGCCGGCCATCTTTCTTGTCAAGCGTGACACACGAGAGTCCGTCCCAATTGGCACGGGCATCATTGCTGCTGACGATATCGTTGAACGAATCTGGATCCTGACTCAAACGCAGCCAGGTGATGAATTCTAAGGGGCCGCCATGAAGTCGAAAACCAAGAAGCTGTCGCTCACTGCCTGCGCTATCGTTATCGCTGCAGGATGGGGGCTGCCCGCTAACGCAACATCATGGATGACTGACTTCTATACCACAGCAGGGGCGTCAATGAATGTGACGCCAGGTGCGGTATATCAGACGCAGACCACAAACGTCATTTCTGGCGGCGGGTTCGCCATGCGCGCCCCAAGGAAGAACGTACAACTTCTCACTGTGACTCCCCCTGGTTTCAAGGCGGGTTGCGGCGGCATTGACTTTTGGGCAGGCTCTTTTGGGTTTGTTAACAAGGAGCAGCTCGTTCAGTTCCTTCGGAACGTCGGCCAAAACGCCCTCGGGCTATTCTTCCAGCTTGCGCTTAAGTCGATGGCGCCCGAAGTTGCCGCCACAATCGAAGTGATGAACGACTGGTCTCAGCGCATGAATCAACACAACATGAATTCATGCGAAGTCGCGCAGCAGTTCATCAATGAAAGCAATTTGAGCTTCGCCGTCCGTGAGGAAGGAAAGGAGCGCGCGGCGGCGATCAAGGCCTGGGGAGGCGAAGTTGGCGACCGCTTCCTCGGAAGACTTGCTACTCGGGACTCGGCAACAAGTTCAAGAGAGACAAACCAAGCAGCCAAAGCTGCTAATCCAGATGAGTGGCGTCTTGACTATGCTTATGACACAAACATCACCTGGAAGCTGCTCAGCAAGATCGGGGGAATGACGACGCAGGAGAAGGAACTCGTCATGTCTTTGGTTGGCACTGCAGTCACAACCAGGGGAACCGATAGCACAGGCGCTGAGTCCCCTAATATCAAGGCCTTCGCTGATCAGATTTCCATCAGCGAGCTGATTGGCAATAGAACAGGCCCATCAAGTGCACGCGTTTATTCGTGCGGCAGTTCCTCGGATTGCCTCTCCTTGCCCGAGACGCCAGATCACGTCAGTTACACCGGCTTCGCTAAGGTTGCTTACGACAAGATGCATGCCATCAAGACTGCGATCTCCACACGCACTCCCCAGGACCCGGCCAATCTCGCACTGGTCGATATGACATCCGTCCCAATCTATCGACTCATCTCGGTGTCGACACTCTCAAAGTTCCCTGCACTATCTGACACAGTCATCGAGAAATACGCGGATGTTGTCGGCCTCGAATTAGCCATGGCATATCTCGAGTATTTGTCCGAAGAAGTGAGAAGGCAGATCAAGGTGGAGACACCGCATCAGCCCAAAGTGATCATCGATTTCTTCGAGGGCCTGGTCGTGACGCTAAACGCGAAACTTGAGGCAGGACGTGCGATGCGACTCGAGCTGATCGCACAACGGTCTGCCCTTATGGCCAACGTTGCTGAAATCGAGCACATCGAACGCACCTTGTATTCGAATCTTTCCGCAACGATGGCCGCGAATCTACGCTTCGGCCAGAAAATGTAAGCGCCATGTACACGATCTATTCCTATTGGGACATGGCTGAACTCCAGGCCGTCCTTAATGCGGTCGCAATGGTGTCGGGCGGAAACGACTTCGCCAGTCTGCTGCGCATCTTTGCACTGATCGGCCTTTTCGTTGCCGTGACTTACGGCTTTGTTCGCGCACGAGGCGAGGATGCGGCTGCATACCTTGTGGTCATTGCAATCTGGTATGTCGGCCTTTTTGTGCCTAAGGTCACCGTCACGATCGAGGACCGCGCTCCCGCTACGGGAGCGCCCGTTAGCGTGGCAAACGTCCCACTGGGTCTTGCATTCTTTGCAAGCTCTACAAGTCGCATCGGCTCATGGCTAACAGAAACCTACGAAACCTATTTTTCTCTTCCTGACGATCTTCGGTTTGATCGTAATGGCTTACTTTTCGGCGGGCGGATTCTTGAAGAAATGCGACGCCGCACAATATCGGATCCTACACTTGCTCAGGATCTCACGAACTTCATCAAGAACTGCCTTAACCCCGAACTTCTTGTCAACCCGCCGTTATTGAAGGACATCATCAACGCACCTGATCTCTGGGGTTTCATATCAGCTGGCGCCACCTCTGGAATGTTTAATCCAGGCCTCGCGGTGACTGTGTACGTACCATCCCAGTCCACAAGTCGTTGGGTCGATTGCGCGTCGGCGGTTAATGGCGGTTTGACGCTCGATGCCGGTGACGCTCTCAACGCTCGCCTTAATGCAGCCGTAACCGAAGACCTGCCTCTACTTGCTCGATTGCTGAATGCGGGGCGCACCCCCGCATCTGCAACAACATTGCTACCAACTCAGATTGTGGCTGCAGAAGGGTTGATGCTCAATGCGTCTCGCTCCGCGGCAGACGGTATCCGTCAAAACATGATGATCAATCTGATGCGAGATACCTCAAAGACAATCCCACAACTTCTCAATGATCCATCGGCAGTACAGATCGCTACCGCTGAGTCGATGGCCGCGGCATCGAGCAATAGCAGTTACCTGGTGATGGCAAAGGTTGCAGAAGGCGCACTCCCGAAGATCCGCAACGTAATCCACTTTGTTCTGCTTGCGGTATTCCCTATTCTAATGTTGCTGCTCATCATGGCCGGCACAAAGGGAGGCCTCGTCCTAAAGTCTTACGGAATCACGTTGCTCTGGGTGCAGTTATGGCCCCCACTCTATGCGGTCGTGAATTATGTAATGACGATGGCAACCGCAAAGAGCACGTTAAGCACGCTAGGTGGCATCGAAGGCCAGACGCTTGGCACCGCGGCAACGCTGGCTTCAACCGTGCTCTCTGACCAAGCGGTCGCGGGGCTGCTGTCGATCGCCGTCCCCATCATGGCCCTTGCCCTAGTGAAAGGCGGAGAAGTCGCCATGAGCGGCGTCGTCTCGAGCGTCATGGGCCCCGCGCAATCGGCCGCCTCGCGGGCGGGTGACTCGGTCGGCCAGGGCAACATCGCAATGGGCAGTACGAGTTGGGGCACGCACACGGCGAACATGACGGCCGTGGGAAAAGCCGACACGAACATGGCCTATAACTCGGGGGCGTTTTCTCTTGGGCGTGGACTTGGCACACATCGTTGGGATACCGGCGGTGCGCAATCGTTCGATGGTTCAGCATTCGGCAGCAACCTGGGCAAGGTAGGCGGCATGTTGAAGAGCGCCCTTGAGCGTAGTTCAGCCGAGCAGGCCTCCCAGTCTTACTCCATTGGAACAGACCGAGCCTTCTCTGCAGCAAGAGGGCTACAAAGCATTGGGGTCGCAAATAAGGGTTATGAAAGATTCAGCCAGGGCAGCGACGGCTTTGGGGGCTCAGAGATGGGGCGTATCCAAGCGGGTATCACCGAGGGCATGAATGCCATTGATAAGATCGCGGAGACTTACGCGAACAAACACGGAGTCAGCGCCAGGCTTACTGCCCAAACGGCGCTTGCAGCAGCCGCATCAGGCGCTTTAGGCGCTGGGGGCAAGGGCTGGGCGCCTTTCGCAGCTAATGCAAGCGCGTCCCTAAGTGCGCAAGGGGTTTCCGCGGAAGAAGCAAGTCGAATCGTGGAAGCTGCGAGGCAACTCACTTCCGACAAGAGCTTCACGAATCAAGCTCAGCGGGTTACACAGTTCGCCAAGGATGGTGGTTCAAAGTGGGAGAACTCGTCGGGAGATCGATCTACAAACACGTACGGCGCTCAATTGGCTGATATCGCCCGTGCCGAAGACCAGGCAAGCACCTCCTTCAGGCGAGCTCAAGCATACGACCAGGTTAACCGGGAAGTTCAATCGAACGGCAGCGGCGTCGAAGCCAGTCTTGCTGCTATGTATACCGAAAAGTACGGAACTACCGGCGCAGAAACCCTGGCCCGACTACCGACAGGAGAGCAAGCTGCCGCGCTACAGGACTTCGCTCGAGGCACTGCGGAGCAAATGGCCGAGAAGTTCCTCGCGGGAAGTTCTGCCAGGGGCATTTCTGCGGACGAAAGGGCGCTCCAAGGACAGGTTGAGTCCAAGACGCCTGGCGTTTCGCTTGCTGCTGCGCAGGACGGCGTCCTAAATCACAACCAGGATCAGCGCGGCAACGTTCCCGGGGATTCGACGGCTCGTCCCGTTAACGAATCTCCGCCCGATGTTCGTTTCGCCCAGGGAGTCGAGAAGACCGTTTCCAGAACCGCAGCAGAAGGAATTGATTCAATTGGCAACTCTGGTCAAGGCATCGTGAACGAATATACGAAGAAGGCCAACAGCACTACCGACCCGGACGAAGGGCTTGGTGGTCAAGTGGTCGACAAATGGCTCAAAATCTCCTCCTACGCAGCGAGCCTAATTGGGCTCGACCTCCCTCCTCCAGCACAAGACAATGCTCAAGCTCCAACGCTGTTTAACCAAGCGACTAATAGACCGCCTTCTTGGGGAAGAGGCGAAAGCGGTGGAGACGAATAAACAACCGGGTTCGCGAACTGTTCAGGCCCAAGAAAAAAGCCCGCATCAGCGGGCTTTT
>ERZ761609.3100-NODE-3100-length-11297-cov-42.318182_pt1 | contig 11297 bp, 9 predicted proteins | sample MGYA00511163_ERZ761609 | MGnify/ENA primary metagenome ERZ761609 (study PRJEB28899, sample SAMN02445070) | bioreactor sludge metagenome | biome: EBPR sludge | place: Australia: Brisbane, Thorneside Wastewater Treatment Plant | collected 2011-12-16 ... | reverse complement strand
ACGAGATTGGTCAGTGACTGGAGTTCAGACGTGTGCTCTTCCGATCTGCCTTCTCGCCCGCGCGCCCGGCCGCCACCAGCGCCACGCACGCCGCCCCGTCGCTCACCAGCGAGCAGTCGAACACAGTCAGCGGGTCGCAGATCACCTTGCCCGCCAGCGCCTTTTCGAGCGTGATCTCCTTGCGCATGTGCGCCATGGGATTCATCGCCCCGTGCCGGTGGTTCTTCACCGCCACTTGCGCGAGGTGTTCGCGCGTGGTGCCGTATTCATACATGTGCCGCTTGGCGATCATCGCGAACAGGGCAGGGAAGGTGGCGCCGGCGGCCATCTCGCCCGCCATGTCGCCCGCGCCGGCCAGAATTTCGGCCACGCGCGGAGTCGATTGCGAGGTCATCTTTTCGACACCCGCCACCAGCACGATGTCATAGACGCCCGCCGCCACCGCGGCCCACGCCTGGAAGAACGCCGCGCCCGAACTCGCGCACGCCGCCTCGATCCGCGTGCAGGGCACATCGCGGATTCCCGCTTCGGCGGCGATATAGGGCGCCAGGTGATTCTGGCCGACGAACGAAGGTCCGGCAAAATTCCCCAGGTAGAACGCCTCGACCGCCTCCGCCGCTAAACCGCTGTCCGTCAGACACTTGCCAACGGCCTCCACGGCCAGCGACCGGATGCCGCGGTCCGGAAATGCGCCGAAGAGGGTTTTTCCGGTTCCCACCACGGCGACAGGTCGCATACAATCACAGCATACCGCCGTGACGGGGGCCGCGCGGGTTTATTCTCCTTGCGGTCTGATGATTTCCGCCGTGCCCGCCGATGGATCTGCACGCGGGAGCGGGCGCGAACGTCATTTCCTGATAGCAGGATGACGCGCACCCGGACGACAACCCGGCCGAATTTCGAGGCGATGAGCGACTCTCCCCACCTCGACCTGCAATGGCAGGGGAAAGCGGACTTGCAAGCCCGCCAAAACGAGTTCGTCCAGACTCATCTCCGCCGCGTCTTTCTCATCATCTACCGCATCGTGGGCGATGTCGCCGACGCGCAGGACCTCACCCAGGAGGCCTTCATCAAGGCTCTCCAGCGGCAGGAACAGCTCAAGGATCTCGACAAGGCGGCGCACTGGCTGTCGCGCATCGCCACCAACACCGCCCTGGATTTCCTGCGCCGCCGCGGGCGCTATCAGGCGACCGGGCTCGACCTGCTCTACGAAACCCCCTCCACGCCCGAAGCCGACGACCCCGAAGTCCGCCTGCTCCGCCGCGAACAGCACGACCGGCTGAACTCCATCCTCGCCTGCCTCACCCCGCGCGAACGCATCGCGCTCGTTTTGCGCGATGTCGAAGGGCTCCCCGCCGAGGAAGTGGCCGAACGGATGAACTGCGGGAAGGCGACCGTCCGCTCCCACATCGCCAACGCGCGGATCAAGTTCAAGAAGCTGTTAGGGAGGGCGAAGCGATGAAGCATCCATCCCAGTCCGACCTCGCCTTGTACGCCGGCGGCGATCTCGCCTTCTGGTCCTCCCTCGCTCTGCGCTGGCACTTGAAGACCTGCGAACGCTGCCGCCAGCAGGCCGAAGCCTTCGCCACCCTCCGCGCGGATCTCGAGACCAACGTCGCCGAACTGCCCGCCGGAATGAACTGGGCCGCGCTCGAAGCTGAAATGCGGGCCAACATCCGCCTGGGCCTGGCCGCGGGCGAGATTGCCGAACACACCTTCCCCGGCGCGCCGGAAGCCGAGATTGTCGAACAAGCGCCCCCGCCGCCCGCGCGCCTGCCGGTGCGCAGCCTCACGTGGTCGTTGAGCGCGCCCCTGCTGCCGGGCGTGGCCGTGCTGGCCTCGCTGTCGCTGGTGGTCGCGCTCGTCTGGATGCTCAGCCATCCGCCGGTCTCCTATGCCCCGCAGCGCGCCCAGAATCTCAATGCGCCCGTGCTCTCGGCCTGGGGTCCGGGTGTCGAGGTGAGCTATGGCGGCGCGGCGTTGACTTTGCTGCCCCCCACTGCGAAGGCCGCGGGGCGCAGCGTGGACCTCGGCGCGGGCGCCCGCGCCGAATATGTGGACGCCGAAACCGGGCAGGTGACCATCCACCAGGTGTTCTATGGCGACGAACAGTAAACTCGCGCTGCTGGCCCTCGCGGCCCTGCCGCTCGTCGCGCAGGATGCGCTCGACCCCGAGCGCGCCTTCCGCGTCCTGCTGCCCGCGGGCGCGCCGGTCTCGCTCCAGTCCGCCGATTGGGACCAGTCCAAGGCCACTGCGCGCGGCGGCGCTCTGCTCGTCGATCTCCACTCCACGCTTCAACTGAAAAACGAAAGTCCGCGCCGCATCCGCGCCGTCTCGCTCCAGGTGGTAGCCCAGGAGGTGACACCCGGCGGCAAAGGCGCCGTCACCGTGCCCAGCCTCGACGTCGCCCCCGGCGAAGCCTTCTCGGTCCGGATCGACCTGCGCCTGATGCGCCCGCTCGCGCGCGCCGGCAACGCCCTGGTCGAAGTCTCGCTCGATGGCCTGCTGTTTGACGACCTCACCTTCTACGGGCCGAACCGCCTGAATTCGCGCCGCTCCCTGCTCGCCTGGGAACTCGAAGCCCGCCGGGACCGCCGGATGCTGCTCACCATTCTCAACCAGGGCGGCCGCGACCGGCTTCAGGAAGAGATGGTGCAGGCCTCGGCGCGCCTCACCGAGCAGTCCGGCGTGGAACTGCGCGTCGCCCGCGCCACCGCCGAGCCCAGCGGCCGCGAACTGGCCTTTGCTTTCCTGGCCCTCCCCGGCGCGCCGGTCGAGCTGAACAGTGGCACAGCCTGGGTGTCCCCCGGCGAAGCCCGCGCTCCGCGCATCCAGATGACGAACCGCTCGAACCGCTCCGTGCGCGCCGTCGAGATCGGCTGGATCGTGCAGGACGCCCGCGGCCGCCAGTTCGTCGCCGGCGCGCTGCCCTCGGAGATTGAAATTCCGCCGGGCCAGGAAGCGCAGTTCGCGCGCGACCGCACGCTCCGCTTTGCCCGTCCCGGCCAGCCGCCGCTCGAGATCTCGGCCCTTTCGGCTTACATCGCCACGGTCGAGTTCGCCGATGGCGAGGTGTGGGTGCCAGGCCGCGCCGCACCCGGCCTCTCCGGCGAAATGCGCCGCCTGGTGGAACTCTACCGCCGCCACGGCCTCGCCTCCGTGCTCGCCCAGTTGCAGCGCTTCCAGTAGCCGCGCCACACTGATAAACGTGCCCACCGCCGCTTCGCTTGACGTTTTCCTGGGCCGCGCGCCCGAATCCCTGAATATCGCCGAACTCCGCGCGCTCCACGGCCTCTGGGCGGCGGTCGAACTCTATTCCCCCGCCACCACCCCGCTGCGGCGCATCGAGGCCCTCGGCCCCACGCCCGCCGCCTGCCTCGATCAGTTGGCCGCCCGCGGCCTCGACCCGCGCGGCTACGAACTGATCGTGCTCCGCAAGCCTTATTGAGATGGACTGCCGCCCCGATTGCGGCGCCTGCTGCATCGCGCCTTCGATCTCCTCGCCTCTGCCCGCCCTGCCCGGCGGCAAGCCCGCCGGCGTCCGCTGCCCGCATCTCACCGCCGATGTTCGCTGCGAACTTTTCAACGACGCGCGCCGTCCCTCCGTCTGTTCCTCGCTCGCTCCCTCGCCCGCCATGTGTGGCGACTCGCCCGCCCACGCCTTCGCCTTTCTGATCCGCCTCGAAGCCCTCACCCGGCCCTGAAATGTTGCAGTGCCTCTTCCAGGGGCCATGCTAAGATTCGCTACGAAGGCTTGATTTCATGCGTATCCCCGCTTTTTCCCTCCTTTGCGCCGCTCTGCTCACCCTGCCGGCGGCCGAAGCCCAGACCCGGCTTTTGCGTTTCCCCGACCTCCATGGCGACACCATTGTCTTCGTCTATGGCGGCGACCTCTGGACCGCCCCCGTCAAAGGCGGCGCCGCCACCCGTCTCACCGCCCACCCCGGCCAGGAGCTTTTCCCGCGCTTCTCGCCCGACGGCAAGTGGATCGCCTTCACCGGCCAGTACGACGGCGACGAGCAGGTCTATGTCATCCCCGCCACCGGCGGCAGTCCCCGCCAGTTGACCTTCTACCCCGCCCGCGGCCCGCTGCCCGCCCGCTGGGGCTACGACAATCAGGTCTACGATTGGACGCCCGATGGCTCCGCCATCCTGTTCCGGTCGCTGCGCGATGGAGTCAGTTCCGGCGATTCCCGCCTCTACACCGTCGCCCTCGCGGGCGGCCTGCCCAAGCCGCTCCCCATGCCCACCGCCGGCTCTGGCGACTACTCGCCCGATGGCAAGCGCCTGTTCTACTCGCCGCTGTTCCGCGACTTCCGCACCTGGAAACGCTACGAAGGTGGCTGGGCCCAGGACCTCTTCATCTTCGACCTCGCCAGCCACGCTCTCACCCCCATCGACAACTCCAAACGCACCGAGCGCGACCCCATGTGGATCGGCGACAAGCTCTACTACGCCAGCGACCGCACCGGCACGCTCAACCTCTATGAGTACGACCCGGCCTCGAAGAAGACCCGCCCGCTCACCAACTCCACCACCTGGGACGTCCGCTGGCCCGCCAAAGGCGACCGCAACCGCATCATCTACGAACTCAACGGCGAGTTGCAGATTGCCGACATCCGCTCCGCGCGCTCCGAAGCCGTCCGCATCACCGTGCCTACCGACGGCCTCGCCACCCGTCCCTCGCAGATGAACGTCTCCAGTCAGATTTCGAGCTTCGACCTCTCGCCCAAGGGCGAGCGCGCCCTCTTCGTCGCCCGCGGCGAGATCTTCTCCGCCCCGATTGAAAAGGGCGTGCCGCGCAACCTCACCCGCTCCTCCGGCGCGCACGACAAAGCGCCCGATTGGTCTCCCGACGGCCGCTGGATCGCCTACCTCTCCGACGCCTCCGGCGAGGAGGAACTCTACATCATCCCGCAGGATGGCTCCGCCCCGCCCACCCAGTTGACCACCGGCGGCAAGGAAATGCGCTACCGCCCGCTCTGGTCGCCGGACTCGAAGAAGATCGCCTTCTCCGACAAGGAAGGCCGCCTCTACGTCGTCACCGTCGCCGACAAGTCCATGCGTCTGGTGGCCGACGAGCGCCGCGGCCAGTTGCTCGACTACGTCTGGGCCCCCGATTCGCGCCACCTCGCCTTCTCCCTGTCCGCCGAAACGCCCATCCGCGGCATTCACATCTGGAGCGAGGCCAGCGGGCAGACGCGCCGCGTCACCGACCCGATGTTCAACGCCGGCAACCCCGCGTGGGACCCCGATGGCAACTACCTCTTCTACTTTTCGCAGCGCGAATTCCACCCCCTGATCGGCAATAACGAATTCAACTTCGCCCTCACCCGTTCCACCCTCATCTACGCCCTCGCCCTGAGGAAAGACACGAAGCATCCCTTCCCGCCCGAATCCGACGAGGTCACCATCACCGAGGAAAAGAAGCCCGAAGAGAAGAAGCCCGAAGCCAAGAAGGACGAGCCTCTCGCCATCGATTACGACGGTATCTCCTCTCGCGCCGCCCTCGTCCCTGTCGCCGCCGGCAACTACAACGGCCTCTTCGCCAATAAGGGCCACCTGATCTATTCCCGTGGCGGCGATTTCTTCTATGGGCGCTCTTCCGGCCAGTCGCCCGCCCTCGTCATCTTCGCCCTCAAGGACCGCAAGGAGACCGTCCTCGTGGACAACCACCAGGGCTTCGCCATCTCCGGCGACGGCTCCAAGCTCCTTGTCCGCGCCCAGGGCGGCTACCAGTTGCTCAACGCCGCGCCCAATGGCGCGCAGTCCAAAAAGACCGTGTCCACCGCGGGCCTGCTCATGGAGCGCGTCCCGATGCAGGAATGGCAGCAGATCTTCAACGAAGTCTGGCGCCGCTACCGCGACTTCTTCTATGTCCAGAACATGCACGGCTACGATTGGGAAGCCCTGCGCCGCCAGTATGCCCCCTGGCTCGAATACCTGGGCCATCGTACGGATCTCAACTACGTCATCGGCGAAATGATCGCCGAGTTGAACGCCGGCCACGCCTACATCGATGGCGGCGATTTCGCCGTCCCGCCGCGCCCCAACGTCGCCCTCCCCGGCGCCCGCTTTGAACTCGACGAGGCCGCCGGGCGTTATCGCATTGCCAGAATCTTCGCCGGCCAGAACGAGGAGGACGACTTCCGCTCCCCGCTCACCGAAGTCGGCGTCAACGTGGCCGTCGGCGACTACGTCCTCGCCATCGACGGCGAAGATCTCCCCGCCAACGTCAATCCCTACCGCCTGCTCCGCGGCAAGGCTAATCGCGCCGTCACCTTCACCGTCAACAGCGCCCCCACTGCCGCCGGCGCCCGCCAGGTCACCTTCCAGCCCGTCTCCTCGGAAAGCAACCTGATCTACCTCGCCAACATCACCCGCAACCGCGAACGCGTCGAGAAGCTCTCCGGTGGCCGCCTCGGCTACATCCACATCCCCGACATGGGCGCCGATGGCATCCGCGAATTCAACAAGTGGTTCTACAACCAGACACGCAAGGAAGGCATGGTGGTCGATGTCCGCAGCAACGGCGGCGGCAACGTCTCGCGCATGCTTATCGAACGCTTCCGCCGGCAACTGCTCTCCACCGGCTTCAGCCGCACCAGCGACGATGTCACCACCTATCCCGACGCCCTCATCCACGGCCCGCTGGTCTGCCTGCTGAATGAGACCTCGGCTTCCGATGGCGATATTTTCCCCGCCATGTTCCGCGAGGCCGGCCTCGGCCCGCTCATCGGCAAGCGCAGTTGGGGCGGCGTGGTCGGCATCACCAACCGCGGCACGCTCATCGACGGCGGCACGGTCAACGTCCCCGAATTCGGCTTCGCCTCCTCCAAGGGCGAATGGGTGATTGAAGGCGTCGGCGTTGCGCCCGATATCGTTGTTGAGAACGATCCCAAGTCCGTCATCGAAGGCCGCGACCCGCAGCTCGAACGCGGCGTCGAGGAGGCCCTGAAGCGCCTTCAGGCCGCGCCCAAGCGCCTCCCCGCGCGCCCACCCGATCCGGACAAGTCCAAATAGACGGTTACAATAGTGAAGCGCTCATGAGCCTGACCCGGCGCTTCCGCCACATGTTCCCTCCAACCGCCCGCGAACGCGGCGAGGAATATGCCCGCGCGGGGCAAGTCGCCATCACCAGCGTCGGCCAGTCCGAATTTGAAGCCGTCGTCCACGGCTCCAGCGTCTATGACGTCACCGTCCGGTGGGACGACTATTACCTCGACCACGATTGCACCTGTCCCGCCCATATCGATTACGGCATCTGCAAGCATATCTGGGCCGCGCTCTCCGTCTTTGACGGCGGACCGTCCCGGGGCGCTGCCACCACCCCGCGCCGCGCCCCCTGGCGCACCTTGCTCTCCGTGCCCGCCGGCAAAGTGAAAGCGCCCCTCGAATGGCCCGCCGGCCGCGAAACCGCCTACATGGTCCACCGCACCCGCGCCGGCCGCACCGAAGTCGGCCTCTTCTACCGCGACGTCAAAAAGAACGGCGATTGGACTGTCTTCAAGGAATGGCGCCCGCGCTATTCCCACCTCTTTGAACTGCCCGACCCTGGCGACCGGGAGGCCCTCACGCTCCTCACCGGCGGCTACACCGGCTACGGCGAATTCCGCATGTCCGACGACCAGCCCCTCGAGCGCACCTTCCTCCTCCCACCGCCGCTCGCCACTCTCCTGCTGCCCGCCCTCGCCCGCCGCGGCCGCCTCTACCTCCACCAGGACAACAACCTCTCCGGCCCGCCCCTCGCCTGGGACGAGGGCGAACCCTTCACCTTCGCCCTCGATGTCGAACCCGGCGCCGCCGGCTGGCGCGTCGCCGCCCATCTGCGCCGCGGCGCCGAAGTCCTCGGCCTCAATGAAGTCACCACCGTCCTCGATTGCGGCCTGGTCATCCTCCGCGGCGCGCTCGTCCGCGTCGAATTCGGCCAATCGCTCGCCCTCGCCGAATCCCTGCGCCACCGGCCCGTCGTCGAAGTCCCCGCCGAGGAGACCCCCGAACTGCTCGCCCACCTCGCCGAAAACGTCCCGGACCTGCTCGGCGAAGTCCCCGAAGCCCTCCGCCTCCAGCACGAAACCCCGCCCTGCCGGCCCCTGCTCCGCGTCCAGAACAGCCCCACCCACGGCCTCAGCGCCGATGTCCTGTTCGACTACGGCGGCCGCCGCGTCTCCTATGACGACCCCGGCTCCGGCATCCTCCTGGCCGAAGAGCGCCGCCTCCTGCGCCGCAACACCGAACAGGAAAAGTCCGCCCTCGCGCAACTCCCCGGCCTCGGCTTCCGCCGCGACCACTACGCCTACGGCGAACGCGCCCGCCTCTGGCTCATCCCCGCCAACCGCTTCCCCCATGCCGCCCGCTCGCTCGTCCAGCAGGGCTGGGTCGTCGAAGCCGACGGCCGCTCGTTCCGCCCCGCCGGCGCCGTCCAGGTCCGCGTCTCCAGCGGCATCGACTGGTTTGAACTCGATGGCCAGGTGGAATACGGAGATACCTCCGCCTCGCTCCTCGATGTCCTCAAGGCCCTCCGCCAGAAGGAACAGTTCGTCCGCCTCGGCGACGGCTCCCTCGGCCTGCTCCCCGAGGAATGGCTCGCCCGCTACGGCCCCCTCGTCACCATCGGCGCCGCCGAGGACGAACACCTCCGCTTCCGCAAATCCCAGGCCGGCCTCCTCGATGCCCTCCTCTCCGCCCTGCCTGAAGCCACCTGGGACGAAGCCTTCGCCGATGTCCGCCAGAAACTTCTCCGCTTCACCGGCATCGCCCCCGCCGAACAGCCCGCGGGCTTCGTAGGCCAACTCCGCCCCTATCAAAACGAAGGCCTCGGCTGGCTCCTCTTCCTGCGCGACTACGGCTTCGGCGGCTGCCTCGCCGACGACATGGGCCTCGGCAAAACCGCCCAGGTCCTCGCCTATCTCGAAGCCCGCCGCGCCGCCGGCGCCGGCCCCTCCCTCGTCGTCGTCCCCCGCTCCCTCGTCTTCAACTGGCGCCAGGAAGCAGCCCGCTTCACCCCCAACCTCCGCATCCTCGACTACTCCGGCGCCCAGCGCGGCCCCCTCAAGCTCGACGATTCCGACCTCGTCCTGTCCACCTACGGCACCCTCCGCCGCGACGTCGTTGACCTCCGCGAACACGTCTTCGACACCGTCGTCCTCGACGAAGCCCAGGCCATCAAAAACCACAACACCGAAGCCGCCAAAGCCGCCCGCCTCCTCCGCGGCGAACACCGCCTCGCCCTCTCCGGCACCCCCATCGAAAACCACCTCGGCGAACTCTGGAGCCTCTTCGAATTCCTCAACCCCGGACTGCTCGGCACCGCCCGCGCCTTCCAGGGCCTCGCCGGCAAAACCGCCGTTGACGACCCCACCGCCCGCCACCTCCTCGCCCACGCCCTCCGCCCCTTCATCCTCCGCCGCACCAAGGAGCAGGTCGCCCGCGACCTCCCCCCCAAAACCGAACAGACCATCTACTGCGACCTCGACGCCCCCCAGCGCAAGCTCTACAACCAGCTCCTCGACCACTACCGCTCCTCCGTCCTCGCCAAGGTCGAACGCCAGGGCCTCGCCAAGTCGAAGATGCACGTCCTCGAAGCCCTCCTGCGCCTCCGCCAGGCCGCCTGCCACCCCGGCCTCGTCGACCGCAAACAGATCGCCGCCCCCAGCGCCAAAATCGACCTCCTGCTCGAAAACCTCGCCGAAATCGTCGACGAAGGCCACAAGGTCCTCGTCTTCTCCCAGTTCACCTCCCTGCTCGCCCTGCTCAAGCCCGCCCTCGACCGCCGCGCCATCCCCTACGAATACCTCGACGGCCAGACCCGCGACCGCCAGGCCTGCGTCGAACGCTTCCAGACCGACCCCGCCTGCCCCCTCTTCCTCATCTCCCTCAAAGCCGGCGGCCTCGGCCTCAACCTCACCGCCGCCGAATACGTCTACCTCCTCGACCCTTGGTGGAACCCCGCCGTCGAAACCCAGGCCATCGACCGCACCCACCGCATCGGCCAAACCCGCCACGTCTTCGCCTACCGCCTCGTCGCCCGCAACACCGTCGAGGAGAAAATCCTCGAACTCCAGAACCGCAAACGCGACCTCGCCGCCGCCATCATCACCGAAGACAACGCCGTCCTCAAAAAACTCACCCGCGAGGACCTGGAATTGCTCCTTTCCTGATCTCCCCCCAAAATGGTCCGGCATCCAGCCGCCCATTGCTATAATCAAACTACCGTCATGCAAACCACCATCAGCGGGGCGAAGAAGGCCATCCTTCTACGTCCAAGGGGCTTCTGCGCGGGTGTCGTCCGCGCCATCGACGTCGTCAAAATCGCCCTCGAACTCTATGGCGCCCCCATCTACGTCCGCAAGGAAATCGTCCACAACCGCCACGTCGTTGACGAACTCCGCTCCCAGGGCGCCATCTTCGTCAACGAACTCAATGAAGTCCCCGACGGCGCCCGCGCCATCTTCTCCGCCCATGGCGTCTCCCCCGCCGTCCGCGCCGAAGCCCAGCGCCGCAATCTTCAGGTCGTCGACGCTACCTGCCCCCTCGTCACCAAGGTCCACTTCGAAGCCGTCCGCTTCGCTCGCGATGGCTACACCATCCTCCTCATCGGCCACCGCGACCACGAGGAAATGGAAGGCACCTACGGCGAAGCCCCCCACAACACCATCATCGTCGAAACCGAAGCCGACGCCGAAACCGTCCAGGTCCCCAACCCCGACAAGGTCTGCTACCTCACCCAGACCACCCTCTCGCTCGACGAAACCCGCGACATCGTCGAAATCCTCCAGCGCCGCTTCCCCAACATGGCCGGGCCCAAGTCCCAGGACATCTGCTACGCCACCCAAAACCGTCAAATGGCCGTGAAGGCCGTCGCCCCCCTCTGCCAGCTCCTCCTCGTCGTCGGCTCGCAGAACTCTTCCAACTCCAAACGCCTCGTCGAAGTCTGCCGCAACTCCGGCGTCCCCGCCTACCTCATCGACGACCGTTCCTACCTCCAGGACCAGTGGTTCACGGGCGTCGACACCGTCTCCGTCACCGCCGGCGCTTCCGCCCCCGAAAACCTCGTCTCCGACGTCATCGCAGCCCTTCGCGAACGCGGCTACGCCACCGTCGAGGAGATGGACATCATCGATGAAGACGTCCGTTTCAACCTCCCGCCCGAACTCCAGGGCGGCTCTGTCAAACTGACCACCATCGCGGTCCACTGAGTGCTGCCGTGCCCGACGGCGAAATCAATTCCACTGCCTTCCGCCTCGCCGCCGCCGCGCTGGCCGAATCCGCCGCCGGCGGCGCCTGGCGCGCCCCT
>ERZ761609.3099-NODE-3099-length-11308-cov-8.309517_pt1 | contig 11308 bp, 11 predicted proteins | sample MGYA00511163_ERZ761609 | MGnify/ENA primary metagenome ERZ761609 (study PRJEB28899, sample SAMN02445070) | bioreactor sludge metagenome | biome: EBPR sludge | place: Australia: Brisbane, Thorneside Wastewater Treatment Plant | collected 2011-12-16 ... | reverse complement strand
ACGCGCCCCTTGCGGGCGTCCTTGGCGGGAAATCTGGCACGAAAAGTGAACAAAGGCCAGCGGAAAGACAAATCTTTGCCGTCGATGATCAAATTCGCGTTGCATCTGCCGATTCCGGTCGTAAAGTCGTCGCATTCGGACAGCGCCACTTAAATGTGGTCGCTTCACTGTGGTGTAAGCCATGCTTTTGATGCATGGCCGTCTTGCTTGCCAGCCCTCTTCTCGCTGCACACGCAAAGCGCTATCTGAGGCGCACAAGCACAATGCTTCACCACTTTTTTGACGACAGGAGCCTCAGATGGCCTTTTTTGCCTCCGCCCGCCCCGTCGCTGACGGCGTGTTCGGCCGCAGCCTCGGTTTCTCGTTCGCCGACATCTTCGCCCGCGTCGCGGCCTGGAACGATCAGCGCATCACCCGCCGTGAACTCGCCAATCTGTCGGATCGCGAGCTTGACGATATCGGTCTGTGCCGCGGTGACATCGAGGACGTGGTTCGCGGCCTGCGCTGACCGCGACCCGTTACCGCGCTTGATCAGACGCCGCCCTGGACAGTTCCAGGGCGGCGTTTTCGTGTCTCGTTTTGCTCAAAGGGCTGCGGAAGTGTCCTGGGAGGAACCGGAACCCAGAGCTGCCGCCAGCGTGCGGCTGACCGGATCCGCACCGACCAGCCAATAGGCGAGTTGTCTGTGCAGCCCGGCCTCGTGCCCGGGGTGGGCTGCAAATGCGCGCGCATCATGGGCCAGCCCGGCAGCCTTCAGGATTACCAGAACGGTGAGTGTCGCGCCGACAATCCCGCCCGCCCGGCGCAGCCCGGCAAATCGGGGGCGTTCCTGTTCGATCTTTGCCTCGACGCGCGCGGCAAGGACAGAGTCCATCCGCTGAAGATATGCGAGACTGGGCATGGCTCACTCCGGTTGCAGGGTCGAATAGCACCGGGATGACACAGGATAGCGGCAAAATTCGGGCGGAACTCTCAGACGCGGCGCAAGACGAGGGTGGTCCAGTCACCGATCTCCTCGCGTTCGACCTCGGCAAAGCCCGCTGCGACATAGGCGGCCAGAACCTCGGCGGCCTGGGTGTTCAGAAGGCCGGACAGGATTGCAACGGACCCTGTCGCTGTGTGGCGCGCCATGTCGGGGGCGATTTGGATCAGCGGCCCTTTCAGGATATTGGCAAAGACCAGATCATAGGGCGCGCGCGCGTGTATGTCGGCATGCTCGAACCCGACCGCCTCCAGGCAGGTGATGCGATCCTGAAGCCCATTCGCTGCCGCATTGGCCAGCGCCACATCGACCGCGACCGAGTCTATGTCGCTGGCCAGGACGGGCTCTGGCCACAGCCGCGCCGCAGCCATCGCCAGAACTGCGGTGCCGCAGCCCACGTCGATGGTGTTCTTCGCATGCCCACCCCGGTCCGCCAGCCGGTCCAAGGCCCGCAGGCACCCCAGGGTGGTGCCATGATGTCCGGTGCCAAAGGCCATTGCCGCCTCGATCAACAGGCCCATGCGTCCTTCGGGAAGTTTGTCGGCGTCATGGCTGCCATAGACAAAGAACCGACCGGCCTCGACGGGTTTCAATTCGCGTTTCACATGGGCGACCCAGTCGATTTCGGGCAGTTCCGAGACCGCGAATTCCGCCGCGCCATAGGCAGCGGCCAGCAGCGTCAGGGCGATGTCATCGGGTGCTTCGGTGAAATAGGCGCCGACCTCCCAAAGGTTGGACCCGTCCTCCATCTCGAACACACCTACTCCCATCGGCGCGGGTTCCAGTTCCTCCAGCGCCTCGCCCAGGGCTTGCGCGTGGGCTTCATCGGGAAGGGTGGTCAAGGCAGTATAGGTGGGCATGGCGTGTCTCCGGATACCAACGCGGCCTAGCGTGTCGCTTCCCGCCTGACAAGCCCGACTGTTCCCGTCTCGCAGCCACGCCTAGGCGAATACGACCTGTTACCTCAGCCGCGCTTGCCGCAAGAGCGTCGGCGGCGGGCGATGCCCTGCCCGGCGCCGAGGACTCGATGCCCGGAGGCGCCGCCTTACCCGTCCAGTCCCTGCTCGTCCAGCAGGTGCCGTCCCGCGCGGTCCTCGACCTCGACGATCCACAGATCCGGATCACGCGCCCGCTCGCGCGCCAGAAACGCGTCAATCTCGGACTCGGGGCCTGTTGCGACGCAGATCCAGGCGCGGCGGTCCGTCATCAAGTCGAACTGGCGCTGAAAAAGCCGGGCGGTGCCGTCGAGAGGGGATTGCTTGACCAACACTGCTCCGGCAGTGGCGTCGCCACGGCGCACGACGAAACATGCAATATCTGCCAGCCTGAGACGGGTCAGATAGGCTTGCACCCAGAAGTCCGCCGTCAGGCGCGGGGGGCTCATGGTGAAAGGGGGGGCATTCCGCTGCCCTCTTGCCAGCACCCAAACACCCCTCCGAGCGCAATGAGGGCCGAATCAAGGCGCGCGGTATCAGGCATTACCGTCCTTGAAATCGAGGCCCATGTTGTCATAGCGCTCGGCTTCTTCCAGCCAGTTCTGGCGCACGCGCACGGTCAGGAACAGATGCACGGGGCGGCCCAGGAAGGTGGCGATCTCGGCTCGGGCCTGCTGACCAATCACCTTGATCGTCTCACCCTTGTGGCCCAGAACGATCCCCTTGTGGCCCTCGCGCGCGACATAGATCACCTGGTCGATGCGGGCCGATCCGTCCTCGCGCTCTTCCCAGGCCTCGGTTTCCACCGTCAACTCGTAGGGGAGTTCCTGATGCAGCCGCAGCGTGAGTTTCTCGCGGGTCATCTCGGCGGCGATCATGCGTTCCGAGGCGTCGGCTAACTGGTCCTCGGGGTAAAGCCAGGCGCCTTCGGGCAGCGACTCGCCTAGCCAGGTCTTCAGGTCCTCGCAGCCATAGCCGCGCTCGGCCGACACCATGAAGGTGCGTGCAAAGGGGAAGGATTCGTTCATCTGCGCGGACAGGGCGAGCAACGCCTCGGCCTTGATGCGGTCGATCTTGTTGATAGCCAGAGCCACGATCTGCCCTGGCACGACGCGCTCCTTGAGCGTATCCAGAATCGCCTGTACCCCGTCGGTCAGCCCGCGATGCGCCTCGATCAGCAGCACCACGATATCGGCATCCGCCGCCCCGCCCCAGGCGGCAGCGATCATAGCGCGGTCCAGCCTGCGGCGCGGGCGAAAGAGGCCCGGCGTGTCGACAAACACGATCTGTGCCTGATCCGCCATCGCGATGCCCCGGATGCGCGCGCGGGTCGTCTGAACCTTGTGGGTCACGATCGACACCTTGGCGCCCACCATCCGGTTGAGCAATGTCGATTTGCCGGCGTTCGGCTCTCCGATCAGGGCGACAAAGCCCGCGCGTGTGGTCATGGGTGTTCCTTTGGCTGTGCCTTGGGCGCTTATACCATGCCGGGCGCGGGCGCCATATGGCTCAAGTCGCGCTGACTTCACCCAGCATCGCTTGCGCCGCAGCCATTTCCGCCGCACGTTTCGATCCGGCGCTCGCCGAAAGCGTGCGACCATCGGCCATCCGCACCTCGATGGTAAAGACTGGAGCATGCGCCGGCCCCTCCCGCGCGGTTTCGACATAGGTCGGCAGGGCCTCGCCTCGCGCTTGCGCCCATTCCTGCAAGGCTGTCTTGGCATCGCGGGCGTCCGTGTCGACCGCCGCAATACGGTCCTGCCAGAGCCGCAGCACCACGCTTCGCGCCGCCTCCATCCCTCCGTCCAGATAGACAGCGGCCAGCACCGCCTCCATCGCGTCGCCGAGGAGAGCCTCCTTGCGTCTCCCGCCCGAGATCATTTCCGACCGTCCAAGCCGCAGTACCGCGCCCAGATCGATGGTCCGCGCCACATCCGCGCAGGTTTCCTTGCGCACCAGCGCATTGAATCGCGGTGCCAACTGCCCCTCGGTCGCCTGACGGTCGGCGTGAAACAGCGCTTCGGCGACGATCAGTCCCAGAACGCGGTCGCCCAGAAACTCCAGCCGCTGGTTGTGCGCGCGCGCCACGGTACCAGCCGAGGCATGGGTCAGCGCTCGGATCAACAACTCCGGCCGCGCAAAGACGTGACCCAGCCGGGCGGCAAAGCGTGTCATTTCGACCGACAGGCTGATCCCGCCCGGCGCCGCCATGCCCAGGTTACTCGCCGTGGTGCAGCGAATGGAAGAACCGATCGCTGCGCCAGGTCCAGAAAGCCAGCATCGAGGTTCCCGCGGACGAGAACATCACCCGGTCCGCGCGCCCGATCAGGTTCTCGAAGGGCACGAAACCGACCCCGCCCGCGTTCTGGGCAAACCGCGAATCGATGGAATTGTCGCGGTTGTCGCCCATGAAGAAGAAATGCCCCTCGGGCACGGTGAACACCGGTGTGTTGTCGGCAAATCCGTTGGCCTCGATGTTCAGCACGGGGTAGCTCACGCCGTTCGGCAGGGTCTCGATCTCGCGGCCTTTGCGGCATTCCCCGCCCTGACCGACCGGAGCGTTCTCGCAGCGCGGGAACTGGCCGGCCGAGCCCTGACGTGCGTAGGTCTCTGCAAAGAACCCGTCGGGCTGCCTCTCGACCGCGACATCATTGATATAGACGAGCCCTGCGCGCACTTGAATGCGGTCGCCGGGCAGGCCGATCAGGCGCTTGATCATGTCGTCGCCCGACACCGGGTGACGGAACACCACGATATCGCCGCGCTCTGGCATCGTGCCCCACAGCCGTCCCGAGATCGGGCACAGGCCAAAGGGACAGGAATGGCGCGACCAGCCATAGGCCATCTTGTTGACGAACAGAAAATCGCCGATCAGCAGCGTCTGCTTCATCGACCCCGACGGGATCCAGAACGGCTGAAAGAACACCGTGCGGAAAACGCCCGCGATCACGAGGGCCCAGAACACCGTCTTCACGGTCTCCCACAGGCCTTCTTTTTTTTCGGTTGCAGCGGCCATGTCGGCTCCTGATCTGATGTCCCGGCGTTCTGGCCCCGGGCCCGGACCGAGTCAAGCACAGCCCGCAGCTTCATCTTGCCCGAAGTACTTACAGGGCTCCCCAAGGAGGCGTGCCCCCTCGACCTCCGGTCAATTCACGATCGTCGCCTCGGTCGCGGCGCGCAACTCGGCCTCGGTCACGCCCTCGGCGCATTCGACGATCTTCAGCCCGCCCGGCACCACATCCAGAACGCCCAGATTGGTAATGATCCGGTTGACCACCCCCTTGCCCGTCAGCGGCAGCGTGCAGGCCTTCAGCACCTTCGACTCGCCATGTTTGGATGCATGGTCCATCACCACGATCACCCGCTTGACGCCCGCGACCAGATCCATCGCGCCGCCCATGCCCTTGACCAGCTTGCCCGGTATCATCCAGTTCGCGAGGTCCCCGTTCTCGGCCACTTCCATCGCGCCCAGGATCGCCATTGCGATCTTGCCACCGCGGATCATCGCGAACGATGTCGCGCTGTCGAAATAGGCCGTGTGCGGCAGCGCCGTCACCGTCTGCTTGCCGGCGTTGATCAGATCCGGGTCCACCGCATCCTCGGTCGGGAAGGGGCCGATGCCCAGCATCCCGTTTTCCGATTGCAGGGTCACGGTCATGCCTTCGGGGATGTAATTCGCCACCAGCGTCGGAATCCCGATGCCCAGGTTCACATACATCCCGTCTTTCAGTTCCAAGGCCGCGCGGGCGGCCATCTGGTTACGATCCCAAGCCATGCTCTCGCCCTCCCTCAAGCCTTGCGCGTGGTGCGCTGTTCGATGCGCTTTTCGTGCTGGCCCTGAATCAGGCGGTGCACGTAGATGCCCGGCAGGTGGATGTGGTCGGGGTCCAGTGAGCCGGCGGGCACGATTTCCTCGACCTCCAGCACGCAGACCTTGCCGCATGTCGCCGCCGGCGGGTTGAAGTTGCGGGCGGTCTTGCGAAACACCGCGTTGCCCGTCGTGTCGGCTTTCCAGGCCTTGACGATCGACAGGTCCATCACCAGCCCGGTCTCCAGGATATAGGTCTCGCCGTTGAAGTCCTTGTGTTCCTTGCCCTCTGCGATCACCGTGCCGACCCCGGTCTTGGTATAGAACCCGGGGATCCCCGCACCACCCGCGCGCATACGCTCGGCCAGCGTGCCCTGCGGGTTGAATTCCAGTTCCAGTTCGCCCGACAGATACTGGCGCATGAATTCCGCGTTCTCGCCGACATAGGACGAGATCATCTTCTTCACCTGGCGGGTGTTCAGCAGCATCCCCAGACCGAACCCGTCCACACCCGCGTTGTTCGAGGCCACAGTCAGGTCCTTGACGCCTGAATCGCGAATCGCCGCGATCAACAGTTCCGGAATCCCGCACAGACCGAACCCGCCCGAAGCGATGGTCATTCCGTCGAACAGCAGGCCCTCGAGGGCCTCGGCGGCAGAGCCGTAGATTTTCTGCATGTCATCCCCCGAAATCCAGTTGCGGATGTTTCTGACGCGGCACTGCGGCGAAGTCAATCGGGGGCCCCTTGCGCCTTGCGGGACACAGACTATCCTGCGCGCCATGAACCGAGTCAGGGTCTTGTTTCAGATTGCGGCGCTGGCGCTGCTGGCGGGGTGCGCGCCTTCCGCGCGCCAGGGCATCGATCCTGAACCCCTTCAGGTTTCGCGCGGTGGGCCGCATTTGCTGACCACCCTCGTTTTGTCCCCCGGAGGTCCTGCCGAAGGGCAGCACGCGGCGAGCTTTGCTGCTGCGGGTGCCGGGCGCGTATCGGTCGGTTTCCTGCCGCAAGGTCGCGGCGCCTATGACATTCGCGCCACCTGCGATGCGCGCGCCCGGGTCCGCGATGCCCAAGGCGAGATCAGCGCACCGATGTGGCGCGAACCTGGCCAGCCGGTCGTGCTACGCGTCGAGCCGGGTGCACGGGCAGCGGTGCTGCTGGACCTCGACCCTGCCACCACTCGTTGTGAGTTGACCGTTACCCCCGGTGGCCGCAGCGCCTGGTCGCTTCGCCTTGAACGCGAGGACCGCGTCCATCCCGCCGTCGCGCGACTGGATACGCCCTTGCCCGCCTGTACAGCCGCAGGGGGCGATGCCTTGGAACGCGCCTTCATGGCCGATCTCGGGCTGTCGGCCACCTGCCCGGTGCAGATCGGTCGGGTCAGTACGCTTGAACACGGGCTCGACGCGCTCAACGCCCGCATCGAGGCATTGACCGGACGGCGCCTGACGCAGGCCCAACTCGAGGCCGGCGATCCCGACATGGCGATCGATTACAGCGCTGCGCCGCAGCTCGATCTGATCTACATGACCTATCTGAACCTGAACGCCGATTTTGTCGGTTTCCTCATGGCGCGCATGCTGGCCTGGCACGCGGCGCGCGGCACGGTGGTCCGGATCCTTGTCGCCGAGATCATGCTGACCGCCACCGACCGGCGCCTGTTCGAGGGGCTGGCCGCGCGCTATCCCAATGTGCAGATCCAGTCCTTTACCCTGCCTGCTTCCGCGGCTGTTGGGCTGGACGGACAACTGGGGCGCCTTCATCGGGTAACCCATGTCAAGATGTTCGCCACTCTGGCACGCCAACCCGGCCGATCGGTGGCCATCATCGGCGGGCGCAACATCCACGAAGGCTATTTCTTTGATGCGCCGCGTAACCTGCGGGGCTATCCCGGGTTGCATCAGTACAACGTCGCCGAGACCCGCCTGACCGGTGGTTTCACCGCCTACCAGGATTACGAAATCGCGATGCATGACGACGCTGCCGTCCGGCGCATCGCCGGGCACATGGCTGCGCTCTGGCACCGCGATCATGACAGCCAGGTCATGCGTGCTCCCGCTTCGGGTGGTGGTCCTGCGCGTGCGGGCGAGGGGATGATGCGGCATTTCGTTTCGATCCCCTTTGCCGATGGCCAGGCGCAGGAGGCCTATTACGTTGGATTGTTCGATGCTGCCCGGAGTTCGATCCGCATCGCCATTCCCTATCTGAACCTGCCGCCCTTGCTGCACGCCGCGCTTGACCGCGCGAGGGCGCGCGGGGTCGAGGTCGATGTGGTGACCACGGTGCGGGTGCGCGAGGCTACGGATTTCATCGTCTCCGGCCTGAACCGCGACTTTGCGAACCAGTTTGGCGACTGGGTCGAGTTTGTGGATTTCGACCCTTATCCCTTGCTGCTGCATGCCAAGTTGATCGTCATTGACGGCCGACTGTCAGTGATCGGATCGACCAACCTTAACCAGCGCAGCTTTGTTCACGACATGGAAAATGGCGTGGTGGTGATGGACCGCGCGTTGGCGGCCAGTCTCGATGCCACGATCAGCCGCTGGATGGCACGCGGCGAGCAACGGGGACCCGGCCAGCCCGTGTCGGCCATCGCACGGCTGCTGATGCGCATCGGTTTCGTGCGCCGGGTGTTCTGACTCCGGGTGTTCCGATTGCGGAACGCCGGGCCGACTTCGCGGCCTATTCCGCCTTTGCCTTTGTCGCTTTCGGCTTGGTTGCCTTCGGCTTTGCCTTGGCGGTCGCCGACTTGGCAGCGGCAGCCGGTTTTGTCTTGGCCTTGCCTGCCTTGCCCTTTGGAGCCGCCCCGGCTTTGGCCTCGATCAGCGCCAATGCCACCTCCAGCGTCACCGCTTCGGGCGTCGTGTCTTTTGGCAACGTGGCGTTCACCTTGTCCCATTTGACATAGGGGCCATAGCGGCCCGGCATCACCTGAACGACACCGCCTGCGGGATGTTCGCCAAGTTCGCGCAAGGGTTGCGCCGCCGCCCCCCTCCCCGGTCCACGCAGCGCCTTGGCCGCCAGCACCTCGACTGCGCGGTTCATGCCGATGGTGAAAACCTCGTCGACCTCCGGCAGGTTCGCATAGGTCGAATTGTGTTTCACATAGGGGCCAAAGCGCCCGATCCCTGCCTCGACCGCCACGCCATCCTCGGGGTGCGGGCCGATCAGACGCGGCAGGGCCAGCAGGGCCACCGCGCGTTCCAGATCAAGGGTGTCGGGCGCCCAGCCTTTGGGCAGGCTGGCGCGCGGGGGTTTGGGCACCTCGGTTGTCGCCTCGCCGCGCTGCACATAGGGTCCAAAGCGCCCGGATTTCAGCCGGATCGGATCGCCAGCGTCATGGCCCAGAAGCTTGCCGTCGCCCGAAAGCTCGCCATCGCCCTCATCGCCCGACAGGGGCCGGGTATAGCGGCATTCGGGGTAATTCGTGCAGCCGATGAAGGCCCCGCCCGAACGCGCCGTCTTCAGGTTCAAACGCCCCTGACCGCAGGTTGGGCAGGTTCGCGGATCGCTCCCATCCTCGCGCGCAGGATACAGGCTGGGGGCCAGCACCTCATCGATCTTTTCCAGCACCTCGGTGATACGAAGTTCCGAGGTCTCCGCGATGGCGGCAGAAAAGTCGCGCCAGAATCGCGCCAGCACATCCTTGTAGTCGCGCTCGCCTGCCGAGATGTCGTCGAGCTGGTTTTCCAGATTGGCGGTGAAGTCGTAGTCCAGATACTGGCGGAAATAGTTCACCAGAAAGATAGTCACCAGTCGGCCCTTGTCCTCGGGCAGAAGCCGGTTCCTGTCCTTGCGGACATAGCCGCGCTCCTGGATCGTGGTGACGATGCTGGCATAGGTCGAGGGGCGGCCGATGCCGAGTTCTTCCATCCGCTTGACCAGCGTGGCCTCGGTGTAGCGGGGCGGCGGCTGGGTGAAATGCTGCTCAGGCGTCAGCGCCTTTTTCGCGGTTGCCTCGCCCGCGGCCAGTTGCGGCAGGCGACCCTCGTCGTCGTCGTCGTCGTCGCGCCCTTCCTCGTAGACCTTCAGGAAGCCGTCAAACAGCACCACTTGCCCGGTGGCGCGCAGGCCTACCTGCTCGTCGCGGCTGCCGATCTCGGCCACCGTGCGTTCCAGCCGCGCACCCTCCATCTGGCAGGCAATGGTGCGTTTCCAGATCAGTTCATAAAGCTTGCGCTGATCGGATTCGGTCAGTTTCAGACTGTCAGGATCGGCGCCCATGTCGGTCGGCCGGATGCATTCATGTGCTTCCTGAGCGTTCTTGGCCTTGTTCTTGTAGATCCGTGGGCTTGCCGGAACATAAGCCTTGCCAAAGCGCTTTTCGATTTCGGCGCGCGCTGCCTGCACGGCCTCGGGGGCCATGTCGATGCCATCAGTGCGCATATAGGTGATGTGCCCGGCCTCATAAAGGCGCTGCGCGGCGGACATGGTCTGCTTGGCGCCCATGCCGAATTTGCGGCTGGCCTCCTGCTGCAGTGTCGAGGTCATGAAGGGCGCCGAGGGGCTGCGGCTGGCAGGCTTGGATTCGACAGAATGTACGAAAAGGTCACGCGAACGCAGCGCCTGCACGGCCAGATCCGCACTTTGCGCTGTGGGCAGGTCGAATTTGTCCAGTTTCTTGCCGCCAAGGCTGGTCAGCCGCGCGTTGAATTCTGCGCCGCGCGCATTGGTCAGGTTTGCCGTAACGCTCCAGTACTCGCGGGCACGAAAGGCCTCGACTTCCATCTCGCGCTCGACGATCAGGCGCAGGCACACCGATTGCACGCGGCCTGCCGAACGCGCGCCCGGCAGCTTGCGCCAGAGCACCGGTGAGAGGTTGAAGCCCACCAGATAGTCCAGAGCACGGCGTGCGAGATACGCGCGCACGAGGGGTTCATCGACCTGGCGCGGGGATTTCATCGCTTCGGTCACTGCGGATTTGGTGATCGCATTGAAGACGACGCGCTTGACCGGCGTGTCTTTCTTGATCGCGCGCGACTGGGTCAGGGCCTCGGTCAGATGCCAGGAAATCGCCTCGCCCTCGCGGTCGGGGTCGGTGGCGAGGATCAGGTCATTGTCGGCTTTAAGAGCGTCGGAAATCGCCTTGAGGTGCTTTTTCGACTCGGCCGCGACCTCCCAGGTCATGTCGAAATCGTGCTCGGGATCGACCGAGCCGTCCTTGGCCGGCAGGTCGCGAACATGGCCGAAGGAGGCGAGAACCGTGTAGCCGGGGCCCAGGTACTTGTTGATCGTCTTGGCCTTGGCGGGGGACTCGACAACGACGACTGCCATGCAAACCTCTGATTATCAACGGCATTGTGCGGAATGGCCGGGATAGGCACGCACCGCCGCGCCGCCTAGATGGGGGTGAACGGGGGGTGTTGTCAATCTGGGGCATGGGCGAGGGGGGGGCGGCGTTGCACAGAGGAGGAGGCCGTGAACCCCCGCTGCGCCATCTTGGACCTCTGTGCCGATGGATTGCGGGGGCTGTCCGCCGGGTCGGTGCGCGGGGGTCAGCCGCGCGTCAGGAGGCCGCCGGGCTGGCGCCGCACGCGGCCGTCGCGTTCGAGAAACAGCAGCGCTGGAGCGAGTGTGGCGGGGGG
>ERZ761609.3098-NODE-3098-length-11319-cov-8.481889_pt1 | contig 11319 bp, 9 predicted proteins | sample MGYA00511163_ERZ761609 | MGnify/ENA primary metagenome ERZ761609 (study PRJEB28899, sample SAMN02445070) | bioreactor sludge metagenome | biome: EBPR sludge | place: Australia: Brisbane, Thorneside Wastewater Treatment Plant | collected 2011-12-16 ... | reverse complement strand
CCGCTGTGGCGGCAAAGGCGGCATCATGCGTGACCACAACAACGGCGCGGTTATGCTCCTCCGCCAGTGTTTTGAGGATGCCCTGCACATTCTGGCTGGACGCGCTGTCGAGATTTCCCGTCGGCTCGTCCGCCAGAATAATCGGCGGGTCGTTGGCGAGGGCGCGGGCAATCGCCACGCGCTGGCTTTGTCCGCCCGACAGCTGTTTGGGCAGCTTGTGGATATGCGCGCCAAGACCGAGAGATTCCAGAAGCGCGGCCGCGCGGGCTTCCCTCTCCGCCGCCCCCAGTTTGCCGAGCCGCTGCATGGGCAGCATCACATTTTCAAGCGCGCTGAATTCCGGCAACAGAAAATGCGATTGAAACACAAACCCGATATGGGCAAGGCGGATATCCGCCAGTGCATCGGTGCCAAGGCGCGTGGTTTCATGCCCCGCAATCCAGAGCTTGCCGCCGCTCGGTCTGTCCAGAAGGCCGAGCAGATACATCAATGACGATTTGCCCGAGCCGGAAGGGCCGGTAATGGCCACAAACTCGCCGCCGTAAATGGCGACATCGGCGCCTTTGACAAGGGTAACGGGCACTTCGCCTTCCAGCTTGCGCATGAGTTTTTCGCTGCGGATGGCGGGCGTTTTTTCCGGCGCGCTCATGCCGTGCCCCGCAAAATATCGACGGGCTGTACATCTGCCGCCTTGCGTGCGGGCAAAAGCGCGGCGAAGACGGAGGCAAGCAGGGCAAAGCTGCCTGCAATCGCGAATTGCGGCCATGACCAGTCAAGCGGCATGGCAATCGGCTCCAGACTGCCGGGGGGCTGGATTTTGACTTGCATCAGTGCGGCCATCATCCCCATCCCAAGTGGAAGCCCCGCCATATTCCCCGCGATGCCGAGCAAAAACCCCTGTACCACGAATATTTTTTTAACGTCGGATGCGTGAAAACCCATGGATTTCAAAATGGCGATATCACGCTGTTTTTCCATCACCACCGTCGAAATGACGTTGTAAATGCCAAAGGCCGCGACAATCAAAACCGCGCTGACAACCGTGTACATGATGACGTTGCGCACAACGAGCGTGCCCAGAAGGTCTTCGGAGGCCTCCTGCCACGACACGCATTTATAGCCGATGCGCGATTCAAGGTCTTCGGCGAAGCGCCGCGCGTCATACGGGTCGTCCAGCTTGATGATAATACTGTTGGCACGGTTGGCGCGGTCGAGCAGCGCCTGCGCGCGCTTCAGTGTCATGAAAACCTGCGTCTCGTCATATCCTGCGCGGCCTGTCCGGAAAATGCCCACGATTTTAAAGCTGCGCACTTGCCCGTTCGGCGCGGCAAGGGTGATGCTGCGCCCTTTGCGCAGGGACATTTTGCGCGCAAGTTCCCCGCCGATGATGATGCCGCCCGGATTGGCGTCGAGGTCTTCGATGCGCCCCTCGGTCATGTATTCGGCAATGGTGGTCACGCGTGTGATGTCGGCGGGGACCATACCGTTCAGCGTGACGGCAACGTCACGGCCGGCAAAGCTGACCAGCGCCTGTCCTGTCAAGGCGGGGGAGGCGTCAATGCCGCGCTCTTTCGACAGCAGTGACAAAATTTGCTCGAACCCGCGAATACCGCGCGTTTCGGTCAGCGGGCGGCTGCCGCGCAGCTCGACCATCGCATCCGGATAGGCGGCAAAAACCGGCTGCGCGCGCGGGTTTCTGAAATCGTCCGATACAGTGATATGCGGCGCGTTATCGACAAGGCGGCGGATAAAGTCCCGCTCTGACCCCTGCATCAGCGAGGAAATGGATAGAAAAAAAGCAACGCCCAGAATAATGCCCAGCAGCGACACGATGCTTTGCCGTTTGCGCGCCAGCAGGTGGCGCATGGCCATGGACAGCAAAAGACGCATGCCGCGTTATCTCCCTTATGGCGTTGATGGCCGCGCCATTACGCGCGCGCCGTCGCTCAGGTCTTGCGGCGGGTTCAAAACCAGCTTTTCGCCGCCTGTCAGGCCTTCGATGATTTCGGTTTCTTCGATGCCCTTGATGCCGGCTTTAACGGCGGTTTTGCGCACGGTATTGCCCGACAGCACATAAACGAAATCACCGCGCAGCGCGCCCGTGGGGATGAGTAGCGCGTCCGGCTTTTCACGGATGATGATGTTATTTTCGGCGGTCATGCCGATATGCATCGGCGTTGTTTCGGGCAGCGATATGCGCACGCGGTAGCTGCGCGCGACGGGGTCGCCCTTGGGGGTGATGGCCAGCACCTCGCCTTCGAACGATTGGCCGTCAAACGCATCGGCGCGGATAAGGACTTTTTGGCCGGGGATGACGCGGGAGATGTCTTCTTCGTCCACTTCGGCGCTGATGCGCAGCGGCGCGCAGCAGCTGAGCCAGAATACAGGCTGGTTTGCGGGTATCATCTGGCCAATTTCGCCGTCACGCTGGATGATGCGGCCATCGGCCGGTGCGGCGAGGCGGGTGTAGGAAGCTTCCGCCTCGACCCGTGCGATGCCGGCGCGAATGGCGTCCAGCTCGGCCCGTGCCTGGTCGAGCGAGGCGCGGGTTTCATACCCGCTTTTGGCCAATGCGGCTTTGCGGTCGTAATCTTTTTTCAAAAAAACTTCGCGGGCTTGCAGCTCGTCCAGCGTTTTTTGCAAATCGGCGTCTTCCAGCTGCGCCAGCACATCGCCTTTTTTAACGTCGTGGCCTTCGTCGGTGTTCAGCTGCATCAGCCGTGCGGTAATGCGCGCGGAAATGGGCAGCATCACGGTAGCCTCGACCGTGCCGGTGGCATAGACGGCTTCGATGGCCAGGCCCTTGCGCGCGGCGGTCGTTTCGACGCGCGGCATGCTGGCGGGGCCATAGGTGAAATACCACGCGGCGGCCAGGCCGAGCCCCAGCAGCATCCCGAATATGGTGAAAAACGTTTTAATGGCGGCACCTGTTCATCGTTTGTCGTTATTCTAGGCGCTTGGCGCGGGTTTTCAAGCGGCGCGCAAGTCCTTGACCTGCTTTGCAATTGCGCTGGCGGCTTCTTTGCCGTGTGCGGCGATGGTTTTGACAAGCGCGCTGCCGACGACAACCGCATCGGCTGCGCCCTCAAGCGCCTTTACATGCGCGGGCGTTGAAATGCCGAAGCCGACGGCCAGCGGCGATTGCAACGTGGCGCGCAGCGCGGCCAGTTTTTCGCCAAGGCTGGCGGGCAGGTTTTCCTGCGCACCTGTGACACCTTCGCGCGAAACGTAGTACACAAAGCCGCTCGATGCCGCATCGATGCGCGCAAGCCGCGCGGGCGAGGTGGTGGGGGAGCAAAGAAATACAGTTTCCATCCCCTCCGCCTTCATCGCGGCCAGATAATCATCCGCCGCTTCGGGCGGCAAATCGACAATCAGCGCGCCCTGCGCCCCCGCCTTGCGCGCAGCGGCGGCAAACGCGGCATAGCCCATATAGAATACGGGGTTCAGATACGAAAACAGACAAACCGGAATGGAAAGCCCGCGCGCGCGCGCGGATGTCAGCATATCGAACACGCCTGCCAGCGTGGCGCCGGCGGCGAGTGCACGCTCCGCCGCACGCTGTACGGTTTCACCGTCCGCGACGGGGTCTGAAAACGGAACGCCGAGTTCAATCGCCGCTGCGCCGCTTTCTTGCAGCGCCAGCAATATTTCGACGCTTGCCGCCATGTCGGGGTCGCCCGCCATGACAAAGGGGATAAAGGCCGCACGTTTCTCGGCGCGGGCATCCAGCAATGTCTGGCGCAGGGATTTAACGGTCATGATTTTTATTCTCCTCATACGCGCGCAGAATGCCAATGTCCTTGTCGCCGCGGCCGGACAGGTTGACAATCATGATGTGTTCTTTGGGCAGTTTGGGTGCGGTTTTCACGGCATGGGCGATGGCATGTGCGCTTTCAAGGGCGCAGATGATGCCTTCGGTGCGGGCTAGCAGATGCAGGGCGGCGACAGCGTCATCGTCGGCGGCGTAGGTGTAATCCGCGCGGTTTGTTGCTTGCAAATATGCATGTTCGGGCCCGACGCCGGTATAATCAAGTCCTGCCGATACGCTATGCGTGGGCTCGGCCTGTCCGTCGCCGTCTTGCAAAATGACCGTTTTCATCCCCTGAAAAATACCGGTGGAGCCGCCGGAGAAACGCGCCGCGTGCTGGCCTTTGGCAATCGCCGTGCCGCCCGCCTCGACGCCTGTCAGCTTGACGGATGCATCGTCGATAAAGCCAGAAAAAATGCCAATTGCGTTGCTCCCGCCGCCGACGCAGGCGACGACGCTATCCGGCAGGCGGCCTTCTGCGGCCAATATTTGCGCGCGCGCTTCGGTGCCGATAACAGATTGAAAATCGCGCACCATACGCGGGTAGGGGTGCGGGCCCAGCGCGGAGCCGAGCAGGTAATAAGTATCATGCACATGGCTGACCCAGTCACGCATCGCCTCGCTCACGGCGTCTTTGAGTGTGCGCGAACCGGACGTGACGGGCGCGACTTCGGCGCCCAGAAGGCGCATGCGGTAAACGTTCGGCTCTTGCCGCGCCATATCGTCGGCGCCCATGTAAACAATGCATTGCAGGCCGAAGGCCGCCGCAGCCGTCGCTGTTGCCACGCCATGCTGGCCCGCGCCCGTTTCGGCGATGATGCGTTTTTTGCCCATACGCTGCGCCAGCAGGATTTGTCCGATGGCGTTGTTGATTTTATGCGCGCCGGTATGGGCGAGGTCTTCGCGTTTCAGGTAAATCTTCGCGCCGCCCAGCTGCGCGCTCAAGCGCGAGGCGTGTTGCAGCGGCGTTTCGCGCCCGACAAACTCGTTCAGCAGGCGGTTAAATTCAGCCCAAAAACTTTCATCGGCCGCGGCGGCGGCATAGGCTTTTTCAAGTTCCTCCAGCGGCGCAACCAGCGTATCGGGTACAAAGCGCCCGCCGAAATCGCCGTAAAATCCGGCGCCGTCGGGAATGGATTGGAATTTGGGTTTTGCGTTCATGCGGAAATCCTCCGGCTTATATCGAATAATGTCTTGATTTTCTGGGCGTCCTTGATGCCGGGCGCGCTTTCGACGCCGCTGGCAAGGTCAAAGGCAAAGGGGGCGACGGCTTCTTGCGCTGCCGTTATATTGTCTGCATCAATTCCGCCAGACAAAATGAGCGGCAGGCCGCTGTGTTTCGTGGCGGTGGCGAGCGTCCAATCCGCCGTATGCCCTGTGCCGCCGTATTCGCCGGCGACGGCGGCGTCAACCAATATATAATCGGCCGCATCCCGCCACGCGGCAATTTGCGCGGTGTCTTCGGCCTTTTGCAGGCGGAAGGCCTTGATGATAGTGCCGCCGAAACTGTTGCGCAGCGCGCGGGCATCTGCGGGCGTTTCATCGCCATGCAGCTGCACGGCGGAAAGCGGGAATGATTTCAGCGCGGAGTCAATATCCGGCATCTGGTTTACAAAAACGCCAACGGTTTGTGCATCTGCCGGGGCAATGGCGGCAGCGGCGGCGGGCGTGATATAGCGTTTGGATTTCGGATAAAAAATGAACCCGAGCGCCCAGGCGCCTGCGGCATGGGCAAGCGCGGCATCTTCGGCGCGGGTCAGGCCGCACATTTTTATGCGCGGGCTCATGCGGCGCAATCTTTCAGCAGCGCGGCCAGTGCGTCGCCGGGGCTTGGTTTTTTCATGAAATGCGTGCCCATCAAAAACCCGTCATAGCCAAGACCGCGCATTTCGCGCAACTGCGCATCGGTGCTGAGGCCACTTTCGCAAATCAATACGCTGCCTGGCGCTTTGCGCGGCGCCAGCTGGCGGCTGGTGTCCAGCGTGGTTTTAAGGGTTTTGAGATTGCGGTTATTGACGCCAATCATGCGCGCGCCCATTTTCTGCGCGCGCGCCATTTCATCGGCATCATGCACCTCGACAAGGGCGGTGAGGCCGAGCGCTGCCGCCTGCTGCAATAAATCCTGCGTCAGCGCATCGTCTGTCATGGCGACGATAAGCAGCACGGCATCGGCGCCATGTGCGCGCGCCTCGTGCAGTTGATAGGCATCGCAAATAAAATCCTTGCGCAGCAAAAGCGCATCGGGCGCGCCTGCGCGAATGGCGGCGAGGTAATCAAGGCTGCCTTTGAAATATCGTGGCTCCGTGAGTACCGACAGCATACGCGCGCCGGCTTGCAAGTATCCTTGCGCAACAGGGGCGGGTTCGGGCGGCATGCGGATATCGCCTTCGGACGGGCTGGCGAATTTTACTTCCGCAATCACATGCCAGCCGGGCGCGGCGAAGGCGGGGATGACGGGCGCGGGCGTGCGCGCATAAAACGGTGCGTCCCGCAGCGCCGAAAGGGGCTTCACGCGCCGCGCCGCATCCACGCGGTCTTTGGTCATGTCATGTATTTTTTGCAAAAATCCGCTCATGCCTGCCTCAAGCCTTTCTACGCATGCGCGCGAGCATATCCTGCGCGCCGCCGTTTTGCAGGGTTTGGAGCGCAAGGGCATATCCGCCCGCAATATCCGCTGCGCGGCCAGCCAGCCAGAGGGCGGCGCCCGCATTCAGTGCCACAATATCGGCGGCTGCGCCCTGCGGTGCCTTAAAAAGCGTTTCGATAATTTGCGCATTTTCCGCCGCGCTGCCGCCTGCGGCATCCCGCAGCGATTGTATTTGGATACCGGCATCGGCGGGGGTGATGGTCAGGCTCTCGATGCGTCCACCGCGCAAAAGCCGCGCCGCTGTGGGGGCGGCAAGGCTGATTTCATCAAGGCCGTCTTCGCTGTGCAGCACCAGCATGTCTGTTTTCCCGAGCGCCGCAGCGGCTTCTGCCACGGGCGTCAGGTAATGTGCCGAAAAAACGCCCATGATTTGCCGCGTCACGCGCGCAGGGTTGCAAAGCGGGCCGAGCAGGTTAAAAAACGTCGGCTGTCCGTGCGCGCGGCGGGCGGCGGCGGCGTGTTTTAAAACAGGATGAAAGGCGGGCGCGGCGACAAAGCAAAGCCCGAAGGCGTCAAGGTCTGCGGTGGCATTTTCGGCATTTTCGGCAATCGCAACACCGAGCGCGGCCAGTACGTCGCTGCTGCCGGCCTGGCTGGATACGGCGCGGTTGCCGTGTTTAATCACGCTTTGGCCTGCCGCGGCGGCGACGAAGGCGCTGGCGGTGGAAATATTAAACGTCTTCACGCCCTCGCGGCTTTTATCGCCGCCGGTACCGCAAACATCGATGGCCTGCGTATCGTGAAGCGGCAGGGGTGTGGCCTCCGCCAGCAAAAACGCGGCGCAGGCGGCCAGCATTTCGCCATCAATGCGGCGCGCGGCGAGGATGCTAAGCGCCTCTGACTTCGCGCTGTCTTCAATCGCGGGCGCGCAAAACCCGCGCATCAAATCCGCCCAGTCTTCGGCGGCGGGTGCGGCGCTTTGCGTCAGGTGCTGTGCAAGGGAGATGAAATCGGGCGCGCTGCTCATGCCGGTGCCGCCAGATATTGCATCACGTTTTCAATCATTTTATGCCCCGCATAGCCGTGCATCGACAGCACGGATTCCGGATGGAACTGCACCGCCCATGCGGGTAGGGTTTTGTGGGCAATCGCCATGATGACGCCGTCTTCGTTTTCGGCAATCACATCAAGCTCCGCGGGCAGCGTATCCTTGCGGCCATAGATGGAATGATAGGCGCCGACCGTGCAGGGCGTCGGCATATCGCCGAAAAGTGCATGTTGCGCGGGGGTAATCGTCCATGTCTTGCCATGGCGCGGCGTCTCCAGATATCCAAGTGTCCCGCCGAAGGCTTCGAACATGCCTTGCAGTCCAAGGCAAACGCCGAATTGCGGCACGCCCGCCGCGGCAACCGCGCGCACGGTTTCGGGCACTTTGAATTGCGACGGCAGGCCGGGCCCGGGGGAGTGCAAAATCAAATGCGGCTTATGCGCCAGCAATTTTTCAATCGGCGCGCCGTGGCGGTAGGTGATAGCGGTTGCCCCCGTCTGGCGGATGTAATCGGCCAGCGTGTGCACAAAAGAATCTTCGTTATCGATAAGAATAACGGTTTTGCCCGCGCCGGTTTGCGCGGCGGGGCGGTGGCTGGGCTTCGGCACATCGCCCGCAAGGATGCGGCGGAAAGATTGCGCCTTGGTATGCGTTTCCGCCGCTTCTTCGGCGGGGATGGAATCGTAAACAATACTCGCGCCTGATTGGTAATGCGCGGTGCCGTTTTTGATATGCAGCGTGCGGATGGTGATGCCGGTATTCACATCGCCGTTCAAATGCAGTGCGCCGACGGCCGCACCGTAAAAACGGCGGGCGGCGGGCTCTTGCTGTTCGATAATCTTGGCGGCTTCGGTTTTGGGGGCACCTGTCAGCGTGACAGCCCACATGTGCGACAAAAACGCGTCGATACCGTCAAATCCTTCGCGCAGTTGCCCCTCCACATGGTCAACGGTGTGGAAAAGTCCGGCATAGGTTTCAATCTGGCGGCGGGCGAGCAGGCGGGTGGAGCCGGGCACGCAAATCCGCGCCTTGTCGTTGCGGTCAACATCGGTGCACATCGTCAGTTCCGCCGCGTCCTTGGCGGAATTGAGAAGCCCGCGCAGGATTTCGGCATCCTCAATCACGGCGGCATCGCCGGGCGTGCGGCTGCGGCGGGCAGTGCCGGAAATAGGGCAGCTTTCCACGCGTTTACCTTCGACCCGCACGAACATTTCGGGCGATGCGCCGACGAGCTGTTCGGCGCCCATCTGCATCAGGAATTCGTAAGGCGATGGATTGATGCGGCGGATATTGCGAAACAGCTGCGATGGCGGCTGCGTGCAAGGCGCGCTGAAAATGCGGCTGAGGACGACTTCGAATACGTCGCCCTTGCGGATATGCTCTTTCGCGCGCGTGACCATGGCGGCATAGGCGTCGTCGTCCATGTTGCTGCGGATATCGGCGCTGTCTGCGGGCGCGGCGGGTTGGCCTGCGGGCAGGGCTTCGCGCGGAAGGCCGTCTGTGTCTATATCGCCAAAAGAAAATTCAAAATCGCGGCGGGAAAGTGTTTCCTTGCGGCGGTCGAGCAGATAGATGCTGTCCGGCAGGTAAAGATGGAACAGCGCGGCGTCTTGCGCGCGCGGGTGTTTCAGCGTAATCGGGTTGAAACAGAACAAAAGGTCATAGGCGAAAGCGCCGTAAAATCCGGCGAAGCTGTCCGCGCTATCGTTCTGGCGGATGATATGGCGCAGCGGCGAGAGGGGGGACGGCTGGCGGGAGCGTTCTTCTTCGCTGAAAACCTCTGTGCCCGGGTGAATAGTGCAGACGAGGGTCTGGGCGTTTTCTTGCGCGGCGGTGAAGGCATCATCGGGCGTTTTTGCGAAAAACGCGGAGAGCAGGGCAATGATTTTTTCGCCGCGGGCGTTCAGCGCGCTGAAAACGGTGCGGCCGTTATATCCGCGCACCTCTAGCGGCGGGGCGGCGAAGCCGATATCCCAGCGCGAATAGCGCCCCGGATAATCCGTGTCGGAGGCCATATAAAGCCCGCGCGCGGTATCAAGCGCGCCGACAAGAAAGTCGAGCCCTTGCGCATAGTCGAGCGTTGTGTCGCGTGATGTGATTTTCATGTTCCGGAACCGCAAATATGCCGCGAACGGCGGGCGTTCGCGCAGGTGTCAACAATAAGACTTTCAGGGGGAAAAAGACAGGAAAATGGCGGTTAGTGCCGCCACCAAAGCAGGGGGCGGACGAAAGACGCGGCGGCGGTGCCATTATAAGATGCGCTCATTGCCATATCCCTATCGAACCACGCGGCGCGGGGACTTGTCAAGGATTCGCAGTGGCTACGGCGCATGTTTGCGTGCAGGGCGCGCCGCTGCGGGCGTTTGGGCTGCATGCTGCAAGCCCTGTGCTGCCTGCAAAAGTATTCCGGACGCAGGCAGAATATCGACACGCGCAGCAAGTGCCGGCGATTTCTGCGCGAGGGCGGCAATCTTTTGTGCCGTATCGGGCAGGCTGTCGGTCAGTACCAGTTTGTCAATCGCGGGGATTTTGCCGTCCGTATCAGCGGCGAGTATTTTTTCAAGCGCGCTACCTGACAAAATACCGTGCGATGCGCAGGCGGTCACACTGGCCGCGCCGCGGGCTTTCAGCAGTTTTGCCGCGTTTATCATGGTAGAGCCGCCATCAATCATATCGTCGATAATCACGCAGTGCTTGCCCGCGACATCGCCGGTGAAGGCGGTGATTTTGGTGTCGTTCACGCCCGTATGGGTTTTGGCGATAAGAAAAACTTTGCTGCCGTCGTGGCCGCCGAAAACGCTATCTGCCAATGCGCGGGCGCGTATTTGGCCTTCATCTGCGGCTTTATCGGCACCATCTGGTGCGCCAATCGCCAGCGTGGCAGGTGCGTTGCCGAAATGTTTTTTGATATAGCTGGCGAAAATTTCCGTTGCGCCCACGGCTGTGAACCCTGCCCCGAAAACGTCTTTATAGGCCTGAATGCCGGCCTGCGAATGCGGCGTTAGCGTGACAGCGGCATCTGCGCCAGCGGCTTTCAGCTGGTTTGCAAAAAACGCCGCGCCGAGGGAGACGAAGCGTTTATCAAACGCCCTGTCCTGCCGCATATAGGGGGCGAAGGGCATGACGGCGGTGACATGCGCCGCGCCGTGCGCCTTCAGTGTATGTACGGCCATTAAAAGATGCGCTGTTGTTTCCCCGACGGGCACGCCGCCCGATTGCACCACAATCACATCGCGGCCTTTCAGCGCAGCGGCGTGTTTGTCGAAATCATCGCCGGATTTGGGAAATAGCTCCACAAACGGCTCCCCGCTGGCAAAAAGCCCGACGCTGGCGGGGAGGGATTCGATTCCCGCCGCCTTTGCCGCGCCCAGTGCCGATGCGGGCGCGGACGGCATAATTAAAATCAAAGGCTTAGCGTTATTTTCGTTTTCTTTTTTCATGGACTTGACACCGTTATGCTCATATAATAGATATATATACTCAAATTGTAGATATATACCGATTCAAAAGCAAGCCCCTTGGGGCGGACGGGACAAAAAAGGAAAACGGCGATGGGCTTCATTGAACAAAACTACGGCATCGAACAAACCAGCCCGCTGATGACCGACAAATACCATTTCACCACGGCCTACGCGTATTGGCTCGAAGGCCGCGCGGATAACCCGTCCGTCTTTTATATGTTCGGCCGCAAGGAAGCGGGCGGCAGCGGCTATACGGTGGCCGCAGGTCTCGAAGGCGTGATTGATATCGTGAAGCGCTGGCAGGAACATGGCCTCACCAAACAGGACACCGACTACCTGCGCACGCTCAAAACCCCGAAGGGGGAACGCCAGTTTCCCGATGCGTTCATCGATTATCTGCAAAAAATGGAAT
>ERZ761609.3096-NODE-3096-length-11322-cov-50.025029_pt1 | contig 11322 bp, 6 predicted proteins | sample MGYA00511163_ERZ761609 | MGnify/ENA primary metagenome ERZ761609 (study PRJEB28899, sample SAMN02445070) | bioreactor sludge metagenome | biome: EBPR sludge | place: Australia: Brisbane, Thorneside Wastewater Treatment Plant | collected 2011-12-16 ... | reverse complement strand
AAAAAAGTTTTTCAAAAAAACCCCCCCCCCCCCCCGAAAAAACCAAATTTTTTGTGTCATTTTTTTGTAAAAAAAACAAACCCCGCAAGCGCATGGGTTGGTGCAAAACCGATGCGGTTGCGGGGGGGCTGGGCAGAATGGTATGTTACCCTAACTGACTAACGTGTGGTTGGAAACCAAATGCCGATAGTTAAAATGAAAAATAAATGCAACTATTTGGGTACTTGTCCACCCTGCAAGTTCATGGCGTATTTGCAGGCTAATGGGTAAGATTTCGGGCAGCAATTAGCACACGGATAACACGGATGCTGCTGATTGGCACAGATTTTTTAAAAATAGTAGCTACTTTAGGTACTTGTCCACCCTGCAAGTTCATGGCGTATTTGCAGGCTAATGGGTAAGATTTCACGCAAAAAACGCAAAGAAAGAAAGGGAGTTAGTTAAGACTAAGACACAGCGTAAATAGTTACAAATAAATGCGCTAAATTTCTAAAAGCCTTGTATATTAAGGGTTACAGATTCCCCCACTTTCTAAGGGGGGCTGGGGGGTATCGGGCTTCTTTCTTGTTTTCGGATGCCGATTACTATCACTATTCGCTATTCCGACATAAAGAAATACCCAAAACACTGACAGCGTAAGCCATTTATGCTGATTTCAACTTTAACCTCCTATTATTCCAGCACTTTAATGAAAAACACAAACTCTTCCAGCATTTTAACCTGCTCTTTAAGCGGCTTGCCGTTTAGGGAGCCCGAATCGGGAAAACTAAGTTTATCGGGCAGCAGTTCTATGAGGTTGAGCATGTTTCTGGATTTGATGGCATAAGTAGCGCTTTCGGCTTGCGAGTGTTTGGCTTTAATGATGCTGATAAGGTTGCCCTCCGTATCAAATAAAGGACCGCCACTATTGCCCGGGTGAACCGGCACCGTAACCTGATAGGTAGAAACATCGCCCTTAAAACCTTTTTGTGCGCTGATTACCCCATCGGTTAGTTTTAAAGATTCGCCCATAGTGGAGGCAAGCGGATAACCTAAGGTGTAAACCTTTTCGCCCACATCAGAAACCGCAGTTTTAATGGCATAAGGAATATCGGGCAGGGGGGTAAAGTTCCAGTCATCAATTTTAAGTACGGCTAAATCGTTTATTTCGTCGTTTATCATTACCACAGCCTGATACACCACTTTTTTACCGCCGCGCAGGGTTTGCACCTCTATAAGATTGCCGCCTTGTATTACGTGGTTATTGGTTACAATATACCCATTAGAGGAAATGGCAATTCCGCTGCCCGTAGCCAAAAGTTTGCGCTGTTGCCCCTGCCGCGGAAATTGTTTGTAAAATTTGTAAATGGTTTCTTCCTCCTGTGCAAAGTTAAAATAGAGCATATTTGACTGGTCAACAGATAAATACACTTCGGTATCTAACTGTTTGTTGTGTTTGTACCAATGCACATTAAAAAAGTTGAGCGTACCGGTTGGGTAAATAGACCCTGCAAGTTCGCCCGCTTCCCAATCAATGGCGTTGGTAGCGCCGCCAAGGTAAATGGCGTCATATTTATCTGACTGGGCATTGCGCACAATGGCTATCCTGTATTTTGACTTATTGGGAGAGCCAATGATGAATTTTTCATAAATGCCTTCTAATTTATCATCGGGCTTGTTAGTGAAATGTTTTTTCAGCAGTTCTTCGTTCCATTCGGTTTTGTTTCGGGGCATTTGCAGCCTTTTTTCAGGGTCATAACGCATAGGTGTGTTATGAAACTCCTGCCAAACAGTGTAGAGCTTATCTAACAAAAAGGGGTCGTAATACAGTGTATCGGCAGAAATATAGCGGAAGTAATCATTGTTACAGGCAGTAAACTCCATGAGTACATTGGTTAAAAACTGTCGGTTTACCATTTCCATTTCTACCCGCACCCAAGCAATATCGCAAAAAGACGGAGTGGTTTCGTACAAATCTTTAATTTCATCGGTGGTAATGGCTACTGCCGTAAACCCTATGCTGCGCAGGTAGGTAGCCAAGTGCTGAAGCATAACGCTGCCATTTTCATCGGTTTTTTTTTGTACTTCGGGGCTTTGTGCAATTACCGCATACCGAACACCCTGTAAAAAATGGGTAAAAGAAACTTGGGGGTTTGACTGGGTAAAGGTTACATTAGGGTTATCATAAACAAGTGTACTTGCCTGCAACCATTGGGCAAAGCTAAGGTAGCACAGCAGCAGCCATATAAAAGGGGAGCGAAGTGTCATAAAGGGGGAGCGTTTAAGGTTTTCAGATGTGGTCATAGTGCAAAGGGTAAAAGTTTAGAACAATAACGAATAAACAACCCTAATTTGGTATGGGTTTATGTAGCGCCAACTATAAATAGAATACCGTAAACGCCCTGCTACACAAGGAGCAGCCTTAATCGGCACAAATCAGCTACATCCGTGTTATCTGTGTGCTAATTGCTGCCGGTTTTGTGTACCAACCGTGAAATCCCGGAATCAAAGCAATCCCGAAATCATTTACCCAATTGAGCCTTTAATTTTCAAAAATCGGCGCAAATCAGCTACATCTGTGTTATCTGTGCTAATTGCTGCCGGTTTTGCGCACCCACCTGAAAGAAGACCTTTGTATGCCATTTTATAGCAAACTCGGGTTACACCCATTGATAAGGCAGGCAAAATTGCTCATCGGGGGTTATGGCAACAGACTACTTTTAAGCAATTTAATAACGTTACCCTAAATACGCTATTGTGCAAAGCATTTTTATTGCCAATACCCGCCTTTTTTGTAATTTTGCCTTTCAAAATTGGGCATAAAACAAGCCACAAAAAACAAAAATCGCTTAAAAGCAGTTATATCTAATCATTTGTAACTAAAAAGCATACTGCCATGTTAATAGACGAAGCCAATTTAGAAATTGAAGCTGCCGAAGAGCTGATGAAAGCAGCCGTTGTGCATTTACAAAAGGAATTAGAAGGAGTTAGGGCAGGTAAAGCAAGCCCTGCCATGTTGCAAAACGTTTATGTGGACTATTACGGAGCGCATACTCCCGTAAGTCAGGTAGCTAATATCAGTGTAAACGATGCCCGCACTATCAGCATTCAGCCTTGGGAACGCAATATGATTGGTCCTATTGAAAAGGCAATTTTTGCCGCCAATATGGGTGTAACTCCCCAAAACGACGGGCAACTTATACGCATTACGCTCCCGCCTATGACCCAAGAACGCCGCTTGCAATTGGTAAAACAGGTGAAAGATATGGGCGAACACACCCGCGTGAGCATTCGCAATGCCCGCCGCGAAGCCATTCATAACCTCAAAAAATTGGTGAAAGACGGTCTATCGGAAGATTTGGGTAAGCAGGGCGAACACGATGTACAAGAGCTTACCAATAAATACATTGACAAAACCGACAAAGTTATTCACGTTAAAGAAGAAGAAATTATGACCATTTAACCCATTCCCCAATTGTGGGTGAACTGGTTAACCACTTTGCGCCTACTGCCAAAACGCGGCAGTAGGCTCTAAACCATTATCCTTTCTATGACAAACAGTACTATTTTAAAAAGTGTTTTGGGGATTCTTTTGCTGGGCATACTTCTAAGCCCCGCAACATTGTGGGCACAAAAAACAGCGCCCCTGCCCAAACTGCAAAACAAAAAAGCGGCGCAGGTATATGGAGCTACCATTACGGCTCAGGATTTAAAAAAGCACCTCACAGTATTGGCTTCCGATGAGTTTGCCGGCAGAGGCAACGGACAGGAGGGCATAGAACTTGCCGCCAATTACCTTGCCCAACAATTTGCTGCCATAGGCATACCGCCCTATAACGGCAGCTATTTTCAGGAGTATCCCCTGATAAGGCAGGCATGGGGTAAACCCACCATTTCCATAAACGGAAAAGAATACGCTTTTATGAAAGATTTTTACTGTTTTGCACGAGGCAATGCCTCACTCAACCTGCATACTACCGAAATAGTGTTTGCCGGTTATGGCATAGATGACCCCAAATACAGCGATTACGGCTCTAATTCCGATAAGCCGTTAGATGTGAAAAACAGGGTGGTGGTGGTAATGAATGGCGAGCCGCGTTTGCCCGATGGCAAGTATATGCTTACCAATTCTTTGGTAGCTTCGGAGTGGACTTCTAACTGGCGAAAAAAAATAGAAACTGCTTCAAAATATGGCGCAAAAGCCCTTATAGTGGTGGTTGATGATATTGATAAACGCGTAAACCAGTATAAGCACTTCATTAACTCAGAATCTTTTGAACTGAAAGACCTTGCCACTAAAGAAAATGCCCCGCAAAATGCCAACTCGGTTTACATCAGTACGCAAATGGCAGAAGAGCTACTGCAAACTACGCTTGCCACTTTAGAAGCCAAAGCTGCTACACAACCCAATAATTTTACCCTGCCCACCAACCTGCACCTTAACCTCCAAAAACAAGGCGAGGAGGTGATGGCTAAAAACGTTCTTGGCTATATAGAAGGCACCGACCTTAAAAACGAAGTGCTGGTGCTTACTGCCCATTATGACCACTTGGGTATAGAAGACGGCAGTATTTATTATGGCGCCGATGATGACGGCTCTGGCACTGTTGCCCTTATTGAAATTGCCGAAGCCCTTTGGCAGGCTAAAAAAGCCGGTAAAGGACCCCGAAGAAGCGTACTTATTATGCCTGTTTCTACCGAAGAAAAGGGGTTGCTTGGCTCGCAGTATTATACCGATGTAAACCCTGTTTTTCCGCTCAATACAACTGTTGCGAACCTAAACATTGACATGATTGGGCGCATAGACCCCGAACACCTCGACGGTAATTACCTCTACATCATAGGCTCCGATAAACTAAGCACCGAGCTGCACAGTATTAACGAGTTTGCCAACAAAACTTATACCCGATTAGACCTTGATTACCGCTTTAACAGCCCCAACGACCCCAACCGCTTTTACTACCGCTCCGACCACTATAATTTTGCCAAAAACAACGTGCCGGTTATTTTTTACTTCAACGGTACCCATAATGACTACCACAAACCTACCGATACAATAGAAAAAATCAATTTCCCTGCTATGCAAAAGCGCGCACAATTGGTATTTTACACCGCTTGGCACTTAGCTAACCAAACACCCCGAATTAAAGTGGACGTAAATAAGCCATAGTAGTGGTTAGTAGTTAGTGGGTAGTTTTGGTAGATAGTAGATGGTAAATAGTATCGGGTAGTTGTTAGTTGTTAGTGATTAACTCATAACTTTTCACTCTCGGGTAACACCATAAGATGGAAACTGAGGCTACGGGTTAAACTGCACAATACTAACCGATGCGTTGGCGGCATTAGTCCACTGCACCTGTATGGTATTAGAGTAGGGAGGGGTAGATAAAATAGTACCTCCTGTAACCGACCAGTTGTAAAAAGCGCCTGCCGGACCTGCGGGCACTGAGTAAGTATTCACAGCGCTATTACAAACCTCAGCGCTGCCGGTTATAGTAGGGGTAAAGGCGCAAAACTGCAAATCGAGATTACCCGCTGCATCAAACGGGTCTGATAATTTAGGGTCGGTATATACATTTACTCCTGTTAGCGTACGCAAAAAGGCAACGAGGGCATTTTGCTCGTTGGCAGTTAGTTGCAGGTTGCCGCCGGGTCCTTGCAATCGGGGGTCGAGCAGGGTATTGGCGGGGTTTAGCGGCACTAAATTATAGTGGGCAATAACCCCGGCAAGGGTAGTTAAATTACCATTGTGCATCATGGGTCCGTTAAGTGCGCCGGTAGGTCCTGCCACATCGCGCAGCGAAGGGGCGCGGGTATTGGTAAGGTCTAAAATAGCGGGGTTGGCGGCGGTGGCTATAACGCCATTGTTTAAACTGGCGGGGTCAATATCAAACTCCGGTGCGCGGTGGCAGCCTTGGCAACCGGCTCCTCCTGCCGGTGGCGGAGTAAGAAACAGGTTTTTACCCTGGTTTTCTTGCGGGGTAAAATTAGGAAATGGCGGACCTAAGTTGCCGCCGGTAGCTGCCAAACCTGCATCAAATTTTGAATCAAACGATTGAATACTGCGCACAAACTGGGCTAAGGCATTTTGTATGCGGGCTTCTGTTATTTGAGGCGAGCCAAAGGCATAGGTAAACAGTACCGGATAGTAGGAAATATCCGATAATTTGCTGATGAGCGAGTCTATACCCGGCTGCCCGTTAGTGCCACTAAAACCCATTTCGCCAAAATCTTTTATGGGTTGGGTAGATTGGTTTTCGAGCGAGGTGGCGCGCTCGTCCCAAAAAAAGCGTATTTCGGTGCCAAATCGGGCATTTACCAAGCGCATGGAGTGCCTGCCGGTAAGTGCGCCATTGAACCCTACGCTTTGGCGGGCGGTATCGCTAAAGGCAAATTGCTGTTTATGGCAACCGGCACAAGCTATGCTATTGTTTAGCGACAGATTTTTGTCGTAAAACAGCACCCTTCCTAATGTAGCGCCGGCATCGGTTATTTCGTTAAACGGCGGGGCATTGTCTTTGGTTATGTAGGGCGGTATGGGCTGATTGGCGTAGTCGTCTAAATTGTTCAGGTTAATGGCGGCAATAAAAAGAACAGACATACCCAGCAGCAGTATTTTTGCTTTCATACAACATAGGAGGTTAGGGGTGAAAATTATAGTTAGGACAGGCGCGGGGTGATAGGGAAAATAACAGCGTATTTTACAAACTATTAGCTGCACCATTCAAAATTGAACAAGCATTACTATACAGACACCGAAGGAGAGACTGATATTCCGAAAAGTTGAAAAAAAGTTAAAAAAGTAGGCGGTGGCGGTGCAACCTCAAAAATCGAGCCCGATAGAGAAGTACCATTGGGTTTGGGTACGTGCGCCACTGTCTAAACCCCAAGCCATATCTACTCGGGCAAAGTAGCCCAGCAGTTTGGTGCGTGCGCCCAAGCCATAACCGGCTACTACCGGATTGCGGAAGTATTTTACCACTGCTTCTACCGGCGGCGCGCCTATGGTAACTATGCTGTACTGGTTTTCTTCGTTAAAGGGCGATAACCCTTGCCAAGCGGTACCAATATCGGTAAAAGCTATTATTTGAAAATTGCGCAGCAACTCAGAGCGGATGGGTGCCGGCGATAGGTAGGCAAACAAAGGTATGCGCAGCTCGCTGTTGAGTACCATATAACTGGTGCCGTTTCTGATGTTTTGTTTAAAGCCGCGCATATTGGTAGCCAAACCTTTAAAGGCATAACCGGCTTCCATATCTACAGGCGTACTGCTGTCAAACTGGTTTTCGGGGTTAAAAATGAGCCAGTTTTCTACGCCACCCAAATAATACAGCATTTTTTTAGAGCCAAAAGACATGGCAGAAGCCAGCCTGTTTGCCCAAACTATTTGTTTGTGTATGCGTGTATAATGGCGCACATCAAAGCCGGTTATCCCCAACAAGCCGGTGTTGGCAAATTTAAAAGAAACCTCGCGGTCGTTCAGTACGCCATCAAAGGGTTTGTGAATTTCGGCGTAAATTTTATATCGGGTGCCGTTTAGTATGTTCAGGGCTACGTCAATGGTATTATCAAAAACGTATTCGGCTTTGGCATAGAGCCAGTTTTCATACACATCGGGCAAGGTGAGCGATATGCGGTCGGAGGCAAGAAAAACAATGCGGTCATGTCGCAGTCCTATATGTCCGCGCAGGCTGGTATTAACATCAAACGGGTAACTTAGTGTGTATTGTAATATGCCGGTTATGTTTTTAGCGGTAACATTAAAGGCGGGCGTATCGGGTATATCAGTAATAGTATAGTTGTTTTTGATAGCTCTTCGGTAGCCAAAAATCTTTTTATCCAATCGTTTTCTGAGGGCGCGGTATTCTACAAAATACTCGGTGCCGCTTAGCCCGAGTGGAATACGGAATCCGCCAATAATTTTGTTGTCTTCCATGAGGTCGGAAATGCCTAATTTAAACAAACCACCTAAATCGGGCATACCAAAAGCCACGGGCGACAGGCTGAAGTTTTCGTAAGGTGTGTAAATGATGGTATTATCTAATTGGGTAGCAATTTGGTCAATGGTAAACTGGGTAAAATACTGCCGCACATCGGTACGCCTAAACAGGGGTTTTTGTTCAGTGGTTTGTTGGGTGGCAGCTGGGGTGGCAGTGGGTATATTAGCGCCGGCGGGTTGGGTAATGGTTGGTTTAGCGGGTACCGGCTGCTCGGTATCATAATCAAACTCGGTTTGAAAGAAATAGTTTTCTATGTCAATGGTATCGGTTTTTTGTGGTTTAAGCGCCGGCTCTTTGGTCTCGGGCTGTTTAACGGGCGGTTGTGGCGGTACCGTATCGGGAGTGGGCTGTTTTATCACTTCGCCCACATTTACCGGCGGTATTTGTTTTATGAGGGCTTCGCGTTGTTCTTTGGCTTTGCGGCGCAGGCGCTCGCGGTTTTCCAATTGCAGGCGGTAGGGGGTAGCGCCGGGTTGGGTTTTAGTGCCGGTTACATCGGGCAAGTTGTTTTTAAAGAGCAAAAATCGGCTGTCTTTGTAAAACAGTTGTACCTGCTGTGCATTGTTTAGCGCCACATCGGTTTCAATGATATTTTGGGCATAGTTGGTTATCGGGAAACTGTGGGCGATGGTTTTGTAAACATCGGTATAAATGATGGTATCAATTAATCCGATGTTTTGCAGCGAATCGAGCGGATAGCGGGGATTTAGCGCTATAGAATCTTTAAAAAATACTTTGGTATCGGTACGCACAAAAATGCTGTCGAAATAGGCGGCGTATTGGTTGCGTATGCCTGTTTGGTCGCTGATAAAGGTAAAATGAGCGCTATCGTACTGCGCGGGCAGCCATTCATTGTCAAAAGGTGTATTGGTTACGCGAACCAATTGTTTAATGGTATCGGTATTGTTATCATTAGATAGGTCGTAAAAATAGAGGTCAAAATTAAGCAGGGGCAAAATAGTGTCCATTTTTTCGGTGCGGAGGGTATCTGTATTGCGGTTAGAAACAAACAAAATACCTTCGCGGTCTTTTAGTTTAATGTAGGCGGGTTGAAGGTCGGAGTAAAAATCATCGGTAATTCGGGTAACTTTGGTATTGGGTATAAAGTACATAAAAATATCCGATACGCCGTTTTGTACTGCCGACATTACTAATTTTCGGGCATCGTTGGTAAAGGCTATGCTCGTTACCTGCTGAAATTTTACAATATCGTTTGAAAAGGATTTGGTTTCATCGGCAGTATTATAGAGCAAGAGTTTAATTTGGTTGCGGCGTTCATATACTATGGCTAACTGTTGGCTTTGTTTATCCCAAGCCAGCAGGGGGTAATTATCATGAAAAGCAAGGCTGTAAGATTTAAAGCCGTTTCGGAGTAATACCTTTTTTTTATTGGTTTGGGTATCGTAGAGATAAACTATGTGTTTACCTATTTCGCCGGTGGTGTAGGCTATGTGGCGACCATTGGGGCTTATTTTTACCTCGTCGAGTTTTACGTTTCGGCGTTGTTGTTGTTTGGTAGTTTTAACTATGGCTTGGCTGGGGTTAATGGTTTGCTTGCCGCTGGTTTCGGCTATGTATTGGTTTTGGTAATAGTTGTTAAACTCTTGCACAGTGCCTTTTACCGTGTTTCCGAGTACAAACAAAAAGCCGCTTTCTACGCTTCGGTTAATGCGGGTAAGGTATAGCAGGTTGGGTATAGCTGATTGTCCGTGTACTTGCGAAATGTAATACCAAAGTGCATGACCGGCAAAGGTGGCGTTTTCGCCGGTAAGAGTATGAAAATTGGTAAACTCGCCTGCTAAAATGCCACGGCGCAGGCGGTCGTCAAGGTTAGTATCCCAGTCTTTGCCAATATAACTTACTAATCCATTTACAAACCAATCGGGAAGATTGAGCAGCACAGCATTTTGCAAAATTTCTTGGATAGTGTTGCCAAAAATCATTTTTTGCACCAGTACACGGGCAATACCCTCACGCAAACGCCGCTCTAAATTTTTGTAATTACCATCGAAATGGACAAAAATTTTGTTCCCGATGATTTTGGTAACGCCGCCGGTGTTGTTTTGCTCAATTGCCAGCCCGATATTGGTTTGTTTTAAGTCGGACAGGTTATGGTAGAGCATGATTTCTATTTTGGAGTTGGCAGGGTACTCCAACCGGCTTTCTATTTCGCCAATGCATTGCTCGGCATACTGCACGGTAAATCGGGCAATATCCTGACCGCCTTGGTAAAAGTAGGTCATAAAGTTTTCCGATTCGTAATACGACCAGATAAAATCCTGATATTGCACCCGATTTTTACCAAAATCTGTATAAAAACCCTGTGCCAACAGGGTAGGTGCAAAGGTAAAACCGGCTGTTAGGCATAGGGCAAACAATAGGAGGTATGAGCGGAAATGGGTCATACAATTGGCTCAGGTGGGTAAATAATGATAAAGTTACGCAACATTTGGTTATAGCCCAAATAATTTTTCTGCTCCCTCTGTAAATGGCTATCTTTGCGCCTTACTATAACGCAAAACACATGATGCAAGTTGCCTTTTTTACCTTTAACCCTTTTTCTGAAAATACTTACGTTTTGTACGACCACACTGGCGAGTGTGTTATTATAGACCCGGGCTGCTACAACGAAGCCGAAAGAAAACGCCTTACTACCTTTATTGAAAAAGAAAAGCTGAAACCTGTATTGCTGCTCAATACCCACTGCCATATAGACCACGTATGTGGCAACCAATTTGTAGTTCATAAATACCAAATACCTTTGGCAATACACCAAGGCGAGCTGCCGGTATTGCACTATGCCCCGCAAGCCGGGTTAATGTGGGGATTTACCATAGATAAATCGCCCGAACCCACCGTTTTTTATGAGCATGGCGATAAGGTGCAATTTGGCGAATCGGAGTTAAACGTACTTTACACGCCCGGACACTCGCCTGCAAGTATTTCTTTTTACAACCCCGCCGATGCTTTTGTTATTGCAGGTGATGTGTTGTTTAGGGGCAGCATTGGCAGAACCGACTTGCCCGGCGGCAGTTACCGCACCCTCCTAAACAGCATAGTTACCCAACTGCTACCACTGGCCGATGCGGTAAAGGTGTTTTCGGGGCATGGCGCGCCTACTACTATTGGTGAGGAACGCCGCCATAACCCATTTTTGCAGTAAGGAGTGGCAGGTGAGCAAGCCCCGGCGTGGTATAATCTGTAGAGACACACGGACAGTAGAGACACGCGGACAGTAGAGATGCACGGACAGTAGAGACACACAGACAGTAGAGACGCACAGACAGTAGGGGCTGTCTAAAAAGTCTTTCGACAAAGGTAGGAGTTTATCGGTAAAATGGTT
>ERZ761609.3094-NODE-3094-length-11325-cov-27.404703_pt1 | contig 11325 bp, 12 predicted proteins | sample MGYA00511163_ERZ761609 | MGnify/ENA primary metagenome ERZ761609 (study PRJEB28899, sample SAMN02445070) | bioreactor sludge metagenome | biome: EBPR sludge | place: Australia: Brisbane, Thorneside Wastewater Treatment Plant | collected 2011-12-16 ... | reverse complement strand
CGGGCGGGCGGGTGACGGGGAGGAAGGACCAGTGCTGCTGGTATTCGGCTCCCTGGGCGATCCAGCGGCGGAGGAGGGCGCGCTCGGCGCCGGTGAGGGGCTTGGGAGAGGATGGCGGCGGCATGACGTCATCGGGGTCGGCGGTGCTGATGCGGTGCCAGAACTCGCTGGCCTCGGGTTTGCCGGGGCGGATGGCTTCCTTGACGGCCTCCTCGCGGATGTCGAGGCGGAGGCCGGCCTCGCGCTTGTCCTCGTCGGGCCCGTGGCAGGCGTAGCACTTGGCGGCGAGGAGGGGGCGGATGTGGCGGTTGAACTCCACTTTGGCCTCGTCCGCCGCGCTGAGGGGCAGGGCGGCGAGGAGGAGTGCGGGGAGGAGACGCGTCGCGGACGGCATGAGGGGTCAGGCCAGGAGGGGTGTGATGACTTTGGCGCCCTGGTTGTCGGTGAGGGAGGCGGCGAGGCCGTTGCGCTTGTAGGTGAGGCGGGTGTGGTCGAGGCCGAAGAGGTGGAGGAGGGTGGCGTGGTAGTCGAAGTGGCGCACCTCGTCGAGGACGGCCTTGTGGCCGAAGTCGTCGGTCTGGCCGTGGACATGGCCTTTCTTGAAGCCGCCGCCGGCGACCCACATGCTGAAGCCGTAGGTGTTGTGGTCGCGCCCCCATTTCTCCGGCCCGGCGTCATTCTGGAGGACGGGCAGGCGGCCCATCTCGCCGCCCCAGTGGACGACGGTGCTGTCGAGCAGGCCGCGCTGCTTGAGGTCAATGAGCAGGGCGGCGCTGGGCTGGTCGGTGGCGGCGCAGTTCTTGGGCAGGGAGGTGACGAGGGCGCTGTGCTGGTCCCAGGACTGGCCGGCATTGAGCACCTGGACGTAACGCACGCCGCGCTCGACGAGGCGGCGGGCGATGATGCAGCGGGTGGCGTAGTCCTTGGTGACGGGGTTGTCCGCGCCGTAGAGCTTGAGGATGTGGGCGGGCTCGCCGGAGATGTCGAGGGCCTCCTTGGCGGCGGTCTGCATGTTGGCGGCGAGCTCGTAGCTGGCGATGCGGGCCTGGAGGTCCAGCTCGCCGGGGCGGGCGGCGAGGTGCTCCTCGTTGAAGGCCCTGAGCAGGTCGAGCTGCCTCTGCTGCGGGGCGCCGGCGAGTGCGGGGGGAGGATCGAGATTGAGGATGCGCGGCTCGGCGGCGCGGACGAGGGTGCCCTGGTAGAGGGCGGGCAGCCAGCCGTTGGTGAAGTGCTCCTGCTGGAAGGTGGGCAGGCCGCCGGGGTGGGAGAGCACCATGTAGGCGGGCAGGTCGTCCGTCTCGCTGCCGAGGCCGTAGGTGAGCCAGGAGCCGAGGGCGGGCCTGCCGGCGGTGACGCGCCCGGCGTTCATGGCGTAGAGGCCCTGGGCGTGGTTGCTGACGCCGGAGGTCATGGAGCGGATGAGGGTGATGTCGTCCACGACCTTGGAGAGGTGCGGGAGCAGCTCGCTGATCTCCATGCCGCACTGGCCATGCTTTTGGAACTTCCAGGGGGAGCCAAAGCACTTGGAGGAGGCCTGGGCGAGGTTGTCGTATTTGACCTCGCCGGGGAACTTCCGCCCGTGGTGCCTGGTGAGCATGGGCTTGGGGTCGAAGAGGTCCATCTGGGAGGGGCCGCCCATCATGAAGAGCGAGATCATGGCCTTCGCCCTCGGCTCGAAGTGCGGCTTTTTCGAGGTCAGGTCATGCCTCTCCTCCCCGAAGGTCGCCGGCTTCACCGGCGCGGCCAGCAGCCCCTCCCGGTGCAGAAGCGAGGCGAGCGCCACCGTGCCGGGACCGAGGCCGCTGGCATGGAGGAAGTGACGACGTGAGCAAAGCTGGAAGGCGGGCATGAGCGCCCGTATCTACGCGGCGCGGACGCGCATTCTCACAGGCGGCGCGTGATCCGCGGGCGGAGCGCGCCGCCGGAGGCCCGCCCGCCACTCGCGGGTTGCACTTTTGCCTTTCGGGCTGACAAAGCGCGATGCACACGACCGAGCCCCTCCGACCCGCGCGCGAACCCAGGCTGCTCTGGCCGGCGCTCTGGCGGCTGGCGCTGGCCGGGGCGGTGTTTGTGGGCGTCTATGGCGGCTGCAACCACTTCACCGCCACGCGCGGGGATGTGCCGGTGATGATGTTCGAGTGGGAGCGGAACATGCCTTTCATCAAGGAGATGGTGGTGCCCTACTGGTCGCTGGATGTGTTTTTCTGCGGCGCGTTCTTCCTCTGCCGCAGCCGGCTGGAGCTGAACCTGCTGACGCGCAGGCTCGTGGCCGTGACTCTGGGCAGCGGCGCGTTTTTCCTGCTGTTCCCGCTGCAGCTGGGCCTGCCGCGCCCGGAGCCGGAGGGCTGGACGGCGCCGCTCTTTCACGCGCTCTACGCCAATGACATGCCCTACAACCTCGCGCCCTCGCTGCACATCAGCCTGCGCTCGCTGGTGTGGGTGTTTTACGGCGCGCATCTGCGCGGCCGCGCGCGGGTGGCGGTGAAGATCTGGTTCATCCTCATCGGCGCGTCCACGCTGCTGGTGTGGCAGCATCACTTGGTGGATGTGGCGGGCGGGTTCGTCATGGGCTGGGCCGTGGCCGCGCTGATCCCGGACCCGCGCCAGCCGGGCACGCGGAACCCCTCGCTGAAACACGCGCGGCGTTACGGCACGGGCGCGCTGGCGTGTGCCGGGCTGGCTTTTGTCTCGGTCGTCTTCGTCTGGCCTGCCATGGCCTGCGGCATCATGGCGCTGGCCTATGCCACGGGACTGTCCCGCCTGCTGGGGAAGGAAAACGGCACGCTCTCACCCTCGGCGGAGTGGTGCCTGCTGCCGGTGCTGCTGGGCGCGGCGTGGATGCAGCGGCGCTGGCTGAAAAGAAACCCCGGCTGGCATGAGGCCTCGCCAGGGGTGGTCTTCAGCCGCAAGGTCACAAGGAGGGAGGCCGCCGCCCTGGCCGCCGGCGGCGGGCTGGCCGTGCTCGACCTCACCGCCGAGACGAACGCGCCCGCCGTCTTTCGCGAGCAGGCGCACTACCACAACCTGCCGCTGCTGGATCTGGTGCCGCTGAAGCCGGAGCACATCCAGGCCGCGCTCGACCACATCCGCGCGCAGCGCGCCGCCGGCCGGCGGGTGCTGGTCCACTGCCAGCTCGGCCTGCAGCGCTCCGCCATGATCGCCGCGCACTGGCTGGTGGACTGCGGCGCGGCGCCGGACCTTGAGGCGGCGAAAGGCATGATCCGGAAAGTGGAGCCTCAAGTGGTGATCTGAGCGGGAGCCGGCACGGGCGCGCGCGCCTCTGATGCGCGCGGATTCCGCGGTTCGGACGCTGTGTCCGCCTCACCCTGTGGTGGTGGAGCCAAGGGGATTCGAAGGGTTAGCCTTTCCATGAAAAATCAAGCCTTGGAAGGAAGGCATCGTCTTCACACCCTCTTCACACCCTCACAGCGTGCCGTCGAAAAATTTGCTCAGCAGGCGGGCGATCACATGGCGCTGGTCGCAGGCGCGGTAGCCGTTGACCAGGGCCACAAATCCGCCGCCGCGCTCGCGGTGCTCGATGTCGCTGATGGGCTGGCCCTGCCATTCGAGCCTGTCGCGGCGGGAGGAGAGGCGGATGAGGGTGGCGCCGTTGCTGAGTTCGAGGCGGTCGGGGGTGTGGGTTGCTGTCATGGCTTGATCATCGTCTAACAAACGATGATAGCTAGCACAAAGAGCATTTTGGATGAACTTTTTTCAGTGGAACTCAACGATTATTTTTGCAAGCGACCGACCAAGGCCCCGCCCACAAGCCCCTTTCACCTTATCCGCCCCCACTCAGCCTGAGTGGGGGCGGCCGGTTTGCGGCCATCCTTGCCGCGCGCAGGTAGGGTAGGGATCAAAGGCCGAGCAAGCCAAACCACCACGGCTGAGCGCCGGGCGGGGTGCCGTCTGTGCCGGGGAGCACGTCCTGAACGGATTTGGCACTAGTTTCGTTGAGGTCGCGCAGGCGCTCGTATTCGGCCTGGGTTTTGGCAGCAAGGATGAGAGTTTGGCCGGGTGTGAGGCCGGTTTGTTTTTGCCAGGCGGAGCAACAAGGCAGGAGCAGGAGGAGGGCGAGGAGAGTGAGGGCAAGAGGCGGTTTCATGGCGGACATGCCTGGAGGGCGGTGTCAATGAGGCGACCGCCGCTGGTTCAAACCGCGCCAGGGGCGCGGTTGACCAGCTCAGTGTCCGGCTCACCGTCTCGGCAGCTCTCTGTGTCCCACCTGGGCCTCGCGGGTGAGGGCCTCGACGGCGCGGGCGAGCTGCTCGTTGGCGGCGGCGGATTTGCTCTGCACGACGGCCAGGTCCTGGAGCACGGTGAGCATCTGGCGTGAGAGGGCGGCGTTGTCCTCATAGACGCGGTGCGCAGCATAGGCGAAAGCGCCAGCGATGACGATGCCGCCGCCGAACCTTCCAACTGCCCACATGACGAGTCCGGCCCAGGTGGCGGGGACGTTGACGCTGGAGGGGGTGTCATGCTGGGCGATCTGGTGCAGGTCACTGGCGCTCATTGAGGTGTGCGGGATCGGGGTTTGCGTGGCAGGAAAAAAAAATCAGGGGGTCGTGGACTCGTAATACTCCACCCAGCTACCACCCTCGGTGGTGACTGTGCCGCTGACGGCGGTCTCCACTTTGCAGGTGAGGTTGACGGTGCCGGCGTTGGAGCCATTGGATACACGGGCCTCCAGTATGACTGGCTGGGAGGTGGTGCGTCCGGCGGAGTTGGCTGCGATCTCGCCGTAGGCGTGGACGACACCGGTGGCAGGAGCGGTGCCGCTGACGTTCTGGACGGCGGCATGCGCCATGACGCGCGCGGGCGAGGCGGGACCATCAAAGCCCCAATGCGAGCCGGTGCCTGTGGCGGAGGTGACGACGGACAGATGCCACTTGATGACATACGTTTTGTTCGCGGCCACGGGGACACCCAAGCCGGAGACGACCTGAAAGGCGGCGTTGTCCGTGACATCCACGCCCGCGCTGAGAGCCTTGGAATAAATGACCGTGCCGCCGGCGCCGATGGCGGCATAGAGGGTGTCAAAGTAGGACTTGAGCGCGGCTTTGAGGTTACTCCAGGAGAGCCACTTGAGGACGTTCGACGCGGCGCTGTCAATGAGCGGCACCTTGTCGGCATCGGCGGGCGTGGTTTTCTCCGCCGCGCCGTGGATGGCCGCGCCCACGTTGCCCGCGTCGGTGACATCGGCGGCGGCCTCGATGCCGTCCAGCTTGGTCATGGCGGCGGCGGTCATGATGCCGTCCTGGCTGGCGGTGGCATCGCGGATTTTGTCCGCGCCGCCGGTGACGTGACTGGAGGCATGGGCGGTGGGAGCGCGCGCGTCGGAGAGCCGCGCGTCATCGCCCGCGCAGACGGTGCCGGCGGTGGTGCCCACGTTGAGTCCGGCGGAGTTGCCGGCGTCGGTGATGTCGGCCAGATCGTGTGTGTGCTCGGCAGCGGCGAAGCTGGAGGAGTCCAGAAAGGCGCTGTCCCCCAGCAAGCCGCCGTCTTTAACCAGCTTGCCCGTCGTGCCGTCAAAAAGCACCACGCCGTTCGCGGTGGCCTCGTCTGGCCCCAGCACATCGCCGCTGCCGCTGGGGGTGGAGAAGGTGGGCGCGGCGGCCACGCCGTTGGATTTGAGGAAGGTGCCATCCGCGCCGAGCGGCAGCTCGATGACCTGGCCGCTGCCGTTGGAGTGAAAAATCTTCCAGTTCCCGGCGGTGTGGTCGCTCGTCGAGCTTACGGCATGGCTGCGGTCATGGAGCTGCGCGTGAGTGTGGCCGATGGCGGCATAGAGGGTGTCGAGGTAACTTTTGAGCGTGGCCTTGAGGTTGCTCCAGGAGAGCCACTTGAGGACGTTGGAGGCGGCACTGTCAATGAGTCCGAGCTTGTCGCCGTCCACAGGAGTTGTTTTCTCCGCCGCGCCGTGGATGGCCGCGCCCACATTACCCGCGTCGGTGACATCGGCGGCGGTCTCGATGCCGTTCAGCTTGCTCATGGCGGCGGCGGTCATGAGGCCGTCCTGGCTGGCGGTGGCATCACGAATTTTGTCCGCGCCGCCGGTGACGTGGCTGGAGGCATGGGCGGTGGGAGCGCGCGCGTCGGTGAGGCGAGCGTCATCGCCCGCGCAGACGGTGCCGGCGGTGGTGCCGACATCGAGCGCGGCGGCATCGCCCGCGTCGGTGATGTCGGCCAGGGTGTGCGTGTGGCTGCTGGCGGCCTTGGCATTGAGCGCGGTTTGCAGGTCGGTTTGGTCGGCTAGCGTGCCCTCGATGTCTCCCCACTCAACGTCTCCGCCGGGGCCCGATGGCAGGTTTTTAATGGCGGTGGCGTCGAGCCGGTCGTCACCCTCCAGGCTCTCGAGCTTGGCTTTGAGGGTGCCGGCACTGTCGCCAATGCCGGTGCTGAAACTCACATTGAGGTCGGTGACCTCATGCGTGCATTGCCCGCCGGCCTCGTTAAAGGTAACATTGAGGACCGTCTCATTGAATGTAATGTTGCCCGGCATGGTTATTCGTCGGCGGGAACGGTGGCGGATGCTAGCAACTCCAGCTCGCCGAGGACGAGGACGAGGATGTTGCCGTTTGACTCGGTGAGGTGGAGGTCAAAAACGATCTTGCCTGGCAGCCAGTCAGCGGTCTGCGCGATGGCGATGATGCGCCCGGTCTCGGAGTCGAGTGTGATGCCGCCCTCGTCTCCGCTGGTGAGTCTGCCAATCTCCTCGCCCGCGGCGGACTGGCGGCGGAATGCGCACTCGGCGCTGGCCCCGGTGAGGTCTCGCGGATCGCCGGCGGAGTCGGTGAGGGTCATGTCCAGCCGCAGCGTGGCACCGCGCACTAGCGTCATTTTCCGGCGAGCCGTTGGAAAGGTCTCAGGTATGCAGCAGGTCATGGGGGCGGAAGTGGGTTACTCAAGCGATGCGCTCGGCGATGAGCCAGGAGCCGGCCTGGGTCCAGGTGTCGTTGGTGTAATAATCGCCGCCGTGCCAGCGCAGCTTCACATCGCCGCCGGTGCCGGCCACATTGACGATAAAATGCTGGACGAGCAAATGCTCCAGCGTCGTCGCGCCCGCATTGTCGAGCACCTTGCTCTCCGTGCCAACAAGCGGCTCGACATCCAGAGGATGCAGCGTGCCGGACACAGACTCAAACCCCTTCCACCGACCATAAAGCGTGGATCCGGAAGGAGCTGTGATTTGAGCATGAAACTCGCCTTGAGTGGCTTTGACGAGCACTCCCATCTCCACACGCCACCTGCTGTTGGCCGGCGCTGGGAATTGCAGAGTGTCATCGTCAATGAGGTCGGGACCGTAGTCCTCCATGAGTTGATCCGCCGCCTTGAATTTTACGATCCGGTCGCCCGCCACCACCAGCGTCTCGCCGGAAGGCGTGATGCTGATGCCAGCACCGGCCACGAGAGTATCCTCAAGCCAGTCAAGCGCGGTCTCGCCGGGTGTGGGCGCGCCGGGAGTGCCGCGCCAGACGGAGTTGTGGAGGGTGAGTTTGACCGGCTGGGAAGGCCGCCATGTGGCCTCGTCATCCACGCGCCAGGCGAGCTGCGCGGTGAGGTCCACACTGTCTTTCTCCCCCGACTCGCCTACCAAAAGCAGATCGTTGAGCTCGGCGGTTTCGTAGTTGATGACGCCCTCGTAAAAGGACTGGCCGGAGGCGAGCGCAAAGGTGTCCGCATAAGCCACGGAGTCACCGCTCCAGTCTCCCTCGGCCTTGACCATCCAGCGCATTTCGAAGCCTTCGGGCAGGGCGGCATTCTGGCCATCGCGCACTGGCTGGACGCGGATGAAAGGGCCGGCGCCGCGCGCGGCGATGACCTGTGAGACGGGCGAGGCATTGCCGCGGCCGAGAATGAGCTGGTCGGTGTTGAGGTCGAGTGTGAGGCGCACACACACGCGCGCGTGTCAATCCTCCACGGCGGTGGCCAGCAGCTCCGCGCCGCTCTCCTCCTCGGTCACGGAATAGTTGCGCACCTCTCCCTCGGCAGCCGTGATGTTCACGGTGTATTCCGCGAGGGTGTCCGAGGAGATCGGATCGTATTTTTTCAGGTGCAGGGTCACCGGTCGCAAAAACGGCAGGTCATCCAAGCCGGGCGTGCCGGGGATGGAGGGATGCTGGTGGCGCGCCCAAAAATGCACCGAGATGCTTTTCGTGCGCGGAGGCGGGTCCGGCGGATCCCCCTCTCCGCCCGGCAGTTCGAGCATTTGGGTGAACTCCCATTCGGAGGTGTTGGCGATGCTGCCGGCCAGCTCGCCGGAGTTGAAAAGGGTGGTCGCCAGCTCCACTTCACGCTCGATGGGGCTTTCCTCCGCGCCCGTGTCAGTGATGGTGATCTGGATGAAAATGCGCACGTTTTCCTTTCGGCGCGGGAGCCGTAGGGAGATCCCGCCATCCGCTGCGGACTCGGCGAGTGCCGCGCCGGTGATGCTCAGCTCAAAACCCAGCCCGCCGAGCACCTGGCGCAACGCGGCTGCGAACGCCGCGCGCGTGCAAAGCCGCCCGCGGCCGGGGATGGTGGTGAGGATTTTTTTTGCCGCCAGGTCCACCGTGGCATTGCCGGCGGGATCGGCGCCGGGGCCGGGAAAACCCAGGCTGCCAGCCTGGGCGGCCGGCAGCCCCATGCCCTGCAAACGCGGCCTCATGCCAGCCTGAAGCCGCGCCAGAGCGAGTGCCAGCCCGCGCCGGGTGAGAATGCGCCCGCCATCGCGCGGAACATCCACGCGCGGCTTGGGGTGGGCGTGCAGATCGGGCATGGTCTCACCGATTCTTTAGATTACCAGTCACCGCGCCGTCCTGAGTGTCGGCGGAGAGGGGGGAGTTGATGACTTGGAGGCTCATGCGCATCTGACGGGCCACGTCAATGAGCAGCCGCGCGGCCGCCTCGCGCGGCATGAGGCGGCCGCCGCGCGGCATGACGAGGCGGACACGGCGGCCAGGCTGGAGGGTGGTGGTCATGCGGCGGTCAGCTCGATGAGGCCCAGGGTCAAGCGCACCTCGACAGATCCATCATCCAGGAGTGTGACGTTTTTGCGCGGCCCATAAACGACAAACGCATTGACGGGAAAGGCCGCCTGAAACACGGCGCGGAAATGCCGGAGGTCCCGGAACAAGGCGAGCACCCGCTCACGATGCGTCGGCGCGGCGCGGCAAATGAGCCGCACGCGCACAGGGCGCTCGGCCTCGATCTCCGCGCGCACGCGCAGCCTGCGGCTTACCGGTCGGGCCGCCTCGCGCGCCACGCCGGTCATGGACTCAAGAAGTTGTTTTCGAGTAATTTTCATATTCAGCGCAAGGTTACAGGCCAAACAAATTCTGTGACGCGCTGCTTGAGGTTCACGGAGACGAGCGGGATGCTGTCGAGCGTGTTTTCGGAGATGCGGCTCCAGCCGGCGGGCCAGTGCCAGGTGATCTGGTCCACGTCACCGGTGATGACGAGGCTGCGAATGTCGGGGGCATCGGGCGGGGTGGCACCCTCGCCCTGACTCCAGGGGATTTCATCGGTGGCGGGAGCGTCGGTGGTGAGATAGGTGTCGGTGCAGACGATTTTTGGGAGGTTGACTTGAGAGTAGCGGGCATCCTCCCAGCCGTCCTCGAAGTCCCAAAAGATCGGCTCGCTGCTGCTCATCTGCTGGTTGTTGCAGGTGATGATCCGCTTGTAGGGCTTGGACTCCATGAGTCCGCGATACTGGCAGACGACGCGCCGCCAGTCCGTGGCGTCATCGGTGGCGGAGATCTCCACGAGCCACATGTGGGCATGGTCCGGGTGGCGCGCGCCTTTGACGAAACGAGCCAGGCTGACGGTGCCGCCAGTGAGGTTGGAGGTGACGTTGACCTTGCTTCCGCCGGGTGTGGCGGCGACCTCGAAACTCTGCGCGGTGAGGTAACGCACATAATAGGTGGCACCGAGCGCATTGGCGCTGCCACCGGTGATGCCCGCGCCGCCGGTGAGGTCGCGAAACATGACCGCATCGCCATCCCGGAACGCATGAGGGATGCCGGTGGTAAAGATGTCCGTGGAGGCGGTGCAGAGCACGTTTTTCCAGCGCGCCTCCCAGGTGAGCAGCTCCTCCGAAAACTCGTCCCATCCGATGTCGAGAGTGCGCTTGTCGGAGCGGCGCAAAAGTTTGGTGGGCCGCGTGCCACGCGAGTCGCCCAGAGCGGTGATGGCGGCCACATAGGCGTAACCTGGGATCTCCTCGCGCAAGCGGATTTGATCAATGATCATGCCGGGCCGCTCAGGGTGCGGAGCGCCCTCGATGAAATAATCCTCACTGCCCACCTGCCACGACTCATTGAGCGTGTCCACATCAAGCCGCGCGCGCAGGATCTCCGGCAACGGATCATGCAGCAGGAAGTTACGCTGACCAAAGAGGATGACAGGGGGGACACTCATTCAAGAAGACCTTGTTGCAGGATGCCGGCGATTTCTTTGAGCAACCCGGCACTGTCATTCGCCGCGGACGACCGCGTCTCGCTGGCGGCGGCATTGCTGGCGGCGCGGGTCGGCACCTCGCCGAAGCCGGCGTCGAGACCGGGAAACTGAAACTCATCCCGCAACCGACCGGGACCAAACTCGGGAGCGCCAGAGATGCCGGGGAAGGCGCGGTCATAGTCCGCCTGAATGCGGGTGCGCGCATCGTCCACCCGCTTGCCAGCGCGAGCGCGAGCCTCGTCGGCACCGCCTTGTTTTTCGAAGGAGTAACCCTTGATTTGTCGACGACCATCCGCGCGCCGCCCGTCTTCGTCGTAACGTCCGCGGCCCTTTTCCTTCTCGGCATTGACCTGTTTTTCGGCGTCAATGCGCCGCGTGGCGAGGTCCAATGCCTCCTGCTCACTGAGGCCCATTTCCTCCATGAGCCGGCGCTTGAGTTCGAGGATGCGGAGCTGCCGTTCCATGACATCGGCAACCTCATCCTCTCCGCGCTGGCGAGCCTCGGCGATGGCGAGTTCGGCCCGGAAGTTTTCGAGCCGCATTTTTTCAATTTCGACCTTGGCGTTTTCGCGCTCCACCTCGGCGGCGGACTCCTGCCGCGCGGCGCGCTGCTGCTGCTGCAGGCGCAGGATCTCGCGCTCCCGCTCCAGCCGCATTTCCTCGGTCTCCGGCCCGGCCTGCCCGGCCTGCTGCTCCAGGTCGTGGATCTGGCGGGCGATCTCCAACGCTCGCAGACTCGGCGGCAGGATGGCCAGGTAATCGGCCAGGCGCTCCGCCGCGAGCTGCCCCCGCAGGCGCTCCACCCGCACCGGCGTCTCGTCCGTCGAGTCCCAGTCCGCGATCAGCGTAGATCGGAAGAGCGTCGTGTAGGGAAAGAGTGTAGATCTC
>ERZ761609.3092-NODE-3092-length-11329-cov-7.181746_pt1 | contig 11329 bp, 10 predicted proteins | sample MGYA00511163_ERZ761609 | MGnify/ENA primary metagenome ERZ761609 (study PRJEB28899, sample SAMN02445070) | bioreactor sludge metagenome | biome: EBPR sludge | place: Australia: Brisbane, Thorneside Wastewater Treatment Plant | collected 2011-12-16 ... | reverse complement strand
GCCGACGCCGATCGAGACCGCGATCGGGATCGGGACGCCGCCGCGCTCGGCGCGGCGGGCCTCGCCTCAGCCAGCGCCTACGCCCAGGTCGAGGCGGTCCGTGTCGGCTGGTGCGCGCGCACCATCTCGTCGGCTGCGGCGCCCTTCGCCATCGCCACGAAATTCGGCTGGTTCGAGAAGGACGGTATCAAGGTCGACCTCGTACCGCTGCCCGGTTCCGGCGACTGCACCAAGCTCGTCGCCACCAAGGAACTGATGTTCTCGCTGCCGGGCGTCGAGCCAGTGCTCGTCATCCGCACCCAAGGCAGCGACATCAAGGTTTTCTACACCGCCTATCAGGCCAACATCTATGGCATCGCGGTCCCGGAGGACAGCCCGGTCAAGACCATTGCCGACCTCCGCGGCAAGAAGATCGGCCTCATCGGCATGTCGTCGGCTGGCGCCATCGTCGCTCGCGCACTCGTAGCCGAAGCGGGCATGGATCCCCAGAAAGACGTCTCGCTGGTCGTCGCCGGCGAAGGCGCTCAAACCGCCGCGATGCTGCGTGCGAACCAGATCGACGCGTTGTCGCAGTTCGACACCCAGTACGCACTCGTCCAGAACGCCGGCATCAAGCTGCGCCGCATCCCGACCGCGGGCGTCGACAACTTCCCGTCGAATGGCTTCATCGCCCTGGCGGAGACGTTGAAGGACAAGCGGAAGCAGGCCGTCGCCCTCGCCAGGGGCTACGCCATGGGCACGGCCTGGGCGATGGCAAATCCAGAAGCAGCGGTCCGCATTCTCTGGGAGGTCTACCCGCAGACCAAGGCGACAGGAAAGTCGGAAGCCGATGCCCTGCGCGACGACATGGCGACAATGAACGCCCGAGCGCAAAGCTGGGCCTTCGAGAAAGTCGGAGCCAAGAACTGGGGTGAAAGCGTCGCGACCAATTACGACACCTACATCGCCTGGCTCGTCAAGAACGGCGTCGTCAAACAGGCAGTTCCCACCGCTGAGGTCGTCACCAACGATCTCATCGCCGACATCAACGCCTTCGACCGCGCAAAGGTCGAAGCCGACGCCAAGGCCTTCAAGGCCAAATGAACGTCCGGCTTCGGGATACGAAAAAGCGACGCCCCGGTTTACGGCGGCGTCGCCTGTGTCCAGCGAATTGAGATCCGTGCGTCAGCCGGCCGAACTTGGTCGGATCACGCGCGGCGATAATCCTCGACAAGGATCTTTCGGACGGCATCCTGGTGCGACACGCCATTGTGCGTGAGATGACGGTAGGCGTCCGCAGCACGTGCGCCGTCGCCGATAGCGTCGAAAAACGCTTTCAGGGTTTTGAGAAATCCGGTGTCGGCCGGCTTGGCCTTGAGAACGTGATCATTGCCGTCGAGGGTCTGGGTGCTCATGTCTGTCTCCATGGTTCGGCCGGCACGTCTTTTGCGCACTCGAGCCTGCCGCCTCGCATCAGGGTGGCGGCATTGGTGGTATACCACGATATGTGCAGCGCAGCGAGAATTTCAAGGGTTCATGCTGTCATGCACAATTTGCAACTTGAAAAACAAGCAAAAACAATATCTTGATCGTTTAATTCGTCAAAACTATCGCGGCGCGCAGCGGACAGGGGGCGCTCATGGCGGGGTGTGACGATCTACCCGAAGCGGCAAAGGACGGTCGTATTTCCGCTGGACACACGGCATTCGTGCTCTGGAGCGCTGTTGCCCGACGGAAGGCTCCGGCGTGGCTCTCCACGGGCATAAAGGCGGTCTTCCGGGAGGCCGCGACCCGCTGGCCGGCCGATCCAGCCGCCGCTGACGCATTCACCGAACTCTGGCTCGAAAGTTACCTCCGCGAGGAGCCCGACCTGGCCCTGGTCGCCCTCGAGGACCAGCCCGGATCCGAACCCCGCGTCGTCGGCTATCTCGTCGCCTCGACGGCCGATCCCCTGACCGACCCGCGCTTTGCCACCCTCGGCTATTTCCACGCCTTCGCCGATGAACTCGCCGCCTTCCCCGCCCACCTCCACGTCAACGTCGCATCCGATCGAAGGGGCCTTGGCATCGGCGAACGCCTCGTCACGGACATCTGCAACATTCTCGCTGCGCGCGGCTGTCCCGGTGTCCACATCGTTACCGGCAAATCCGCCCGCAACGTAGCCTTTTACCGCCGCCTCGGATTTCTTCACCGCGCCGAGGCGAACTGGAAAGACCGCGAACTCGTGCTGATGGGGTGCGCCTTGCCGCGCCGCGCAGTGCAGACGTGACCGCCAGTAGAGACGATTTCGGAACCCGCCGCGATCCGCTATCAAACGTCTCTGACGAACCACCGGGACAGACAGAGAGACCCAAATGGCCGCCGCGTTGGATGAAGGCTTCGACTATATCATCGTCGGTGCAGGAACCGCCGGATGCCTGCTCGCCAACCGCCTGTCCGAGGACCGCGACGTCCGCGTGGCCCTGATCGAAGCCGGTGGCAAGGACAACTACCACTGGATCCACATCCCCGTCGGCTACCTCTACCTCATGGGCAACCCGCGGACCGACTGGGGTTATTCGACCGCAGCCGAACCCGGCCTCAACGGCCGGTCGCTCATGTACCCCCGTGGTCGCGTCCTGGGTGGCTGCTCGTCCATCAACGGCATGATCTACATGCGCGGCCAGGCGCGCGACTACGACCTCTGGCGCCAGATGGGCAACGACGGCTGGTCCTGGGACGAGGTGCTGCCCTTCTTTCTGAAACACGAGGACCAACTCGCCCTCGAGCCGTCTGCCTTCGATGGCCTCCATGCGCGTGGCGGCGAATGGCGTGTCGAAAATGCCCGCGTGCGCTGGGATATCCTGGATGCATTCCAGGAGGCCGCGGCCGAAGCCGGCATCCCGAAGACAAAAGATTTCAATCGCGGCGACAACGAGGGCTGCGGCTATTTCCACGTCAACCAGCGTCAGGGCGTGCGCTGGAACACGTCGAAAGGATTTCTGCGTCCGGTACTCGGCCGCGCAAATCTCACCGTGTTGACCGACACCGAAGTCCGCTGGCTGACCCTCGACCGGCGCCGCGTCGTCGGCGTGACCGTCACGAGCAAGGGCCAGCAGCGCGCGCTCTCCGCCCGTCGCGAAGTCATCCTTGCGGCTGGCGCGATCAATTCGCCCGCAATTCTCGAACGCTCCGGCATCGGTGCTGGCCGACATCTCGCGGCCCTCGGCATGACCGTGCTGCATGATCTTCCCGGTGTCGGCGAAAACCTCCAGGATCACCTCCAGGTCCGCTGCGCCTACAAGGTCGAGGGCGTGCGCACCATGAACGAGCGCTATCAGAGCCTCGTCCAGCGTGCCGCGATCGCTGCCGAATACGCGCTCTTCCGCACCGGCCCCATGACGATGTCGCCGTCCCAGCTCGGCGCCTTCACGCGCTCGGACCCGAGCCGCGAGACGCCGAACCTCCAGTATCACATCCAGCCGCTGACCCTGCCGAAGTTCGGCGAGCCGCTCGATCCTTTCCCCGCCTTCACCGCGAGCGTCTGCAACCTGCGTCCGACGTCGCGTGGCACCGTCCACATCACCAGTCCCGACACCAGGACCGCACCTGCGATCCGCCCGAACTACCTCGCCACCGACGAGGATCGCCGCGTTGCCGCCGACGCCATCCGCATCACCCGCCGCATCGTGTCGATGCCGGCATTGCAGAAGTTCAAACCCGAAGAGTTCCGTCCCGGACCCGAGATCAGCTCCGACGCCGATCTCGCCCGCGCCGCAGGCGACATCGCCACGACCATCTTCCACCCCGTCGGCACGTGCCAGATGGGCCGCGGCGACAACGCGGTCGTCGATGCAGGCTTGAAAGTGATCGGACTGTCGGGACTGCGCATCGCCGATGCTTCGGTGATGCCGACCATCACCTCGGGCAATACCAACGCGCCCGTGCTCATGATTGCGGAAAAGGCCGCGGACATGATCAGACGGGACCGTTCTGCCGCACTGCAGCAAAGCTGATCCACGCCCGCGCGCTCCGGTAGTCGCCCCGATTGCCGCTTTAGCGGCCAATCTTTGATTACTTTTTCGCTGCCCGCCCGATTGCCTATTTTGCAGCATTCGGGCCATACTCGGTCCACGCTCGTCTGCTAGGCGGAATCCGCAGAGCGCGAGATCATGTGCGTGACGTCTGGGAGACACAATGGCCGCGACACCTGCAGCAACCGCCGATCGTCCGGGCTTGTCGCCTGCGTCCGCGTCGGCCATCGAGATGATCGGTGTGAACAAGTGGTACGGCGACTTCCATGTCCTCAGGAACATCAACCTGTCCGTCGCACCGGGCGAACGCATCGTTATTTGCGGCCCCTCGGGCTCCGGCAAGTCCACCCTCATCCGCTGCATCAACAAGCTCGAGGAGCATCAGGCCGGCCAGATCGTCGTCAACGGCGTTGAGTTGACCAACGACATCCGCCAGATCGACGCCATCCGCGCTGACGTCGGCATGGTGTTCCAGTCCTTCAACCTGTTTCCGCACCTGACCATTCTCGACAATCTCTGCCTAGCGCCCGTCTGGGTGAAAAAGATGCCGCGCGCCGAGGCCGAAAAGGTCGCGATGAAGTATCTGGAGCGCGTCCGCATTCCCGAGCAGGCGCTCAAGTATCCGGGCCAGTTGTCCGGCGGCCAGCAGCAGCGCGTCGCCATTGCGCGCGCGCTGTGCATGAGCCCGCGCATCATGCTCTTCGACGAACCGACCTCCGCGCTCGACCCCGAAATGGTCAAGGAGGTGCTGGACACGATGATCGGTCTCGCCAGCGAAGGCATGACGATGCTGTGCGTGACGCACGAAATGGGCTTTGCGAAATCCGTAGCCGACCGCGTGATCTTCATGGATCGCGGCGAGATCGTCGAGCAAGGCCCGCCGACCGAATTCTTCTCCAATCCGAAATCGGATCGGACGAAGCTCTTCCTGTCACAGATCCTCAACCACTGAGGACCGGACCGGAAATCGAAATCCGCACCGGTTCCATCGCTTCGATGGGGCCCCGGTGCTGATCCTGACAACCGTAGCGTCGCCAGCCGGCGCCGGCTCTGTCACAACCAGCAGCGCACCAGGGAGATGTCTCCCCGGGCTGCGCCCAACCACCCTGAAGGAGGGGTATAGATGAGGAAACTACTGACACTCGGCTTTGCCGTGACGGTCGCCGCAGCCGGCGCATCGACATCGGCATTCGCCCAGGCCAAGACCCTCGATGCCGTGAAAGCCCGCGGGCAGTTGATCTGCGGCGTGAGCACGGGCCTCGCCGGGTTCAGCCAGCCGGACGACAAGGGCAACTGGACCGGCCTCGACGTCGATTACTGCCGCGCCATGGCCGCAGCGATCTTCAACGACGCCAAGAAGGTCACCTTCAAGCCTCTCTCCGCCAAGGAGCGCTTCACCGCCCTCCAGTCGGGTGAAGTCGACGTCCTGTCTCGCAACACCACCTGGACGATCACCCGCGACAGCTCGCTCGGTCTCTCGTTCGCTGGCGTCAACTACTATGACGGCCAGGGTTTCATGGTGAAGAAGTCTCTCGGCGTGAAGAGCGCCAAGGAACTCAAGGGCGCCTCGATCTGCGTGCAGACCGGCACCACGACCGAGCTGAACCTTGCCGACTTCTTCCGGGCCAACAAGCTCGAGTACAAGACCGTCGTGTTCGAAAAGAACGACGAAGTCGTCGCGGCCTACGACGCCGGCCGTTGCGATGCGATGACGACGGACGCTTCGGGCCTCTACGCCGAGCGCCTCCGCATGAAGGCTCCCGACGAGCACGTCGTTCTGCCCGAGATCATCTCGAAAGAGCCTCTCGGTCCGGTTGTACGCCAGGGCGACAGCCAGTGGCTGACGATCGCGAAGTGGGTCCACAACGCGATGCTCAATGCCGAAGAACTCGGTGTGACCTCGAAGAACGTCAACGAGATGGCGAACTCGACGAACCCCGAGATCAAGCGTCTGCTCGGCAAGGAAGGCGAATTCGGCAAGGGCATCGGCCTCGACAACGACTGGGTCGTCCGGATCGTTTCGCAGGTCGGCAACTACGGCGAAGTCTATGACCGTAACGTCGGTGCCGGCTCGCGCCTGAAGATCGACCGCGGCATCAACAAGCTCTGGAACGCCGGTGGCCTCCAGTACGCTCCGCCGATCCGCTGATCACGCATCCCCCCACCGCAGTTCGCTGCGGTGGGGTTTCCATATCTGCAGAACCGGATTTCTGACGATGGCCTCTCGCGCTGATACTTTATCGCAGCCCCCCGTTCGCGCGAAGCCGGCCGAGCCGAGTTTTCTAAATCGCCGTGAGGTGCGCCAGGCGCTGTACCAGATCGCGCTTGTGGTTGCCCTCGTCGCCTTTTTCTATTTCATCGTCACCAATGCCGCTGAAAACCTTCGGCGCCAGAACATCGCCTCCGGTTTCGACTTTCTCGACCGCGTGTCCGGTTTCGACGTCTCCCAGAATCTCATCTCTTTCTCCAACACTGACTCGTACGGCCGCGCCTTCATCGTCGGCCTGCTGAACACGATCGTGATCGCCGTCATCGGCATCGTGCTTGCGACCATTCTCGGCTTCATCGCCGGGATCGCGCGACTATCGAAGAACTGGCTCATCGCGCGCATTGCAGGTCTCTATGTCGAGACCGTCCGCAACATGCCGCTGTTGCTGCTTCTGCTGATCATCTACTTCGGCGTGCTCAAGCCCTTGCCCGGCCCGCGCCAGAGCCTGAACTTCGCCGACAGCGTCTTCCTGAATGTGCGCGGCCTCTACATGCCGCGACCGGAATGGCTCGCAGGAAGCGGCATCTTTCTCGCATCCATCGCCGTCGCGCTGATCGCGGCATTCGTCGTCGCGCGCTGGGCACATGCCCGTCAGATGCGCACCGGCGAACAGTTTCCGACAGGCTGGACCGCGCTCGCCCTTGTCGTCGGCCTGCCGGCGCTCACGTTCCTCGCCACGGGGCGTCCGCTCGCCTTCGACTATCCCAAGCTGCAGGGCTTCAATTTCACCGGCGGCATGGTCGTCCAGCCCGAATTCATGGCGCTTCTCATCGGCCTTACCATCTACACCGGCTCGTTCATCGCCGAGATCGTACGTGCCGGCATCCAGGGTGTTCCGAAGGGACAATGGGAAGCCGCTCGCGCGATCGGCTTGCATGGCGGACAGGTGCTGCGCCTCGTCATCATCCCGCAGGCCGCGCGCATCATCATTCCCCCGCTGACGAGCCAATACCTGAACCTGACGAAAAACTCCTCGCTTGCCGTCGCCATCGGATATCCCGATCTCGTCAACGTCGGCGGCACGATCCTCAATCAGACCGGCCAGGCCGTCGAAGTCATCCTGATGATCATGGCCGTCTATCTGACGCTGTCGCTGCTGACGAGCGCGTTCATGAACTGGTTCAACACGCGCATGGCGCTGGTCGAGAGATAAGTGTGACAGCATGACGAACTCTCCGAACGATCAGACTGTGATGAAGCCACCGCGGGCCCAGGTCGGCCCCGTGGCTTGGCTGCGCGAGAACCTTTTCTCGTCGATCCCGAATACGATCCTGACGGTCGTCGGGATGTTCCTGCTCTATTGGATCCTGAAAGGGCTCGTGACTTTCGCCGTGCTCGAGGCGACCTGGGTCGCGTCCGACGGCGCCGGTTGCGCAAAGAACGATGGAGCGTGCTGGCCCTTCATCTTCGCCAAGTTCTCCCAGTTCATGTTCGGCACATACCCCGAAGCCGAGCGCTGGCGGCCGAAACTCGTCTACCTTCTGGCACTCGGCGCGCTCGTCCCGCTCATGGCCAACGGCATGGGCGAGAAGCGCAAGGTCCTGTTCTGGCTGATCGCCGTTTCGGCCGTGCTCGTCATTTTACGCTACGCCTTCGAGTTCACGGGATCTGCGTTCACTGGGTTCACCGAAATGGTCGATCCGGTCTTCCTCGTCCTGGCCTGTGTGTTTGCCGCCATCGGTGCACTGCTCGAGGAGCGCACCGGCAAGACCGTGTTTGCGATCTTCTTCTTCGTCATCTACCCGCTGATCGCATGGCTCCTGCTGAGTGGCGGCGTCCCCGGACTGCCGTTCGTACCCACCAACCTGTGGGGCGGTATGCTCGTGACGCTCGTAGTTGCCACCGTCGGTATCGTCGCGGCCTTCCCGCTCGGCATCGCACTCGCCCTCGGCCGTCGCTCGCAGATGCCGATCATCCGCACGTTCTCCGTCGGCTTCATCGAGTTCGTGCGCGGCGTCCCCCTCATCACCATCCTTTTCATGTCATCGGTGATGCTGCCGCTGTTCCTCCCACCGGGCTGGAACTTCGACAAGCTCCTGCGTGCCCTCATCATGGTGGCGCTGTTCTCGGCCGCCTATCTGGCCGAAGTCATTCGTGGCGGCTTGCAGGCCATTCCGCGCGGTCAGTTCGAGGCCGCCGACGCACTCGGCCTCAATTACCGCCAGAAGATGAGCATGATAGTCCTGCCGCAGGCGCTGAAACTCGTCATCCCCGGCATCGTCAACTCCTTCATCGGTCTGTTCAAGGACACCTCGCTCGTCCTCATCATCGGCCTGTTCGACCTGCTCGGCGTGGTGCGCCAGAACATGACCGACTCGAAGTGGTACGCACCGACCACCGTGCTGACGGGATATCTCTTCGCCGGCTTCCTGTTCTGGCTGTTCTGCTTCGGCATGAGCCGCTACTCGCAGAACGTCGAACGCAGGCTGGCAGCCGGCGACCGCCGCTGATCGCACATCGCGCCTTCGCCTTGAAATGCAACGCCACGCAATGAGACCGGCCCCTCGCGGGGCCGGTCTTGCATCGTCTCGCCATTTTGCGACCGTGCCGTAGGCGCTTTACTCGGCCGCAGCCCGCTTGTGCGCACGCGCATAGTTCGCCAGCGCATCGTCCGCGCAAGGCTCGATCGGCGTCGGATTGCGATGCGCGATCCATTCCGGCCGTGTCGGCTTCCGGATCGCATTCGAGACCGCATTGAGCGTGAGATAGACGATCCGCCGCGGGAACGGCGTGATGTTGCCCGCCGAACCGTGCACCAGGTTGCCGTGGAACATCAGCATGGAGCCCGGCTTGCCGACGGGCTGCACGAGGCCGCCCTCCTTGACGAGCTTCTCCACCGTCGCGTTGTCGAGCGTCCAGAGCGGGTACGCCGTCGTCGACGTGTCGTGCCCGGCCTGGATGTTGCCGTGCTTCTGCGAGCGCGGCACCAGCATGAGTGCACCGTTGAACGGGAAAACCTCGTCGAGAAAGATCGAGATGTTCATCGCGCGCGGCTCGGGCATCCCGTCGTCGCGCAGCCAGGTCGCGTAGTCCTGGTGCCACTGCCAGACGTCGCCATCGAACTTCGCCTTGGCGTTGATCTTGTACTGATGCATGTAGACCCTCTCGCCGAACACCTGCTCGACGGGTTCGATCATGCGCGGGTGCCGCCCGAGCAGTCCGAACGCCTCGTTGTAGGTGTGGGCCGCAAAGGCGGTCCTCGGCGCGCCGTTCTTCTCGCGCCAGATTTCTTCCCGGTTCGAGGCGAGAACGTTGGCTGCCTCCTCGCGCAGCACCTCGACCTCCTCGGCCGTGAAAAGATCCGGCAGCAGCAACCACCCTTCCGTGTGGAACTGCTTCATCTGCGCGTCTGTCAGTTTCATGGTCGCTTCCTCCACTTGCTCGCTTCTGTTTCAGTCGCAGTCATGCCGACCGCTGCGCGGCGCGCTCGAGACGGAGCGCAGTATCGTCGCCTGCACGTAGCGTATGCTGTCGCGCGAGTTCGCCGGCCCGCGCGCCATCCTTCGCCAGGATCGCTCCGAGGATTGCCGCGTGCTCGTCCCACACCCGCTCGCGGATGGTACCGTCGTCCAGTACGTGCGACATCGAACGCATGAAGTGCGGCCACTGCGCAGCAACCGTTTCCGCAATCGCCGCATTTCCCGAAAGCCCGTAGATCGCATTGTGGAACGCGACGTCGCTGGAGATACGTTCCGCCATGCTCGCGTCCGCCGGGAGCGCAGCCCCTCGGGCGAATGCCGCATGCAGGCTGTCGATGGCGACCGGGCTAGCGGCCCCTTGTGCAATCTGGGCAGCGGCAGTTTCGGCCGCCAATCCGTCGAGCGCCGCACGGACGCGGTAGAGATCGCGAATACGTCCGGCATCGAGCGGCGCCACCTGCAGCCCGCGCTTGCCGTGTTCGATCAGAAGCCCGCGCCGTTTGAGAGCCTGCAGGGCGTGGCTGACGGGCTGGCGCGACACGCCGAGGAGGGCGGCGGCACTTTCCTGTGTGAGCCGCTGTCCCGCTACGAGTTCGCCGCCGACGATCGCCTCGATCAGCCGGTTTTCGACCTGCTCGATGAGTACGGGCTGAAGGTCGAGTTGAGCGATCGCCATGCAACCGTCCGGGTTCGCTGTTGTCCGCATTTAACGAATTCGGAATTCGGAATTCAATAGCGAGATCTCGCGGTGCACCATCGGGCCGTTCCTACCTGCGGGCGGGGGATATGCGCCGCCCCGGCTTGTGGGTATGTCCTCTCGAACGAGTAAGTTGATCGGAATGGAGAGCGGAGACCATGGCAGACTTCCCCGGCATGGACGGCATCGAATTCGGCGTCACACCGTTCGAGACGATGCGCGAACTCAGCGGCCTGGAATTTCTCCAGCAACTCGCCGACGGCAAGCTGCCTGCTCCTCCCATCGGCCGCACCATGGGCTTCCTGCTCAAGGAAGTGAAACCCGGCTTCGCCCTGTTCACGTGCACGCCCACGTTCGATCACTACAACCCGATCGGCTCGGTGCACGGCGGCCTCGCCGGCACGTTGCTCGACAGCTGCATGAGCTGCGCGATCCAGACCCTGCTGCCGAAGGGGCAGGGCTACACGACGCTCGAATATCGCGTTCACCTTGTGCGCGGCATGACCGACAAGACGGGCCCTGTACGGGCCGAGGGCAAGGTCGTTCACGCCGGACGGCGCATATCGACGGCGGAGGGCCGTATCATTGACGAAGCCGGCAAGCTCTACGCGCACGGAACGACGACCTGCATCGCCCTCGACCTCTAGATGAAGCTCAGGGTGCGAACCGGCCGCGGGACGGTACGGCAGGTCGAGTTCTTGGCCGGTACCGGTCTGGAAAATCAGGCGATCCGCCCCACATAACCACGTGACAGTGGCCGTCCGATGCACTTGCAGGTCTCGATAATCCGCGTTAGGACGCGCCCCAAGTTGGCGGCCTTCTTGGCTCGCCTGGACCGCCGCCGGCATTGGTCGGGCGGTTAACGAACAGAGGCACGATAGAGGTAGGTACAGGCCCATGGCCAAGGCAAAATTCGAGCGCACGAAGCCCCACTGCAACATCGGCACGATCG
>ERZ761609.3091-NODE-3091-length-11331-cov-7.362983_pt1 | contig 11331 bp, 12 predicted proteins | sample MGYA00511163_ERZ761609 | MGnify/ENA primary metagenome ERZ761609 (study PRJEB28899, sample SAMN02445070) | bioreactor sludge metagenome | biome: EBPR sludge | place: Australia: Brisbane, Thorneside Wastewater Treatment Plant | collected 2011-12-16 ... | reverse complement strand
CACGCCCGAGGATCTCGAGCGCGCGCGCCATATGCTGTCGGCCTAGCCGCCCCCGTCAGCCGCCGTCTCGAGCGTTGCGCGGGCAAGGTCGATCGCCGCGCGAACCGCATCGTCGTCGCCCGTCTGATTGGCCAGGATCAGCACCAGCGCCGCATTGAGCGCCGCGCTCTGGTCGGCCGATAGCCCGCGATGTGCCTCGACGAGGCTGCGGTAGACGGCGTCCGGATCGCGGAGTGTCGACTGCATCCGAAGCGCCGGTTCGTCGGGTCGTGTCATCGGCTGCCACCCTTCGCCCGCGCCAGCGCGGCATTGAACTGAGCGGGATCGAACGTCCGCCATCGGGCGGCGATGTGGCTGTCGGGGCGGACGAGGTAGAAGGCGCCGTCGCCACCATCGAACCTGCGCTCGACGAGCCCATCCGCATCCGTGAACACCTGATCGCGTCCCACCGGCAGGACGGCGACGTCGTCGGCGAGCCCCTCGGGTGCTTCGGCATTGATGGCGATGAGCGTGAAAGAGCTGCCGAGTGCGTCCGTCAGGAAAATGCTCTCGCCGTTCGCCGCCCGCAGTGGTGCATCCGGCAGCGGCGCGCCCGGTCGGGGACCGCCGCCCCATGTATCGACGTCGGGTGTCGACAGGGGCGAATCCGCATAGCTCGTCGGCAGCGAGAGGCGGCCTGGATTGACGAAGCGTTTGGCGAAATCGGACCGACCGGCGAGTGCCAGCGCGGCGTTGCGGAGGGACATTTCTGCGGGACTGTGCGGAGCGATGAAATCAGTGGCGCGCGTCGAATTGAGGATGTTCTCGTCCGCAGCTTCCGACCGTTCGGTATCGTACGTTCCGAGAAGTGACGCAGGTGCATCCCCGCGCGTGACGAGCGCGAGTTTCCACGCGAGATTCTCCGCGTCCTGGATGCCGGAGTTGGCCCCGCGCGCCCCGAACGGCGACACCTGGTGCGCCGAGTCTCCCGCGAATATCACTCGCCCGTGCACGAACGACTTGAGCCGACGGCACTGGAACCGGTAGATCGAGATCCATTCGAGTTCGAAATCGTCGTGACCGAGCATGCGCGCGATGCGCGGCCTGACGACCTCCGGCCGTCGCTCGTACTCGCTGTCCGCATCCGCCGACAGCTGCAGGTCGATGCGCCAGACGTCGTCGGGCTGCTTGTGCAGGAGTGCCGATTGCCCGTTATGGAAGGGCGGCTCGAACCAGAACCATCGTTCGGTCGGAAACGCCGCCGTCATCTTCACGTCCGCGATCAGGAACTGATCCTCGAACTGCTCGCCTTCGAATGCGAGCCCGAGCATCCCGCGTGTCGGCGATCGCGCACCGTCGCACGCCACCACCCAGTCCGCAGTGATCAGGTAAGGGCCGTCGGGAGTATCGATGGTGAGTTCGGCCACACCGTCGGTCTGCGTCACGTTCGTCACGCGATTGCGCCACCGGATATCGATGTGTTCGAGCGTCGTCGCCCGCTCGATCAGGTACTCTTCCGCATAATACTGCTGCAGGTTGATGAAGGCCGGCATCTTGTGGCCGGGTTCGGGCAGAAGATCGAAGCTGTAGAGCTCCCGGTCGCGGTGAAACACACGGCCCTTGCGCCACTCCACCCCCTTGCCGAGCATCGGCGCTGCGACACCGAGGCGATCGAAGATTTCGAGCGTCCGCTTCGAGAAACAGATGGCCCGGCTGCCGTCGCCGATCCGGTCGCTGTCGTCGAGGAGGACGACGGCGATGCCGCGCTGTGCGAGATCTATGGCGAGAGACTGACCGATAGGTCCCGCCCCGATGACGACGACGGGATGATGCGCCGTCGTCGTTGCGTCCTGGTCGGGCGAACGGCGATAGCGGAACTGCCGGTGTGTCTTCGGTTGCTGCATGTCGATCAGCCCTGCAGGGCCGACCACATGTCGCGGTCGCGCACGTCGGTCCAGACAACCGGGTTTTCGATGCCGCGCGCCTCGTCGTAGGCCCGGCTCACGTTGAACGGCAGGCAGTGCTCGTAGATCGCGTAAGAGCCGAACGGCCCGTCCATCACGGCGCGCGTCGCCTGGAAGGTTTCCTTGAGCGACTTGCCCTGCGCGACCGCGCGCTGGGCCGTCTCGTAGGTCGCAGCCAGGAAACTCCGGGTCCCCGCGACCGCTTCGCGGACCTTCGCCACGCCGACGAGCGCATCCCCGCGCCCCGGCACCAGCGCTTCGGGACGATACGCTTCGAGCCGGTCGAGCGTGCCCGGCCAGTCGGCGAAATGCGCGTCCCCGCAGTAGCAGGCGGATTTGTACTCGACGAGATCACCCGAGAACATCACGCCGCTGTCGGGGACCCACGCGATGGTGTCGCCGGACGTATGCCCGCGCCCGAGATGCACGATGTCGACCCGCCGCTTTCCGAGCCACAGCGTCATCCGCCCCTCAAAAGTCAGCGTCGGCCATGTCAGGCCCGCCGGAACGCTCTCGACGCCGCGAAACAGGCGCGGAAACCGTCCGATCTCGCTCGCCTTGTCCTGCTCGCCACGCTCGACGATGAGATTGCGCGTGGCCGCACTCGCGATGATTTCCGACGCATTGTAGGCGGATGCGCCGAGCACCCGCACCGCATGATAGTGCGACAGAAGCACGTACTTGATCGGCTTGTCCGTGACCGCCCTGACGCGTGCGATCACATCCATTGCCATTGTCGGTGTGGCCTGCGCATCGACCACCATGCAGCTGTCGTCGCCGACGATGATGCCGGTGTTCGGATCGCCCTCCGCGGTATAGGCGTAGAGACCGTCGCCGAGCTTTGAAAAGCTGACGGTCTTGGCGGTCATGTCCCCGGTCGAGGCGAATGTCGGTTTGGTCATCGTGTGTCCGTTCTGGATTTAGGATTTCTGGCTGTCGGATCGACGCCCGGCCACCGGCGTTCCGGCCCAGCCGATGAGCGTGACGAAGCCGGCGAAGACGATCAGGAAGCCGGGTATCTCGGGCCAGCCGAGTACCGCCGCACTGGCTGGCGACAGGACGCTCTGGGCGGCCGCCGCGAGAGCATATAGCCCGGCGCCGATGGCGACCGCGCCGGCGAGCGCCGCCGTTACCGACCAGTTCCTGCGGCCGGCGAACCTGCCGAACAGCCAGGCGAATGACGGAACCAGCAGCAGCACCGATCCGAGAAGGATGGCATCAATACCCTTCATGCTTGACCACCGTCTGTTCGATGGTGCCGAAGATGGACGCGCCGTGCCTGTCGAGCATCTCGATCCGCACGCGGTCGCCGAATTTCAGGAAGGGCGTCGACGGCTTGCCGGCCTTGATCGTCTCGATCGTGCGCAGCTCCGCAAGGCAGGTATAGCCAGCTCCGCCGGCCGAAACCGCGGTCCCGGGCCCGCCGTCCGCCCCCTTGTTCGAAACCGTACCCGACCCGATGATCGTACCGGCTGCAAGTCGCCGCGTTTTCGCCGCATGCGCGATCAGGTCGGCGAACGTAAAGGTCATGTCGACCCCGGCGTCGGGGCATCCGAGGGGGGTGTCGTTGATGGCCGCATGGAGCGGCAAATGCACGCTCGCATTCCGCCACGCATCTCCGAGTTCGTCCGGCGTCACCGCCACCGGAGAAAAGGCCGTCGAAGGCTTGCCGTGGAAAAAACCAAACCCCTTCGCGAGTTCGTTCGGGATGAGATTGCGCAGCGACACGTCGTTGACCAGCATCACGAAGCGGATATGCGCCTCCGCGTCCGCTCTGGACACCGCCATCGGCACGTCGCCGGTGATGACCGCGACCTCGCCTTCGAGATCGATGCCGTATGCCTCGTCGGCGACCTCTATGGGATCCCGCGCCCCGAGGAATGTGTCGGAGCCACCCTGGTACATGAGCGGATCGGTCCAGAAACTCTGCGGCATTTCCGCGCCCCGCGCCTTGCGCACGAGTTCGACGTGATTGACGTAGGCCGAACCGTCCGCCCACTGATACGCGCGCGGCAGCGGCGCCATGGCCTCCCGCTCGTCGAACGGAAAGACATCGAAAGGTGGCCGGACACCCTTCTCGATGGCTGCGTTGAGTTCACTGGATATCCTCTCCGCGCGCGGCGCTCCCTCGTCCCATTCGTCCAGAAGTTGCTGAAAAGTCTCGAGATCGGCAATGACGTTGCGCGCGAGCACGGCTGTGCTGAGATCGCGCGAGACAATGGCGAGGGCGCCATCCCGGGTGCCGTTTCGAAGTGTTGCAAGTTTCATTGTGAAGGCCGTAATGTTGTTCGGTTCGCTTGTGAACGTGGCTCAAGTGGAAGGGGATTGTCTATGGGCAAGCGTCTGCATCGCCGGCAGGTCCTTAAAGGCGGCATTATAGCCGCCGGGGGCGTATCTGTGCTGGCGGCACCAGCGATCGCTCAGTCGGCGCCCGAGGTGAAATGGCGGCTGACCTCGAGCTTTCCGAAGTCGCTCGATACCATCTTCGGCACCGCTCAGACATTTTCGAAGTACGTCTCCGAGATGACGGACAATGCGTTCCAGATCCAGGTCTTCGCCGCAGGCGAGATCGTACCCGGCCAGCAGGCCCTCGACGCCGTGACCTCCGGCTCCGTCGAGTGTGCGCAGACGCCGACCTATTTCTACTTCGGCAAGGAGCCGACGCTCGCTTTTGGAACCGGTATCCCGTTCGGTCTCAATCAGCGCCACCAGGAGTCGTGGTGGTCGTTCGGCGGCGGTGGCGAGATTGTCAACGAGGCCCTGAAGAAATTCAACGCTTTCGCCATCCCGATGGGCAACTCCGGCACCCAGATGGGCGGCTGGTTCCGCAAGGAGATCAATACCGTCGAGGATCTGAAGGGCTTGAAGTTCCGCATTGGCGGCATGGGCGGCCACGTCCTCCAGCGCCTCGGCGTCGTCGCCCAGCAGATCACGCCAGGCGACATCTATCCCGCCCTCGAGCGCGGCACCATCGACGCCGCCGAATTTGTCGGCCCCTATGACGACGAGAAGCTCGGCCTCGCCAAGATCGCCAAGTATTACTACTACCCCGGCTGGTGGGAAGGCAGTGCCATGATGCACCTGATCGTCAACAACGATCAGTGGGCCAAGCTTCCGAAGAACTATCAGCACATCGTCGCGCGCGCCGCCGACGCCGCCAACAACTGGATGATGGCGAAGTACGACGCTGTAAATGCGCCTGCCCTGCGCCGCCTCGTCGCGGCTGGCGCGACGCCGAAGGGTTTCCCGATGCCGGTCCTCGAGGCCTGCTACAAGGCAGCCAACGACTATTACGGCGAACTCGGCGCCCAGAATCCGCTCTTCAAGAAAGCCTACGACAGCATGACGGCGTACCGGAACGAGCAGATGCCGTGGTGGCAGATCGCCGAATACAACTTCGATACGATGATGATTGTGCTGCGCTCGAAAGGCTGACGACCCTGGCGCCGGCGTCTGTCGCCGGCCCCGGTAAGACCGCTGATACGCGAAGACACGCGACCGCGAGGTCGCGTGTTTCGTTTCTCCTTGCGGTCGCACCGGCGAGCGCCGCTCACGCATTCGGATTGAACTTCCGGTCGAGGCCGCGCCAGCAGTCCCAGTATCCGGTCTGCAACTGGTCGCTTTCAGCTGCAAATCGCGTGACCCGCTGCGGAAAGCGCGTCTCGAACATGAAGGCGAGGGTGTTCTCGAGCTTCATCGGTTTCAGTTCGACGTTGCTCGCATGCTCGAACGCTTCCGTGTCCGGCCCGTGCGGCAGCATGCAGTTGTGCAGGCTCGCCCCGCCCGGCGAGAAACCGTGCGGCTTGGCGTCGTACTGCCCGTAGATCAGCCCCATAAACTCGCTCATGATGTTCCGGTGGTACCACGGCGGCCGGAACGTGTCCTCCGCCACCATCCACCGCTCCGGGAAGATCACGAAGTCGACGTTGTTCGCGCCCGGCGTTTCCGACGGCGCCGACAGCACCGAAAAGATCGACGGGTCCGGATGGTCGAAGCCGATGGCGCCCACCGGCGAGTAGCGGCGCATGTCGTACTTGTAGGGCGCGTAATTGCCGTGCCACGCGACGACGTCGAGCGGCGACCAGCCGATCGTGGTTTTCCACATCGTGCCGCACCACTTGACGAAAAGCTCGCTCGGCGTGTCCGTGTCTTCGTAGTGCGCGACGGGCGTCAGGAAATCGCGCGAATTGGCGAGACAGTTGGCGCCGATCGGCCCCCGGTCCGGCAGCGTGAAGGCGCCGCCGTAGTTTTCGCACACGTAACCGCGTGCCTTGCCATCCGTGAGTTCCGCCCGGAACTTGACGCCGCGCGGGATGACGACGAGTTCGCCCGGCTCTGCGTCGATGATGCCGAACTCCGTGACGAACCGGATGCGCCCCTCCTGCGGCAGGATCAGCAACTCCCCGTCCGCGTTCCAGAACACCTCGTTCTTCATGGAGCGCGTGGCGAGATAGATGTGGGCCGCCATACCGGCCTGCGTCGCCGCATCCCCGCAGGTCGTCATGGTGTGCATGCTCTCGATGAACGACAGCGGCCGCGACGGATACTTGAGCGGCGACCAGCGCAATTGCGCGATCGGCATGTCGAGTTCGACGAGCGGTGCCGTCCGCCAGAAGCCCATTTCGGCCTTCTCGAACTTGCCGGAATGAGCGACGGACGGGCGGATGCGATAGAGCCACGACCGCTCGTTGTGTACGCGCGGCATCGTGAACGGCGAACCCGAAAGCTGTTCGGCATAGAGCCCGAACTTGCACTTCTGCGGGCTGTTGCGACCGATCGGCAAGGCGCCGGCGAGGGCCTCGGTTTCGAAGCTGTTGCCGAAGCCGGACATGTACCCGCTCGCCGCACCGCGCCCGGATGGGGTCTGCCAGATATCGGCGCGCGCGGATGGCGGTGCGGAATCTTGGGCCATGGTAAGCTCCGGTGTGAGGGCCGTCGGGCGGCGTTGTTCCGGACGAAAACGGAATGTCGTCACTATAGTTTCATTTGAAACTAATGCAAGAGTGTCGCAGGGTGCCGTTTCGGGCAGAAAGGGAAGGGCGAGGCGTGGGACGGAATGGTGTGAAGGCGGCAAAGCCGAAAAGCGGATATGGATCTGCGGCGACGCGGAAAAATCGCAATGGGGCGACGTCGACGGTTCCGGCCTCGATCGAACTCGATCGCTTCCTGCCCTATCGCTTCGCCGTGCTGTCGACCGCCATTTCGCGCGCACTCGGCGAAGTCTACGGTGACCGCTTCGGCCTGACCATCGCCGATTGGCGCATCCTCGCCAACCTCGGCCAGACCGGTGCGCTCTATGCCGGCGAACTGGCCGAGCGGTCGAGCCTCGACAAGCCGAAGGTCACGCGCGCACTGCAGCGCATGGAGGCGTCGGGTATCATCATTCGCGCCATCGACCTCGAAGATCGCCGCCAGGCGAGACTTTCGCTGACGGAAAAGGGACAGCGGATGTATCGTGAGGTGGCCGAACTCGCCATTCGGTGGGAGGCGGAATTGCTCGCCCCCCTCGACGAGGTCGATCGCGCCGCATTCGGCCGCGTGCTCGAGAAACTGCAGTCCCGTGTCGGCGACATGCGGCGCGACTACGCCGCCGGCCAGCAGAAAGCCGCGCTCGAAAGGGAGACGTCCGACGATGAAACTCTATAGCTATTTCCGCTCGTCCGCTGCGTACCGCTGCCGCATCGCACTCAATCTGAAGGGTCTGCCGCACGAGCTTGCCTTCGTCCACCTCGTCCGCAATGGCGGTGAACAGAAGTCCGAAGCCTACCGCACAATCAATCCGCAGGCCCTCGTCCCCGCGCTCGAAGACGACGGTGTTCTTCTGACCCAGTCTCTCGCCATCATCGAGTATCTCGAGGAGAAATACGGCGGCGCGCGACTGCTGCCCGACGACCCGTTCGAACGCGCCCGCATCCGTGCGTTCTCGCTCGCGATCGCCTGCGAGATCCACCCGCTCAACAACCTCCGCGTTCTGGGCTACCTCAAGACGACGCTGGGGCACGATCAGCCGACCGTAGAGGCTTGGTATCGTCACTGGGTCGAAAGCGGGCTTGCCGCGTGTGAGGCTCTGCTGCCCGAACGCGAGGCGGAGTTCTGTTTCGGAGATAGACCGACACTCGCCGACATCGTGCTCGTACCGCAGATCTTCAACGCACGACGCTTCAATGCCGACCTCGGCGCGGTCCCGCGTCTGGTGGCAATCGATGAACGGTGCCGGAAACTGAAGGCGTTCGCCGATGCGGCGCCGGGCGCGCAGCCGGACGCGGAGGCTTAGCTGGAACTCAGCTGAAATCCGGCAGCGGTTCTGCCTCGAACGTGTGCCCCGACAGCGTCTTGCCGCGGCCTGACGCCAGGTAGAGCGCGAGTGCTGCCACATCCATCTCGCCACCGAGCCCGCCGGCGGATGCGCTGCCGGCCTGCACCGGTGGTGCGACCGCGTTGAAACGGATGCCGTGCTCGGCCCAGCCCTGCGCTTCCCGCTTGGTCATCTGCGAAAGTGCCGATTTGGCGACCTGCGCGAAGGCACGGCTCGCCTTGTCCGCATCCGGTGCGAGCGTCGCGAGGTTGAGGATCAGCCCTTCGGTCAGCATCAGGCGCATGCGGTTCGCCGCGATCCGCGAAACGAGGCAGGCCGGCATCAGCCGGTCGCTGATCATGCTTTCGACAGCAGCCGCATCGAGCCGGGCACCCGGGGCCTGCGGGGCGCCATCGAGGGGGACAATGTTGAGAACAACGTCGATGCCGCCGAGTTCCTGCGCGGCTGAACGGCCGAAGGCCACGATCTGGTCGGCGGTCGCGAACCGGCCGTGGTGCGCCGAGAACGCGGGCGCCGTTGCCGCGAGCATCTGGCTGAACACGTCCGCGTCGTCCGTCAGCTCGTCGAATTGTACGATGAGCTGTGCGCCCGCTTCTGCGAACGTGCGCGCTATGTCGAGGCCGAAGCCCCGCCGTACACCGGTGATCAGGACACGTCGCCCCGCGACCTCCGGATAGAGCATCGCCTGGGCTTCGAATTCCTCAACGCGAACATCTCGGGATGACAGCAACATCTACAACGGTCCTTCCATGACGCGACCATCAGTCCTGAAACCGGCGGCTCGATCATCGCTTGGGCGATGGAACGCATCTCGCGCCGATTCGGCTAACGAGACCTAAATGCCCCCTCGATTCGGGCCCGATCGCGACCGGCCGGAGATGGACTCGCCCAACTGGCGGCGACAAAATGGCGTTCATCGCCTGTTCGTCAGGCCGTACTCTGATCATGCCGCCATGTTGTGTGCAGCCCGGGGCAGGTGTGCAAAGTCTGGGTGTCGCGCCGGGAGACGCGAGTGCGAATTTTTTCGGGCCTCACGCCAATATGAAGCGGAAAACTGTTGCGTTGGACTAAGTTTGGTTCCGATTTCCGCGGTCGGGATGAAACGTTTTTCCCGTCCAGTCGTACTGTGGGTAATGGCGCGGTTAGGTCGCGCACTGGTCTTCAGGAGCAGATCCGATGAATAGACGCTGGTTTCTCGGAACGGCTGCAGCGGCAATGTTCCCACCCAAGGCCGGGGCCGCCGAGAAGGCGGCGGCTTTCCCGGTGCAGAAGTCGGACGCCGAGTGGCAGAAGCAGCTGACGCCGGAGCAGTTCTATGTCCTGCGCAAGCACGGCACCGAGCGGGCTGGATCGAGCCCGCTGGACAAGGTCTACGCGCCCGGGGTGTATCATTGCGTCGGCTGCGATCAGCCCCTCTTTCAGTCAGAAACCAAGTACGACAGCGGTACCGGCTGGCCGAGTTTCTGGGCGCCGATCGAGAAGGCCGTCGGCATGTCCATCGACAGGTCCTGGCTGATGGTGCGGACGGAAGTGCATTGCAGCCGCTGCGGTGGTCATCTCGGACACGTCTTCCCGGACGGCCCGAAACCGACCGGACAGCGCTATTGCATGAACGGGGTAGCCCTGAAGTTCGTGCCGAAGACGACGGGTTAGGGACGGCGGGACGGACCTGGCCCCGCGAACGGAAAAAATGGGATGGCGACGTGACGATGATCTCAGCAAGGCCGCGGCTGAAGACGCTGCTGCCGGTCCTCTTCGTAATTCTTGCATCCTGCGGATTCGCGCTGTCCGCCTCGGCCCAGCGTCTCCGCGAAACGCCGGGCCTCGAGACCGCGACGTTCGCCGGCGGCTGCTTCTGGTGTGTCGAGGCGGATTTTGACAAGATTGATGGCGTCGTCGCCACGACGTCCGGGTACATCGGCGGCACGACACCGAACCCGACCTATCGTCAGGTGGCCGCGGGCGGTACCGGCCACGCCGAGGCCGTCGAGATCAAATACGACCCGGCCAAGGTGAGCTTCACGCAACTGGTCACGTATTTCTGGCGCACGATCGATCCGCTCGACAATGACGGACAGTTCTGCGATCGCGGTGACGTGTACCGGTCGGCCATTTTCTTTCATTCGGACGAGCAGCGCAAAATCGCCGAGGCGACACGCGATCAGATCGTGGCGAGCAAGCGCTTCAGGCAACCGATCGTGACGGAGATTACACCGGCAACGAAATTCACGGTCGCCGAGGACTATCACCAGGACTACTACCGGAAGAACGCTGGCCGTTACGCGAGCTATCGCGCCGGCTGCGGTCGGGACGCCCGCATCAAGGGCCTGTGGGGCGACGAAGCTTTCTCGATGAATGTGCCGGTGCGCTGACGCGGGATCGCGGCGGAAAGCAAAAATGCCCGGGTCGCCCCGGGCATTTTTCATTCGTCTGGATCACTCGCCGAGGATGCGGCGCTGCCACCACCCGCGACGTGCCGGCTTGTTCGGCTCGTCTGGCTCAGCCGGCAGCTCGCTGACGGCGAGTTTCGGCTTCGGCGGTTCCTGAGCGACAGGTGTCGGCGTCGGCGCTGCCACCTGCGGCGGCGGCGGCGGAGGCGTCGCCTCTGGTGTCGCCGCTCGCGCCTCGGTCGTCTCTGCTACCGGCGGATCGACGGCGACCGGAGCCGGTCGATGCTGCTCGTCATGCCCGTTCCTGGCTGGAACATCGTCAACTGGAGCGGTTGCCCGAGCCGGGCGGCCGATGTCTCCGGCAACTCCGTCGTCGTTGTCTGCCGAAGTGGCGAAGGTCGCATCTTCATCCACGTCCGGCTGGTCACCCGAGCCGGCGTCAGCCATCGCATCGCCTTCGCGACCGCGGCGTCCACCCCGCCGGCCACGCCGACGACGGCGGCGCTTCCGTCCGTCGCCTTGCTCGGCCGAGCGCTCACTGTCCTCGGAGCCGCCCGGCAGGTCGTCGCGATCCCCGTCCGCATCATCGGCCTGATCATCATCGGTCGTACGATCGATGATGATCAGGCCGATGATAGATCGGAAGAGCACACGTCTGAACTCCAGTCACTGACCAATCTCG